>Ga0172382_10001527_pt1 | contig 41247 bp, 41 predicted proteins | sample Leawel138RmetaG_FD_122245 | JGI IMG/M metagenome (GOLD analysis project Ga0172382, IMG submission 122245) | Leachate microbial communities from a municipal landfill in Southern Ontario, Canada - Leachate well 138R metaG | ecosystem: Engineered > Solid waste > Landfill > Unclassified | place...
CCACCGCGCCGGCGCCTGTTTTTGCGCGAGGCAAGGCGCGAGGAGAGAGATTTGGTTATTCCAAATGAACGACGAGTAACGCAGCATCGCGCAAAAACAGGCCCGGCCCTTCGGGTTGCGCGTCAAATCGCGCCATGCGTCGTTGCGGGACTTGGCAAGGGAATAACCATTGCCTGCGTCCCACGCCTAGCCTGGCGCGATTTGACGCAGCAACGCGGTGGCAAATGAAGCGGGAGCCGACACTACAATGGCCGGATCCACCGGCCTGCCGCAAACCTGGAGCTACAGCCATGAAAAAGATCCTGATCGCAGGCCTGTTCGCCTTGACCACCGCTACCGCCGGCGCCGCACTGGCCGCACCCGATGCAGCCGAGATGGGCAAGCATCACCAGAAACACCTGGAGCGACTGGCCAGTGAACTGCAACTGACCGCCGAGCAACAGGAACAACTGCGTGCGGTGCATACCGAGCAGTTCGAGAAGATGAAGGCCCTGCGTGACGAAAAACAGCAGAAAGTCGACGCCATCCTCACCGACGAGCAGCGTACCAAGTTGCAGGAACTGCGCGATAACCGTCGCGAGAAGATGAAAAAACACATGCAGGAGCGCCATGAGCGCAAGGGTCGTCCGCATCGCGGTGAACGCGCAGCGGCCGACAAAGCCGACGCCAAGAGCAACTAAGGCCCATGCGGCTGTTCTGGAAAGTCTTCGCCGTTCTCTGGCTGGCCACCCTGCTGGTGGGTGGCTCCGGCTTTCTGATCAGCCGCACCTTGCAGCAGGACTGGCTGCTGCTGCAGTTCCACCCCCAGTTACGCGACTTCAGCGAGCAACTGGTTTCCGTCTATGAACGCCAGGGTCCGGCTGCCGCCCAGCAATGGCTGGAACGCCAGCAGCAACGGCATCGCCTGCGTGCCGAACTGTTCGACAGCCAGGGCCAGCGCCTGATCCGCGGTACCCTGCCCACCCTGCCTCGATACGAGGCGCCGAACCTCACCGGCGGCGAGCAACGTACCCGCCACGGGCGGCTGTTCCAACTGGCCTGGGACTCCGAGCAGGCTTCCTATCAACTGCTGCTGCACGTCCCGGCACAGGAACTGTTCCGCTGGCAGCGCACGCCCCTCGCCATGCTCTCCAACATCACCATGGTCATGCTGCTGCTGGCCCTGTTGAGCCTGTTGCTGAGCCGCTATCTGACCGCCCCACTGCAGAAGCTCGGGGTCGCCGCCGAGGAGCTGGCCGAAGGACGCTTCGATGCCAGGGCACTGGCGCGCATCGGTCGCCGCCGGGACGAGATCGGCCAACTGTCGCGCCGGTTCCAGAGCATGGCCGACCGGGTACAGAGCCTGCTGAACAGCCAGAATCAGTTGATGCGCGATATTTCCCATGAACTGCGTTCGCCGCTCGCCCGGCTACGCATCGGCCTGGCGCTGGGCAGCAAACAGGGATTGGCGGCGGATGACCCGCTGTGGAACCGACTGGACCGTGAGTGCAGCCGCCTGGACAGCCTGATCGGCGATATCCTTACGCTCAGCCGGCTCGATGCGCGGGACATGCCGGCCGCCCCGTTCCGGCTGGATGAACTGGTCAGTGCCGCCGTGGAAGATGCCCGCTTCGCCGCCGACACCCAGACCCTGGAAATCCACGGTACCACCGGCTGCGAACTGCACGGCTGGGCGGACCAGCTCTCCAGCGCGCTGGACAACCTGCTGCGCAATGCGCTGCGCTTCTCCCCGGAACATGGGCACATCACCGTCAACCTGGACGCCGATGCGCTGGGTTGCTCGGTAGTGATCACCGACCAGGGCCCCGGCGTGCCCGATGAATGGCTGGCACGGCTCGGCGAGCCCTTCGCCCGGGTACCCGGCCAGCCGGCCGACAGCGGTCACGGCCTGGGGCTGGCCATAGCCCGCCGCGCGGTGGTACGGCATGGCGGCACCCTGACCTTCACCTGCGGCGACCACGGCGGCCTGCGGGCATGCCTGTATCTGCCCCGCAGCGGTCAGTTGCCCGGCCAGCGGCGGAAGAAGTCCCGCGAGTCCAGCGCCGGCACCGTCTTGCCTTCACCGGCGGACTGACCGACATACAGGAAGGCGATGATCTTCTCCCCGGCTGCCAACCCCAGCCCCTCCCGGATCAGCGGGTCGTAGGCCGGCTCCCCGGTGCGCCAGACCGCGCCAAGCCCCATGGCATGGGCGGCGACCAACATGTTGCCGACGGCGACCGCGCAGGACATGTCCTGCTCCTGTTCGGGTACCTTGGGATGCGGCTTGGGGCTGCTGATGGCGATGATCATCAGCGGCGCGCGCAACGGCAGGCTGCGCGAGCGCTGTACCGCCTCGGCGGTCGGATCGCCGGTTTTCGCCAACGCCGCGGCGTGGAACAGATCCCCCAGGCGCTCCAGCGACTCCCCCTCCAGCACCAGAAACCGCCAGGGCCGCAGCCAGGCGTGATCCGGCGCTCGCAAGGCGGCCTGGAACAGCGCTTGCTGCTGCTCCGGCGTAGGTGCCGGTCCGGTCAGGCGCGGCATGGAAACCCGGTTGTGCAATGCACTCAGTGCGTCCATTATCATCAAGACTCCACAAACATGAGTTGCGCAGCATAGCAAAGTCGATCCCCCTCAGCCGGGCCGCCGACATTCAATGCCAGAATAACAAAGGAGATTCCCATGCCTGCCACCGACACCTCGAAACCCGCCACTGGCGAATTCCGTTCGTTTGCCGAGTTCTATCCGTTCTACCTCAGCGAGCACCGCAATGACACCAGCCGCCGCCTGCATTATGTCGGCAGCCTGCTGGTGCTGGTGATTCTCGCCTGGGCCATCCTCGGCTCCAACGGCTGGTGGTTGCTGGCCCTGCCGGTGGCCGGCTACGGCTTTGCCTGGGTAGGCCACTTCTTCTTCGAGAAGAACCGTCCGGCCACCTTCAAGTATCCCCTGTACAGCTTCATGGGTGACTGGGTGATGCTCAAGGACATGCTCACCGGGCGCATACGCTTCTAGCCAATGCCGGGTTGTCGAGCGCCTCGGGCTGCGGCGAGCACATGCAGCGGGCCCTGTGAACTACAGGATCAGGCAGACGGCGCCCCCAGACTGTCGAGCAGCCGACAGTTACGCCGCCCACTGCGGTGTAACATCAGGTGCATAACGATAATCAGAGGAGACATGCCATGAGCGAACAGCGCGCCACCTTCCGCGCCATGCAGGACGGTACCGCCGAGGACTGGAGCATCATCGCCGGACACTTCCGCCCATTTGCCCAGCAATTGCCTGACCGCATCCTGACGCACCTGAAACTGCTCGATGGCGACTTCGGTGGCTTTCCCATCGACCGCCTGCAGCACTCCCTGCAGACCGCCACCCGCGCGCACCGTGACGGTCGCGATGAGGAATACGTGATCTGCGCGCTGCTGCACGACATCGGCGACACTCTCGGCAGCTACAACCATCCGGATATCGCCGCAGCCATGCTCAAGCCCTTCGTCTCGGAGGAGAACCTGTGGATGGTGGAGAAACATGGCGTCTTCCAGGGCTACTACTTCTTCCATCACCTGGGAATGGACCGGCACCTGCGTGAGCAGTTCAAGGATCATCCGTTGTACCAGCGCACCGCCGAATTCTGCGCGCTGTACGATGCGCCGGCCTTCGACCCGGACTACCCGGCAGAACCGCTGAGTTTCTTCGAGCCCATGCTGCGTCGGGTATTTGCCCGCCCGCGCCAGTCCGTGTACGCCTGAGCTGTCTGTCTCCTCCCGAGAGGCATTGTTCAACCCTCCCTTGCATACTATGATCGGTCTGGCATTCCGGACCGATCAGCCCTGCCACACTGATCAGCACCACCGGACCATTAGCCAGGGAACGACTGATCATGACTTTGGAAACCCGCATACAACCGGTCCGACCGCCACTGGAAGGTTATTATTCCCGGGTCATGGCCTACCTGTGCGTGGCGACCATCTTCGCCGCCATCATCTACGAGCAGGGCCTGACGCCATTACTCGGCGGCGTCGTTCTCTACGCCCTGGTCTATCCACATGCACTACGCCTGATCGCCGGACTGCGACGCAAGACCGGCCGGCGTAATCTGAAGCTGCTCCTGCTGGCGCTGGACGCCGTACATACCGGCGTGTTCATCACCCTGTGCCAATTCAGCCTGGTGCCCAGCCTGGTCCTGGTGCTGCTGATCAGTTTCGCCAGCACCATCATCGGTGGGCCGCTGTATCTGTTTTCCGCCGCGCTGCTGACCTTCACCGGCAGCATGCTCTCGGCAGCCCTGATCACCCCCGAGCCGCAACTGCTCAGCAGTCCGCTACTGGCCTTCTGCAGCCTGGCCGCTGGTGGGGTCTTCATCGTCATCATCGCCACCTTCGTCTACCACCAGGGTCGGCGGCTGGAGCATGCGCAGCAGTTGATCAGCGCCGAGCAGGCCAAGACTGCCGAGCTGACCAGCAACCTGGCCAAGTACCTGTCGCCCCAGGTGTGGCAGTCGATCTTCTCCGGCAACCAGCGGGTCACCCTGGAAACCCGGCGCAAGAAGCTGACTGTGTTCTTTTCCGATATCCGCGGCTTTACCGAGTTGGCCGAGGAAATGGAAGCCGAAGCGCTGACCGACCTGCTGAACAACTATCTCAACGAGATGTCACGCATCGCCCTGCAATACGGCGGCACCATCGACAAGTTCATCGGTGACAGCGTGATGGTGTTCTTCGGCGACCCGGTCAGCCGCGGTGCCAAGCAGGACGCCGAGGCAGCAGTGTCCATGGCCATCGCCATGCGCAAGCACATGAAGGTGCTGCGCCAGCAGTGGCGCAGCCAGGGCATCACCCGGCCGCTGGAGATCCGCATGGGCTTGAGCACCGGCTATTGCACGGTGGGCAACTTCGGTGCCGACATGCGCATGGACTACACCATCATCGGTCGCGAGGTGAACCTGGCCAGCCGTCTGGAAAGTGCCGCCGAAGCGGGTGAGATACTGATTCCCCATGAAACCTGGTCGCTGACCAAGGACCTGGTCATGTGCCGCGACAAGGGCCATATCAACGTCAAGGGTTTTACCCGGCCAGTACAGATCTATCAGGTAGTCGGCCTGCGCCGCGACCTGGGCGCCACGCCGACCTTCGTCGAACATGAACTGCCGGGCTTTTCCATGTACCTGGATACCAATGGCATTCGCAATTACGACAAGGAAGAAATCGTCAAGGCATTGGAACTGGCCGCCCGCAAGCTGCGCGACAAGGTGATCATCTAGGATCGGTTGCCGTTTCAGCAGACCCTGGTCTGTGGGGCGGCACCTGCCACCTCGACCGCGTCACCGGGCGCCTCCAGTGGCTCGGCGACCGCCTCGCCCCACTGGTACTGCACGATGCTGCCGTCCCAGTGCTCGATCAGCGCGGTGCAGGACTCCACCCAATCCCCACAGTTGTGATAGTCGACACCATTGACCTCGCGGATTTCCGCATGGTGGATGTGTCCGCAGACCACCCCCTGCATGTCGCGCTTGCGGCACTCATGGGCCAGGGCATCCTCGAAGTCGCTGATGAAGTTGACGGCTTTCTTGACCCGGTGTTTCAGGTAGCCTGACAGCGACCAGTAGCCATAGCCGCAGCGGCTGCGACAGAAGTTGAGCCAGCGGTTCAGCCGCAGGCTGAACTCATAGGCATGGTCGCCGAGAAATGCCAACCAGCGGTGGCAACGGGTGATCACATCGAACTGGTCGCCGTGAATGACCAGCAGCTTGCGACCATCGGCGGTCAGGTGCTCGGCCTCGTCGACCAGCAGGATATTGCCGATGTTCAAGGTGGCGTAACGGCGCAGGAACTCGTCATGGTTGCCGGTAACATAGACCACCCGGGTGCCGCGCTTGCTCATGGTCAGGATGCGACGGATGACGTTGGTATGCGACTGCGGCCAGTACATGCTCTTGCGCAGGCGCCAGCCATCGATGATGTCGCCGACCAGATACAGCTGATCGCACTCGTATTCCTTGAGAAAGCCCGCCAACTTCTCGGCCTGGCAATCGCGCGTACCCAGGTGAACATCGGATATCCAGATGGTACGCACCCGTTGCTTGCCGACCACCGAGAAATCTTCCGCGTGAGTCATCTGTCGCTCCCCTTGCTCTATCTGCGGTCAAACTAGCCCTGCGGGGTGACCGGCTGATGACAGCCGCATGACAACCAGGTGACGTCATTGCCTAATACAAGGAACAATGCCGCTTGTCCGACTGCCTCGTATACAATGGCCCGTCGATCCGCCCTCTTTGCTCAACCAGTCAGGCTTCGCCATGTTCAGATGCACCCTCCTGTTGCTGCTAGCCCTGCTCACGCCCCTGAGCATGGCCCAGGACCAACCCACCACCGAGCCGCGTACCGGGCTGGTGCTGTCCGGCGGGGGCGCCCGGGGCCTGGCGCACATCGGCGTACTGAAGCAGATCGAGAAGCTCGACATCCAGTTGCATGCGATCGCCGGCACCAGCATGGGCGCAGTGATCGGCGGCCTGTATGCCGCTGGCTACAGTGCCGACGAGCTGGAGCAGATCGCCCTGGAGATGGACTGGCCTGCCGCGCTGAGCGATTCGCCACTGCGCGAGGACATTCCCTTCCGGCGCAAGCAGGATGACCGCGATTTCCTGGTCAAGCAGCGGCTATCGTTCAAGGATGGCAAGCTCAGCTTCCCGCTGGGCATACTGCAGGGCCAGAACCTGGGACTGGCGCTGGAAAGCCTGCTGGTACACACCAACGATATCGACGATTTCGACAGGTTGCCGATCCCCTTCCGCGCCGTGGCCACCGACATCGCCACCGGCGATGCCGTGGTGTTCAAGAGCGGGCACCTGCCCCAGGCCATTCGCGCCAGTATCGGCCTGCCTGGCTTCTTCGCACCGGTGATGGTCGACGGGCGCATGCTGGTGGATGGCGTGCTGTCGAAGAACCTGCCCGTGGATGTGGCCCGGGAAATGGGCGTGGACCGGGTCATCGTGGTGGACATCGCCACGCCGCTGAAGCCGGCCGATGACATGCACACCATCCTCGACATCATGGACCAGACCACGACCCTGCTGACCCGCAACAATACCCAGGAGCAGTTGGCCACCCTCACCGATCAGGACATGCTGCTGCAGCCCGAACTCGGCGAGATCGCCTTCAGCAGTTTCGCCGAGGCCGAGCAGGCGATCAGCGCTGGCGAGCAGAGTCTGCTGCAGTCCCCTGAACTGCATGCGTTCGCCCAGCCGGCCAGCCAGCGGCAACCCGGCGGTATTCTGGCGCGCAAACGTCCGCATCGCCAGCCGATCATCGATGAGATCCGCGTGGTCAACAGTGGCAAGGTTGCCGATGAGGTGGTGCGCAGCATGGTCCGCCAGCAGCTTGGCGAGCCGCTGAACATCAGTCACCTGGCCAAGGACATGGGCACCATCTACGGCACCGACTATTTCAGCCAGGTGAACTACGAGATCCTCCATGAGGATGAGCGCAACACCCTGCTGATCCGCACCAGCGGCCGGGAGACCGGCACCGACTACCTGCGCCTGGGGCTGAATCTGGTGGACGACTTCGAGGGTGGCAGTCAGTTCACCATCGGCGCCAGCTTCCGCGTCAACGGCGTCAATCCGCTGGGCGCCGAATGGCTGACGCGCCTGCAGATCGGTGAGCATCAGCAGTTCTACAGCGAGTTCTACCAACCCCTGGATTACGGCTCACGCTACTTCGTCGCTCCCTTCATCGATGCCGAGGCGCGCAATATCGAGGTCATCCTGGACAACGATCCGGTCGCCGACTATCGCCAGCAGCGCTACGGTGCCGGCCTCAACATCGGTCGGCAGATCGCCAACAACGGCGAGGTGCGTCTGGGGCTGTCGCGCTATGGCGGCAAGTCGGAGATCCGCGTTGGTGACCCGGACCAGCCGACCCTGAAATTCGATGAGGCGTTCTACTCGCTGCAGATCGACCGCGACACCCAGGACAACGTCAACTTCCCCCGCTCCGGCGACGCGGGACGTATTCTCTGGCGCCAGTCGGAGCCGGATCTGGGCGCGGACGAGCGTTACCAGCAGCTGGAAGTCCGCTTCAACAAGGCCTTCGCCAGCGGCTCGCACAGCCTCCAACTGGGTGCCGCCGCCGGACGCACCTACGACGAGGTGGACGTGGCCCAGAACAGTTTCATCCTTGGTGGCCTGGGTGAGTTCTCCGGTTTCCGGCAGAACGGTCTGGCGGGCCAGAACTACAACCTGGCCCGGGTGGTGTATTACCGGCGGCTGAATGCCAGCAGCATGCCGCTGACCATCCCGGTATACCTGGGTGGTACCCTGGAATACGGACGGGTCTACAACAAGGGTGACGACGCACTGGATACCGGCTATATGGGCGCCGGCAGTCTGCTGCTGGGCATGGATACCTTTCTCGGTCCGCTGTTCCTCGGCATCGGCGCCAATCAGGAAGGTGAACGCGCGTTGTACATGAACCTGGGGCAGACGTTCTAGCAAACCCGCTCACCCTGGAGGTGTAGCGCGCCTGCGCTACGCCGAAGAACTGTGCTTGCACCCTGTCGTCGAGCGGGCGCTCGACAACCCCAGCCGCCCCGCTCATCCCGGGAGTGTAGCGCGCCTGCGCTACGCCGAAGATCTGCGTGCTTGCACCCTGTTGTCGAGCGGGCGCTCGACAACCCCAGCCACCCCGCTCATCCCGGGAGTGTAGCGCGCCTGCGCTACGCCGAAGATCTGCGTGCTTGCACCCTGTCGTCGAGCGGGCGCTCGACAACCCCAGCCGCCCCGCTCATCCCGGGAGTGTAGCGCGCCTGCGCTACGCCTGGGTTCCGCAGTCAGCCACTGATTTCCAGCACCAACGCGGCGCGGATGCAGTGCAGCATGCCCTCCTCCACCGGCTCGTCGAGCTCCTGGGCCACCGCGCGCACACCGGGGAGGTCTTCCTCGGCGGCATTGAGAAACAGATCCTGGATGCGCTCCAACTGACCCGCCGGTAGATCGACAGCGTGGTGCAATTCCAGCTGTCCGGTACTGATCGCCTGGGCCAGCTTCATGTACACCTGCCTGACCGGCATTCCGGTCTGCGCCGCGATATGCGCCGGCTCCATGCCGGCCAGTGCCAGCGCCTGTACTTCCTGGGTCTCATGCACCGGCGGTGCGCTGGCCGGATCATCACCGGCCAGCAACACCTGCAGGAAGTCCGCGCCATAGCGTTCCAGCTTGTGCGCGCCGACGCCGCTGACCAGGGCCATGTCCTGCATGGTGGTTGGCCGCTGGCGCAGCATGTCGACCAGCGTCGAGTCGGCGAACACCACATAGGGCGGCACACCATGGGCTTCGGCCAGCCGCTTGCGCAGGGCGCGCAGGTTTTCCCACAATGGTCTGTCCGCTTCGGCAATGACCGGTTTGTCCCCGGACTTGTGCGGCGCCGCCGTCGAGCGGGAGACATCCTTGCGCAGCGCCAGTGATTCCTCGCCGCGCAGCAGCGGGCGGCAGCTGTCAGACAGGCGCAGGCTGCCAAAGCCATCCAGATCGATCTCTACCAACCGGCGGGCGATCAGTTGGCGGAACACCGAACGCCACTCCTGCTCGCCCAGTTGCTTGCCGATACCGTAGGTCGACAGGTGCTGATGACCGGCACTGCGGATCTTCTCGTTGTCCCGGCCCAGCAGGATGTCCACCAGATGCCCTACCCCGTAGCGCTGTCCACTGCGATAGACGGTCGACAGCGCCATGCGCGCCGCCTCACTGCCATCCCAGGTGGCCACCGGCTCCTGGCAGTTATCGCAATGCCCGCAGGGCTCCTCGAGCGTCTCACCGAAATAGCCGAGCAGCGACTGCCGCCGGCAACTGGTGAGCTCGCACAACGCCAGCATGGCATCGAGCTTGTGCCGCTCGATGCGCTTGTGCCGCTCGTCACCATCGGAGCCGGCCATGATCTGGTTGAGCAACAATACATCCTGCAGGCCGTAGGCCATCCAGGCATCGGCCGGCAAGCCATCGCGCCCCGCGCGACCGGTTTCCTGGTAATAGGCCTCGATACTCTTGGGCAGATCCAGATGGGCCACGAAACGCACATTGGACTTGTCGATACCCATGCCGAAGGCGATGGTCGCCACCATGATCAACCCTTCCTCGTTGAGGAAACGCCGCTGGTGCGTGGCCCGCAAATCCGAGCTCAGCCCGGCATGGTAGGGCAAGGCCGGCCAGCCCTGGTCGCTTAACCACTGCGCCGTGTCCTCGACCTTCTTGCGCGACAGGCAGTAGACGATACCGGCATTGCCGCGCTGGTCCTTGAGAAACGCCAGCAGTTGCTGGCGCGGCCGATCCTTGGGCACGATGCGGTAGAAGATGTTCGGCCGGTCGAACCCGGAGACGAAGCGTTTGGCCTCATCCAATCTGAGACGCTGGGCGATTTCCTCGCGGGTACGCTCGTCGGCGGTGGCGGTCAATGCCATGCGCGGCACGTTGGGGAACAGCTCGGCGAGCTGGCCCAACTGCAGATACTCTGGGCGGAAGTCATGCCCCCACTGGGACACGCAATGCGCCTCGTCGATGGCGAACAGGGCAATGTCCAGGTTCTGCAGGAACTGCAGCGTGCGCGGCTTGAGCAGCCGCTCGGGAGCCAGGTAGAGGAAATCCAGATCGCCACGGCGCAGCCGCTCGGCGATCTCACGCCGGCCCGGCTCGTCCAGCGTGGAGTTCAGCGCCGCGGCTCGCAGTCCCAATTCGTTGAGGGTGGCCACCTGATCATCCATCAGCGCGATCAGCGGTGACACCACCACGGCCAGGCCGGGGCGCAGCAAACCGGGAATCTGATAGCACAGCGATTTGCCGCCACCGGTCGGCATCAGCACCAGGGCATCGCCACCGGTAGCTACCTGATCAATGATGTCAGCCTGATGCCCGCGAAACTCGCCATAGCCGAAAATGTCCCGCAGCCGCTGTAAGGCTTGCTCGCGCATGATTCTCCTTGCATGATTGCATTCGGGCAGCCGGTACCGGCCAGCACAAAGGGGCTGATTATATCAGGCCTACCGAGATTCGCTGGGGCCCGCGTCTGGTAATGCCAAGACTTTGGCAAAATCCGGCCATATGCGTACAATGCAGACCATTATCCATAATGAGGTGTGCCATGTCCTTCGCCGACCAACTCGAGCGCCTGCAGCAGTTCCTGGATGCTGATGATCTGCACGATGAAGCTCTCGATTATCTTGCCGGGCATGGTTACCTGACCGCCCTGACCATAAGTCCTGCCGAGGTACCCGAACAGGAGTGGATGTTCGAACTGTTCGCCGAGGAGCCAAAGTACACCGATGACGCCCAGAAGGCCGATATCGAAGGCACCCTGCGCGAACTCAAGGCGCTGATCGGGCGCATCCTGGCCAGCGATGAAGATCTGGAGCCGCCGTGTGAACTGACCCTGGGCGACGAGCCGGACCTGTCCGACCTGCGCAGCTGGTGTGTCGGCTTCCTCGAAGGGGTATTCCTGCGCGAAGAAGACTGGTTCAGCCAGGATGAGGAAACCGTCAGCGAACTGCTGCTGCCGATCATGGTCGGTTCCGGCCTGTTCGAAGACCAGCCCGAGTTCGCCGAGATCGCCAAGGACGAGGAAATGGTTCAGGACATGCTCGACCATATCCCCGATGTGCTGACCCAGCTCTATCTGCTGTTCCAGGCCCCGGAAGAAAAATCCCGCCCGGCACTGCTCGACCCGCGCCACTGAGACTTCCCTGGATCCCCCGCCTCGGCTTTGGCTTCCTGCGTCGCTTGTATGATTTTCCTGCAGGTCCAGAATGGGCCTGTCAGGGTGGAGGGGGAATGACGCTAAGCGCGCTGTTCCCCCGCCTCTACCCACCGCTGCAACAACGGCATGATGCCGTCCGCCGATTGATACCCCTGTGACAACAGCGCCAGCATGCCATGGCGTTCGGCGAGTAATGTGGGAAAACCGCTGATCCCCAGATTGGCAGCCCAGGTGAAGTCGGCGGCCACCGCGGTCTGCGCCACCTCGGCGACAAACGCCTTGCTGAATCTGCCACGGCTGTAGCCGGCCTGCTCGGCCAGATCCGCCAGCACCGTACACTGAGTGACATCCTGCGCCTGGGCATAGAAGGCGTACTGGATAATCCTGACCAACTCCCATACCCGATCGACATTCAGTTCCCGGGCCACGACCAGTGCCCGACATACCGGCTCAGTGTTATAGATGAATCCAGCCGGCAGCGCATCAGGGGTCAATAGAGGCTGCCCAGTATTGGCCTTGACCGCCCGCCAATGCTCGGCCAACGCCTGGCGCGCGGAGTCGGCCATCGGATCGGTAACCCCGGGCCGCAGCCCACCGGCCACCAGGTGCAGCGGCAGGTTCGGAAAGGCCTGTTGAATGGCATCGATGACCGGAGCGAAGCCCCAGCACCATGAACACATCGGGTCCATCACATAGATAAGGCGCTGGGACATGCGGTGTCTCCTGCAGACGGGCTATCTGGCGTTGGGGGTCGCCAGCTCCGGTGGCAAGCCGATCGGGTGCGGCTGGTTGCGTAGCCTGGCCAATTCGATCTGCCGCTGACGCTCCTCGGCGCGACGGCGGGTCTTCTCCGGCAGGCTGGCATGGCAATGCGGGCAACTGATGCCCTGCTCGTAGAGAGGTGAGGCCATGTCCTCGGCCGAGACCGGGTGGCGACAGGCATGGCACTGGTCGAAGGAGCCCGGCGCCAGGTCATGGCGCACCGTCACCCGGTTGTCGAAGACGAAGCACTCGCCCTGCCACTTGCTCTGCTCGGCCGGCACTTCCTCGAAGTATTTCAGGATACCGCCCTTGAGATGGTAGACCTCCTCGAAACCTTCCTTGAGCATGAAGCTCGAAGCCTTCTCGCAACGAATGCCACCAGTGCAGAACATGGCCACCTTCTTGTGCTTCTGCGGATCGTACTGCTGACGCACATATTCGGGGAATTCGCGAAAGGACTTGGTCTGCGGGTCGATCGCCCCCTCGAAGGTGCCGATCGATACCTCGTAATCATTGCGGGTGTCGATCAGCAGCACTTCCGGATCGCTGATCAGCGCATTCCAGTCCTTCGCCTCGACATAGGTGCCGACCCGCTCGTTGGGACTGATGCCCGGTACGCCGATGGTGACGATTTCCTTCTTCAGCTTGACCTTGGTGCGATAGAACGGCATCTCGTCGCAGAGCGATTCCTTCCAGTCCAGATCACTCAGGCGCGGATCGCGACGCAGCCATTCCAGCAGCGCGCTGGTGCCTTCGCGGCTGCCGGCAACGGTGCCATTGATACCTTCCAGTGCCAGCAGCAGAGTGCCCTTGACGCCATGCTCCATCATGGTGTCGTGCAGCGGCTGACGCAGGGCTTCGAAATCTTCCAGGGTGACGAACTTGTAGAGCGCCACCACGACGATGTCGGACATGCAGAACCTCGTTATTCAGTTATCGCCCGCGTAAAGGGCGTACTTTGGGGGCGGCAAGTCTAACAAAAAAAGATCTGGCAACGCACCGTCTGCCAACCGTTCAATGATCCGCCTTGCTGCCACCCATGCACTGGGGAGAATTCGGCGCCTGGCCGGTAGCCGCCCACTCCGTCGGCGAGTAGGTGTGCAGGGCCAGGGCGTGAATCTGCTGCATCAGGTCGCCCAGGGTGCGGTATACCGCCTGGTGACGCTTGACCGCATTCAGCCCCTCGAACTCCTGGCTGACAATGACCAGCTTGAAGTGCGACTCGGAGCCCGGCGGTACGGCGTGCATGTGGCTTTCGTTGAGCAATTCCAGATGAATCGGGGCCAGGCTCTGCAGGGCCTGTTCCAGGGCGGATTGTGTGGTGCGCATGAGTATGCCTCCATGAAAGTTTGATTCATTGTAACTGAGCCGGGCCCTGGCGAACCGGGAAGCATTGACCGACCAGAGCTGAGTGTCAGCGAGGTCGGGTATGGCCTTCCGCGGACACGCACAAGTACATCCCTGTAGCTCGCGATAGCCATCCCTGGCTATCGACGGTCCGCTGCAGGCCATACCCGACCTCACCTATTGGCAATGTGCAGGGTCAATACTTGCCCTTACTCCCTGTTACCCGCCCTACCTGCCTGCCGCTCCTCGACCTCGGCCTCCATCTCCTCCACCAACTGCTCCAGTTGCGGGGCGATGATCTGTTCGACCCGCTCGCGGGTGATCGCCATCGAGTCCTGGGTCAGTTGGGGCAGGTGCTGCAGCAACTTGCTGCCCGCCGGGGATTGATAGAAGACCGCCAACTGCTCGAACTCCTGTTCGGAAAACACCGGTAGATACAGATCCACCAGCTCCTCGCGGATCGCCTCCCAGCTCAGTTGCTCATCCAGCATGGCCCTGGCGCGCTGACGATAGTCACGCAGGATGGATTCATATTGCATGGAGCCACCCATCTGGGCAAAACGCGCGGTCAACAGCTGCTCGATCTGGGAATAGACCGGCGCAGTCATGCCCTCGGCATTGGCCAATTTGAGGAAACGCTCGGCGCTGGCACGGTGTGACGCTTGGTCGGCACCGGCACCGGCCAGCGGCGAGATGATCAGGCAGGCAAGGCCCAGGGCAGTCAGCAATCGCATGACAATGCATCCGTGAAGTGAACAGGCACCTATACTGGCAGGTCAGACAATCATTCTCCAGCCACGGGAGCGATCATGAGCACACGCATTGAATCGGACAGCATGGGCGATATAGAAGTACCCGCCGACCGCTACTGGGGCGCCCAGACCCAGCGCTCGCTGCACCACTTCGCCATTGGCGAGGAGCGTATTCCCCTGGCAGTGGTGCACGCCCTGGCACTGGTCAAGAAAGCCGCGGCATTGACCAACCGGCAGTTGAACAATCTGGAGCCCGAGGTGGCCGACTTGATTGCCCGGGCCGCGGACGAGGTCATCGCCGGCAAACTCGATGAACACTTCCCGCTGTCAGTGTGGCAGACCGGCAGTGGCACCCAGAGCAACATGAACATCAACGAAGTGATTGCCAACCGCGCCAACGAGCTGGCAGGCCAACCGCGCGGCAGCAAGGCGCCGGTGCACCCGAATGACCACGTCAATCGCTCGCAGAGCTCCAACGACACCTTTCCCAGTGCCATGCATGTGGCTGCCGCGACGCAGGTTCGTCAACATCTGCTGCCCGCTGTTCAGGCGTTGCGTGACAGTCTGGATGAGCAGGCTCGGCGGCATGCCGATCTGATCAAGATCGGCCGCACCCACCTGATGGACGCCACCCCGGTCACCTTCGGTCAGGAACTGTCGGCCTTCGTTGCCCAACTGGATATGGGCATCCAGGCGCTGGAACAGGCCATGCCGGGGGTATTCGCTCTGGCCCAGGGTGGTACCGCGGTGGGCACCGGTTTGAACACCCCGCCACGCTTCGCCGGGCTGCTGGCCGAACAGGTCGCCATGCTCAGCGGGCTCCCGTTCACCAGTGCCACCAACAAGTTCGCCGCACTCAGCGGTCATGAGCCACTGGTACAACTGCATGGTGCCTGTAAACAGCTGGCAGTCACCCTGATGAAACTGGCCAATGACCTGCGCCTGCTCGGCAGCGGCCCGCGAGCGGGTTTTGCCGAAGTGCGCCTGCCCGCCAACGAACCGGGCAGTTCGATCATGCCCGGCAAGGTCAACCCGACCCAGTGCGAAGCACTGTCGATGATCGCCTGCCAGGTCATGGGCAATGATGTCTCCCTGGGCATGGCTGCCAGTTATGGCCAGCTACAGCTGAACGTGTTCAAGCCGGTGATCATCCATGCCCTGCTGCAGTCGGTGCGACTGCTTACCGACGGTTGCGACAGCTTCCGCCGGCACTGCGTGGACGGCATGCAGCCGGACGCCCAGCGCATGCGCGAACACCTGGACAACAGTCTGATGCTGGTTACTGCGTTGAACCCGGTGATCGGTTATGACAAGGCCGCCGAGATTGCCAAGAAGGCCTATGCCGAAGGCACCTCGCTGCGTCAGGCGGCGCTGGCCCTCGGCTATCTGGACGAACGAACCTTCGACCAGGCCGTGCAACCGCAGGCCATGCTAGGTGAGCGGCCGCCCGCCCCCTGACCCTGCCATCTCCCGGAAAGCCCCCGCGGACAGGCAGTTGCTACTTGAGGATGAAGGGAGAAAGTCAGCTCAGCGCCGCATGGTAACGCCGGGACACCTCGGCCCAGTCGATGACCTTATAGAACGCGCCGATGTATTCGGGACGGCGGTTCTGATAGCGCAGGTAGTAGGCGTGTTCCCACACATCCAGGCCGAGGATCGGGGTATTGCCATGCATCAGCGGGCTGTCCTGGTTGGCACTGCTTTCCACCACCAGGGTTTTCGCCGGGGTCACGCTGAGCCAGGCCCAGCCGCTGCCGAAACGACTCAAGGCGGCCTTGGTGAGAGCCTCCCTGAAACTGGCGAAGCCACCCAGCTGCGTCTCGATGGCTTGCGCCAGCGGGCCCTCCGGCTCGCCCCCACCTTGCGGCGACATCACCGTCCAGAACAGGCTGTGGTTGGCATGCCCACCGCCCTGGTTGATCACCGCGGCCTGCAATGCCTCTGGCACCTGGTCGAGGCGGCTCAGCAACGTCTCGACCGGCAGCTCGGCGAGTTCATGGCCTTCCAGCGCAGCGTTGAGGTTGTTGATGTAGGTCTGATGGTGCTTGCTGTAATGGATCTCCATGGTCTGCGCATCGATGTGCGGTTCCAGCGCATCGTAGGCATAGGGCAACGCAGGCAGGGTATGGCTCATAATCGACTTCCTCAGTGAGAGTGACGGGTATCAGGGCGCCGTTACAGGCCGCCCTGGGTGAGCTTTTCCGGGTTGAGCAACTGTTCGAGCTGGTCGCGCTCCAGGTCGGTGTTTTCCAGTGCCACCTCGATGATCGGCCGTCCCTGCTGGTAGGCCTGCTTGGCGATTTCCGCCGCCTTGAGGTAACCGATCAGCGGGTTCAGCGCCGTGACCAGAATCGGATTGCGCTCCAGCGCCTCCCTGAGCTTGGGCTGGTTGACCTTGAACGTGGCGATGGCCCGGTCGGCCAGCAGGCGACTGACATTGCTCAGCAGCTCGATGCTATGCAGCAGGTTCTGCGCGATCACCGGCAGCATCACGTTCAGCTCGAAGTTGCCGGACTGGCCGGCGACGGCGATGGTTGTGTCGTTGCCAATGACCTGGGCAGCTACCATGGCCGTGGCTTCCGGGATCACCGGGTTGACCTTGCCGGGCATGATCGAGGATCCCGGCTGCAGCGCTTCCAGCTCGATCTCGGCGAGACCAGCGAGCGGCCCGGAGTTCATCCAGCGCAGGTCGTTGGCGATCTTCATCAGCGACACGGCCGTGGTCTTGAGCTGGCCGGACACCGACACCGCGGTGTCCTGCGAACCGATCAGAGCGAAGAAGTTGGCGCCAGGCCGGAATGGCTGACCGGTCAGCCCCTTGAGCTCGACACAGAAGAGTTCGGCGAAGCGCGGATGGGCATTGATCCCGGTACCGACCGCCGTACCACCCTGCGCCAGTGCCTGCAGGCTCGGCAACAACAGGCGTAAATGCTCGATATTGGCCTGGATCTGCTGTGCCCAGCCATCGAGCACCTGGCTCATACGCACCGGCATGGCATCCATCAGGTGCGTGCGTCCGGTTTTCACATAGGGCTGCACGGCCAGCGACTTCTCGCGGAGCACATTCAGCAGGTGGTCAAGTGCCGGCAACAGGCGCTCGGCGATCTCGATGGCGGCACTGACATGGATAGTCGTCGGAATGATGTCATTGCTGCTCTGCCCGCAATTGACATGATCGTTCGGGCTGACCTGCTCACCAAGAAGGCGGCTGGCCAGGGTGGCGATCACCTCGTTGGCGTTCATGTTCGAGCTGGTGCCGGAGCCGGTCTGGAACACCTCGACCGGGAAGTGCTGCATGAAATCCTCAGCCAGCAGTTCCTGGCAGGCCGCAACGATGGCATCGCCCTGTGCTGGACTGAGCTGCTCCAGTTCGACGTTGGCCCGCGCCGCAGCGGTCTTGGCCAGGATCAGGGCACGGATGAACGCAGCCGGCATGCGCTGCCCGGAGACCGGGAAGTTGTTCACCGCCCGCTGGGTCTGTGCGCCGTACAGCGCTTCGACCGGAACGGCCAGTTCACCCATGCTGTCGTGTTCGATGCGGGTGCCGCTACGGGTGGGAGTGTCAGTCATAGGGGTTTCCTTCTGCCAGTTCGGATAATGAAAGAGAGGGCTGCATCTGCAGGGTGGCCAGGCGATTACGTAGACGATTCAGCATCTGCTGTTGCGCAGGCCCATCTGCCAGATGTTCCAGGGCGTAGAGGGAGCGATAGGCGTTATCCAGGCACAGGTTGCGCCAATGCCAGGGCAATGCCGGGTCGCAGGCACTGTCGAGCATCAGATTGAGGGTGGCCAGCGACATACGCCAGGGACTCAGCAGGCCGTGCTCGACCAGTTGCCGCCCCAGCGCCCAATGTTGCTCCAACTGGCGCGGCTCATCGGGCAACAGCGCACAACGGATACGGAAACCCTGCCAATACCAACAGTCCAGGCAGGGCAGCATGCGGGGTCGAAACATGGGAAAGCCTCAATCGACAGATATGATATTAACTCCCATTTGAGATTAATAATCAATACCGATTGAGCGTGGATATCTGGCCACTCCCCTGCGACACCACCCCGCAGGTTGGGGGTGGTTCGACCAGCATTTCCAGAGAGGAGCTGCTACTCCAGCGGTGGACTGATACTCAGTTGCCGAAGACGACGGTTCTTCGGTTTCTGCAGAAGGCTGGGCGCCAGGGCGATCAATGCCGAGCCCGAGACCACCAGCAAAGCGCCGAGGTAGGCGATGCTGTTCAGCAACTCGGGCTTGATCACCGCCGGCCAGAGCATCGAACCCAGCGCCACCAACAGGAAGGTGAACAGCGGTGTGGTCGCCACCGTCGCGCTGACCCGTGAGGCTTCCCAGTGCACCAGCGCCTCGGCAAAGGCGCCATAGGCCACCAGGGTATTCAGACAGCAGCCGAGCAGCAGCCACAACTGCAGGTGACTGAGCTGCAGTATCTGGCTGGGCGTGGCCAGCGGGGTGATCAGCGCGGCGCAGGCCAGGTAGATGACCATCATGATGGTGACCGACGACCAAATGGTCAGCAATTGCTTCTGTGCCAGGCCGTACAACGCCCAGGCGAAGGCCGCGGCCAGGGTGATGAGAATGCCCAGGGTGTAATCGCTCAACTGGGTGAACAGCTCCACCAGGCGCTGGTTGAAGAACAAGCCGAAGCCCAGCAACAGTATCAGCAGACCGAGCAACTGACCGATACCGAAGCGCTCCTTGAACACCAGCATGCTGCCGAGCATCAGCATGATCGGTGCGATCTGGATCATCAGTTGCATGGTGCCGGGGGTCAACTTGTCCAGCGCCAGCACATACAACACGTAGTTGAACGCCAGTCCGAGCACCGACACCAGCAACAACCAGCGGTTGCGCGAGGACAGTGCCCGAATCGATGGCAGACGGTGGCGCGCCGCCAACCACAGTAACAGCACCACCCCCGAGGACAGCATGCGGTACCAGGACACGGTGAAGGCATCCATGCCATTGAGCACTTCCTTGAGCATGATCGGCAACACGCCCCACAGGGCGGTGGTGGTCAATGCCAATAGAAATCCGTACAACCAGCGACCGGATGCGACGTGCATGAGTGTTCTCGAAAACGAAGGGAAGGAAGAAGAAGATCGCTATTGTAGAGCTGCGCGGCGGTACTGAACAGCGTGCGAGCAGGCATATCCCCTGGCAACTAGCCGCAGGAAGGATGTAGCCAATCGTTCTAACAGGACGTCTGTCATGTTCTAGCATGGAGGAACATGCCGGGAAATTGAGGGTCGCATGCATTGCGGTCAACCGGTTTGAACCCATACAATCGAACCCAGCGCTCTATCCGACGCTGGCCGCCGGGCAACTTACAAAGATGCCCGCACACAAAAATAAAAGGTGGTACATCATGAAATTCGATATTCGGGCCAAATTGCCCAGTGTTGCCCTGGTTTTTCTCGCTACCTGGCTGCTGCTGATTCTGCCCAATATGGGGTGAACGTCCTTTCACGGTTACAATAGCCGGCTTCAGTATGCGCCGGAGATCCCGTGAAAACCTCACCACCCTTTGCAGAGTTGAGCTGGTCGGATGACGGACAGCCCTTTTCCACCTACTTCGGCGATGTGTATTTCTCCCGCGAGTCGGGGCTGGAAGAAACCCGCCATGTGTTCCTGCAGCACAACGATCTCGATCAACGCTGGGCCGCCCTGCCCCCTGGCGCAACCTTCTGTATCGGCGAAACCGGCTTCGGCACCGGCCTGAACTTTCTCTGTGCCTGGCAACGCTGGGAGCAATTGGCACCCACCGATGCCCGGCTGCATTTCATCAGCAGCGAAAAATACCCACTGAGCAGCGAAGACATGCGGCGCGCCCTGGCGCTCTGGCCCGAACTGCAGCCCTGGGCCAGCCAGTTGCTGGCGCAATACAGTGACCTGACGGCCGGCTGGCAGCAATTTTCCCTGGCCGCCGGCCGGGTCACCCTGACCCTGCTGGTCGGCGACCTGCTGGACACCCTGCCGCAACTCGATGCCCAGGTCGACGCCTGGTTTCTCGATGGCTTCGCTCCAGCGAAGAATCCCGATATGTGGCAACCGGCGCTGTATCAGCAGATGGCGCGGCTATCCCGTCCCGGAGCCACGGTGGCGACCTTCACCAGCGTCGGCGATGTGCGGCGCGGATTGCAGGCCGCTGGCTTCGACATGCGCAAGGTCAAGGGCTATGGGCGCAAGCGCGAAATGCTCTGCGGGCGTATGCAGGGCCTGCCAGAAACGGACTGGAGCGCCCCCTGGTACCAGCGGCCCGGCACCCTGCCGGACGGCGAACGCCGTGCGCTGATCATAGGGTCAGGACTATCCGGATGCTGTACCGCCTTCGCCCTGGCCCGGCGTGGCTGGCAGGTCACCGTCATCGAGCGCCACGCCACTGCCGCCGCCGAAGCCTCGGGCAACACCCAGGGCATTCTCTACTGCAAGCTGTCGCCACACCAGACGCCACTGTCACGCTTCGTCCAGGCCAGCTACACCTATTGCCTGCGCCTGCTGCACGAGGTGCTGCCCCAGGGTGACAGCACCTGGGCTGCCTGCGGCGTGCTGCAGCTGAGCACCGATGACAGGGAACGCCAGCGGCAGTTGGCGCTGGCCGATCAGGACTATCCACACAGCTTCCTGCACAGCGTCGATGCCGAACAGGCCAGCGCCCTCGCCGGACTGGCCGTGCAACGACCGGGGCTATTCTTTCCCGGCGCCGGCTGGGTCAACCCGCCCAGCCTGTGCCAGGCACTGCTGCAGCATCCGAATATCCGGTTACTGACCAATAACGAGGCCCTGCAACTGCAACAGCGCGACCAGCACTGGCATGCTCTCGACGCCCAGGGTCACAGCATCGCCAATGCCACCGTGGCGGTGATCTGCAGCGCCGCCGACAGCCGACGCTTCCATCAGAGCAGTCATCTGCCACTCAAGGCGATCCGCGGGCAGATCACCGAGCTGCCGGCCACCGCGCCCAGCCGGCAGCTGCGCACCGTTCTCTGCGCCGAGGGCTACATTTCGCCGGCGCGTCAGGACCGACATCACCTCGGCGCGAGTTTTCGTTTCGACCGACTGGACAGCGAACCCAGCGCCGAGGAGAACCTCGGTAACCTGGCGTTGCTGGACAAACTGTCGCCGGCGCTGGCCGAGGCGCTGCAACCGCAGCGCCAGGACCCGGCAACCCTGACGGCCCGCGCGGCGCTACGCTGCACCTCCCCGGACTACCTGCCGCTGATCGGGCCACTGGCCGAGGCGCAGGCCTTCAGTGAAGACTATGCGGTGCTGGGCAAGGACGCGTCAAAACAGCCAGCGACACCGGCCCACTGGTATCCGGGCCTGTACATCAATGCCGGGCATGGTTCACGCGGGCTGGTCAGTTGTCCGCTGAGCGGCGAGCTGATTGCCGCCTGGATCGGCGATGAGCCATTGCCCCTGCCTCTGGATGTCGCGCAGGCCGTGCATCCCAGCCGCTTCCTGCTGCGCCAGTTGATCCGCGGTCAGAACAGCAAGGCAACGGACCCGTCATAGAGCAGCTTGCAACCGGTGAAGAACAGGAAGATGTAGCACAGCTGGTAGATCAGTTCCTGGTTGGCGCGCTGTAGCATCCAGAAGCCCAGGCGGATACCGATGGGCGCCAGCGGCAGCAGCACCAGGGCGGTGAGCAGGTTGTCGCTGTCGAACTGCCCGAGCTGGATATAGGCCGGAATCTTGGCGAAATTGACCACCGCGAAGAACACCGCGATGGTACCCATCAGCAAGGTCTTGTCCAGCTTCTGCGGCAGCAGATAGACGTTGATCGGCGGTCCGCCGGCATGGATGCCGAAGCTGGTGAAGCCCGCCACCATACCCCAGAACCCGCCACGCCAGACGCTGACGCCGCGCACCGGCGGCTCCCCCCGGCGCAGCCAGATGTTCAGGGTAAAGACCACGGCGATCACGCCGATCATCAGTTGGATATGCGCGTCAGTCATCCAGTGGAAGCTCAGCCAGGCCAACAGCGTACCGACCAGCGCCGCCGGTATTATGATGCGCAGGTTGGGCCTGCTCCAGCGACCACGGAAGGTGCGCAGCGCCACCAGGTCCATGGTGCAGAGGATCGGTAGCAGAATGGTCGCCGCCTGCTGGGGCGGCATGACCAGGGACATCAGCGGGACCGAAAGAATGGCGATATTGCCGCCAAAACCACCCTTGGCGATGCCGTAGAGCAGGACTGCAGGAATCGCACACAGATAGAACAGCGGATCAGTAATCATCGTAACCGGAAGCGTAGCGGAAAAACCGACAGTGTATCATTGGCTCATCTCCAGACAGTCATCCAGGAAGTAGACGTCATGCTGATTCCCCACACCCTGCTCGACCCCGAGGTGTTCCAGCACATGCTGGAGGACTTCGTTACCCGCGACGGCACCGACAATGGCTACGACGACACCCTCGAGCAGCGTGTGCAGCGCCTGCGGCGGCTGATCGAACGCGGCGAGGTGCTGATCGTATTCCATCCCGAAAGCGGCGATACCAGCCTGGCCAACCGCCGGGATGTCCCAGCCGAACTGCTGCGCGAGGCCGCTGGCGATCAGGAGTGACACGGCAGCCGCCCTGCTTCAGGGTGACGCAGCGCCGCCATGACGCTTGGAGGATGATCAGCGAAGGACTAATATAAGGTCTTTACACCCCATTGCGGGTTTGACGAGGTAAATGATGAAACTGCGCTCCCCCCTGATGTTTGCCGCCCTGTTGGCCTGCGCTGCCACAGCATCGGCCCAGACTGTTGTATGCACCCCGGAAGAAGCCCTGAAGAAGGCGGAAGAAACCGCCGTGACCATCAACCGCATCGCGGCTGGCAACCCTGAAAAGGCCGCCCGCCTGCATGAACAACTGAAGGCGCTGCAGGAGCGCGACCCTACCCGCAGCCATCATGGCGCCTGCGAAGCCTATGATCGCATCATCCATGAGCTTGAAGAGAAGAATGCCGCTGGCGGCATCTGAACCATCAGCGCCGAGCGGCTTCCCGACAAACCGGGCAAGCCGCTGATCAAAGCAGCCCCCTCACCCGATCAGTGTTCTCCCGGCCAGCGCGTGGGCCAGGGTTCCCCCGTCGATGAACTCCAGCTCGCCCCCCAGCGGTACACCATGGGCGATGCGTGACACCCTGATGCCCAGCGGCTTGAGCAGACTGGCGATGTAATGCGCGGTAGCCTCGCCCTCGACGGTCGGGTTGGTGGCCAGAATCACTTCGCTCACCGCACTGCCTTCGACCCGTTCCAGCAATGCGGGAATGCCGATCTCCTCAGGGCCCAACCCGTCGATGGGCGACAGATGCCCCTTGAGCACGAAATAGCGCCCGCGAAAGCTGCCGGCCATCTCCACTGCCCAAACGTCCGCCGGGCTCTGCAGCACGCACAGCAGACTGTCATCGCGGCGCGGGTCGTCGCACAGCTCGCACAGTTCGGTCTCGCTCAGGGTGCGGCAGCGGCTGCAGTAGCCTACCCCATCCATGGCCGATTCCAGCGCGTGGGCCAGATGACGCGCCGCATCACGGTCGCGCTCCAGCAGGTTCAAGGCCATGCGCTGGGCGGTTTTCGGCCCGACACCGGGCAAACCACGCAGCGCATCGATCAATTGGCGAATCAGCGGACTGAAGCTCATACCGGTAGGGATCGCTCGCTCAGAAGGGCATCTTGAAACCGTCGGGCAAGTTCATCCCCGCGGTCATGCCGGCCATTTTCTCCTGATTATGCTTTTCCAGCTTGCGCACCGCATCGTTGATGGCGGCGGCGATCAGGTCTTCCAGCACGTCCTTGTCCTCGGTCATCAGGCTGTCGTCGATATTGACCCGACGCACATCGTGACGACCGGTCATGACTACCGATACCAGGCCGGCGCCGGATTCACCGGTCACTTCGGCGTTGGCCAGCTCTTCCTGCATTTTCTGCATTTTTTCCTGCATCTGCTGGGCCTGCTTCATCAGGCCTGCCATGCCACCTTTCATCATGGTTCTATCCTCGAAGGGTTATTCAAGCGTCTACCGGGCGGATACTGTCTGCACAGATCTGCGCCGCGAAATCATTGACCAGTGCCTGTACCAGCGGGTCGCTCTGGATGCTGGCTTCGGCTTCCTTCTGTCGCGCCACGCGCCGGCGGGCGGCAGCCACGGCCGGCGTCTCCTGATCCGGCGCCTGCACCACTACCTCGAGCATCAGCGACTGGCCTTCCAGTTCGGTGATGGCGTTCTGCAGACGCAGGCGGTGGTTTTCGTTGTACAGCGCGCTGTGCCCCGGGTCCAGATGCAACCGCCAGACGGCGTTGTCATTGCTGACCAACTGGCAATGGGCGGCAATGCTCTGGGTCAGGCCAGCCACCCCCAGGCGAGGGTAGATTTCCAGCCAGTATGCGGCCAGCCCAGTCGCCGGCGGCAGGTCGCTGACCTCGTCCTCCTCGGCGGCCGACTCGGCTGAGGCGTCTTCCGCCGGTTGCCAGTCACCCAGGTACTGGTTGACGTCCACGTCGTCATCGTCGGTATCCGGGTCGAAGCTGTCGTCCGGCGGCGGACCCTGCAACCATTCCGGCGGCTCGTCCTCGACTGCGGTCGGCGCTGGCTTGACCGGTGTAGCCGAACGCAGCGGCTGTACCGCAGCTGGGGTTGTGACCTGCGGGGCTGGTGCCGGCTGTACCGCTGGCTCCGTTATTGGCTGCGACTGGACAGCGACGGCAGGCGTGACAGGCGCCGGCATGGCAGCGGACGGTGGCGCGCTGGCGACAATGGCCGGCTCGGCAGCGGGCAATGCCTGTGCTGCCGGCCGATCTTCCGTGGAATCAGCCCTGGCCTGGCTGATCCCGGTGGGCTTTCCCGTGTCGCTGTCCGGCGCGGGCTCGGTTGCCGGCTGGCCCGTCGGTGGCCTCTGCGCCAGCCCTGCCGGTGCGACGCTGCCGGTATGCTGCAGGGTGCCGGGACGGAATGCCAGCATGCGCAGCAGCGCCATCTCGAAACCACCGCGCGGGTCCGGTGCCAGCGGCAGATCACGACGGCCGTGCAGCGCCAGTTGGTAGAACAGTTGCACATCCTCGGCGCTGATGCGTCCGGCCAGCTCCAATACCCGCTGCTGGTCACCGAGGCTGTTATCCGCCGCCTCGGGTAGAACCTGGGCGATAGCCACCCGCTGCAGGGTGGAGATCAGCTCGGCCAGCACGCCGGCGAAATCGGCGCCCTGCTCGGCCAGTTCGGCCACCGCCGCCAGCAACGCACGCGCATCGCCGGCAGCCAGCCCATTGAGCAGGTCGAAGACCTGGCCGTGGTCGATGGTGCCGAGCATGCTGCGCACCTCGGGCGCCTTCAGCTCGCCATTGCCGAAGGCGATGGCCTGGTCGGTCAGACTCAGACCATCACGCATGGAACCATCAGCAGCCCGGCCCAGCAGCCACAGCGACTCGTCATCGAAGGGAACCTGCTCTTCAGCCAGCACATGGCGCAGATGCTCGACAACCTTCTCCGGCAGCATGTTCTTCAACGAGAACTGCAGACAGCGTGACAGGATGGTCACCGGCAGCTTCTGCGGATCGGTGGTCGCCAGCAGGAACTTCACATGCGCCGGCGGCTCTTCCAGGGTCTTGAGCAGGGCGTTGAAACTGTGGCTGGAGAGCATGTGCACTTCGTCGATCAGGTAGACCTTGAAGCGCCCGCGGGAGGGGGCATATTGCACGTTGTCCAGCAGCTCGCGGGTATCCTCGACCTTGGTACGGCTGGCCGCGTCAACCTCGATCAGGTCGACGAAGCGCCCCTCGTCGATTTCCCTGCAGGCGGAGCAGACACCGCAGGGCTCGGAGCTGACGCCCGCCTCGCAGTTCAGGCACTTGGCCAGAATTCGCGCAATGGTGGTCTTGCCGACACCGCGGGTGCCGGTGAACAGATAGGCATGGTGCAGACGATTGTGATCCAGCGCATTGATCAGGGCCTGCAACACGTGGGTCTGGCCGACCATTTCACGAAACAGGCGCGGACGCCATTTGCGGGCTAATACCTGGTAACTCATCGAGGGCTGCTGTCCGGTGTCATTTGCAAGCAGCTACTGTACCGCAAAGGGGCCGGTGAATGCGAGATACACTCCCCGATAGCGGCACAGGGGCATGGGGTGAGCGCCTTGATGGCCGGGACGGCACAGCCGCCCCGGCCCTGCATTTCAATCCTGAATGTAATCGTTGAATATCAATGAGATACGGTGGCTGGATGAGGCCCAGTTGGGCACATTCAGCTGCTGCTGGCTGCCAGTCTCGCCCCGCGGTGTGCTGACCACCGAGATGGTGCCATCGACGGGTGTGCTGGCCGGCATGTAGACATCCACCCCCCACTGGAATGGCTGGTCCGGAAAGTAGGGTAATGGGTCACCGGTGGTCAACGCCGGCGTGGCCTGGTCATCGTGCACATGGATACCGATCCGGCTGCTGCCGATGGCTGTATCGATGATATTCACCGCTGGCTGATCTCCCCACAGCGCGCTGGTGGTGGCAATTTCCAGAATGTCATTATCCGCACCCCGGCTCCCCCACCATTCCATGTCGCGGCTGATGACCAGCGCCGCATGATCATCGCTGACCTGGGTGTTGGTTTCGATCGGCGAGCCGGCGGGTGAGGTGTTCAGGCGCACGAAGGCGCTGTCCCGGATCAGTGGCTGGCGGTAGAAATGATGTTCCGCCCGCCCAGGACGCAGCAGGTGGAATTCATAATGGGCCTGCGGGTCCAGCCGGACCGGGCCCCATTTGCCGTTACTGGCGATATCGAAGCTGGTCAGCGGCTCACTATCGAGGCGCTCACCGCTATCCTCGTCCACTTCCCATATCTGCAGCCGGGTGCCACTCGCCCCGGTGTTGGCGGGGAAGTACACCGCTCGACCGGAGATACGCACCTCTCCGCGCTGCGGCAGGATGGTGCTGCGCTCAGGTTCGACACCGGTCAGGAACTCGAACTGTGCGGCAAAGGATGCTGCCGATGTGGCTACCTGAACGTGGGTCTCATCCGGGAAATAGACATTGCGCTGGCCCAGCGCCCTGCTCTCGTCGACGAACACGCCCAGGCAATTGGACCCACCCGGGCAGTTGTCACCGGTAGCACCATCGATGGCCACATAACCGGCCACCTTGGCCTCCCGGTCCGGCGCGGCGAGATAGTAGCCGCAGACGGCGGTACCCAGCGAATGACAGGCCAGGTAGACCTGCTCCGCGTCCAGATCCTGCAACGCCTGCTCGACAAAAGCATCCAGCTCTGCGCTCAGGCCACCGGTCAGAGCACGCCCTACGTCGGCCTCCGAGGCGGTGCTGTATTCGAACGCGAGGATATGATCATCGGGATAACCATTGCTGGAAAAGCGCATGGCCTGGGTCTGGTACTGGGAAGCCGATCCGGCGGTACCGTGCACGAAGATGAGTGGGAGAATGCGCTCTTCATCGATATCCGGCATTTTCGGACCACCTGGCCAGGACACCCCGCCAGAACCACCCAGGCAGCCAGCCAGGAGTCCCAGGCCGAGAAGCAGTAGGAGTGAAGCACGCCATGGCAGGCGGGCCGGGATGTTGGTTTGGGCATTATTCATGGCGCTGACCTTCTTGTTGTTATGCAAAAAGGGCTTTGACTACAGGATCAGAGAACCACAAAACCACTGATGAGACTCTAGTAGAGAGATGCTCCTTTCGCCACTGAATAGCGCTGCGTCTCATCGACGGACAAATGACAGAAGCGCCTCGACGCGTAGCGGCGAAGAAGACAAGAAGACAAAAATAGAAGAACTGGCGGAAGGCGCCATGGGTGGCAACCCTGCCAGCCACACCCCGGCACACGATATAACCGCTGCGGCTGCTCCCTTCCGGGCCTGACCGGGTTCACGGCGAATCATTGCGAGGGGACCGACAGGGTCACCATAGCGTGCCCTGCATATGAGGGCCGCGCTATTGTAACGGCTTGCGCGCAAGTTACAACCATAAATAGCGCCCAATGCACGGGCCAGAGGCTGCGGCCGTGCGCCACGGCGATCCTGCATGGGTATAATCGGGGCATTTCCCAGCCGGAGGCCACCCATGCAACCTGAAGACCTGCAACTGCTGGTCACCCGCGAAATGCCCTATGGCAAATACAAGGGCCGGCTAATCGCTGACCTGCCCGGCCACTATCTCAACTGGTTCGCCCGCGAGGGCTTTCCCCAGGGCGAGATCGGGCGCCTGCTGCAATTGATGCAGGAGATCGATCACAACGGCCTGTCAGCGCTGCTCGATCCGCTGCGAAGCAAACCAGCGCTCAGGCACCGATAAACAGCGCGATCATCAGCGGAATACTGAACAGCGCGACCAGGGTGCTGAGCAAGGCGCTGCCGGCCACCTGCGCCGGCTCGAGATCGAGCAGCGTGGCGATGACCACGGTATTGGCCGCAATAGGCGTGATGGAGACCAGAAAGATCGCCTGATATACCTGACGGTCGTAGATCTGCGGCCCCTGGCTGTCCAGCCACCAGAACAGCAATGCCACCAACGGCCAGGCGATGAACTTGCCGAAGAACGCCAATGCGGTGAAGCGCAGGTTACCCGCCAGTCCGCGGAAGCTGAGAATGCTCATGCCGATGATCATCATGCCGAACACGCTGTAGGCGCCGCGCAGGTTGTCGAACAGGGGTTCGAAGATCGAGGGTATGCCGATCCCGCCGAGATTGAGCGCCACGGCCAGGAAGAAGCCGTACAACGACGGCAGCCGGCTCATCTTGCGCAGGCAGTCGGCCACGCTGTAGCGTCCCCGCGCCGCCAGATAGAAACCCACCGAGTTTTCGTACAGCACCGTGCCAAGCATGCACAGGATATAGATGCTCAGCCCCTGCTCGCCGAACAGCAGCAGCGCCACCGGGATGCCCAGATAGCCGGTATTACCGGTACCCACCGCCAGCGGAATGAGGTTGGCGCTGGCATCACCCACCCAGCGACGGGCCAGCAGCAGGTGTGCATAACCGATCAGCGAACACAGGCCGAGGATGAGAAAGGGCAGCGCAATCACTTCCAGCGACAAGGGCGCCCGCATCACCCCGGCAAACACCACCGAGGGCGTGATGATGTACATCATGATCCCGGCGATATGGCTACCCCGGGCCTCCAGGAACCGCCCGGCAAGCCAGCCCAGGATCACGGTCACATACAGCGGCAGCAGTTTGTACAGCAGAGCCAGCGCTGCCGTCATAACGCCCCCCTCATGATCTGGCCTGGTTTGCAGAGGATACCGCCAACCACCAGCCGTGTCAGATTCGCCAGCCTGCTTCCAGGCCGACCCTGCCCCGAGAGCCGCATTTGCATCAACCGGGCCTTTTCCATGCAAAAAACATCGGTCGGGATGATAACATCCACCATCAAACTTTTTGCTGGGCCTGATCATACATGGAAATAATGAATAGCCTGTTCGTGATCTGTGCCGGACTGCTGACCATCAGCATTCTGGCCAGCTCGATGTCTTCCAGGCTGGGTATCCCCCTGCTGCTGGTATTCCTGGTAGTCGGCATGCTCGCCGGCGAGGAAGGCCTCGGCGGGGTCGTCTTTGACAATACCAACGTTGTCTATATCGTCGGCAGCCTGGCGCTGGCCATCATCCTGCTGGATGGGGGTATGCGCACACGTGCCGAGAACTTCAAGGTAGCACTGGCACCCTCCCTGTCACTCGCCAGTTTCGGCGTATTGATCAGCGCCCTGATTACCGGCCTGGCCACGGCCTGGCTGCTTGACCTGCACTGGCTCGAGGGACTGCTGCTGGGTTCGATTGTCGGCTCCACCGATGCCGCAGCCGTGTTCTCCCTGCTTCAGGGCAAGGGACTGAACCTGAAGAAGCGGGTCGGCGCTACGCTGGAAATCGAGTCCGCTTCAAACGACCCCATGGCGATCTTCCTGACCATTACGCTGGTCGAGATGCTCGCCCAAGGGGAAACCAGCTTCAGTTGGTCTTTCCTGCTGATGTTCATCCAGCAATTCGGCATCGGCGGTATCTGTGGTGTAGCCGGCGGTCTATTCCTCACCTGGCTGGTCAACCGGATGACATTGGATACCGGTCTGTATCCACTGCTGATCACTGCCGGTGCGATATTGGTCTTTGCACTTACCAATATACTGGGGGGCAGCGGCTTTCTTGCGATCTTCATTACCGGGCTGGTGCTGGGCAACCGCAAGCTGCGCAACCTGCAGAACATCCTGCATATGCAGGACGGCATGGCCTGGCTGAGCCAGATAGGACTCTTCCTGATGCTCGGCCTGCTGGTAACGCCATCGGAAATGCTGAACATTGCCCTGCCGGCCCTGGCAATCGCCTTCTTCATCATCCTGGTGGCGCGCCCGATTGCCGTCTTGATCTGCATCGCGCCTTTCTCCTTCTCCTGGCGCGAGCGCGTCTTTATCAGTTGGGTGGGTCTGCGCGGGGCAGTGCCGGTCATGCTGGCGATATTTCCGCTGGTCGCGGGGCTGGAACAGGCGCAGCTTCTGTTCAACGTGGCTTTCGTGGTGGTACTGGTATCGCTGCTGCTGCAGGGCACCAGTCTGCCATTTGCCGCCCGCCTGTGCGGCGTAGAGATGCCGCCAAGCCCCGAGCCGCTGTATCGCACCAGCCTGGACATGTCTGTGGAGAGCGATTACGAGCTGATGGTTTACCAGCTGACGCAGCCAAAATGGTGTATCGGCATGCAACTGCGCGACCTGAAAATGCCAGCGGACACCCGCATCGCCGCGGTATTTCGCAGCAAGCAATTGCTCCATCCGTCGGGCAGCACCCGACTTGAGCTGGGCGATGTGCTCTGCATCATCGGTCGCGCCAAGGATCTTCCCTCCCTCTCCAAGCTGTTCAGCACGGTGAATACGTCCCGCCATCTGGCCAACCAGCACGTCTACGGCGACTTCATCCTGGATGGCGGCGCGCTGCTGAAAGATATCGGCCAGTTCTATGGCTTTGAGGTGCCTGCCGAAATGCACCGGCAGACCCTGGCCGGCTTTTTCGAGCGGCAATTCGGCGGCTACCCTGTTCAGGGTGACAGCATACAATGGCAGGGTATGACCTGGACGGTAGCGGAGACCGAAGGCGAAGGTGAATGGATCAGCAAGGTTGGGCTGAAAATAGGCAAGGATCAGAGCAAAAAGGCCGACAGCAGCGACTCTGCGGCATGAGGTGTCCTCAATGAGCGCAACAGCAGTGAATATCAGCCAGGCGGCCAAGGCCACCGGACTGACGCCACGCATGATCAGACATTACGAAAGCATCGGCCTGCTTGCCGGTACGGCGCGTACCGCAGCGGGCTACCGGCTGTTCAACGAGCAGGACCTGCATACCCTGCGCTTTATCCAGCGTGCCCGCAGCCTGGGTTTTTCCATCGAGCAGATCGCGCAGTTGCTGGCCCTGTGGCAGGACCGCGAGCGCAGCAGTGCGGTGGTCAAGGAATTGGCGCGCCGGCATCTGCGGGAACTGGAAGAGAAAATCGCCGGGCTGCAGGCCATGCATGACAGCCTGTCGGAACTGGCCAGCTGCTGCCTGGGTGACGAGCGTCCGGACTGCCCGATCCTCGACCGCCTGGCCGACAGCGAGCGCCTGGCTTAACCGCCAGCACGGCGATTCCAGGGCATCACCCGCAGCAACCGTGCCATGCCGCAGAAGCCGGAGATCCCGGCAAAGACCAACCCGGCCCCGACGAACCCAGAGATAAGGAACAGCCAGGGCGAGACCGTGTATCCCAATAGCACACCCAGTAGCACCAGCGAGCCGGCAACAATCTGCACCTGGCGCTGCAGCTCCAGCGGCTGGCTACGGTCGGTTTCGACCTCAAGACCGGCACGTTTCCAGGCCTCCAGGCCACCATCGAGCATATAGGCCTCGCAGCTGACACACTCCGCCAGTGCCGTCGCATTCATCAGGGTCCGCTGGCCGCCGCGGCAGTGATAGATCACGGCGCTGGCCTCGGCAAAGGGCCTTTGCCCGCCGCCGAGCTGGTCGACCGGCATATGCCGCGCCCCGGCGATGTGCTCGCGGGCATATTCATCCGCAGCGCGGATATCCACCAGCACCGCGCCCTGCTCCAGCAACTGGCGTGCCGCCTGGGGCGAAATCGACTTCAATGACATGGGCCTCTCCTGCGTGTTCTCGATCAGGGGCAGAACATGGCCTTGAGCGTAGCCAGCAGCCGCTCCACATTGGGGTCGGCAATACGATAGTGCAGCGTCTGCGCCTCGCGCCGATAGGTCACCAGGCCCTCCTCGCGCATCTTCGCCAGGTGCTGGGACAAGGCCGACTGGCTGAGCGTCACCCGCTCGAGCAGCTCACCTACCGTCATCTCCCCCTGACTGACCAGCAGACACAACACCAACAAGCGATGCTCGTTGCCCACCGCACGCAGCAGGGCCGCCGCTCGGGCAGCGCCCTCGGCAAAAAACTCAGCATCCTTCCCGCTCAAAGACATATCAACCTACTTGAAAATTCACTAAATTAGATTAATCTAATATAACAAGCCACGCAAGCGATCACCCGCAAACAGCCCATGCCCGACTGCCACGCCCCGAGTCCAACGGGACTCGCTACCTGAGAATCCCCCTGCGCCTCAGCGCAGGTAATTGAACAGGTTGAGTCCGCTGATCTTGACGAAGCTCTGCTGCGCCGCTTCCAGCACTATGCTCTGCATGCTCAGGCGACTCAGCGCCTCAGCGTAGTCGAGGTCCTCCAGGCCGGATTGCACCTGGGTATTGATCAGGGTCGCCTCATCGTTTTCCAGCATGGTCGACTCGATCACATTGAGGCGGGCACCCAGGCTGGTCTGCACACCCAGGACCTGGTCCTTCGCATTGTCGATATTCTGCAGACTGATGGCCAGCATGTCGCGGCGCTGCAGCTTGCCTTCGGTACTGTCATCGGTATTTTCCAGGGTTTCGCGCAGCAGCCGCACGCTGTCGAGCACGCTGCGTTTTTCCGTTTGCTCACCGCTGCCGACGCTGATAGAGAACTGATCACCCGGCTCCAGCTCACCATCCAGTGTCACCACCACGCCAGCATAACGGATCTCGTAGCTGCCGCTGGCGTTGGCCTGCAGCTCACCGGTCACCGGCGGCACCATGGGATTGCCGTCGTTATCGAGGATTTCGTAGCCAGCGGCGTCGCCATTGGCATCGTCGGTGATACGGATGCTGACACTGCCCTGGGGGTAGAACTCGGTATCGTAGCGGCCCTTGTTCTCCACCACGCCAAGGGAGATGCGGGCGCTGCCGGTGTTGGTTGCACTGGCTGCGGTCTCCACCCGGTTGACGTTGCCGATATCGACGAACAACTGCTTGCCGTTGTCATTGATGGCGACCATCTTGGCGCTGCCGATCTGGATCGACCGCTGGCCCTCGTCACCGGCGTAGGTATAGCTGCCATCGGGGTTCTTGACGAAGGGCTGGCTGTCGCTCTGATAGCCGCCGAACAGGTATTCACCACGGGCGTTCTGGCTATTGAGCAGGCTGTAGAGTTCATCCTCGCGCTCCGCCAGTTCCTGGGCCAGGGCCTGACGGCCGGCAGCATCCAGTGCGCCGTTGCCGGCTTCCAGGGTGATTTCCCGGACCCGCTGCAATACGTTGTTTACGGAATTGAGGATAGCTTCCTGCTGGGTCAGGCTGTTGGTCGCCGCGGTCAGGTTGTCCTTGTACTGGCTCAGCTTGCTGGCTTCCTGATCCAGCTGCAGCAGCCGCACCGAGGCCACCGGGTCGTCGGCCGGGGTGAGGATGCGCTTGCCCGAGCTGATCTGCTCCTGGGTGCGGACCGCCGCGGCATAGTTGTCCTGAATCCCGCGAACCCCGGTATTGAATGCCTGAATGGTGGAAATACGCATGATTGTCAGTCCTGTCAGCGCATGCTGCTGATCAATGTATCAAATACCGTACGCGCAACCTGGATGATCTGCGCAGAAGCATTGTAGTACTGCTCGAACTGGATCAGGCTGGCCGCCTCCTCATCGAGGTTGACCGCCGAGACCGAATTGCGGTTGTTGGTCGCCTGGGTCAGCATTGCCATGTTGGCCTCGGTCTCGGTGCGCGATTGTGCGGTGAAGGTGGCCACCCGCTGTACCAGGTCACCATAGCCATCGAGCAGCGAGAAACCGCGGGCGCCCTCGCCCTGCCCCAGCACCTGCTTGGTCTGCAAGCCGGCCAACGCCAGCGCGTTGCGGTTGTCGGCCACGCCGCCTTCATTGAAGCCGACCGAGAATGTATCGCCGTCCAGCGGTTTGCCGGATAGGGTCATGCTGAAAGTGTGGCCGTCGACCTCCCAGCTGAATGGCTGTCCCAGGGTCACGTCGATGCTCAGCGGCGGACTGGTGCTGGTCAGCACGCCGGTGCCATCACCATTGTCGGCATAGCTGAACTCGACCCCCAGCGCCTGCAATCTGGCCAGATCCAGCGGCTGTGGTCCGTCGGTGAGCAGCGGCTGGCTGACATTGCCGGTACCACGATTGTCGAGGCTGGCCTGCGCGGCCAGGGGTGAGGCAAAGGCCAGTTGCTGCGGCTCGGTCATCACCACCGACAGGCTCTGCGCAGCCGAGCGGGTCGGCGTCAGCAGGTAACGGTCGCCACTCAGGAAGTTGCCGCTCTGGCCGGTCAGGTCGAGACCATCGAACACCGCATAGCCGGGTTCACCTTCGGCGGCATTCAGGTCGAAGGGCCCCAGCACCCGGTTATCGCTGACCCGGCGCACGGTGAATTCGGTATCGCTGGTGAAGGTCAGTTCGTAATCCGAGGTGCTCAGTTGCGAGGTATCGTCGATGCGCACATCCAACGACGCATCCGAACGGTTGCTCTCGCGGCCACGGCTGCGCAGCTCCATGTATTCCGGGCTGTTGATATCACCAAACAGGTTGCTGCCGACCTGCCCGTTCAGATCCAGGCCCTTGCCCAACTGCTGGTTGAACTCATTGGCGATCGCCAGCGACATGCGCCCCAGTGCATTGAGCGCCTGGTCCAATACGTCATCACGATAGCGCAGCAGGCCGCCCAGTTCGCCACCGCTGATCAGATCGGTCACATCCTGCGCCGAGTTGCCGCTGACCAGTTGGATATCCAGTCGCGAGGGGTCCGACAGACCGGGCTTGGCCTGCAGGATGGAGGCCTCCTTGCCGACCACCAGCGGCTGACCGGAGCCGATGAACAGGTTGATGCTGTGGTCGTCCTGATTCACCACGGTGACACCGACATACTCGCTGAGCTGGCGAATGGCTTCGTCGCGCGCATCCAGCAAATCGTTGGGCGCCGCGCCATTGGCTGCCGCCTTGGAAATGGCATCGTTGTAGCCGGCCACCGACTGGGCCAGCCGGGTTACCTGCTGTGCCACCGTGGTCATCTGCTGGTTGATGAAGCGGTTCTGCGTGGACAGCTGCTCGTGTACCGAGTTGAAGCGCCCGGCCAGGCCTTCGGCCTCGGACAGGAACAACTGGCGGGCCGGCAGGCTGGCCGGGTCCTCGATAGCGGTCTGCAGCGCATCGAAGTAACTCTGCAACCCGCTGGTGATGCCGGAGGCGGTGCTGGACAGGGTGCTGTTCAGCTCCTCGATCTGCATGTTGTAGGCCAGGTTCGCCGCTGCCGCCGAGGTAGTGGTACGGACCTGGTTGGTCAGGAACTGGTTGTAGATGCGCTGGACATCCGTGACCTTGGTGCCGCTGCCCATGTAGCCGGCGCCGGTGAAGCTAGCCGGGCTGGTGGACTGCACCGCGGTCTGCCGGCTGTAGCCGGGGGTGTTGACGTTGGTGATGTTCTGCCCGGTGATTGACAGGTTGGTCTGCGCTGCACGCAGGCCGCTGAGGCCGATACTGAACAGATCCGCCATGCTTATGCCCTGCCTTCGGTAGTGGTCTGGCTGACCGACGCGGTCATGTTGTCACTGATCAGCTTGCGGGCGATCTGCGATACCTTGCTGGCGTAACGCGGGTCAGTGGCGTACCCGGCCTGCTGCAGCTCGCGGAAGAAGGCATCGGCATTGCCGGTGCGGGCCAGCGCCTGCTGGTAACGTCCATTGCTCTGCAGGAAGTCTACATAGTCATCGAAGCTCTGTTCGTAGGACTCATAGCTGCGGAAGGTCGCACGCTCCTGCTGACGTACCCCATCGCGGTACTCGCTGGTCAGTACATTGGCCGAGCCCCCCTGCCACTGACCATGGGTCTTGATGCCGAACAGGTTGTGACTGCTGCTGCCATCGCGGCCACGAATGATCGACTTGCCCCAGCCGGTTTCCAGCGCCGCCTGGGCCACCAGGTAATGCGGGTCCACGCCCAGCCGCGCCGCAGCCTTCTCGGCCATGGGCAGCATGGCGGCGGCGAACTCCGCCGGACTGTCGAAACGGGTCTTGCTGTTGGTAGCGGCCACCGCCGCCTGGCTGCGGTCCGCCAGCTGCGTCGCTCGCAGCGGCTGCCATTGGCGCGAGGGTTCGGCCACAGCGGCTCGGTCGGCGGTTGCCGCCGGCTGGGTAGCCGCCGCGCCCCGTCCCAGCGTCACCTCGCCATGGCCGAGGCTGATACCCAGGCGACGGCGCGCCAGCAGCGCGGAATGATCGGGGCGCTCGCCTGTCGCGGCGACGGCGGGGGCGGCGGTTGCCGCCTCGGCTTTCTGCGGTGACAGCTGGCGCAGCATCACGTCCGCCAGCCCCAGGCCCTGTTTTTCCGCCAGGTGCACCGACAACTGGCTGTCATACATATCCTGGTAGAAACGTGTCTGCGGGGTGTTCAGCGGGTTGCCCTCGGCAAACGCCTGGTTGGCATCCCGCATGCTCTTGACCATGACATTCAGAAACAGCGACTCGAACTGCCGGGCCACCCGTTCCATGTTCTCCGGACTGTCGGCTTTGCTGCCGGCCTTCATCTGCGCCATGGCATTCAGGTCGGTGTAGCTGAGACTGTTGCTGTGCATGGGTTACTCCTCAGATCACGACCAGATCGGCATTCAGCGCGCCGGCCTGCTTCAGGGCTTCGAGAATGGCCATCAGGTCGCCGGGGGCTGCGCCTACCTGGTTCACAGCGCGGACGATCTCGTCCAGCGACACGCCGGGGTTGAACACGAACATGCGACTGTCGCCTTCCTCGATGCTGATCTGCGAACTCGGGGTAACCACCGTCTGGCCGCCGCTGAACGGCTCCGGCTGGCTGACCTGATAGTTCTCGCTGATGGTGACGGTCAGCCCGCCATGGGTCACGGCGGCTGGCTGGACGCGCACGTCCTGGCCGATGACGATGGTACCGGTACGCGAATTGATCACCACCTTGGCCGCGGCATTACCCTGCTCGATCTGCAGGTTCTCGACCATGGCCAGGTAATCGACCCGCTGGTTGGGGTCCAGTGGTGCGCGTACCTGTATCGAACCACCGTTGAGGGCCTGGGCCACGCCCGGCCCGAAGGTATCGTTGATCTGATCGACCACCCGCTTGGCGGTGGTGAAATCCGGGCGATTGAGGTTGAACACCAGATGATCGCTACTGGCAAAGGGATTGGCCACCGCCCGCTCGACGGTCGCACCGTTGGGAATACGGCCCACGCTGGGCACGTTCACCGTGATACGTGAGCCGTCCGCGCCTTCGGCACCGAAACCGCCAACCACCAGGTTGCCCTGGGCAATGGCATAGACCTGGCCATCGATCCCCTTCAGCGGCGTCATCAGCAGACTGCCGCCGCGCAGGCTCTTGGCATTACCGATGGAGGATACGGTGATGTCGATAGTCTGGCCGGGGCTGGAGAACGCCGGCAGATCGGCATGTATCGCCACCGCGGCGACGTTCTTCATCTGGATGCGGGTACCCTCGGGCACGGTGATACCGAACTGGGTCAGCATGTTGTTGAAGGTCTGTACGGTGAACGGCGTCTGGGTGGTCTGGTCACCCGAGCCATCCAGCCCAACCACCAGGCCATAGCCGATCAACTGGTTGCTGCGGATACCGGCGATACTGGCGATATCCTTCAGGCGCTCGGCCTGGGCCAGCGGACTGACCAGGGCCAGACACAGGCAGATCAACAGAGTACGCATGGGCATTGCTCCTAGAACGGCCACACCGGGCTCATGAAGAACTGGCTCAGCCAGCCGGGCTTGCTGGCATTGGCAAAGGCACCGGTACCGGAATAGGTGATGCGCGCATCGGCCACCCGGGTCGACAGCACGGTATTGTCGGAGCCCACATCATCCGGCCGGATCAGACCGGAGAGGCGGATCAGCTCATCACCGTTGTTCAGCGTGATCCACTTCTCGCCACGCACCGCCAGCAGACCATTGGGCAGCACATCGGCGACAGTGACAGTGATCGAGCCACTCAGACTGTTGCTCTGGTTGGCATCGGCCTCACCGTTGAAACCGCGGCTGCCTGCAAGTTCGACGCCGGTATTGATCCCGGCGATGCCACTGCGGCCGAACAACATGGGATTGGCGATACTGGTATTGCTGCTCTTGCTGATCTCGTTCTCGGCCTTCTTCTGTGCCCTCATCTGCTCGGTGAGGACCACGGTGATCACATCGCCGACCCGATTGGCCTTGCGGTCATCGAACAGCTGCATATCGAAACCCGCCTGATAGATGGCACCGTTGTTCAGTTCCTGGGGTACCGGCGTGCGCGGCATCACCGGCGCGTAGGCCGGATCATCCGGCTTGGGCGGGGTCTGCACGCAGGCCGCCAGGCTGGCCACACAGAGCATCAACAGGGTCGCACGCAGGGCTTTCATCTCATTCACTCCGGGAACCGATCACTTAGAGGTTCTGGCTGATGTATTGCAGCATCTGGTCGGCGGTGGAAATGACCTTGGAGTTCATTTCGTAGGCGCGCTGGGTGGTGATCATGTTCACCAGTTCCTCGACCACACTGACATTGGAGTTTTCCAGGGTGTTCTGCAGCACCGTGCCCAGGCCGTTCTCGCCAGGGTTGCCGACCTGCGGCGCGCCACTGGAGGCGGTTTCCAGGAACAGGTTGCTGCCGATCGCCTGCAGCCCGGCCGGGTTGATGAAGTCGGCGGTCTGGATCACACCCAGCTCCTGCACGCCGGCATCACCGAATACCGAGATCGATACGGTACCGTCCTCACCCACGGTGAAGGTCTGCACATCCTGTGGCAGGTCGATGCCCGGCTCCAGCGGGTAGCCGTTGGAAGTGACGATGCGGCCATCGGAGTCCAGGTGAAAACTGCCGTCGCGGGTATAGCCGATATTGCCGTCGGGCATCAGGATCTGGAAGAAACCACGGCCATTGATGGCCATATCCAGCGGCTGCTCGGTGGTCTGCAGGGTGCCGGCGGTGAAGATCTTCTGGGTACCGGCGATGCGCACCCCGGTGCCCAGCTGCAGACCGGAGGGCAACTGGGTGTCCTGGGTGCTCTGCGCACCGGGCTGGCGCTTGATCTGGTACAGCAGGTCCTCGAACTCGGGACGGTCGCGCTTGAAGCCGGTGGTCGAGACGTTCGCCAGGTTGTTGGAAATGGTGGTGAGCATGGTGTCCTGGGCGGACAAACCGGTCTTGCTTACCCAAAGTGCTGCGTGCATGTGCGGTCTCCTCGCATGTCAGTGGCCTGACACGACTGGTGAAGGCTGATCAGCTGATCTGCAAAAGCTTGTTGGTGGTCTGGGCGTTCTCTTCGGCGGTGCGCATCATCTTGACGTGCAGCTCGAACTGGCGCGCCAACGACAGCATGGCGGTCATCTCTTCCACCGCATTGACGTTACTGCCCTCGAGAAATCCGGTAACCAGGGTCACGGCACCATCGGCCGGCAGTGGCTGGCCGTCATTCGTGCGCATCAGGCCATCCTCGCCCTTGCGCATGGTGCCCAGCTCCGGCTGTACCAGTTTGATGCGGTCGATCTCGGCCAGCACGTTCGGCGCTTCACCCTGGGCACGGAAGGTGATGGTGCCGTCGGTACCGATCTCCACCTTGTCCGCTGGCGGCAAGGCAATCGGCCCGGCGTTGCCGAGTACCGGCAAACCACCGCTGGTGCGCAGGATGCCGAACACATCGATATTCAGACTGCCGGCGCGGGTATAGGCTTCGCTGCCATCGGGCGCCTGCACCGCGATCCAGCCTTCACCATTGATGGCCACGTCCAGGTCACGGCCGGTTTCCTGCAGCGTGCCGGCGGAGAGGTCGGTACCAGGGCGTTCGGTCATGGCGTAGACCCGCGTCGGAAAACTGTCACCGAATACCGGCATGGACCGCGCCTGTTCAAAATCCCGGCGAAAGCCGGTGGTGGCGACGTTGGCCAGATTGTTGGCATGGGCGCGCTGAGCCAGCATGTTCTGACTGGCTCCGCTCATGGAAATGAAGAGTGATTTGTCCACGCTCTGACTCCGCTTCGGCAATCCGATGACAGGAAATTGCCGCTCTGAATGATTTCAGAGTTATCCAAGCAGAGTTCATGCCAACTCAAAGGAAAAGATATATATTCAATTTAATCAATGAGTTATCGAAAAAACAAAAAAGAGAAGGCGGCAACAGCGGCAAGGTATTTGCCGCTGTTGCCGCCCTCCCGGGGTATAGCGCCCCTGCGCCACGCCTGCGGGCCCCGGGGGCACCCCGTCGTCGAGCAGGTGCTCGACAACCCGAAGACATTGTGCCGCTTTCGGGGTATAGCGCCCCTGCGCTACGCCTGCGGAGCCTGGGGGTACCCCGTCGTCGAGCGGGTGCTCGACAACCCGAAGACATTGTGCCG
>Ga0172382_10001528_pt1 | contig 41212 bp, 49 predicted proteins | sample Leawel138RmetaG_FD_122245 | JGI IMG/M metagenome (GOLD analysis project Ga0172382, IMG submission 122245) | Leachate microbial communities from a municipal landfill in Southern Ontario, Canada - Leachate well 138R metaG | ecosystem: Engineered > Solid waste > Landfill > Unclassified | place...
CGAAGCGTCCCGGACGCAGGGCGAACCGGGGCCGTGCGAAGCACATACTTGTCCCGAGCCTGAATGTCGCCGGGTTAACTGGGATGTTACGCGGCGACTTCATGAGGGCCGGGACACGCTTGTGTGTGCTGCTGGCATGCAGTACGCAGTGCGGTATTTCCGATATCGTGCGGAAATTGCCCCCACGCGGTGGCGTTCTCTTTTGCCTATCTGCTTGTGCCGCGGCTGTAGGTGGTTTTGTTGTGCACGTTGTATTTGCCGGAAGGCTTTTTCATCGGCAGGCGTTTCACCTCTTCCAGCGTGGCCGCGTTATAGATTACCAGTGCTCCATCCATCTCCCAGATGCTGACGAGGGCGTAGCGGCCATCGTTGGTGAATTCGACGTGTGCAGCGGTCTTGCCCGGTGCCGGTTTCAGGGTTTTGATGATCTCCAGACTGCGTTTGTCTATGACGTGCATTACGTCCTTGTGCGGGCCAAAAAATACATCCACCCAGGCATAAGGTGTGTTGTCGTGGCTGCGCATGAAGAAGCCGGGACCCAGGGTATCGATGCGCTTGATGGTCTCCCAGGTCTTCAGATCGATGATGCTCACCGCACTTTCCTTGATGTTGGGGGTGGCCAGCACCTCGCGTCCCTGGTGCTCGAAGGTGATGCCGGAGCCGAGGTGCGGCATGCCGGGGAGATCGAGGTTGGCGATCTTGCGACCGATGTACAGGTCCAGTACTTGGCCACCGCCATCACGCGAGGCACCAATGAGGTGTTCGTATTCGTGGTCGAAGAAGAAGTCATCCAGATAACCTTCGGTGGACATGCGACGTAGCGGGAAGGGTCGCACCACTTCGTCGCTTTGCTCCTTGTGGAAGTCGTGTACCCAGCCGCCGAAGCCCGGTGGCGGGCGGTCGGCGTAGTTGATCTCCCAAACTTCGGGGATGTCTTTCAGGGCGGCTATGAAGCTCTGCCGCGGTGGCGCCGTATACACGGCACTGACGCGTGAGCTAGTGCCGTCCTTGCCGACGGTATCCCACAGATTGATCGGTTGCAGGGTGACGGCATCGAGCAACACCAGGCTGTGTGGCAGATAGTTGGCCACCATCACGTAGCGACCGTCAGCGGAAACAGCAATATTGCGGCTGTTGATGCCGGCGCGTACCTCATTGATCAGGGTAAGGTTGTAGAGGTCGTACTTGCTCACCCAGCCGTCGCGTGAGCTGAGATAGACGAAGCGGCCATCCGGTGAGTATTTCGGCCCACCGTGCAGGGCGTAACGGGTGGGGAAGCGATGGATGGGGGCAAATTTGTCGCCGTCGAGGAGGGTGATGTGGTGATCGCCCAGCTCCACCACCAGAAACAGATTCTGCATGTTGGCCTGGTAGCGCGGCACATCCGGCAGGTCTTTTTCCCTGGCATGTTGCAGGTGGCTGGCGCGGATCTCGTTCATGCCCCAGCTGGGTGTGATTGCCGGCTCGGTGTAGATGAGTTCGGCCAGCGCCTTGATCTCGATCTCTGACAGGAGCTTAGCAAAGCCGGCCATCTGGGTAGCGGGGCGGCCGCGGGCAATCACCTCTACGGCCTCGGTCTTGCGCACCCGGCTCAGGTTCTGCGGCAGCAGGGCCGGGCCGATGCCACCAAGCCGTTCGGCACCATGGCAGCTGGCGCAGTGCTGGGCATAGAGTTCTGCCGTGGTGCGTGGTTCGGCCGCGTTCGCGCTCAGGGTCAGCAGTGCCAGTCCGAGGGGAAGCAGGTATTTCATGAACCGACCTTTCGCTGCGGGGCAGCCACGGTGGGGAGTACTTCATCATCATCCAGGTAGCAGCCCGGGTCCTCCGCCCAGGGGTTACCGCTGGTCTGCTGGGCGCGTACGCGGGTGTTGCCGTTGCAGATGGCCAGGTGCATGCATTCGGCGCAGCGCCCCTGCACCGGACGCGGCTGCTGCTTGAGGCCGGCCATGAGCGGGTCGCTGGTGTCCTGCCAGATGGCGGAGAAGGGGCGTTCACGCACGTTGCCGAGGGTGTGGTGCCACCACATGGTATCGGGGTGCACGTTGCCCAGGTTGTCGATGTTGGCAATGTTGATACCGGAGGAGTTGCCGCCCCACTGCGCCAGGCGCTGTTCCATCTCGGCGGCGCGGTCGGGGAAATTCCGCCGTATCCACATCAGGAAGTAGACGCCGTCGGCGTCGTTGTTGCCGGTGACATACTCACGGCGGATGCCGCGCCGCTGTTCATCCAGGCAGCGCGCGAACAGCAGGTCCATGGCATCGCGGGTGACGCGGTGGTAGACATCGTCGCGGCGGTTGCGGTTGCCGCGCCCGGCATAGTTGAGATGGGACAGGTAGAACTTGTCGATGTTCTCCTCGTCCATCAATGCCAGCAGCTGTGGCAGCTCGGTGGCGTTGTCCTGGGTCAGGGTGAAGCGCACACCCACCTTGATACCGTGGTCGCGGCACAGGCGGATGGCATGCAGCGAGCGGGCAAAGGCGCCATCGAGACGGCGGAAGCGATCGTGGGTAGTCTCGATACCGTCGAGGCTGATACCAACGTAGTTGTAGCCGGCGGCGGCGCTGGCCGCGATATTGTTCTCGTCGATGAGGGTGCCGTTGGTGGACAGGCCAACATAGAAGCCCATGGCCTTGGCGCGCTGCGAGATGTCGAAGATGTCGGGGCGCAGCAGCGGCTCGCCGCCCGAGAGGATCAGCACCGGCACCTTGAACCCTTTCAGATCATCCAGCACCGTGTAGACTTCGGCGGTGGACAATTCACCGGCGAAGTCCTTGTCGGCCGAGGTGGCGTAGCAGTGCTTGCAGGTGAGATTGCAGCGCCGCACCAGGTTCCAGATCACCACCGGGCCGGCGGGCTTGCGTGCCGGTGTGACCGGTGCCGGATGCAACAGGTGCTCCATGAACTGTGACAGTCGGAACATGATTCACTCTCCGCGGCTGCCGAGGCGCAGGCCAGTCTTTTTCAGGATGCGTGTGCTGTACAGTACGGCATGGCCGCGATCATCATCACCAAGCAGGCTGGCGATCTCTTCCATTTGGGCATCGGTCTCTTCCCGAGTACGGCCGTGCACCATGGCGAACAGGTTGTAGGGCCACTCGGGCAGATAGCGCGGGCGGCGGTAGCAGTGGCTGACGAAGGGCAGGGCGCCCAGCTGCGGGCCGAGGATATGAATGCGCTCGTCGGGGACGTTCCATACCGTCATGCCATTGAAGGTGTAACCAAGGGCATAGTGGTTCGGCACCAGCCCGATGCGGCGGATGATGCCGTTCTGCTGCATGGCCTGCAGTCGCTGCATCACCTCTTCCGCGCTGATGCCGAGCTGTTCGGCCAGGGCATGATAGGGTTCGGCCACCAGCGGCAGGCCGCCCTGGGTGGCGACGATCAGCGCACGGTCGGTGGCGTCGGGCAGGGCGATGACCTTGGCCTCGTTCATACCGCGAACCTCAGGTTGAGGTAGTACTCTTCCAGCTTGGGCATGTTGTAGACCGGGTAGCCGGTCTCGGCCTCGATGGCCCGCAGCGTGTCCTGCAACTGCTGTTCGGTCTCGGTAGCCAGCACGAACCACATGTTGAATTCGTGGGCGCGCTCGTAGTTGTGCGCCACTGCGGCATGGGCGTTGACCTGGGCGGCGACACGCTCGAAGTCCTCGGGCGGGATGCGCATCGCCACCAGACTCAGTGCGCCGCCCAGACGTTCGGCATGAAACAGCGGGCCGAAGCGAGTGATGGTCTTCTGGTCGCGCAGGATGGCCAGTCGTTTCAGCAACTCGTCTTCCGCGATACCCAGCTGTTCCGCCGCCGCGGCATAGGGGCGCGCGCAGACGGGAAAGCCATCCTGCAGGGCGTTGATGATGGCGCGGTCGATGGCGTCCACTATTGCGGCATCCCGCTCGGTGCTGGCGCATAGATGGCGCCGCGCTGCTTGAAGCGGCGGCGGCTGAACAGCACTTCGTGCGGCACTTCGGCCAAGCCACAGTGCTGCTCGATCTGGCGTACGCGCTCCAGCACTGCATCGCGGTCCTGGCCGTGGATCATGCAGAACAGGTTGTAGGGCCAGGCCGGCAGGCGGCGCGGGCGGCGATAGCACAGGGTGACGAAGTCGAAGCGGCCGATGCAATGGCCCAGCTCGCTGACCCTGGCATCGTCGATATCCCACACCACCATGGCGTTGGCGCGGTAGCCCAGCTCGCGGTGGCGCACCACCACACCGAGGCGCTTGATGGTGCCATCGGCGAGCAGGGCGGCGAGGCGGTTGATCACCTCGCCCTCGCTCAGGCCGCATTGCCGGCCCAGTGCGGCATAGGGGTGGGAGACCAGCGGCAGGCCATGCTGGATGGCGGCGACCAGGCGGCGATCGGCGTCGGTCAGGTTGTCGGGATGCATGCGCGGCAGTACGTTCATGTCCATTTCAGCTCGAACCCCAGGTCGATGTGAAAATCTTCCAGCATCGGCAGGGCCATGACGGCGATGCCGCTGCGCTGTTCGATGTCGTCCAGTACCTGCGTCAACTGCCTTTCGTCCGCCGCGGTGGCGACGAACCACAGGTTGATGCGGTGCTCGCGTTCGTAGTTGTGGTTTACGGCATCATAGCCGCTGACCAGCGCGGCCACCTCTTCCAGCCGTGCCGGCGGCACGGCCATGGCGGCGAGGGTGCTGGCGCCGACCCGGTGGGTACGGAACACGGCGCCGACGCGGCTCACGGCGCCGGCGCCCTGCAATTCGTGCAGCGCCGCCAGCACGGCCTCTTCCGTGGTGCCGAGCCTCTGCGCGATGTCGGCGTAGGGTGTCGGCGTCAGCGGCAGGTGGTGCTGGAAATCATTGAGCAGCTGTCGCTCCAGCGTCCCCAGTTCCAGCGTTTCGGTATGGCGCATGCGATGCATGGTGTCTCCTACAGGCCGATGCGATGGGCGCGGGCGGTGAAGAAGATGCCGCTGGGACTGCGTACCGGCAGGCTGCCGAGGTGTTGCAGGGTGCGGGTGTCATAGATGTCCACCCGATTGTCGTCACGTGCCGACAGCCAGATATGCTCGCCGCGCGGCGTGAATTCCATGTGCAGTACCGCCTTGCCGGGCTTCAGGGTGGCGATGACCCGGTGCGTCACGGTGTCGATCACTTGCACCGTGTCGTTGTGCGGATGGGCGAAGTTGACCCACAGCTGGCGGCCGTCGGGGCGCACCATGGCGAACACCGGCTGGCCATGCACGGCGATACGGCCGGCCTCCTTCCAGTTGTGGCGATCGACGATGAGCACCTCGTGGCGGCCGATGGCCGGCAGGTAGGCATGCTCGCCGCTGAGTGCCCAGCCCTCCAGGTGGGGCATCTTGTAGACCGGCAGCGGTTGCTCGCCGTGACCGTAGTTGTCGAGGATGCGCTGCACGCCGCATTCGGGACGCCACAGATCGAGCAGGGCGAGGCCGTCCTCACCGAACAGGCCGGCGATGTAGTGGCGCCCGTCCATGCTCACCAGCGCGTCATAGGGCTGGCGGCCGATGCTGCGGAATTTTTCGATCACCGGATTGCGCGCATCGCGCAGATCCATCACCCAGATCTCGCCGGCATCGTACAGGCTGAAGGCGAAGCGGTTGTCGGTGGTGTCCTCCAGTCCGACAACCTTGGAAAACTTGCCGTCGCCGTAGGCGGCGGGGATGTCGGCGAGCAGTTCCAGCGTGTCGGCATCGAACACCTTGACGCCGCCCGGCTCGTAATTGGCGACCGCCACCAGGCGGCCATCCTGCGAGATGGCGCCGCCGATACTGTTGCCAGACTGCATCACACGCCTCGCGATGTTCTGGCGCAGCATGTCCACCTTGGTCAGGGCACCGTCGCGACCGAAGACATAGGCATAGCGTTCGTCGCGCGAGTACACCACCGAGGCGTGGGACAGGTCGCCCAGGCCTTCGACACGGGCCAGCACCTGCTGGTGCGTGCTTTCGACAATCAGCACGCTGCCATCGGCGCGCTCGATGATCAGGCCGAGGTCGCCGGTCCCGCGCAGTGCCGGCGTGGCACAACCGGCAAGCAGCAAGGCGAGCAGGGCGAGCAGACTAGGGCGCATCGGGAACTCCTTTCATCAGCAGCGCGACCAGCCAGGCCACCTCTTCTTCAGTAAGCAGGCCGCGCCAGGGGGGCATCGGGGTACCGGCGCGGCCGTAGAGTACGGTCGCCTCCAGCGTTTCCCCAGGCTTGCCGGCCAGTGCCTGTGGCAGCAGGGTGGGACCAAGGCCGCCTTTCAGCGTCATGCCGTGGCACGAGCCGCAATCGTGGCGCAGCAGGTGCAGCAGTTCACGCTGGCGTTCGACACTGACCTCAGCGCTGGCCTGTGTGGTGGCCGCGGCAAGAGAGAGCAGGGCGGCGAACAGCAGCACGAGTGGATGGCGTCGCATGGTTCACTCCACCACTCGTATCACGCCGCGCATGTGATCCATGTGCGGCTGGCAGACATAGGGGAACACACCGACGGTGTCGAACCTGCGCTCGTAGGTGTCTTCGGGAAACAGGTATTCGCCCGGCTCTTCGCCGGCCTCGCGGAACCAGATGCTGTGGAACTGGCGTTTTTCCTTGTTGACCCAGCGTACGGTAGTGCCGGGCTTGATGGTGAGATCTTCCGGGATGAACTTGAAGGCCGACATCTCGATGACTACCACCTCGTCAGCGGTGACAGTGGTGGCGACAGAGAACAGCAGGATAAGGAACAGGCTCCAGGATGTCAGTCGCTGCATGACAACCACCTCTCTCAGCTATGCCTTCCTTCCCTGGGGGGCCGGGCTGCATGGTGCAGCCCGGCTGCTTGTTGTTACCTGGCTACAGCATGCGTGCTGTAGCCAGGTCATACCTTGATGGAAGTCAATTTCAGGCCGACTTCCACGTTACTGCTTGGTGGCGTTGATCTCGGCCTCCGGGTTGTCGAAGCCGAGCTTGTAGCCCAGCGATACATGGTGGTAGCGGCCGTTGGTATGGTCGTCGTGGATCGCGAATCCGATGTTGTACAGCTGATCCAGTGCAAGGCTGTGATCACCGGCAGCGGAAGAGCTCAGCTTGCGCTTCATGCTTACCACCCAATTGTCGCCCTGTTTCTCGCCGTTGAACTCGACGCCCTGGCCACCTTCCATCACGCGATCGCCGAGCAGATAGCCGTCCTCGGCCTTGCCGCTGCCGGCCTTGAAGCGCAGCAGGTCCATGAAGTGACCGGCCTGCAGTTCGGCGGCGATATCGCCGTCAGCCTTGCGCTTGTCCCAACCACCCATCGGCTCGCTGGTGGAGATCTCCGTGCGGCTCTCGGCTATGTACTTGGTGACGTTCTTGCCGGCCGGTGCATCAGGCATGCCATTGGCGTCGTGGTGGCAGGTGCCCCAGCAGCCCGCTTGCCCTGCTTCCTGCACGTCGTCTGTGGCGATCATCAACGCCAGCTTGGTTGGGTTTTCCTTGTCCATCATGCCGCCGTCAACAAAGGGCACCGGCACATGGGCGGTATCCGGCCAGGTGAAGCGCATGTACAGATATTGACCGTCATGGGTGGCCTGCACCTGCACCGGTACGCCGGGACGCTTGCCGGGGATCGGCGTGGTCTCGGCCTTTTCGCCGTTGACCATCTTGGTACCCATGGCCTCCTGTTCGCCCTCATGGCAGGCGAAGCAGCGATCACCGGCCTTCTTGTAGACGCGGGCGCCGCCATGCTTGGAGCCGGTGAGAGCCCATTCCATGGAAGTCTGGCCGGGGTAGAACAGCATCACGTCACGCGTGGAGGCCTTGCTCCAGTCGACATTGATACCGCCACCCGAGGTGGCCTTGGCTTTGGTCGGGGCCGGGGCCGCCGGTGCAGCGGCGGTCTGTACCGGAGCGGGAGCGGGAGCCGGGGCAGTGGCCGCAGCCGCAGGTACCGGTTTCGCGGCCGGGGCATTCATCATGTCGCGGTAGGCGACCCACTGCGGCGGCAGCTCGCGCTTGTACGCCGGGTTGGGCCTCTCCAGCACATCGATCTCTTCGTCGGTCAGCTGGTCGTTGACTTTCTTGTGGGCGATGCCCTTGTGGCAGTCGATGCAGGTCTGACCCTGCTCCATCGCGAAGATGTGTTGCTTGGCGGAGCGCTGCTTCTGGTTCTCCGGGTTCATGGAGTCCCAGTCGTGGCAGTTGCGGCACTCACGCGAGTCAGTGGACTTCATCGCGCGCCAGACGTTCTGGGCCAGACGCATGCGATGCTGATCGAATTTTTCCGGTGTGTCGACGGTGCCGAGGATCTTGTGCAGAACCTCGTTGCTCGCCTGGATCTTGCGCACCATCTTGTGCACCCAGGGATCGGGTACATGGCAATCGGGGCAGGTGGCGCGTACGCCGCTGCGATTGGCGAAATGCACGGTGTGCGTGTATTCCTGGTAGACGTTCTCCTCCATTTCGTGGCAGGAGATACAGAAGCTCATGGTGTTGGTGGCCTCCATGGCAGTGTTGAAACCGCCCCAGAAGATGACGCCCACTACCATGAAAAACAGTGCCGCGCCGATGGTTGCACCGAACAGCACTTTGCGCGAAAAGAAGGGATTTTTTTGCTTTAAGTTGTCCATATTCAATTTCCCCCGGACATAGGCACTGGTTTGCGGCAGAAAAAAGGCGGGATGATTGCTCATCCCGCCTTGTCTGACACCTACACCATCAGGTTACATGGTGGCTGCGGTTGTGCACGTTGAACTTGCCGGTGGGTGCGTAGAGACCCTTGATTCTCTTCTTTTCCTTCAGGGTCTTGGCATCGAATACGACGATTTCACCGTTGTCGGTCTTGGAGTCCTTGCGGTTCCAGACCGAGGCCCACAGTTCGCTGCCGTCGGCATTGAACTCGAAGTGTACTGCGACATAGCCTTCTGTGTTGGTAAGGCGGATGGTCTTGGCGACCTTGCCGGTCTTCTTGTCGATGACCTTAACCGACTGCTGGACTTCCGGTTCCGGATGCAGCGTCTGATCGATCCATACATAATCGCTCTTCGGATGGGTGCGCACGAACAGGCCGGGACCGTCCGTCTGCGTTTCGTAGCAGATCTTCCAGGCCTTATCCTTGTTCTTGGCCGGATCATTGCCCCAGACGGTCAGCTTGCCGACGCCGAGGTGTGGTGTACCGCCGACAGGACCACACTTGGGGTCGTTCCAGTTGGCACCGGGACCCGGATGCGGGCGCTTGTCGACGTCGATCATTGCCTCAAGCTTCCGGGTCTTGCTGTCGATAACCACCATCTTGTTGGAGGCATTGGCGGCGATCTGGAAGTAGCGGCCGGTCGGATCGAAGAAGCCGTCATGCAGGAACTTGGCGTTGTCGATCTTGTCGATGCGCAGGTTGTCGATGTCGGAATAATCCACCTGCCAGGTCTGGCCCAGCTCCTTCATGTTGACCAGCCAGGTTGGGGCATGCGGGGTGTCGTAAATTGCGGCGACGCGCGACTCGTTCACGTATTCACCGTCAACGTTGGTGCCGCGAGAAGACACGACCTTGAGCGGGTCCAGGGTCTTGGCATCCATGATGACGAAGTGCGGCGGCCAGTAACCGCCACCGACCACATACTTGCCGTCGCCGGACACAGCTATGTCGCGGGCGTCATAGGCGATCTGGGTTTCGGCCACCAGCATCTTGTCCGGGGTCTGCCACAGGTCGATCTTGGTCACCTTGCCGTCACGGCCCATGGTGTACCAGAAGCGGCCGACGTCCTTCGGGTTTTCCGGATGGACGACCTCGTTGTGCTCCAGTGCTTTCAGCACGTGTACCGCGTAGCCGGTGGGGATGTGGGTGATGACTTCATGCTTGTCGCCGTCGATGACCGCCACCTTGCCGACGTCACGTTCGATGACGACGAAGAAGTTCTCCCAGTTACGGCCGTGCAGCGGCTTGGTCGGGTAGTCCTTCAGGGGGACGTGCACCTTGGTGCGGGCCTTCATCTGGGCCAGCGACATCTCGGGCGGAACCGGGGGCTCCATCTGGATGTAGGTCGCCAGCATCTTGATGTCGGCTTTGGACATGATGCCGTCGAAGTTGTTCATGCCACCCTCGGTGCCGAAGGCAATGATGCGTTCCAAACGCTGCTGGCCCAGCTTCTTGGTGTTGGCTGGTTCGAGATTTTTGCCTGTGGCGCCCTTGCGCAGTACACCGTGACAGCCGGCGCATTGCTGGAAGTACAGCAGCTTGGCTCGCTCAAAATCGGCCTCGGCGAGCGTGGGCGATTGCGCGGCGGCCTGACCGCTGAAGGCTGCTGCTCCCCCAGCAAGAAGCGCTGTGAGTACAGCTGAGTAGGTTTTGCGTAGCTTCAGTTTCCTTGACATGGTTGTTGCCCCCTGCGGGTTGTGGAAAGTCTGTGACAATAAGCCCTCGTTTGTTCTGTGACTTTTTTACTCAGCTAAAAGACCTACGGCCTTGATGTGTATCAATTGGATCAGCAAAAAAATTTATTGTCTGTAAACTCAATGCTATGAGTTTCATACTTCACCGCAGCAATCCTGACATTCCGCAATTAATCACCTGATTTTGTTACTGCATCATGTTGCATTGATGCTGTTGAGGCCGGCGATAACCCGCAGTGCATCAATGTCGCGCAACTCTACATGGCGCCCATGGACCTCAAGCAGATCCATGGACTGAAAGCGCTGGAACATGCGGCTGACGGTTTCCACCGCCAGGCCCAGATAGTTGGCGATGTCATGACGTGACATGGGTAGCTTGAAGCGCATGCTGGGCAGGTCGTGTTCGGCAAAACGGGATGACAGGCTGAGCAGGAAGGTGGCCGTACGCTGTTCAGCGTTTTGTGCGCCCATCAGCAGGGGAACCCACTGGTCCTGGCGTGCACGCCTGCTCATGGCAACAATCAGTTGTTGCTGAAAATCTCCCACGCGATCTCCGAGCAGGTTCAGCTTGGTGAAGTCCAGGCGGCAGACGCTGCTGGCCTCCAGGGCCTCGACGGTATGGGGATAGGCCCGCTCGCTCAAGCCTTCGAGACCCATCAGTTCGCCAGGGAAGTAGAAATCAATGATTTGCTGGCTGCCGTCGGCCAGCGTGACATAGGTCTTGAACGAACCGGATTTCACGGCGTATATCTCGCCGAAGGTGCGGCCGGCGGTAATGATGTTCTGGCCGACCCCGATGGGTTCACGCCGACCGACGATCGCATCGATGAGGTCAGGTACCGGTGCATCCAGACCGGCAACCTGACACATCCCATAGAGTCCACAGGACTCACACTGGACGACGTTGTTCTTGCGGCGTGATGAGCCGCGTGGTGTGGGACAGCAGGTATCGCGTTCTTTGGTGTGCATGGTGGTATTCCTCACGGGGTGCAGCAGGTTGGGGGCGGTGGCTTTGCTTGGTGCATGGTGCTGGTTGATAACGTCAGCCTGGTTTGCCGTCCAGGCGCGGACGCAGGTAGATGAGGGCGTACTTGGCGACCCACACGGCGGCTATGAGTAGCCAGGCCAGTGCGGCCAGCAGGTTGAAATGGGCACCAGAGGGCCACTCAGCGACAATTCGCAATATTGCGACCCCTGAAAATCCCCAGAACAATACCCAGGTGGTGGTGTCGGCCTGGAGTTCGCGTCCGGAATGCCCCAGTGTCACGCGGCTGGCCATGGCCAGCGTAATGGAGAGCAGAAATCCGATGGCAATGGCATGCAGGGGGGCGCGGCCCAGTACCGGGCCGAATTTGAAAAACAGCGCCAGGCTGTTAATCACATACAGCGTGAAGGCGATGGAAAGCCAGGCAAAGGCGACATGCAGGATTGCCAGCAGGCGCACAGCAAAGGCGCGCCGAAAGCGCCACTGCCAGGTGTGCAGCAAGGCCAGCAACAACATCGGGAAGTCCACCAGCCACAGCCAGCGTGTCAGCGCGAGCAGTTCCAGCAGCCCGTGCACGGCCAGCAGTGCAAGCATGGGCAGCAAAGTGAATTTGGGTTGATAGACCTGATAGTCAGGCAGCACACAGACACTGAAGAACGGAATCATGCGATGGCTGACGGTGACAGCCACCGGCAGGAGAAACCACCACAGACCGGCCTGCAGCGATGATTGCAGCCAGAACGGATTATCGCTGACAAGCCATGCCAGATAGGCCGCAACACCGAATGCACCGGCACTCAGGGCGGCATTGAGGCAGGTCTCATAAAACGTATCCCTGGCTTGTGCCTGGCGATACACGCGCCACAGGGAATGCAGCGCAATGCTGTAACCGGCGAGCAGCAGGGCGACGCCGGCCACGGCGATGGCACGGAAAAAGAACAGGCCAAAATAGAACAGCACCACGCCAACGGCCAGCAGCAGGAATGCCGCTTGATAGCGCAGCAACGGCACCTGGGGGCCGCTCATCCAGCGCGGATAGGTGGTCATCAGAAAGCCGAAGATGAAAAACGGAAACAGTGTGTAGAGCATCAGGAAGGCGTGGGCGAAGATACCCGGGATTGTCGTCATCGGCGCCGGCCACAGGCCAGTGTAGCGGCCGACCAGATCGATGCTCCAGTACAACAGTACGGTAACGAGCTGCACGGCTCCACCGAACATCATCATGCGATGTGGTGCCGCGCTAAAAGTGTTCCAGGAGGAGCCTGCCATGATGATTCCCAATCAAATCGGTCGTCATTTTTTAGCAGGCCGGAATGGTGCGGGCTTTGACATAGGTCAAACCCTAGCAATTAAGGAAGAAATAGCAATAAATGCACGAGGCAACAATGCAGGCGTGGCGCGCTGTATTAGTGTATGTGTATTTAATTATTCACTATTGGTTCGTCGTCGGGTGGGGCGCGAACTTTTGGGCAGGTCGCGGGATGATGCGTTCCTGTCCACGCGGTTTTGTATTTATTGTGCGTCTACCTTCATGTTCCCGTCAGCCGTGCATAGAGTAGCGGCAGTTGACTCGGCAATTCGTCCGGGCGACGGATGACGACGTAGTTGCCTGGACCGAACAGATGGGGCAGATAGTCGCCGGCCTTTTGGTCGATGGTGACGCAGAACGGGTACAAACCGTCCTGACGTGCTTCATGAAGAGCCTGGCGTGTGTCTTCGATGCCGTAGCGGCCTTCATAATGATCAAGGTCATTGGGTTTGCCGTCGGTAAGCAGCAGCAGCAGCTGGCGGCCGGCATGTTGTGTTTCCAGCAGGCGACTGGCCTGGCGTAGCGCTGCGCCCATGCGGGTGTAGTAGCCCGGGCGGATGGCCTGGATGCGTCCGCGCACGGCGCCGTCGTAGCGCTCCTCAAAGCCCTTGAGCGTATGGAAGCGTATATGTTCACGCTTGCGGGAAGAAAAACCGTACATGGCGAAGCGATCGCCGGCGGCAGACAGTGCTTCGGCGAACAGGAACAGGCTGTCGCGGATGACGTCGATAATCTTCTGCTCATTGTTGACTGCAGCATCGGTGGAGAGCGAAAGATCGGCCAACAGCAGGCAGGCGAGATCGCGCTGGTTGTTGCGGAAGTCTCGATACAGGCCCTGTTCGCGTATGGGGTGGCCACCGTGGCGTGCCACCGCAAAATCGAGCCAGGCGGAGAGATCCATTTCACTGCCGTCGGGTTGAGCGCGCAGCCAGGTGCGGTTCTGCGTCAGTGCCTCGAACTGGCGGCGCAGGTGACGCGCGGTACGATGCAGATGCGGCGGCAAGTCCTGCGCCATGGCATCACGTGCCAGCATCGGTTGAAGATGGCAATAATTGGGGCGCAGTGCGCGGCGGCGATAATCCCATTCGGGCAACAGTATGTCGCCTTCGAGTTGGTGGTCGTCGTATTCGCTGGCGGGGAGATCGAGATCAAAGCGCAGGCGGCTGGCCACGGTGCGTTTGTTGCGGGTAATACTCAATGTCTCCATTTCCGCCGCAACGCTGCTGCCGTCTTCATCTTCTTCGGTTTCGCGATTGACATTGACGAACTCGCCCCAGGTGAGCATGTTTTCCATGCGTAGCGCAATCATGCCTGCCTCGCGTTCGGTAGCATCGACGCGCTCACCATGGCGCTTGCGCGTTTCCTGGTTGCGTGTCATACCGTCGGCTTCTTCACCGTCATCATCGCTGCCGCCAACGGCCTGTTGTACCGGCGGTGATGGATGCAGCCAGAGATAGACCGGCTGCGGCGCCTGCGGCGCCGGAGGAAGCGTGGCGACGCTGCCGGGATCGCGTAACGCTTGCTGAATGGACTGTTCCTGGGCGGCCTCGTCATCGCCCAGGGTCGAGAGTGGCGGCCGCAGCCCAAGTTGTGCAGAGCACAGGCGCTCGTAACGCATCCGCAGGCCTGGATAGCGCTTCAATACACGTCGGGTCAGCACCTGATTGCGGGCCAGCCACGGCCGCGGCAGGTTACGCTCATCATCGGCGGTGGCGGCAAGGGCGGCGAGCCAGAGGTAGAGATCGCGGTTCAGACTTCGCTTCGCAAACACGGCGATCCGGGCCGGCAGGCGCAGGGTTTCGCCATCGCGCCAGGCGAGTTCCACACTGCTGCCGCTGCCGGCGACCCGCTGCAACCAGCGGCGTCGTGCACCGTGCTCGGTAGCCTGTGCCGTTTCGACGCGTAGGCCGCCATCGCCGCCGAGCGCGCGAAACATCACCCCCACGGCAGTGCGCATTTCATCCAGCGTCACCGCCGCATCGTCATGGCACTGATCCGCCGCGCGGGAGATGAGTTTGTGCCACAGTTTGCCGACGAATTCTTCCATAGAGTCAGATACAAGTCACAAGATAGAAGTGAAAAGAGAACATCAGTCGCCCCTCTTGCCGAAGTCGCGGGCCGAAACATCCAGCGCGTTGTTGTTGCTTACCCACTTTAACAGTGGTCCCTGCGGGTTGTCTTTCTGTACCTGGTCGCAGGCCTGCAGGCAGCGGGCGCATTGGGTGCAGGTGAACATGTGGCGCTTGGTGGAGCGCGGCTTGAGACGCATCGGGCAGGCATTGTCGCAGGCGGCATCGCAGTCGATGCAGGATTCGACGCGTTCGCGCTCGAAGCCCACCACCATGGCACGCTTGTTGGCCATCCAGGCCAGACTCTGGAACAGACCGATGGCGCAGCCGAAGCGGCAGAACAGGTGACGCGCCAACAGGAATTCAAGTGTAAAGACAAGGGAGGACGCTGTCAGGAACAGGAATTGGAAACGGGTCAACTCGCCGTGCCACAAGTTGCTGTATACCTCGAACGGCGGCCACATGTAGGTGAGCAGGGAGACGGACCACAACATGGCAAAGCCGATGATGGCCAGACCTACCGCCGGCCAATACAGCGGATTGGGCGCGACGCGGCGGCCATCGGGCAGGTCTTCGGGCAACGCATGGCGCTCCCACAGGGTCGGACGGCCGAAGGCACGGCGCATCAACGCATTGATGGTTTCCACCACTGAGAAATGCGGACACAACCAGCCACAATAGAGGCGGCCGTATTTCCACGATACCCACACGCCGGTACCGATGACCAAGGCGATGGGCAGGAATCCGCGCAGCAGCAAGTTGGCGAAGGCATGGCCAGTGCTTGCCTCGCCGCGCAGGAAGGCATCCAGTCCCAATGTCCAGTGTTGACCGAACAGGATGAAATGGCCCAGCTTGAGATCGAGGCGGAAGATATCCAGTGGTGGCGCCAGCACAAACAGCACGAAGAAGGCGATGCGCGCCCACAGGCGCAGGTCTTGCAGCCTAGCCATCACAGTGCACTCCAAGCAGCGGATAACGCCAGGATTTGCCTGCCATGGCCTTGGCCAGACCCACCATGCCGAGCAGGATGAGCGTGCTGTGGCCAACGGTGAAATAGATAATCACGTACATCCATACATTGGCGGATTGCCAGCCGCCGCCCAGCAGGATCAGGGCAATGACGATCACCAGGATCACGCCAGCCCACAGGCTGGCCGCCATGGTCTGGCGCAGATGGCAGCGGGCGAGGGCGGGGCCGGCAATATGATGGCGGGAATACAACCACAGCAGGGCCAGAAAGCAGATGCCGGGCAACAGCAACAGATTGGCGAGGTACAGCGCCTCGGCGGCGATGGCAGTGCCCTGGCCGGGAACGGGAGAGTCTGTTTGCGCATTCATACCAAGCACCTTCCACTGCAACGGAGGCCGGGAGCGGCGATTTGCCCCGGCGCTAACCGGCATGAGGCTGACGATACGGAGCACGAACGGCGTACGCGCTGATTTATATCAATTCAGTAAACAATTTTGGGTGGGAAGCAAGGAGTTCCACACAGTTTGGGATGCCTTTTGCGACAGTCAGCGCCAGAGTCCGCCCTATTCAGCGGCCGAAGCTGGCTTCCACCACCTCCATCAGTGCCTGCACGGTTTCCAGATCGTCGCTCAACGGTTCGGCCAGCGCGGCACGACAGGCGGCCAACGGTTCACAGCCGTTCTTGATCAGGGTGGCGGTATAGACCAGCAGACGGGTGGAGGCGCCTTCCTCCAGGTCGTGGTCCTGCAACTTGCGCAGTGACTGCGCCAGATTGACCAGGCGCGCCGCCAGGTTGGCGTCGATACCGGTCTCGCCCATGAGAATTTCCTGCTCGGTCCTGGCATCGGGATAGTCGAAGCGGAGGGCGACGAAGCGCTGCCGGGTGCTGGGTTTCATGCCCTTGAGCAGATGCTGGTAGCCGGGGTTGTAGGACACCACCAGCATGAATTCGGGTGGGGCCTGCAACAGTTCGCCGGTGCGTTCGATGGGCAGGATACGGCGGTCATCGGACAGCGGGTGCAGCACCACCGTGGTGTCTTTGCGTGCCTCTACCACTTCATCCAGATAACAGATGGCGCCTTCACGCACGGCGCGGGTGAGCGGGCCATCCTGCCAGTAGGTGGCGCCGTCACCGATGAGATGGCGGCCGACCAGATCAGCAGCCGTGAGATCGTCGTGGCAGGAGACGGTGTAGACGGGGCGCCCCAGACGCGCGGCCATGTAGGAGATGAAGCGTGTCTTGCCGCAGCCGGTGGGACCTTTGATCAACATCGGCAACTGATTGTTGTAGGCATACTCGAACAGCGCTACTTCATCGCCTTGCGGCTGGTAGAAGGGCTGTGCGCTGTCGGTATCAGTGCGCTGCAGTGCGGAAGCGGTCATCGGGTCTCCTCCCGTTTTGGCATTATGCGAGGCTGAGGTAGTAGGCCAGGCCGATCATGCTGCATACCAGCAGCAGGTAGCCGAACAACAGGCCGCGCCAGAATGGGCGCACATGCTTCAGGCCCATGAAATAGTCCACCACCATCTGGCTTTTGAACAGGGTGGTTAGCAGCACGAAGGACACGACGGCCATACCGGTTACGCCGGATTTGCCGACGAAATAGGTCAGGCCGGTCAGTGCGAGCAGTACCAGCCAGATAAGGGTACAGGGACGTATGAGAGGTTTGGTGCTCATGCGATGCAAATCAGGTTCCGGTCGGTTGTGTGGCCCTGGTGGGTACAGGGGGATTCATTCCACGTAGCGGTCTCATTCAATGAATAACATAGACCAGCGGAAACAGGATCAGCCATACCAGATCCACCATATGCCAGTAAGAGGCGCCCGTCTCGACACCGGTATGGTCGTCGGCACTGTAACCGCCGCGGCGCGTCTTGAGCAGCACCGCGGCGAGTATCACCATGCCGAGTATGACATGCATGAAGTGGAAGAAGGTGAGCGACAGATAGAACATGAAAAAGGTGTTGGTACTGAGCGATACGCCGGCGGAGAATTTTTCGCCGAACTCGAACATCTTGATGATCAGAAATACGCCGCCCACGGCTATGGCAGCCAGCAGCCAGTGGCCGCAGTGCCGGGTGTCGTTGGCGCGGATCGAGGCGACGGCGCGTACCACGAAGTAGCTGCTGGTGAGCAGCACGATCGTATTTACCGCACCGGCAAGCCGGTTGAGTTCGAGCTGTGATTCGTTGAACAACTCCACATTATTGGCACGGGAGAAGGCGTAGGCCAGGAAGAACACGCCGAAGACCAGCAATTCGGCGAAGATGAATATCCAGATGGCAAAGTCGCCGGGCAGGGCGCCGGAGTCGTGTTGTCGGGAGGTGTCCATTGTGATTTCCGTCGCCATGATGTGTAGACAGGGCGGTGCGCCAGGCACCAAATGGACAAAAAAAGGGGGCGCAAGCGCCCCCTACAAGAGCTCCACTATGAGGAGGCCAGAGATTCCTTACCCTTTGCGAAGAAGCTGTAGACGTACAGGCACAGACCAGCGAAGAAGATCAGGCCGGTGTACAGCCGCAGCCAGTAGAACAGGGCAATCTTGTCCTGTACCACCATGAAGGGTAGCGGGGTGTCGCTGACACGCTGCAGATAGACCTGCAGGATGCCGGCGCCGGTCAGGAACAGGGTGATGAACACGATGGAGATGGTCATCAGCCAGAACGACCACATTTCCAGCAGCTGGGCGCGGCCGTTGGCGGCCGGAGCATTGTGCTGCAGGTGGGGCCAGGCATAGGAGATCATGGTGATCACCACCAGCACGTAGGCACCGTAGAAGGCCATGTGGCCATGCGCCGCCGTGATTTGGGAGCCGTGGGTATAGAAATTCACCGGAGCCAGGGTGTGCAGGAAGCCCCACACGCCGGCGCCGAGGAACGCCATTACCGCAGTACCCAGAGCCCACAGGGTGGCCGCCTTGTTCGGATGCTCCTTGCGGCGGCGATTCACCATGGTGAAGGCGAACACGGTCATCATGAAGAACGGAATCGGTTCCAGTGCGGAGAAGATGGAACCCCACCACTGCCAGTACTCCGGCGTGCCGATCCAGTAGTAGTGATGGCCGGTACCGATGATGCCGGTGATCAGCGCCATGGCGATGATTACGTACAGCCACTTCTCGATGACTTCGCGGTCGACGCCGGTGAGGCGAATCAGCACGAAGGCAAGGATGGCGCCCATGATCAGTTCCCAGACGCCTTCCACCCACAGGTGAACGACCCACCACCAGAACATCTTGTCCAGCACCAGGTTGATCGGGTTGTAGAAGGAAAACAGGAACAGCACCGCCAGGCCGGTCAGACCGGTGAGCAGGACGATGTTGATTACGGTCTTGCGGCCGGTGATGATGGTCATGCCGATGTTGTAGAGGAAGGCCAGGGCCACCACCACGATACCGACCTTGGTGATGGTCGGCTGTTCCAGGAACTCGCGTCCCATGGTCGGCAGCAGATCATTTCCGGTCACCGCGGCCAGGGTGGCATACGGTACCGCCAGATATCCCACGATGGTCAGTGCACCCGCCACCAGGAAGATCCAGAACATGGCGATGGCCAGCTTGGGGCTGAACAACTCCCGTTCGGCCTCTTCCGGCACCAGGTAGTAGGCCGCACCCATAAAGCCGAACAGCAACCAGACGATGAGCAGGTTGGTGTGGACCATGCGGGCAACGTTGAAGGGGATTTCCGGGAACAGGAAATCACCGATGACGTACTGCGTGCCGATGATCAGGCCAAACAGTATCTGCCCTATGAACAGGCCGATGGCGGCGATGAAATAGGGCTTGGCGACAGCTTGTGATGAATATTGCATGACGTTGTCTCCCCCTTAACCCTGGACGTTTGGCGGCCAGTTGGCGCTGTTGATTTCTGATGTGTACTTCAGGAATTCCGCCACTGCTTCCAGTTCTTCGTTGGAGAGGTTGAACTGCGGCATGCTGCGTCGGCCCGGGATACCGTCTACCGGACGGCTGGCGATGAAGCCCATGATGGCCTCTTTGCTGCCACCGAAACGGGTGTATACGTTGCCCAGTTCCGGCGCAAAATAGGCACCTTCACCCAGCAGGGTGTGGCACCCCAGACAATTGTTCTCCTCCCATACTTTCTTACCCAATGCCACCTGAGGCGTGATGTTTTGACGATTATCACGCTTGGGCAGCGCCCCTAGTGTGTCGAAAGACAGGGCCAGAAACAGGAGGATGAAGAAGACGCTACCCCCCAGGTAGATGTTCCTGGCCATGCTTTTTGTAAAGGTTTCACTCATTATGATTCCTCCTTGGCCGCCGGTTTTGTTGTTACCGCTTGACGCCACGAGACTGCTATGGCCGGTTGACGTTATAGTGAAATAGCTGACTGACTTACCTTGATTTACATCAAGATGGGTTTATAGAGACTCACCAGACCTGCGCATATACCTCTTGGGAGGCATGACAGATCGTGTTGTATGCCGATGTATTTCAGGTGTTTTTTATCGCGGCATCAGAATTCGCTAACATACTCGTTCACCATTGACGCCCCTACGCCCTACATCGTGATGCCACCGACCTGTTTTCCGCTGCCCTATCCGGACGATGCTCTGGAGCTGTTCAGTCCCCTCGCGCACCAACCGTGGGCGCAGTGGCTGGACAGTGCCGGGTGTGCCCGTTACGACATTGTGGTGGTGGCACCGCAGGTCACCCTGGTCACGCGCGGCGGTGAGACCACGCTGTGTCGCAACGGCGTGTGCAGTGTCAGCGGAGACGATCCGCTGCTGTTGCTGCGGCAGGAACTGGCGCGCTATGGCACGACACAGACGAGGGCACCCTTTGGTGGTGGTGCGGTGGGGTACTTTGGCTACGACCTGGCGCGACGCTTCGAGGCTCTGCCCATGCATGCGGCGGACGACCTCAGCCTGCCCGAGATGGCGGTGGGTATCTACACCTGGGCAGTGGTCATCGATCATCACGAGCGCCGGTGCTGGCTGGCCGGTGACGAGGCGGCGCTGCAGCAATGGCGTCAACTCACCGCTGATCGAGCGCCGGCAAGGGCATTCAGTACAACCGGCCCACCGGCCAGCAACATGAGCGCGGCGCAGTACACGCAGGCCTTCGACCGGGTACAGCACTACCTGCGTGAGGGAGACTGCTATCAGGTCAACCTGGCACAGCGCTTTTGCGCGGCGGCGCAGGGCGATGCCTTCGCCCTGTTTGAAACCCTGCGCCGCGACAACCCCGCGCCCTTTGCCGCGTATCTCAACTTTCCCTTTGCCCAGATATTGAGCACGTCGCCCGAGCGCTTCCTGCAGTTGCGTGCGCGCAGGGTGGAAACCAGGCCCATCAAGGGCACCCGCCCGCGCAGCGCCGACCCGGCACAGGATCGGGCGCTGGCCAGTGCACTGCGCGACAGCGCCAAGGACCGCGCCGAAAACCTGATGATCGTCGATCTGTTGCGCAACGACCTGGGCAAGAGCTGCATCCCGGGCAGCATCCAGGTGCCGCGCCTGTTCGAGGTGGAAAGCTTCGCCACCGTGCACCACCTGGTCAGCACGGTCAGCGGTGAGCTGGCGCCGGGCCACGATGCCATCGACCTGCTGCGCGGTAGCTTCCCCGGTGGCTCCATCACCGGCGCGCCCAAACGACGCGCCATGGAGATCATCGAGGAACTGGAGCCGCATCGCCGCGGCATCTATTGCGGTGCCATCGGCTACATCGGCTTTGACGGCAACATGGACACCAATATCGCCATCCGTACCCTGGTCCATGCGGCGGGCCGGATCTGCTTCGCCGCCGGTGGCGGCATCGTCACCGATTCGAGTGCCGCTGAGGAATATCAGGAGAGCCTGGACAAGGCTGCGGCACTGTTGCGCGTACTGGAGCAGCACCGGAAAGCGGATTGACCCTGCACCGCGGCAACAGCACGCAGAAAAGGGCTTGCCTGGCTGCGGCATTTTCGTCTTAATGGAGCCATGCGCATTGCTCTGGTATCGTAACGCGTTCTGTTCAGCATGCTTTGCGTGCCCGATGGATACGCTGGGCCGCATTCGTGCGCAATGATGTATAAACTGCGCAGCAACAGTCTGTTTTGGGGGCGGCAATGAGCGTGATCATTCACCAGCAAGACGTAATCGAACGGCAAATCATTGCCATGGGTGTGGCGCGCTTTGATATCGCCACGCGCAAGAAGGGCGGCTCGACTCTGGTCCATGACGGTTTCTACCTCGCCCAGTTGTGGGGGCTCATCGACCTGTTGCGCGAGCAGAATCACATCGGACTCGCCGTGCTGATCCGCCCGCATGGTGAACATGGCATGACCCTGCTCAGCGGCCTCAACAATGCCCGTCTCAATAGACTGAAACTCGATGGCCTGGAGCCCGCTGTTGTCGTGCAGTATGGCAACGACCTGTTTCAGGCCTGGCTCAAACACGATCGCAAGCTCGATCAGGCCACCAGCGAACGTGTGGCCAAATGTCTGGCCGAACGCGCCGGCGTGGATGCCTCCACCACGCACTGGGACAGCTATGGCTATCTGGCCAATTTCCTCATCCCCGCCTGGGTGCAGGGCGAGGAGCAGGAGGCCTGGCTGGTGGAAGACAGCGGCAAGGTGTATCGCGGCGCGGCAGAATTATTGTCAAGGTATTGCATTGCGGCGACCTGAGTTGATGGCCCCCCCTGAGCCAATGATGCAGAAAATGGCGGGACAGATCTGATTTGTCCGCCTGCGCTTTCTGTGCCGTGAACGCTACAGGATTCCTTCTTATTGGCCACGTTTGCAGCCTAACCGCCTGCTCCTGGTCGGTGTGCGGTTTTTTGTGAGGGACTCAGCACTGCTGCTGTCGTCAGGCTGAAGCCGGCCTCGCCGGCTCTGTATACTCTACGCTGCGCACTGTTACGAGATGCCGGTTTAGCCATGCCCAACCCTGTCACTGTACTTCGCTCGATACTTCTGTCCCGCCTGGCCGGTGCGGATGCGACAACCCGGCCCCTCGGCGGTGTCGGTGTCTTCCACAGCCACATCCGGCAGTCGCTCCGCGCAGTGCCGATCCATCATCCCACCGTCGTGATGATTCTGGCGGGCCGGAAGGAATTGCACGTGGCGGCGACCACGCGGGAGATCCAGTCCGGTGAGTTGTTGCTGGTGCCGGGTAATTCATCCCTCCATATCGGCAATATTCCTGACCCGGCAACCGGTTGTTATCTGGCACTCGCCGTATCGTTTCCGCCCACCACGCTGGAACATTTTCGCCGCCTCTATGGCGCGAATATCGGCAGTGTGGAGCAGCGCGTGGTGTGGTCGGCAGCGGCACCCGATGATTTCGCGCGCGCTTTGCAGCAGTGGTTGGCCTGGTGTGTGGATTCGCCTCCCGATTCGGAGCTGGCCTTGCATCGGCATACCGAGCTTCTGCTGTTGCTGGTGCGGGCCGGCTACGCCGGCAATCTGTTGCTGGACAACCAGCTGGGTTGGCGCCAGCGTGTGTCGCAGCTGATCAGCTGCGATCTCTCTCATGCCTGGGATGTGCCGACGGTCTGCCGGCGCCTTGCGGTGGGTGAGTCATCGTTGCGCCGCTACCTGCGCGAGGAAGGCACCCGTTTTCGCGAGGTGCTGGAGGAGGCGCGGCTCGTGGCCGGTCTGGGCCTGCTGCAGGAGACCTACTGGCCGGTGGCGCGCATCGCCGCGGAAGTGGGCTACGACTCGCCCTCCCGTTTTGCCGAGCGCTTCAAGCTTCGCTTCGGGCTCACCCCCACGCAACTGAAGATGACGCGCATGAGCGATAGCGGCGAGAGAGCGAGCGTCTGGGGCGAGAAGGGGCAGCAGGGGACCGTTAACATCACATCTCCACTATGTTCACCGGAGATATGAAAATGAAGACAGCCTTGATGGCGTGCCTGCTGCTGGCAGGCGCGGCCTTTGCCGCAGAACCCTTCCAGCTGACCAGCCCGGATATCCGCCATGGAGCGGCACTGGGGAAAGCGCAGGAATACGCCGGTTTCGGCTGCCAGGGAGGTAACACCTCGCCGCAACTGCACTGGTCCGGCGCACCCTCGGGCACGAAGAGCTTCGCGCTGACCGCCTATGATCCGGACGCGCCGACCGGCAGCGGCTGGTGGCATTGGGTGGTTTTCAATATCCCGGCCGACGCAAATGCCTTGCCGCGCAATGCCGGCGATCCCGCCAGTGGCCTGGCGCCGGCACAGAGCGTGCAAAGTCGCACCGACTACGGCATTCCCGGATTCGGCGGCGCCTGTCCCCCTAATGGCGACAAGCCCCATCGCTATCAGTTCCGCCTTTATGCGCTGGACACCGAGCGCCTGGAACTGTCGCCCGACAGCTCCGCGGCCCTGGTCGGCTTCATGCTGAACCAGCACAAGCTGGCCGTGGCAGAAATCGAGGCCACGTACCAGCGCTGATGGCGGGGAGGCCGGAGGCGCGGCAGGGCGTGCGCCTCCGGTCTGCGGCGGCGTTTGCTGCCATTACGCATAGAACTCACTATTTATCAGCGAGATAAGTTCACTGCCAAGCAGTTTCAGTTGTTCCTGGTCAATTACAGGGGCGATAGGGTTGATTACGCTGTTCAGCCTGTTTCCATCACCCGAACCCGAACCCAAGAGGATAAAAAACGGGGGCGCTGTGTGCGCCCCCTGTATCAATGACGGCATTGCCTGCGTGCAGGCGTCGATGGCTGGGGTGCAGTGGCTTAGGCCCGAGTTGTCCAGTTTCAAGCTCGCAAAGAAATTGTGTAGGCAACGCGCCCGGAGTGTTGTATGCAGGTTGCGGGTGGCGCTGCGGATGCCTTTCGCTACCGTTGCATGTTCACTAGCCATGGCAAATTGCGGGCCAAGAAACACTGCTGTATAGAATCAACAAGTTGATCGTGCGGCTTGCAGCAAACGCCCCGCTGGCGTGCTACCGCGCTGTGGCAGATGTATTCGCTGTTGGTAACGGGGTGCGGGTTATCCGGCTGCCTGGTTGTACACGGAGTGTCGCGTGTGGCGTCCCGTGCAATGCCAGCTCACAAGACCGTGCAGCCCCCGGCTTGCGTGCCTCGATGGTGGCGGACACCACGTACGCCTCGATACCGCGTCCCGGCGCCCAGGTGCGGATGAATTCGCGGCTTTCGTCCTTGGGCTGGATGGCGATTGCGGTGAAGCCTGCGTCGCGCATCATCGCCTCCAGCGCGTCGATGGACGAGGCGCCGGCCATGCAGCCGGTGTAGAGGGCAAGGTCCTGGCGTGCCTCGGGTGGTAATTCGGCGCTGGCGACGATGTCGGAAATGGCGAGCCGTCCGCCCGGCTTGAGCACGCGAAAGGCCTCGGCAAACACCCGCGCCTTTTCCGGCGACAGGTTGATGACGCAGTTGGAGATGATCACGTCGACGCTGTCGTTGTCCAGCGGCAGCTGCTCGATGTGGCCGCTGCGGAACTCCACGTTGGCATAGCCGCCCTTCTGTGCGTTGGCGCGCGCCTTGTCGAGCATCTCCGGCGTCATGTCGACGCCGATCACCCGGCCGGTCTCGCCCACGGCGCGTGCGGCGAGGAAGGCGTCGAAGCCGGCGCCGCTGCCCAGGTCGAGCACCGTCTCGCCCGGCTGGAGTGCGGCGATGGCCTGCGGGTTGCCGCAGCCGAGGCCGAGGTTGGCGCCGTCGGGGACGACGTTCACCTCATCCGCCGAATAACCCAGCCCCTGCGAGACAGTGGCGGCCGGTGCCGGCGCGCAGCCGCTGCTGGTACTGCAACAGCTGCCGCCCTGCAGCGCGACCTGGGCGTAGCTTGTGCGCACGGCGGCGCGGATGTCATCGTGTTGGTTCGAGCTCATGGTCTTCTCCTGGGTAGGGGGTGTCCCAGGGTTAAACGGGCGCGGCGCGAAAAAGACGCAAAAAAATTTTTTGCTCCGCGGCAATTTCTCGCCGGCGGCCAGCTCAGCCGAGCATGCCCAGGATGATGCGGTCCACCGCCTCGGCGGGCGACAGGCCGCGTGCCATGAGGGTTTCCAGCTGCTGCTGATCCACGCTGCCGATGGCCGCCTCGTGGGTTACCTTGGCCTGCGGGTGGCTGACGCGCACCTCGGGTACGGCGGAGGCGCTGGCCCTGTCGCGCACGATCTCCAGGCAATCCACATGGCCGCGGGCATCGGCGGCATTGCCGTAGGTAGCGCCGAGGATCTCCGCCGTGGCGTCGTCTTCTACCGCCACGCGCGACTTGATCAGGCCGCGGGCGCGCGCGCCGTCGAGACTCACCACTTCGCGCAGCCGTATAGCATCATCCTCACGGCCGTAAATCTTGCTGGTCAGTTCCGCCACGCCGTCTTCAGCCACCTTCACCACATAATCGATCAGCAGCCTGCCGACCCGCCCCTGGATGAGGGAAAAGTCGGCGCGATAACGGGCGCGCACACCGACGTTCACCTGCGCCTGTGGGATGACCTCGATGGCGCCCGACAGGCCGTGATAGTGCACTTCGTTGTAGGTGAGTGCGGCATCCGTTTCGATGTTCACCGTGGCGGACATGGCGTGGCGCGCCACCTCGGGCGTGGTGAACAGGCAATGGGACCAGAAGGTGGCGCGGCTGCCCCCCTGCAGGGTGAGCTGCAGTGTTATGTTCTGTGCGCCGTAGCGCTCGAACAGGCCGAAGCACAGGTGCACCGGTGTGTCGATATGGCGGCCCTGTTGCACCGTTATCTGCGCCTCGATGCCTTCCGCGCCGGCGTGCGCACTGATCTGCACCCCCTCGACCGACTGCAAGCCGATGATGTCGTGGCCATAGGCGACCAGAAAGGCGGTCTCCGGGTTGATGATCTGCGCCGGGTCCTCGCCGATCTGGCGAAACGCCTGATACAGGTTTTCGAGATCAGCCATGGCCGCAGCTCTCCCCGTCGCAGCGCCGGCAGCGGCGTGCCTTGAAGTTTTCGATCACCCTGGCCGGCGGTCCGTGGCAGACGATACGCCCGCCGCATAATTGTGATGCCGCGTCGGCACGGGCTGCCACCGCTTCCTGATGGGTAATGAGCAGCACGGCGCTGCCGGCGCCCTTGAGTGCCTCGATCATGTGCACGATCTCGTTGAGGGTGAGCAGGTCGATGCCGGCGGTGGGTTCGTCGAGGATGGCGAGCCGCGGCCTGAGCGCCAGTACCCCGGCCAGCTCAATGCGTTTGCGCTCGCCGCCGGACAGCGTTTTGTCCAGTGCCCGTGCAAGATAATCCGCCGGGGCGAGGCCCACCGCCACCAAGGCCGCGGCCGGGTCCGCGTCGCGGGCGCCGGTACGCAGGAACTGCTCCACGTTCAGCCCCTCGAAGCGTGCCGGTTCCTGCCAGGCGAGCGCCAGTCCACGCCGGGCGCGTTCGTGCATGGCCAGTTCATTGATGCGCGCACCGGCGAAGCGGATCTCGCCCGCCTGCGGCGCATGACCGGCGCAACCCATCAGGGTACGGGCCAGCGTAGATTTGCCGGCACCGTTGGCGCCGAGCAGCGCGTGCAGTTCACCCTCGGCCACGCTGAGGTTAACACCCACCAGCAGCGAGCGGTCGCCTGCATGCAGGGTAATGCCATCGAGTTCGAGCAGCGTAGCGGTCATTGGCGTGGGTTCAGCGCTGCGGCCCGCGCGGCTGGTGTTGCAGGGCCTCGATCATTTCCGTTTCGCTGATGCGCCCGTCACGGTCGCTGTCGATCTCGTCGAAGTTGAGCACCCGCGGTGCATTGCGCAGCTGCCGTCCCGCTGCCGCGCGTTCTGCCTGGCGGCGCGCACGGAAGGCGTCGAACTCCGCGCGGCTGATGTAGCCGTCGCCATCGGTGTCATGGACCGAGAACGGCGGCGGTGTATCAGCGGCAATCACTATGGCCGGCAAGGCCAGCAGTAGCAGCGCGATAAGGCGAGCAGTCATGGCTTGACCTCCTTCAGGTAGTCGGTGAGTGCGGCGAGTTCGTCATCGCCGAGCTGAAAGCGGTGGGAGCGGATGCTGTTGCCGCGCAGCAGCTTCGCCACCTGATCGGGCAGGGCGCGCAGGCGCGTGGGATCGGTGTCGTGGCAGTACACACAGTTGCCCTCGTACAGGGCGCGTCCCTGCTCGGCCCGGGTGGCGCCGTTGTTTGTGTGCACGGCCTTGGCGTAGAAGCTGCCGTGATCCCAGAAGCCCGGTTCGGCGCAGCCGAGGCAGGGATGGCCGGATTCGATGGGGGTGCTGGTGCCGCCGTTCCACTTGCGTGTGGCGCAGGCGTTGTAGGTGGTGATGCCTTTGCAGCCCAGTTCGTACAGGCACCAGCCGGCGCGCGCGCCGTCATCATCGAACTGTTTGGCGAAGCGGCCCGCTTCGTAATGGCCGCGGCGCGAGCAGCGTTCGTGCATCGTTTCGCCGTACAGCGCCAGCGGCCGCGCGCGCTCGTCCAGATCGGGCAAGTGGCCGAAGGCGACCCGATAGGTGAGCACGGCGCTGATCACCTCCGGCACCGGCGGGCAGCCAGGCAGGTTCACCAGCGGCCGCAGCGGCACCTTGCCCTGGGCCATCAGTTCGGCCACGCCCATGGCCCCGGTGGGATTGGGCGCGGCGGCGGGCAGGCCGCCGAAGGCCGCGCAGGTACCCACCGCCACCACCGCCTCGGCTGCCTCCAGGCAGCGGCCGAGCAGGCTCAGGTTGCTCTCGCCGGCGCTGGTGGAGCAGGCGCCGCCGAGGGCAGTGGGCACCGAACCGTCGACCACCAGCAGCAGCCGTCCGGCGTGTTCCTTCAGGGTGCGTTCCCGCGCCTGCTCCGCCGCCGCACCGGCGGCGGCCTGCAGGGTGTGGTGATAGTCGAGGGAGATGATCTCGAACAGCAGCCGTTCCATGGACGGCGCCTCGCTGCGGGTGAGTGCTTCGGTGCAGCCGGTGCACTCCTGGAACGACAGCCACACCAGCGGCAGGCGCGGCGTGCGCGCTACAGCGGCGGCCATGAGCCGGGCAGCGCCCGGCGGCAGTGCCAGCAGGGCGGCGGCCTGGGCGCAAAATTTCAGAAAGGCGCGGCGGCTCAAGCGGGTGGCGTGGGGGGCGGCCACATCAATCTCCTGTGGCGGTGTGAGCGGGCAACAGTCTTAGTCTACTCCTTGCGCCGTGCCAATGCCCAAGGAAGAGTCTATGCGTCCGCTGCCCCGCCGGCCGGGGACTGTTGCACGGCGACGAACTCGCCCTCGAAACGTGCACACAGGCGGCCGACACTGTGTATCTCCGCATGCAGGGTCAGACGGGCACGACCGCGCCGTTCCAGCATGTCGCTGAAGCGAACCCATGCGGCGTGGTCGTCGAAACTGCACACCGCCTCGGCGGCGTCGGGCATGGGGAGCAGGTAGTGCATGCGGTTTTGCTGGATGACGATGTGGCACGGTGGCTGGGCGCCTTCGAGACGCAGGTGCAACAGGCTCCAGGCAGCGAGGATCGCCAGGGTGTTGGCGCTGCCGCCGAACACCGTGTTCATGTGGTTGGTGTTGGGCGCCGGGGGAATGGCGAGCACGGTGCGCGCCGGATCGGCCTGCCGGACCGTCACGCCCATCGCCTGGCACAGCGGGATGTCGCGGTGGAGTGACGCGGTCAACTCTTCTGCGGTCATGGGCAGCCTCCGGTCTGGGGCACGGGCCCGTCGCCGGCGTGCGCGGAGTAGCCCACCAGCACGTCGGCATGGTTGAAGTGGTAGCGGCAACAGCGCTCGAACTCACCCTTCAGCAGGAGGCGGGCGCGCTGGATGCGCGATTTGGCGCCGGACAGGCCGATATTCTGGCGCCGGGCGATCTCCTGCTGCGGCAGGCCCGCCAGGTCCCACAACAGCGCAGCGCGATAGGGACCGGGCAGGCGTGCGGCCAGCGGCGCGATGCAGGGCTCCAGCGTGCGCAATGCCGTCCCGCGGTCGCCATCGTCCGCCGCCAGGGATTCATCGATCCCGACCTCGTCGCGTTGCGCGCGATAGTGATCCACGACCAGGTTGTGCGCGGTGCGCAGCAGCCAGACGCGCAGTTGCTCCGGCGTGGCGGTATCGGGCGGCGCGCGGTGCAGGCGGAGAAAGGTTTCCTGCACCAGGTCTTCCGCCAGCTCCCTGCTCGGCAGGCGGCGGCGCAGGTAGCGGTACACGCTGAGGCGATGCTGCCGCCAGGCGGCCGTGGTGTCCATGGTGTGCTACAGCCAGGTTTCGACGGTCTTGCGATCCGGCACGCCGCCGGCATGCACCACCTTGCCGTCGACCACCACGCCCGGCGTGGACATCACGCCGTAGCTCATGATCTGGCCTAGGTCTTCCACCTTTTCCAGCTCCACGGCAACGCCCTTTTCTGCGGCCGCCTTGCGGATCAGTTCGTAGGTGGTTTGGCAGTTGCGGCAGCCGGTGCCGAGTACCTTGATGTTTTTCATGATGTATCTCCGCTAGTGGATTCAGCAGCAGGACTGGCCGCTCTTGGTGGTGGAACAGCCGCAGGCTTCGGCCGGCGCTGCTGCAACGTTTACCTGCGCGGCCTTCTCGTCGAAGGCGGCATCGAGCTTCTGTGCCGCTTCGTCACGGATGTGACGCGCGATCTCGATCACCGCGTCGAGTTGGTGTTCGGGGATGCCGATATCGCGCAGGCGCTGCAGCTGGCACTGACCCATGGCCGGGTGATTGGATGCGATGCCGGCGGCCAGCGACACCATGGCGACGATGGAGGAGTGCAGTTGCGGTTGTTCGTTCATGGAAGGTCCCTTTAAATGTAGGGTGCACGTTGCGCACCAATACCAGAAACGGTGCGCAGTGCGCACCCTACGGCTTACGCCAGCAGATTGAAACCCCAACCGACCAGGATGAAGGCGACGGCGAGGACGCCGGAAAACACCGCCAGGCCCGCCCACTTAATGACCTTGCGCAGGATGATCAGTTCCGGCAGCGACAGCGCGGCGATGCTCATCATGAAGGCCAGGGTGGTGCCGACGGCGACGCCCTTGCCCAGCATGGCCTCGGCCACCGGGATGACGCCGGTGGCGTTGGAATAGAGTGGAATGCCGAGCAACACGGCGCCGGGAATCGCCAGCCAGTTGTCCTTGCCACCCAGGTGCTCGGTGACCCAGCTTTCCGGCACATGGCCGTGGAACAGGGCGCCGACGGCGATGCCGGCGACCACCCACTTCCACAGCCGGCCGACGATCTCCTTTACCTCGGCCCAGGCGTAGCGGTGACGGCCGGCCAGGGAGGTATCGGGTTCGGGTAGTGCCATCTGGCCCATGTGGATTTTCCATACATATTCTTCCACCCAGCGCTCCGGCTTGAAGCGCTCCAGCACCATGCCGCCGACATAGGCCACGGCGAGCCCCGCCGCCACGTACATCAGGGTCAGCTTCCAGCCGAGGATGCCGATCAGGATCACCACCGCCACCTCGTTGATCATCGGCGAGGCGATGAGAAACGAAAAGGTGACGCCGAGAGGGATGCCGGCCTCGACGAAGCCGATGAACAGCGGTACGGAGGAGCAGGAGCAGAACGGCGTGACTGCCCCCAGCGTTACCGCACTGGAGCGCGCCAGCCATTTGGGTTTGCCGCGCACGTAGTCACGCACCTTCTCCGGCGACAGCAGCGCGCGCAGCAGGCCCATCACATAGATGATGATCACCAGCATCACGAAAATCTTCACCGTGTCCATGATGAAGAAGTGCACGGCCGCGCCCAGGTGGGTGGCGGGGTCAAGGCCCATCCATTGATAGGCGATCAGATTGGCGAGTTCATCAAACATGGTTTGCTTCTATCCAGACCTGCAACTTGCTTTTGGTTTGGGCATGTCGGGTTACGCTACGTCAATCCGACCTACAGTTCTTCTGCTCAACTAGCTGTTCCGAATTACTGGCCGGTCTCGGTGGGGTGGGCTTCAGCCCGACAGCGACGTCTGGCCTGACCGAAAACTGTCAGGCTGAAGCCCGACCCACAAAAATGACTCTGCTGCGGTGTTTCTATAACGCGTAGTCCGCGTCGTAGGGCTCTGCGCCTATCACCGTCGGCAGGGTCAGCTCGTTGCCCCAGTGCGACCAGCCACCGTTGTACAGGCGTACGTCCTCATAGCCCAGGCTCTTCAGCTGCATCCAGGCGAGGCCCATGCGGAAACCGTCATGACAGTAGATGTACACGGTGCTGTCCTTGGGGATGGACTGGTACATGGCGGCGAGACGTTCGGCGTCGTGCCACTTCTGGCTCTGGCCGTCGGTGCCGTCCAGGCTGACCACGTTGACCGCGCCGGGGATGTGGCCGCCCTGAATGGAGTGGCGGATCACCTCGCCGGTGTACATGTCGCGCGGGCGGGCATCGAGCAGCACCACCTTGGGATCGCGGCGCGACACCACGTCGTCATAGACGTTGGTCCATTCAACGTACAGCTTCTTGTTCGCGTCCTTGAGGGTGACGTTGCCGGGCTTGCGCTGCACCGCCTCGGTGGACAGTTCGTTGAAGGCGCTCCACTCGCCGGTGCCGCTCTCCAGCACCTTCACCCGCTGCATGTCGTAACCGTACAGGGCAAGCAGGTAATACAGGCGCGAGGCCAGCGCGGTGCGCGAGTCGTCATAGATGACGATGAGCGAATCGTTGTTGATGCCCCAGCTGCGCAAGGTGGCCTGGAAGGTTGCCTTGGACGGAAAGCGCATGATGGGCGCGCCGTGATTGTCGCCCAGGTCCTTGAAGCGCTGCACCTGTACCGCGCCTTCGATGTGGCCGACGGTGTAATAGCGGTGCGGGTGATAGCGCACCTCCAGCACCACGGTCCTGGGGTCATTGATGTTTTCCTCCAGCCAGGCGGCATCGACCAGGAAGTCGCGCGCGAAGGCGGCATGGGCGCTGATGAACAGGCTGAATGCCAGCAAAAACTTGGTCAAGGTACGCATGTAAGGTTCTCCGTTATGTCAGGGCGTAATGGCCACAGTAGTCAGATGATGCCGGACGCAGTTTCATTCCACGCGCTGCGGCCGTTCGTACCATTCCTTGCTGGCGTTGACGATATTCACCACCGACAGCATCACCGGGACTTCGATTAGTACGCCGACCACGGTGGCCAGCGCCGCGCCGGAGTTGAAGCCGAACAGGGCGATGGCGGCAGCCACCGCCAGCTCGAAGAAGTTGCTGGCGCCGATCAGCGCCGAAGGACCGGCCACGCAGTGCGCCACCTTGAACTGGCGGTTGAGCAGGTAGGCGAGGCCCGAATTGAAATACACCTGAATCAGGATCGGCACCGCCAGCATGGCGATGATCAGCGGCTGCGCCAGGATCTGTTCGCCCTGGAAGTCGAACAGCAGCACCAGCGTGGCGAGCAGGGCGACGAGCGAGACGGGATGCATGCGCTTGAGCAGCGCATCCAGCGCTGCCTGGCCGCCGCGCCGTAATACACTCCGGCGCCACCACTGGGCGAACAGCACCGGGATCACGATGTACAGCAGCACCGACAGCAGCAGCGTGCTCCACGGCACGGTGATGGAGGCCAGCCCCAGCAGCAGGCCGACGATGGGAGCGAAGGCGAACACCATGATGGTGTCGTTGAGGGCCACCTGGGTCAGGGTGAAGTGCGGCTCGCCCTCGGTGAGATGGCTCCACACGAACACCATCGCCGTGCAGGGTGCGGCAGCGAGGATGATCAGGCCGGCGATGTAACTGTCGAGCTGATCGGCAGGCAGGGAATCGGCAAACACGCCACGGATGAAGATCCAGGCCAGCAGGGCCATGGAGAAGGGCTTCACCGCCCAGTTGATGAACAGGGTGACGCCGATGCCCTTCCAGTGTTCCTTCACATGGGATAGTGCCGTGAAGTCGATCTTGAGCAGCATCGGAATGATCATCAGCCAGATCAGCAGCGCCACCGGCAGGTTGACCTTCGCCACCTCCATCCCGCCGATGAAATGGAACGGCGCCGTAAAGAAATGGCCCAGCCCGATGCCGGTGATGATGCACAGGAATACCCACAGGGTCAGATAACGCTCGAATACGCCCATCAGACTGCCGGCGGCCTTCTTCGCGGTGGCTTCACACTGTACGGACATATCGTGCCTCCAACTCAGGACTAATCAGCAAACCATCTTGCCGCAGAGACGCGGAGACGCAGAGGTTGCTTGATTCATTTCGTTCTGCGCCTCTGCGTCTCTGCGACAAGTGTTGGAAGTATTTCCAGCTACCGCTGTTCGAACTCGACATAGGTGCGGCTGATGTTGGTGCGGTGCCAGCCGTCGTAGTGTTCCAGGTGCTTGAATTGCGGCGCGTCGCCCAGGCGCTGCACCACCTCGTCGAGCGGCTCCCAGGCAGCGACGGCGGCGCCGATTTCATCGGTCAGAAAATCAAGATAGTCGCCGGTGTCGCGCCGCGCCTTGCCCATGTCGCACACGCTGCCGTGACCGGGAACGACGTGCTCCGCGCCGAACTGTTCCAGCCGGAGGAAGGCGTCGCGCCAGGCGGAGGTGCGGGTGCCGGGCAGCACGCCGAGCATACGGTCGACGTAAACCAGGTCGCCGGTGAATACGATCTTGTCCTGCGGTAGCCACAGGGCGGCATCGCCGGCGAAGTGGCCGTCGCCCAGCCAGTGCAGCTCGAAATTCACGCCGCCCAGGGTGAAGGTCCCGTGATCGCCGGCCAGCGGCGCCGGGGCGTGGTGAGGTTCCGTGCCGTCGAAGCGGTCCTTCAATGTTTCCTTGAGCGCCGCCATCTGCTGTGCGGCGAAGGTGTGCTGGCCCTGCACCGTGCGTTGCAGGGCGATCACTTCGGCGCCGCGAGCCGCGAAATACGCGTTGCCCAGCCAGCGATGGTCCTGGATGCCGACGTTGATCACCCAGCGCACCGGCTGCGGCGTCACGCGGGCAATGGCCTGTGCGATGAGTTGTGCACCGCTGCGCGACGAGCCGGAATCGATCAGCACCACGCCGGCGCCGGTGACCACGAAGCCGACGTTGTTGTTGAGGCCGTAGTTGTCATAGGTGCGCGGTCCGATGGGGCCGACCAGCGCCCACACGCGCTCGTTCACCCGCACCGTCTGCAAGGCGAAATCGCCGGCGACAGCCGGCAGGGACAGACACAACAGCAACAGGGCACGGAACAATTGGTTCATCTCCTACTCAAGAAACCTGTCTGTCGCAGAGACGCGAAGGCGCAGAGAAAGATAGATGTCGAACACACATCACTCTGCGTCTCCGCGCCTCTGCGGCAAGGGTTGGAAGTGGTTTCACCCGTTGGTCAATTCATCCACCAGCGCGCGCACGCGCTCGCGGATGTCGTCGCGGGCGGCGCGGAACACGGCCATGATCTCCTCTTCCGTGCCGCTGGCCTTGGCCGGGTCGTTGAGCGGCCAGTGGATCTTGCGCACGGAGGCGGGCAGGACGGGGCAGTGCTCGTCGGCGTGGCCGCAGACGGTGACCACCACGTCGGCGGCGTCGATCATCGCCGGGGTGACCTTGGTGGACTCCTGGCCCGAGATGTCGATGCCGGCCTCGTTCATGACGGCGATGGCGCGCGCATTCTTGCCGTGGGCCTCGATGCCGGCGGACTGCACCTCGATGCGGCCGGCGCCGAAGTGTTTGCCCCAGCCTTCGGCAATTTGCGAGCGGCAGGAATTGCCGGTGCAGAGGAACAGCAGGTTGAGTTTCTTGCTCATCGTTGTTTCCAGATTAATTAGGGAGGAAAACCGTTGACCTCTATGGGGTCCGCAAATGAACGCGAATGGACGCAAATCAGTTCCCTTCAGGTGTGCTACACGCATGGTGGAGCGGCCTCTGAGTATTCGCGTCCCTTTGCGTTCATTCGCGGCCCCAGGTATTTCAGGCGCAGCAGACGGCACCGGGGCGATTAGGCATTTCACAAAGCGAAGCGTGGTCGGTGGCAAAGGGCGCCTGGTCGGCCACGCCGTCGGCGGTGGCATGCAGCACTTTCAGCGCCCAGGCAGGCAGTTCGGCATGCAGGCGGTAATGCACCCACAGGCCCTGGCGGCGGTCGGCGACGATACCGGCCTCGCGCAGCTGGGCCAGATGGCGGGAAATCTTGGGCTGGGACTCACCCAGGGCATGGGTCAGCTCGCAGACGCACAGCTCCCCCTCCCGGTGCAGCAGCAGCAGGCAGCGCAGGCGGGTGGGGTCGGCGAGGGCGCGGAACAGTGTGTCGGCGGAGAGGCTCATGAGGCATGAATATATGTCACTCCAAATATATGCGCAAGCGTATATATGGGATTTGGTATGCAGATGGCCGGAGCTGGGACGGCGCACGTCACGTACTGCGTGTGCGATGGCAGTGCCCATTCGCGCCGGGCGTGATTGAGAACCGCGCTGATCAGGTTCAGTTCCTTGTTGATGGTCGCCGGTTTGAGGCCGGCAGCCAGTCGCCGATCCTGTTAACCAGCGAAGGCCTTGGGGCGCACCTCGTTGAGGGGGAGGGCTGCCAGGGAATCGTGTTCCAGTGCGTTGAGGTGCAGGGTTTCGCTGTGGGTGCTGCGTTTGAGTGGAATCACTGCCTGGCTGTAGCGGGCGAAAAGTTCGCCGGGGCAGGTGTTCCGAGAATGCCGACGTCGACAAATCGCCCCATGTCCATTGCGGACTTGATGGAGCACGCCCGGGCGCTGGCCGCGCGCTGGGTGGCAAAGGAAGCAGTTTGCATGGGGTGACCCCGCCGCCGAATCTGTACGTGGTAGCGGTTGCCGCGTTTATGCAATGGTTGCCACGTCGCTTCCTCCTGCGGACAGTATGAAGAGCTTTTCACGCGGTGCGAACCTACGGCGGGAAGGTTAGTGTGCCAATTTGTGCCAAACCCCGTTTCTAGCGGGGATGGCTCTGGCGCAACTACTTGATTTTATGGTGAGCGGTACAAGGCTTGAACTTGTGATCCCTGCCGTGTGAATCCTGTTACTTCGACAGGGCGTTTGTTAAGTCAACGAGTTAGCGCATCCTGCCCCGCGCTTCCGTGACTTGGCTTGACTTCAACGATCATGATGTGCTCAGAGTATGTCACGTCAGAGTTACGCGAGTTATTGAGACAGGTGAACAACGAGTATCTTCTGGCCGAGGACCTCTATACCCACCAGCTGTGCGTAGATCGGGCCCTCCATCCGGCCCGCGAATACAGGCTGCATGGCAACGACGCCCCCTCCAAACAACGACTGCGGCCTATTGCGGTACGCCGACCGCTTGGTAGTGTGGCAATAATTCGCTATTAAGGGGAATGGTCCTCGTGGAGGATAACGGACATATCAGCGTCTACCTATTGCTGGGCCTGGAGATCCTTGACCGCGTCAGTCGGAAGCGCTGCTGGAGCAGCCCGAGAATAAATCCTGCCGATGAACATAACTGCCATTGGATTGCACTGGGGCTCTTAACACCCGTGGAGGGGATATGAAGGATTTCTGGACCGGATTCATCAAGGGCGCAAAGGAAACGCCCGTGGCCTACTTTGCGCCACTGGTAGCCGTCTGGAGGCTACTCATCGACACGAGCAATGCCCTGACTGGGCAACGCAAAGCCGAATAGTCATACCCCGCCTTGCAACAACACGGTACTGAGCAACGTCTGACGGAGTGTGCAACGGATATGATTGTCTATGTCGACATGGATGATGTGCTGGCTGACTTCTCGCGCGCCTACCATAACTACCGGCGCACCCATCCCCACATAGCGTTCCCACAGAGCATTCCAGGCTTCTTCGAGGGACTGCAACCCATCGAGGGTGCCATCGATTCGGTGAACCGGCTACGTGGCTCGGGCACGTTCGAGGTGTATGATCTTGCCCCGGTTTCTCGGACACCCAGTTAAGCCACATGCCTCAGCTTGAATGCCTCAGGCGAGCGATAGCCGAGGCGCGAGTGTAGGCGCTTCCGATTGTAATAGACTTCGATGTACTCAAACACCTGGTCCTTGGCGACTTGTCGAGTGACAAAGCGTTCGCCGTGAATGGCTTCGACCTTGATACTGTGGTTCCAGCTCTCCATGGCGGCATTGCCGTAGCAGTCGCCCTTCTTGCTCATGCTGCGCACCAAGCCGTTTTCCAGCAGCAGACGTTGATAGTCGCCTGAGCAGTATTGGCTGCCGCGGTCGGAGTGGATGAAGACACCACGCGGCCGCTTGCGGCGCCACAGCGCCATCTGCAAGGCATCACACACCAGCTTTGCCGTCATGCGCTCCGACATGGCCCAGCCCACCACCAAGCGGGAGTACAGGTCGAGCACTACCGCCAGGTAGAGCCAGCCTTCGTCGGTGGCAATATAGGTGATGTCGCTCACCCATTTCTGGTTCGGGGCCGTGGCGCTAAAGTCCTGCTCCAGCAGGTTGGGGGCCACCGGCAGGCTGTGGTTGGAGTTGGAGTTGGTCGTCGCCTTGTACTTGCGTGCCGCCTTGGCGCGCAGGCCCTCTGAACTCATCAGATGTGCAACCCGGTTCGTCCCCACACGCTGACCTTCCTCATGCAGGTGCCGGGTGATGCGGGGTGCGCCGACACGACCCTTGTGCTCCTGGTGTATACGCCGGATGTCAGACGTCAGGTGCTGATTGGCCTGCGCCCGCGCTGACGGCGGCCGATTGCGCCAGTCGTAATAGCCACTGCGTGAGACCTCCAGCACCCGGCACATCAGTGCAATCGCATAATTTTCTTCATGGCGTCGAATCATGGCGTACCTCACTTCGACTGCTTGGCGAAGTACGCCGTCGCTTTTTTTAGGAAGGCGTTTTCCTCTTCCACCCGCGCCAGCTCGCGCTTCAATCGGGCCAACTCAGCGTTCTGGAGCTTCTGCTCCTCGCTGGTCAGTCCCTCCAGCCGGCGCCGTTGCCGCCAACCGTAGATTTGGCTTTCTGCCAACCCCAAGTCCCGTGCCGCGGCCGCGACACCGTCCTTCTCGGCACGCTTGAGCGCCTGTTCCTTGAACTCCGCGCTATATTGCTTGCGGGCCTTCTTCTCACCTTGCTGCTTTGCTTTCATTTGTCCACCTCGGGTCAAGAGTTTATTCTCTTAACCGGGTGTCCGGGGAATCGGGGCAGGATCACACATCTCAACCGTGACCGTGATTTTCAGCAATGAGTCTTGTGCCGCCGGAGGCCAGTCTTGATGTACGACCTTATTGGAAATATTCATGGCTATGCCGCACCCCTGAAGCGACTGCTGGAGAAATTGGGGTACAGCGAACGGGGAGGGGTGTGGCAACACCCGGAGCGCAAGGTGATTTTTCTAGGGGATTTCATCGATCGAGGCCCCGAGCAGGTGGAGACCGTGCAGATCGCGCGTGCCATGGTAGAGGGTGGAACAGCGTTCGCGGTGATGGGGAATCACGAGTTCAATGCTATCGCCTGGGCGACGCCTGACCCAGAACGTACCGATCACTGGCTGCGTCCACATACAGACAAAAATCGTCGCCAACATCAGGATCTCGCTGGTGCGGGGCTAAATAAAATCCAATTCCCCGTATGCTCATTGAGTGAGCAAACTCAGATTATTAATGCGCTAGAATCTCAATTCTCTGAGATAGAAACATTAGAGCTTGACCTAAATCGCCAGCTGATGAAATCTGAAACCCTCCGCCAATCCATCCTGAAAAAGCTCTTTTCCGGCCAGCTGGTGCCGCAGGACCCGAACGACGAGCCGGCTGCGGTGCTGCTGGAGCGCAGCCGCGCCGAAAAGACGGCGCAGGCCAAGGGCCGCACCGGACCAGGCCGGGGGCGAAAAAAGAATAAGAACGAGGCGGCGTAGCCCGTGGCGTTTCTGTCGCTCCTCGATGACCGGGCCCGCCCCAAGGGCTCGCGCGACCCGCTGGGCTTCGAGATGGTGTGGACCCACTTCGGTCGCAAGGTGGTGGGCAACCTGACCACCATCACCTCGTCGTGGCGGATCTTCTCCGTCGGCCTGCTCGGCTTTCACTGGTGCAACCAGCTCTGCCGCGACGCCCATCCGCTCGACAAGCAATATTTGCTGCAGGAGCACTTTATCCGCTACGAGCAGCTGGCCGCCTACCTGCGCAGCAGCGCCGGAGACGACGAGATCATGGGTATCACCCGCGTCCGTCGTAGGCTGAATGAATCCGGCAAGATGATACGCATCGGCACCGAACAGCAGAACCTGATCCTGAGCGACCAGATCAGCTATGGCATCTGGGGCCTCTATTCCACGGCGCTGCGCGAGACCGGACTGGTGCAGGGCGATTTTCGCGAGCTGGCCAATGATGGTCTCTCGCTCGTCCAGCTCATCGAGGAGAGTCTGTTCCGTGATGGTGAGGGACGGGAGCGCGACTGGTACTGGGATTTTGTCCGGGGAGACAGGCGCGCGGTTGCAGTCGCCGACCTGGAGAGCGAAGGCCGACGGTTCGTCAGGGCTATTACGCGGCCCAAAGTGAAAAATGCCTTGATTGCGGCATTGCTGCACGGCTCCGGAAAACACCCCTGCCAGGGGGCTTTGTACCAGGCCTGCCGGGATATCGATAATCAGCTGCTGGAGAGCGGGAAACTGGCAGAAATCATTGCAGCGATCCGCAAGCGCACCAATTCCCCTGTACTGCGACAGACGCTGGACGATATCGGCCAGATCGAGCGACTGCTGGTGACCGCCAATACCCTGTTCGACTATTGCCGGCGCAAGGACGGGGAGCGGCTGGCCGATGTGGCGGCGGCGATCGATACCGCCTACGCCTTCGGCTTTCTGCCGGAAGGGCCGACGCTTGCCGGCTGCCCGTATGCCGCCGATCTCGAAAGCCTGCGTCTGCATCTGCGCCGTGGCGAGACGCCGGCAGCGCTGCGCTGTCTGCTGGAGATGAACAAGAAGATCATGGCCGGGCGTGGCGGCGCCGCCTGGGTCGAGGAGGCAGGCGACGGCCGCCTGCGGGTGCGGGTTAACGCGGAGACCGCCCATCTGCCACCGCCGGAGACGCTGCAGAGCCGTTGGGATTACGACTATTTCCTGCGCTCCTACGCCCGGATCGCCGCCATGGAGCGTCGATGAGTATGGAACTGAAGACGGTTTCGGACGGGTTTCGGGCGCAGCTCGGCGAACAGGAGCGGGTCGTTGCCGCCGTGTTCACCACCTACCGCTTCGAGCCGGAGTTCTTCGAGCAGGAGATCATCCCGCTGATGCTGGACCAGAGTCTGGCATTCTCCTCTGACCAGCGCATCAAGGCCATCCAGGTGCGCGAGGCGCTCGCCGACGCCGGACTGCCGCTGGAGGTGTTCTATGACATCGACCTGTTTCGAGCACAGGGCACGGTCTCCCCGGCGATGGAATACCTGCACCACGGCATCCGCGGCGAGCGCAGCACCTTCCACGCCAAGCTGATCCTGCTGTTGCTGGAAGATAGCGACAGCGGCGAACAGTCCCTATGCGTCGGTGCGGGCTCGGCGAACCTGACCATCGCCGGCTGGTGGGAGAACATCGAGTGCTGGCACTGGGAGCGGGTCCGCAGCGGGGAGGTCAGCCGCCGATTCCTGAATCAATTGCGCGAGGATGTGGCGTGGCTTGCCGCACGGCGCAAGGGCGTTGCCGATAATCCGGACCATGCCTTGCCGCGCATCGCAGCCTATCTGGAAGGATGCAAGGCGTCGCACAGCGCGCCGCTCATCTCCTGGTACGGGCTTTCCAGTCTCTCGCTTGCACAGAAGCGCAGGCCTGCCTTTATGAAATTCATGCTGGATGCGTTGAACGAGCAGTCACCG
>Ga0172382_10001529_pt1 | contig 41204 bp, 27 predicted proteins | sample Leawel138RmetaG_FD_122245 | JGI IMG/M metagenome (GOLD analysis project Ga0172382, IMG submission 122245) | Leachate microbial communities from a municipal landfill in Southern Ontario, Canada - Leachate well 138R metaG | ecosystem: Engineered > Solid waste > Landfill > Unclassified | place...
CCACCAATAGATAAAGGCCAACCGTTCTCGGTTGGCCTTTTTTCTTTGCGCGCTCGCGCGTGTCTGCGGGGGTTCGTTCGGATTCCTGTGGACTTCCTGCCCTGGCCGTCTCGCCCACCTCGGGCCACCTTTCGCTCTCTCCGCGCCGTTTTTCTCTCCGGCCTCGCTCCCCTTAAAGGCACCGAAGTCCGCATAGGTCGGCGGCTGATCTCCCATTAACATCAACAAGTTACGTGCCGATCGATCAAGCGGTTGGATTGCGGCATTGGCAGGCAGAGGGGATAGGGATCGTCAGGGAGAGCGCCTTCTCAAAGTGGCTGAGCACGGCCTGGGCAGATTTGCCTTGCGCCATGGCTGCGTCTTATTTTACTTTTGGCGCTCACAGTAAAATATATGTGGGTTTTATTTTAGGTTGGCGCTGAGCGAATGAAGCGGGATCTCCAAGGGCATTACGCGACCATTTCGACGGTGGACGAAGAGGCTCGGGCCTTCGTGCCTGCGCCGTTGCCACCAAACCCACCCATCGACTGGACGCCCGAGTTGCGCAGTAAGTTCGATCAGGCGCTATTGGCGCTTGGCCGGCTCGATAGCGTGTCGATGCTGCTGCCCGACACCGCACTGTTCCTCTACACATACGTACGCAAGGAGGCGGTGCTGTCGTCCATGATCGAAGGCACCCAGTCCTCGCTCTCGGATCTGCTGCTGTTCGAACTGGACCAGGCACCCGGCGTGCCGCTGGACGACGTGCGCGAGGTCAGCAACTATGTGGCCGCCCTCGACCATGGCCTTCGTCTGCTGAAGGAAGGGCTGCCACTGTCGCTGCGGCTGATCAGCGAGGTACACGGCGTGCTGCTGGCCAAGGGCCGCGGCAGCAAGCTGACGCCGGGAGAGTTTCGGCGTAGCCAGAACTGGATCGGCGGCACTCGCCCCGGCAACGCGGCCTTCGTGCCGCCGCCTGCCGGGGAAGTGCTGGAATGCATGAGCCGGCTCGAACGCTTCCTGAACGATCTGCCGGAGCCGACGCCGGTACTGCTCAAGGCGGCGATGGCGCATGTGCAGTTCGAAACCATCCACCCCTTCCTAGACGGCAATGGCCGCGTGGGGCGTCTACTGATTACCCTGCTGCTGTGTGAGCAGCAGGTGTTGCGCGAGCCGATGCTCTACCTCAGCCTCTACTTCAAGACCCACCGGCGCTATTACTACGAACTGCTCAACGACGTCCGCGAGACGGGCGACTGGGAAGCCTGGCTCGATTTCTTTGCCGAGGCTGTGATCGTCACCGCTACTCAGGCCGTGGAGACGGCGCAGCAGCTCCTCGCGCTCTCCAACCAGGACCGGGACAGGATCGAAACTCTAGGTCGGGCGGCGCCTTCCGCACTGCAGATCCACCGGGCGCTGATGGAACACCCGATCGCCACCTCGAACTGGCTGGTCGAGAAAACCGGCCTGACGCCGGCGACCGTTAACAAGTCACTGGCCAACCTCGAGCAGCTCGGCGTCGTGCGCGAACTCACGGCGCAGAAGCGCAACCGGCTATTCAGCTATCAAGGCTATGTGGACATCATGAATCGGGGGACGGAGCTGCCGGAGCGATGATGGACCGCACGAGATAGGACGTATTCCACTGTCCCGGATGAGCCACAAGTTCAGGTTCCGCCGTTGCTATGGGAGGAACAGCGCGAACATTGGATCCTGACTTGACATTTCACCGGGCCGGCATATCGATCCAAAACGTCGGTTCTCTTAACAATGACCGACATAACGGAACGCGCAGATTCCTGCTCCCTCGGAGCGTACAGGGATGCCAGGCAGGCACTCGTGCCCTTGAAAAACCCGTGACCTGAAGACTTTGGGCTCCAAACGCGTTCAACGACAGGCATGAACTCATCCGCCCAGTGCGATGCCCGCTCCGGGGTCACGCACAACTCGCCCCAGTAATCGCCCAGCAGTTCGATGTAAGGCACTTCATCATCCTGCAGTGCTTGCCACATGCGCTGCAGCCAGCGTTGACGGGTGTCTGACTCGACGTTGGCCTTTACGATAATGGGGAGCAGTGACTCGATGGCCTTGTTGACGGCGGAACCCAAGGCCCCCGATGAGCTGTCAACCTGCTCCAGGGCGGGCGAGAGCTTTTCCAGCAGAGTGACGGCGCCCTCGGCCGCGAGCACGGGTTCTTTGCGGGCGACCTGCTTGATTTCCGCGATGGCTTCCTTGATCCGCTGCACCGGCGCATCGGATCGCCACCCGAACGCGTGGCGACGGAAACGGGAGGTAAACTGCCACTTGTGGGCTGTCATGCTCAGCGCCCTACTATCTATCGCACCGGATACTGACCGTTGCGGACGAAATGATCGAAGGTGTCTTCGTCCGGCTCCTCGTCGTCATGGTGCGCACCCCGCCACTCGGCATCGGGCAGCAACAACAGGGTCAGCGTGTAGTCGTATTGGCCCGCGACCTTGGTCATCACGCCATTGGGGGTTGCTCCCAGCTCGTTCTTCTCCCACAGCTGCGAGAGTATTCCCCGAGACGGCCTGGATGAAGCCGCTCCAGTACCGTTTCACCATTGCGCTGATTGCCGACAATGACATCCTCTGGGTTCGTCTCGACCGCCATCTTGCTTCGCAACCCACGCTCGTGTAAGTATCCCACTCGACGCAATACTAACAATTAGGGAAAAAGCGTTGGCTTCCTACAAAGGGATACAGGGCGCATTATTGGCGTTGGAAGATTTTCTCAAACAGCGCCTGCCGGTCGAGCTCAGCGATGAACCGGCCAGCGCGTCGGTGCGCCTGCTTGGAAGCGTCGATATTTCCAAGACGCTGTCAGGCAATTTCCTCGGCATTTATCTTCATCGCATCGCCATCGATCCCCACGGCCGCATCCGGCAGTTCACGCCGCAAGGAACCCAGTCCAAGGGGCGCCACTCCGAACTTCCCGTGAATCTGCACCTCTTGTTGATCGCCAACGCGACAAGCGCCACCTTGGAAGCGGATCTCATGGCCTGGGCCATGGTGCAACTGGCGAACGATAACCAGATCGACATCTCTCACGTACAGGATATCGATGAGGAGTGGGGCCAGCGCGAAATGCTTACCATCGCGCCGGAGGAAATGTCCACGGAAGACCTGATGCGGATCTGGGATGTGTTTGAATCCCCCTATACCAGCACCATGCCGTATGTGGCGCGAACCGTCCGTCTGCGGCTCAAGGCTCAGCGGACGGAAGGTCCGGATGTGGTGACCCGTGTGTTTCCCACAGGTGGCGTATGACTTCGGTTAAGGTGCTGGAAACCAATGTTGTCCACGCCAGTGACGTCGTTTACTGGCTCGACGGCAGCAGCGCCGAAACGCCCGAAGAGATGTTACGCATTCAAAAACCACTGGCATTGCAGATTACGAAGGGACCGCAGGATCTTGGCAGCGTGAACGGCGTGGGGAAGACGGCGTTTTTCCGCCGCCCGACCAAGATGGTCGCCGGCATAGCAACGGAAGCCGACAAAAGTCTCCCGGAAAAAAAGACCTTCGTCGTGGCCGGTGTCGTCAGCGATCCGGCCGGGCTTTATATTCCGCGGCGATTTCAGATTGATGCGGGAAACGGCACGGGCCACGGCCTGGAGTTGTACCCCTCACCCCTCGGCGCGCGCTTCGGTCCCGCCGGCGGTCTGCAGGGCACGTTGCGTTACTCCACTTCCGACAATCCCGTGGCCTGGGCCCTGCTGACACTCACGGTGACCACGGCGCTCGGAACGGAGCTGATCTTTCGCTGCCAGGCCACCGGCCAGGGCGATTTCATCATGCCCCTGCAGCATCTGCCGCCCCTGCGTGAGGGCATCGAGCATTACGCCGCCACCCTGAGCATAGCGGCGCTGACGAGCGCCACGGCATCCAGCCCCGTCGATCCCTCCAAGCTCGTCGCCATGAATCTGTTGTCCCTGGATGGCGACCTGTTTGCTAACCCCATTGCCTTGAGCGTAATACCCGGCGAGATCCGGTTACTCCGCTCTTACAACCGGCCCCACCTGATTGCGAAGCCATGACACGCCATTCCGGAGATCAGGCGCGCAGAGAGGGCGGCAGCATTTTGCGTAGCGACATGCGGATCGGCTCCACCGCTCGTACCCGTGAACCCCGTATGGCGTTATCCATTAACAAGCGCTTCAGCGAAGCCATCGGGTTCTCCTGGGGCCCCACTGACCCGTCACATGGATTACAACCGTTACCGATAAGGAGAATACCATGGCCGAATATCTAGCCCCTGGTGTGTTCGTAGAGGAAGTCAGTTTTCGATCCAAGTCCATCGAGGGGGTGGGAACCAGTGTCGCCGCCATCGTCGGCCCGACCCGCTTCGGTCCTTTGCGCGGCAAACCGGAAGTGGTCACCAGCTTCGGCGAATTCACGCGTATCTACGGGGACATCCAGGATCTGAGTCTGGATGGGAACGCCACCCTCAATTACACGGCCATTGCGGCGAAGGCCTTCTTCGACGGCGGTGGAAAACAGCTTTTCGTCTCGCGCGTCGGCAATTACGCGACACCCGCCAGCGGATTCGGTACCGTGAAGGACAGCGGTTCCGCGGTCACCTTCACCAGCCGTTTTCCCGGCAAAATGGGCAACTTCACCCTCGAAGTGGCGTGGCGCGACAGCGAAAACCTGCTGCGTTCCGAGGCGGTCGCGCCCAAAGAGGGCGACATCGTCTTCCTGGACGCCAAGGGGCTCACCGACGCGGTCCTTGCGGAAGACAACGCACTGGTACCCGCCGAGCGCTTCCCCATGGATATCCGCGCGGTGGTGCAGCGCGTCGGCGATCACTACGTGATCCTCGACAACAAGTGCGTCATCGAAGCGGCGGACGGGGAGAGCGTCACCGGAACCCAGTTGCGCCCCGACGGCGCCCTCGAAGGTGACGAAGGCATCCTCATGACGAGCGGGCTGAACGACGCCGACGACGTTCGTTTCACCCGCATCAGCGTCAAACAACCCACCAGCGGCGCCCTGATCAACGGCGCCCAGGTGGTGCTGACCTTCGCGAAGGCGATCGATCTCTCCCACTTCACCGGCGGTGACTGGGGCGGCAACGCGGTTATTTACGGCGCCCTCGACGTGGAACATAACGAGTTCCATGTACGCGCGGATGCGACCAACAATATCTCCGCCTTCAGCTTCCCCCTCGCCGCCCTCGGCGCCGCGCCCGAGAGCGTCCGCGCCATCATGGTCCAGCGCAACTTCGATCTGAGCGTCCGCTCGGGCGGCCCCAACGGCCCCGTTATTTACACCTACGGCGACATCTCCACCGCGCCGGGGGCGGAAAACAGCCTGGCCGCCGTGCTCGCGGAGGCGCCCGAAAAGCGCTACGACCAACTCACCAGCCCGGTCAGTTGCACCCTTGGCGACGGCATCGACGGCAACGACGTGATGGACGCCCTCATGGAGCTGTTCGACAACAATGCCATGTATCCCACCGGGATTTCCGTCGACGGCCCCCGCTATCTCATCACCCTCTCCGGCGGGAGCGACGGCGACGGCCCCGTGGCCGTGCATTACGGCGGCGTCGCCGACCAGAAGAACGGCAGCACCGGTTTCGCCGCCCTGGAGGACATTGAAGATATCTCCATCGTCATGACCCCCGCCGCGGCGGCCGACGAGGCCAACCATCAGGCCATCGTGGCCGAGATGCAGAAACACTGCCGCAAGATGCGCTACCGCGTGGGCATCGTCGACAGCCGCGCAGGCATGTCCCTGGCGGAGATCCGCGACTTCCGCTCCAACTTCGAAGATTCGCGGCTGGCCCTCTACTACCCGTGGGTGGTCACCGCTGATCCCCGTGGCGTCACCACCACCATCACCGTGCCTCCGGCAGGCTTCATCGCCGGCGTCTACGCCAACACCGATGTGCAGCGCGGCGTACACAAGGCGCCCGCCAACGAGCCGGTCATCGGCGCGCTGCGTTTCGAGCAGGATATCAATACCTTCCAGCAGGAGTTGCTCAACCCTAACGGCATCAACTGCCTGCGCTCCTTCGCGGGCCGCGGCCACCGGGTCTGGGGCGGCCGCACCCTCTCCAGTGATCCCGAATGGAAATACGTCAACGTGCGGCGCTACTTCCTCTATCTGGAGCGCTCCATCGAGAAGTCCACGCAATGGGTGGTGTTCGAGCCCAACGGCGAGGCGCTGTGGGACAACGTGCGTGCCACCGTCGAGGGCTTTCTCTACAACGAATGGCGCAACGGACGGTTGTTGGGGAGCGAAAAGACCGCCTACTTCGTCCGCTGCGATCGCAGCACCATGACCCAGAACGACATCGACAACGGCCGTCTGGTGTGCGAGATCGGCGTCGCCGCGCTGAAACCGGCGGAGTTCGTGATCTTCCGCATCGGTCAGAAGACCGCGGACGCCTAAACAACTGATCAACAAGGAACGAGGATTCGAACATGGCTACCTATCGCGACACCCCCTATGGGGTATTCAACTACCTGGTCAATCTCGACGACAGCAGCGAAGGCGAGGTGTGGGGCGGGTTTTCCGAAGTCTCGGGCCTCAATGCCGAGATCACGGTCGCGGAATACCGCGCCGGCAACGCCAAGGTCAATTACGTAAAGAAGATCCCCGCCGTCACTAAGGCCGGCGACGTGACACTCAAACGCGGTGTCATCGGCGCGGACAACATCTACAACTGGCTGGATCAGATCCGCGCCGGAAGCGTGGAGGCGAAGCGCGACGTGTACATCAAGCTCAAGAACGAGGACCCCACCAGCACCGGCGCCGTGGTCACCTGGAAATTGGTGAACGCCATGCCCATCAAGTGGACCGGCCCCACCCTCACCGCCAAGGGGGGCAGCGACGTGGCCATCGAAGAGCTGGTGCTCTCCGTCGAACACATCGTGCAGAGCTGAGCCACCAGGGATCTGAACGATGGAATGGCTCTCCGGGGCGCGCATCGCCCTCACTCCCCGCCCGGTGCGGCGCCGGGAAGCCGCGCTGGAAGCGGCCATGCTGGGTCACTGCCCCGGCAGGGTCCGGCTCGACCGGCTGCGGGCGCTTGGCGGCGCGCTGGAGGAGATGCGCGGCGCCGGATACGGCGGCGCGGTCGACACACTGCTCCAGGAGGAGACACCCTCTCTGGAGCGGCTTGGCGGCCTTTTCCATCTGCCCCTGCCGCTGCGCTCCAGCGCGGAGTTCCACGACATCTTCCCTGACGCGGCCACCGAAGCGGCGAACTACGTCAGCCTGCTGGCTGGGCGGCGCGCCTGGCTGGCGCAGTCGGTGGACGACTTTTTCGCCAACGGCGGCGAAAAGCTCTGGGTGGTGCGCATTCCCGAGGAGGAGAAACAGGGCGGATTCCTGCCCGCCCCCGGCACCCGTCTGCATGAAACCGAAACGCTGCGGGGGCTGGCGACGGTGCTGGTGATCCCGTCGGTAGGGTTGGTGGCGATGCCGGATCTGGAACGGCTGCAGATCCCGGCCCGCCTGCCGGATCGGCCTGAGGTGGCGTCGCCCGATCCCGCACCGCAATTTCTGCCCTGCGACGCCGGCATCGGTAGTGGCGAGGACGCGCCGCCCTATGAAAGCGAGCTGGGGACCATGCCCGATCCCGGCGCGCTGGAGGATCTCCTGCGGGGGATCCTCCAGTTCACGGCCCGTCACCGCCCCGATATCCAATGCCTGCTCACGCTCCCCCTCGATTATTCGGGGGTCATCGACGGCCCGGCCGTGAGTCAGCGGGCGTTGGACCGCATCCGCGCCATTCGCGACGGCGCCAGCGGCCATCTGCTGCGGCACATGCAGTTCCTCTTCCCCTATCTGCGGGGGCCACGCTTCGCCCTGCAGTCGCCGGTCGGTGTCGTGGCGGGAAAGCAGGCGGCGGTTTCGCGGGCCAAAGGGCCGTGGCGTTCCATCAGCGCCCAGAGCCTCGTGTCCGAGGCGCTCCCCTATCCTCGTCTGTCGCTCTCTCAGACCATCGCCCTGCGCGAGGATCCCGGCATCGGGGTGGTGCGGCAGGAAACGGATGTCCGGGGCCGGCGGCGGCTGACCCTGGACGACGAGCGTCTGGCGGTACCGGCGCTGCCGCCGGAGGATTACGCCGGCCACGAGGACCGAAGCCGCTTCGACGGCTTCCGTTCGGCGGAGATCATGCGGTTTCTCGGCTTCCTGCGCCGCCGTTTACAGGCGCTGGGAGAACAGCTCGTATTCGACATCGACCCCGACGACCCGCGCCCCCGTCTGCTGCTGGAGCAGTTCTTCCGCCAGTTGTACGACCAGGGGGCGCTGCGGGGTGACAGGCCGGACGAGGCGTACCGGATCCGCCAGTCGCACCCCCGCGAGGAGGCGATCCAGTTCGACATCGAGATCGCGCCGGCGTTTCCCATCGACCGGATCTTCCTCACCTTCATCAACGCCGGCGGCGAGTGGCGGGGGGAGATAGTCCATGGCTGAACAAACGCCGGCGATCGCGGAATTCGTCCCGTTCCGGTTCAAGGTCCGCCTGTTCAAGAGCGACGACAACCAGCTCTTGTGCGGCGGCGAGTTCAGCGAGGTAACCGGCTTCGAGCTCACCATGGAACCCAAGACCATCGCCGAGGGCGGACGCAACTGGGGCGAGCATCAACGCTCCGGCCCCACCCGATTCGCGCCGATGATCCTCAAGCGCGGCGTCACCAGCCTGAACGATCTCTGGGCCTGGTTCGACATCGTCACCCGCCAGAACCTCTACGGCTACCGGCTCCACGGCGAGATCACGGTACTGGGGAATCCCAGCGCCAATCGCGGTGAAGCGATCACCGACAACACCGTCATGGTGTGGAAGCTCAACGGCGTGCTGCCGACGAAGTTCAAAGGCCCCGATCTGAACGCCACCGCCAGCCAGGTGGCCATCGAGGAGCTGCACCTGGTCCATGAAGGGCTGGAACTGCAGCGCCCGCCGAAATCCTGAGGACAAAGGCATGAGTGCTCTGGAACGCGCCAAGCTGATCCCCGTGTCGGGCAACAACGACGACCCCGACATGGCCAACGCCATCGACGTGCAGTTCAATCCCACCACGTTGAAGGTGAGCATGTCCAACACGCTCAAGGAGAACCCGCGAGGGGGCAACAGCCGCTCTGCGCAAATGGTGGACAAGAGCTCCTCCAACCTCACGGTGGAACTGGTTTTCGACACCACGTACGTCGAAGAGAGCGGCGGTGGGGATAAGAGCGGCTCCGGCGATCGGATCGAGCAGGGGTCCGACGTCCGCATCCAGACCCGCAAGATCGCCGAGAAATTCCTCAAGCCGGTGATATCCGGCAACCAGATGAAGGCGCCGAGCCGGATCCTCTTCCAGTGGGGATCGTTCGAGTTCGTCGGCATGCTGCAAAGCTTCGATGAGACCCTGGATTTCTTTTCGCCGAAGGGCAGACCGCTGCGCGCCACGGTGGCCCTGAAGCTAAGCGAAGATCGTTATCAGGCGCGCACCAACGACAGCGACAGATTCAAAGCCGACCAGGTCCCCGAGCTGACCTTGACGGGGGCGACGGATCCGGGATCCAAGGGAACAATCCCCGGCCAGAACAACACCTCGCGCTCCAACCCCACCGTTCCCGTTCCGGGAGGCAGCGACGGCCCCGGCAACTGGCGCGAAAACGCGCTGTTCAACGGCATCGAGAGCCCCCGGCTGCCGGCGGTCCCCGCCCTGGCGCTGCCAGGCGTGAATCTCGGCACGGGCATGGGCTTCGGCATGAGCGGAGGGATCGCCCTCGGTTTGAATCCCGGCACGGGCATGAGCGTGGACCTGGGGGGGAACGGAAGCCATCGGCCGGTGACCCCGGCATTCAGGTACGGCAACTCCGCGGCCCTTGGCACCGGCGTGCCCGGGGCCTTCAGCCCCAACCCCAAAACGGCGCTCAACGCATCCGCGCTGCAAACGGGTGCCCTCCGCCTGCGGGTGGAAGCCCCCGGCGCGAGCGCCGGAGCCGGCGGCAGCCACGGCGCGGGGGCCGACGGCCGCGCGGGCGTGGCGGCGGACACCGCCCAAAACGGCGGCGCGGGGCAGCCGGGCCGCCCGTCGCCGGCCACCGGATCCCATGAGCGTCTCCGCCACGACCTCTCCGTCGCGGCCTTGTTGAAGAACGCGCCGGACAGCGGCGTGGGATTCGATTGAAGGAGAGAAAACGATGCCCGTACTGATCAATGAGGTGATCGCAGAAGTGAGCGACGGCGCCGCCGAGGCCACCGAGGCGGAGCCGGCGCCGCACCAGGTCCCGCTCTCCCTGGTGGAAAACGAGATTGCGCAATCCCTGGCCTTGATCCAGGAGCGCCGGAGCCGGCTGAAAATCGACTAGGCCCATGACCGAAAACGCATTCGTCAGCACACGCCCCCGATTCAAGGTGAACGGCGAGATCCGCGCCGGCATGGAATCGGCGCTCACCGCCATGGCGATCAACCTGCCGCTGCACGGTTGCGCCCATGGGGAGCTGCACCTCACCAATTGGGGTACCCCCGAAGGAGAACGGGATCCCGGTTTCGTGTTCGACGACATCGCCCTGGGGGCGGAGGTGGAGATCGAATTCGGTCAGGAGGATCCGGTGAGCATCTTCAAGGGCGAGGTCACGGCCATCGAGGAGCGCTACGGCGAAGGGGCCCCCGGACTGGTGCTGCTGCTACAAGACAGACTCCACCGCCTCGCCCGCGTGCGCCACTCCCGCGGTTTCGAGGATCAAAGCCCTGACGACCTGGTGCGGAGCATCGCGGGAGACGCCGGATTGCAGGCCGACGCCGATATCTCCAGCCTCACCGCCACCTGGCTTCAGATGAACGAGAGCGATCTGGCCTTTCTGATGCGCATCGCCGGCCGCTTCGACATCGCGCTGCGGCTCGCGGGGAACACCCTGCGGGCGAAACCGGAAGAGGAGGATCCGGACCCGGTGGCCCTGAGCGCCCAGGACAGCGCGCTGAAGGTGCGCCTCGTCGCCGATCTGAACCACCAGCCGGACGAGTCGAAGGTACAGGGCTACAGCCTCGCGGACGACACCGACGCCAGCGCCGCAAGCGGTGGCATGACGCCCGCGCCGGGCGGAGCCACCGCCGCCGCCACCCTGGGTGATCTGGGATGGAACAGTGCCGAAATCGTGCCCCACCCCTTCGCCCGCAGCGGCGCCGAGGCGGAGGCCTACGCCAAGGCCCACTTCCGCCGCCAGGCCAGGCGCTTCATCCACGGCGAGATTGTCTGCCAGGGAGAGCCGGCGCTGAAGGCCGGCCGGGAGATCGATCTCTCGGGGGTATCGCCCCGGCTGCGGGGGATTTACCAGATCGTCCACTGCGTGCACCGCTTCGACAATGTCTGCGGCTATGAGACCCACCTGAAAGTGAACAAAGGAGGATGGCAGCCGTGAACCTCCATGCACCGGGCAACATGAATGCGCTGCAACTGGCGCGCGTCACCGATAACGCCGATCCGGACAACCGCGGCCGGGTCAAAGTGCGTCTGCTCGCCACCGGCATGGAGCTTTGGGCCAGCGTCGTCGCCCCCTCGGCGGGACGCAACTACGGCGCCAGTTTCATTCCCCGCCAGGAGGAGATCGTGGTGCTGGCCTTCATCACCCCGGACCAGCCTTTTGTGCTGGGCAGCGTCTGGGCGGGCGGCGACAGCCGGCCCGAAGAGGCCGATCCCCAGGAGGATCACTACGTGATCCGCACCCCGGATTCGACGGTGCTCGATTTCACCGACGGCAACAATCCCAACGTGAAGCTCACCACGCGCAGCGGCTATCACATTACCATCGACGAAGGGAGCGGCGGCGAGGTCACCATCGAGCGGGGCGAACAGAGCGTGAAGCTCAGTTCAAGCGGCATCGACGTGCGTACCAGCGGCAGCGTCAACGTGGATGCCAGCACCGTCACCGTGAACGCTTCCACCGTGACCGTCAACGCCAGTATGTCCCGCTTCAGCGGCGTGGTGCAGGCGGACACAGTCATCGCCACCTCCGTGGTGGGCACCACCTACACCCCCGGCGCGGGCAACATCTGGTAAAGGAGACGACATGACCCTCTCCCCGCGGCTCCACCCCGTCCGCATCAAGCCACCGTTCTACCAGGGAAGCCGTGCCGGTGAATCCCACTGCGGTCTGCATCGCTACCTGGATACGGAGTTCGTCAACCGTTTCAAGCGCGACATTCTGAAAAGCGAGTTCCATCTGCCCCAGTTCGAAGCATGGCGGACCGACGAACGCCATGTCGGTCAGGAACCGGTCCTGCGGCTGCCGTTGCATCGCGCCTTTCATCTCGTCTGTTGCGAGGTGGTGTGCGATCGCCTGGGCCATCCCGCCCTCGATCCGAGAAAAATCACCAGTGCCGGATTCGTGATCCGCAAGGTGGGCGACGGCGGGGAGAAGTCCTGGGAGCTTGAGGAGGGGGAGGCGCTGGGCTGGCGGGACGCGCCGACGCAGCTGCGGGACCCCGATATCCACCGCCGGCTCTGCGCCAGCGGCGTCCTGCGCAAGCGCTCCGGCGAGCCCGCCTATTCCGGAGAGGAGGTGCACCCCCTGCACATCCTCAAGACCACCGACGCCGCCGGCAAGATCCACACCCTGCTCTACGGCTACCTGCCCCTGGGGGGCTTTTATTACGAGCGCAATCCGCAGGAGAGCATCGATGAGAAGTCGTGGGAAACGACACAAAGTCATGCCGCCGCCTCCCTCCCCTGGCCCTTTGGATCGCGCGATTCACAGAAACAGAAATGGCTGAAGGAGCACGGCGTTCCGGTGGATCGGGGGCGGCCGTCGAAGGCCATGTTTGAGCTGCTGCGCCTCCTGGTGACCCGCTATCACGTCGGAGAGGCGGGGATCGATGCCAACGAACAACTGGAGCGGATCGGCACGGAGCTTTGGTTCCACAATCTGCCCGCGCTTCCCGCCTCCTTGCGCGATGCGGGCTACACCGCAAACAACAAGGCGCTGTTCGCCGCTTACCGTACCACGTCGACACTGGCGGACTACTTGAAATCCTGTTTTGAAAAGCGGGATGGCAACCCTCTGGTGAAGTGGATCGCCGAACAGGAAAAGCGCATCAGCGAGGCCAATGGCATCGAAAACATCGGCCAGTTCGATCCCCTGCCCGCAAGTGACGGCGAAGGGACCCTGAGCCATTCGCTGCTGATGCTCGAAGATGACGCCCAGGAGATCCGCGTCGCCCTGGGACAGCGCCTACGCCATCAGACCCTGGCCCAGGTGAGGGAGATCCCGCTGCCGAAATTCACGCAAGGAGCCAACGATCTCTACCAGGTGGTTCCGTTCGTACGATCGCAGACCGATGACGGCAAGGAGCAGATCCAGTGGGCCGATGCCAACGCCCGCACCATCCGCTTCCGCGTCGCCGCCCCCTTCGACCCCGAGGCGAGCCGCCCCTCGCTGATCCAGATCCCATCGCTCTCGGATCTCAGACGGGGATTGGCAAAAGGTGCCGCCATGATCACCCCCTCGGACACCTTCAATCTGCTGAGCCGCTTGAAGCCCGAGAAGGGGATTGGTCCCGATACCGTGCCGAAGGGAGAGCCCGGGCGCGATCTGGGGATCCAGTGGATCTGCTCCTTCAGCCTGCCGGTGGTCACCCTTATCGCCATGATCCTGCTGATGATCATGATCTCGCTGCTGAACATCGTGTTCTTCTGGCTCCCCTGGGTGCGGATCTGTCTGCCGTTCCCGAAGATGAAGTGAGGCAATCGCTCCCATGCGCACACCCCTGCCCAACATTCAAAGCTGGCCCCTGGGCGGCCTGGATTCCGAGGGCCGCCTGAGCTGGACCCGCGACGACGCGAGCGTCCGCGAGGTGATCCTTAACATCCTGCTCACCCGCCCGGGGGAACGCCTGCAACGTCCCGATTTCGGCGCCGGGCTGTTCAACTTCGTCCATCAGCCCAACAACGAGACCACCCGCCATCTGATCGCCGGCGTGGTACGCAAGTCGCTTGCGCAATGGGAACCACGCATCGTGGTGGAAGAGGTGGAGGTGGCCGAGAGCCCCACCAGCGTGGCGGATGTGCACATCAATATCCGCTACCGGATGCGCTTCGCCCGGATCCCCGCGGAGCTGGGGTTCACCTTCAACCTGGGCCAGAGCGCGTGACGGCCCGCTGACGAGGACGTTTGGAATGCCATTACCGGTTCCCAATCTGGACGATCGTCGTTTCGACGATCTCGTGGCCGAGGCCAAGGCGCGCCTCGCCGCCCATCTGCCGGAACTGACGCAGATCGCCCCCGGCGATCCGGTCCACAGTTTCATCGATCTCTTCGCCTGGCTCACGGAGACGATTCTTTACCGCGCCAACCTGATTCCGGAGCGGCAGCGCCGGGTGTTCCTCAACCTGTTGCAGATCCCTCTGCGCCCCGCGCGCGCCGCGCGCGGCGTGGTCTGCGTGGATGCCAACGGCGCCAGCGCGCAACTGCCGCCGCTGCTCGCCGACGGATCCCAACTGAAAGCGGCCAAGCAGACCCTCACGACCGTAGGCGAAGTCCAGCCCACCTATCTGAGTCTGCAGGTCGCGGTGAAGCAGACCTTGAGCGGCGCCGATCTGGCGGCCATGGGCCTGACCCTGCAGGATCTGACCGAGCAGTTCGGCTTGCGCAAGGGCGAAACGCCGACTCCCTTCCAGCCGCGCCGGTTCGAACCGGGCAAAGAGACGCTCACCCTTGCCGGATCCCTGGACCATGCCTTCTATCTGGCCTGCATCGTGCCAAAGGGACTGGAAGACCAACTCGCGACGGTTAGGCAGAATCTCGCTGGGATCATCCTCAACATCGCCATTGCTCCCGCCGACCATCTGGAAGGCGACGCCATCAGCGAACTCCATCCGCGCAAGCTGGTGTGGGAGCTGGCCTCTCTTGGCGAAGAGGGGGAGGCCATCTATCTGCCGCTGGAGCTGCTTTCGGACAGCTCCAACGGTAGCCGGCGCGCAGGGGTGGTGCGCCTGCGCCTGCCCAGGAACGCGGCGCTTTTCGAGAGTTTCGCCCAGGTCGATCCCATGTTCAGCGGCGTGGGCGAACAGCCCCCTGAGCTGGCCGACAGGGTGGAGGCGGCGCGCGTGGCCCTCTGGCTGCGGCTGCGCTGCCCGGAGCATCCCGGCCTGCGGTTGAGTTACCTGGGCATCAACGGCGTGGACGTACTGGCGCAGGGGCTCAGACAAGGGGTGAGCGTGGGCACCGGCACCGGTCAGCCCGATCAGGTGATCGCCCTTCCCGATCAGCAGATTGACGCCGCCACTCTGCGCCTGGAGGTGGAGGAGAACGGCGCCTTCGTCCCCTGGCAGCGGGTCGATTTCCTGGCGGGCCAGGCGCCGGACGCGAAGGTCTACACCCTCGACTCCCAGAGCGGATACGTCCGCTTCGGCGATGGGATCTCCGCCGGAAAGCGGCCGCCGCAAGGCAAGCGGATCCGCGCCGCGGCCTATCTCTTCGGCGGCGGCACGGGCGGCAATCTCGCGCCGGGCACCGTCAAGGAGATCGTGAACGGCAACGCCCGCTGCAAGCTGCGTCACGAGCTGCCCCTCACCGGCGGCCTGGATGCGGAGAGTGTCGAACAGGCGGAAAAACGCATCCCCCAGTTCCTCACCCACCGCAACCGCGCGGTCACCAAGGAAGATTTCAAGGCCATCACCGAAGCCAATCCGGTGATCCCGGTGGCCCGCGCCGAAGTGCGGGCGGGCTTTCTGCCCGGCGCCCGCATCGAGGCGGCCCGGGAAGGGGTGCCCGGGGTGGTCAGCGTCTTCGTGCTCCCTCCCGGCGAACCGGCCCTGGGCCACACTCCCAAACCGACCCAGGGGCTGCTCAAGGATGTGTTCGGTTACCTCCTCAACCGCGTCATGATCGGGACGGAGCTTTACGTCCTGAGCCCCCAGTTCGTGCCCGTGGCGATCGGCGTGAAGGTGCAGGTGCGCGACGCCGAGACCGAACAGCAGACCCTCCTGGATGTGCAATACACGCTCTTGGATTACCTCTGGCCTGTCGCTCCGGGCGGGGCCCGAGGCGGCGGCTGGCCCATGGGCGGCGGCGTGCGCGCCAATGAGCTGGCCACCCGGGTGGCGCGGGTGGAGGGGGTGCTTGCGGTCAACAAACTGGCCCTCTTCGTGAAGGGCAAGAAGGGCTGGAGACGCCTTGCGGAGAACGAAGAGATCGCCCTGAAACACTACCAGCTGCCCGAGCTGCTCGGGGTGCGGGTGGAGACGGGCGTCGGCACCCCGGCCCTGCCGGACGGGATCGGCACGCTGGAAGGCCAGCCCGCGACCTCCGTCCGGGGCGTTCCCGTCCCCGTTATTCCCGATGTGTGCTGAAGGGGCAGTGAGGCCGCATGGACGTCAATAGCACCCCCTATTTCCTGCTGCGCAGCGCCGGGGAGTTCGAGCACGATGCCGCGGAACTGTGTTGGAATACGGCGCTGGAGGCCCTGACGCTCGCCCAGAACCAGAGCCTCCGCCTGCCCGCCTCCGATCCCGCCGGGGCGCTCTCCGCCTGGCAGACGGCAACGCCGCTGGCCCTGGACAGCTTTAATCAGATGGCCCGGCTGAGCGGTGATCGGACCACCGTGGAATTCAACAGCGGGCGCGGCTTTCTCACGCTCCAGGACGACGCGCTGGCCGACGTGGCGGCCCCCCTGGGCGCCTTCGCCGACATGGCCCTGGGGGGGGACGGCCGCCTCGCCCTGCCATTCACCGACGGCACAAACCAGCACGGCCTCTTGGTGTTCCACCTGGTCCGCCGCTGGCAGACCCACTGCGATCTGAGCGCCGATCCCGCCGGGGATCCCCTGCCCCCTCCGCGCCGTGGCTGGGTGGACGGGGAAAACCGGATCTGGATCGTCACCGCGAACCATCTGCTGCTGTGCGAGGGTGAGCCGCTCCCCCTTCCCTATGAGCCGCAGCCGGCGCGGTTCGAGCCGGAGATCCTCAATCCCGGTGCCCTGCGCCTGCGCTGGGCGCAAAGCCTGCCGGAAGGCTGGGAGGCACTGGCTGTGTGCGGCGACGATGCCTCCATCTATGTACTCGTTCACGACGGCAACGGCGCTCAGGCCATCGTGACGCGCCCCCGCGATCCTCGGGCCGACAGCGCGCTCCGCCTGCACGCCTGCGCCGGCGACCTCCCCTTCGTTATCGATCTCGCCCTCGCCGCCGACGCCAGCTATCCCATGCCCGGCCGCCTCGCGGCGCTCGCGCCGAAGGAGCTCGGCGACAGCGCCCTCCAAAAGCGCGATGCCGTCATCCTGGAACTCCGGTGGGACTCCGCCGGAAGCGCCGGCACCGCGCACCTGGTGCACGAACGCTATCCCATGCTCTCCCTGGCCGTGCCCCGCTTCGTCAGCAGCGCCGACGGCCAGCTCCGCTATCAGGCGGAGGAGGATCCCGACTACCCCGGGTTTGTACCCCGCCCGCGCGAGCTGCACGCCCTGCGCCGGCCCGAGTATCACCTGGAGGGGAGCGGCACCCTGGCCACGATCCTCGATTCGGGCCAGCCCGACACCCATTGGCACCGGCTCTATCTGGACGCCACCATCCCCCCCGGCTGCGCCGTGGAGATCGGGGTGAAGCTCTGTGCAGGCAGCGATCCCGGCGATTGCACCGAGGCTGAGGTCATTCCGCAGCCTTCCCCCGTGTGGAACCCCCTCCCCTCGGAGCTGGGCTTCTCCCGCTCGCTCGCCGAGTGGAAACCGGGGGTCGGCGGTCTGTTCGAGCTCCTCCTGCAACGGCCCAAAGGGGCGGTGCGCCGCCTCACCGGCCGCTGCCTGCAGTTGCGGATCACCCTGCGCGGCAACGGCAGCCAGACCCCCTGCGTGCACGCCATCCGCGTCTACTACCCGCGCTTCTCCTACCAGGAGGCCTATCTGCCGGAGCTCTACCGCCAGGAGGCGGAGTCCGATCCTGGCGACGCCGCCGCCGCGGCCAACGGTGCCGATGTGCGGGAGCGGTTGCTGGCCGCCTTCGAGGGGGTGCTCACCCCCATCGAGGGGCGGATCGCCGCCAGCGATGAGCTGGTACACCCCGATGCCGCCCCAGCCGGCCACCTCCCCTGGCTGGCGGACGCGCTGGGCACCACGCTGCCTCTCCATTGGCCCGAGGCGCGCCGGCGCCGTCTGGTCCGGGAGGCCACCCTGGTGCAGCAATTCAAGGGAACGCTTTATGGGGTGAGCCTGGCCCTGGATATCGCCAGCGACGGCGGCGTGCAGCGCGGCGAGATCGTCCTGGTGGAGAACTTCCGCCTGCGCCGCACGATGGCCACCCTCCTCGGAATCGCCATGGACGATGCCGAACACCCCCTGACACTGGGCACGGGCATGAGCGGCAACAGCATCGTCGGCGACAGCCTGATCCTGTCGGAGAGCGACGCCCGCCAATTCCTGGCGCTCTTCTCTCCCGAGCTGGCCACCCTGGAGGAGGCGGCCCAGGTGAAGCAGTTCTTCGACGAGTACGCGCACAAGATCACCGTCTTGCTCCACGGCCGCGGCGCCCGCCTGCGCACCGTGGTGGAAGAGGTGCTGGCGGCCCAGCTCCCCGCCTGGCTGCAGTGGCGGATCTTCGAGACCGAACACCCGTTCGTGCTGGGGAACGCCCCCCTGCTGGCGGTGGACACCTTTATCGAAACCACGCCGGAGTTCCGCCGGGTCACTCTGAACGACACCTATTTGGGCCGGGAAGGGGTACTCAAGAATCCCGCGGCGTTTTCCCCCGCCGACGTCAATACGCTCGCGCCCGCACTTTGAGGAGGCTGAATGGAGACCAACGACGATTTCACCACCCTGGAACAGGACGCCACCCTGGCGGAACCCCTGCGACGGGTGGCCTACGAAGCGGGCATGATGCTGGGGCTGGAAGCCACCCGGGACGAACAGGCCTATCACCGCCGCCGCCTCAACCGCCATCACTACTGGCTCCAGGGCCACGGCACCCTCGCGGGCATGCGGGTGAGCATGGAGAGTCTCGCCAACCCCGACGACTCCGTTGCCGTACGCCTGCTGGTGGGCCCCGGGATCGGCATCGACGGTCTGGGGCGGGAGGTGCTGATCCACGAAACCTACTGCGTCGACCTCGGCCGGTGGCTGGCGGCCCAGAGCGAGGAGGATCTGCGCGAAGGCTACGACGATGCCGCCGACAAACTCTGGCTGAAGGTGTGCGTGCGCCAGAAGGATTGCCCCGTGGCTCAGCAGCCGGTGCTGGCGCGCAAGCTCAACCTGAGCACGGACGCCGTGCAGCCGAGCCGCACCGCCGACGGCGTGATGCTGGAGCTTATCCCCGAACTGCCTCCCGGCGATGACGAGGAGGGCTACCGACCCTGGGCCAACCACCCCCCGGTGGCCGACGTCCTGCCCACCCTCACCGATGCCGAGCAGGCGACCCTGGCCGCCTTGGCCGCGGAGAGCCCCGCCCGCGCCCAGCTGGAGCTCCACGCCCGCCTGTTGCACGCGCTGGACGGCGGGATAGACACCAGGGAAGTCAACGATCAGTTCGAACGGGGCGCGCGGCTCCTGCTGGCCCGCATCGCCATCGAGACGACCGACGTCAACGCCCTGGTGGTCAATCCCGAACGGATCGAGATCAACAATCTGGCGCGTCCCTTCCTGGTCAGCGCCAGTCAGCTGGCCTGGCTCGCCCGCCAGTCCTGAACGGAGGCCAACGATGAGCGACATTATGTTCCAACCCCTGGGCAAGAAGACCCTTGCCGCCAACGGGCTCGACTCCATCGCCGACATCGATCCACGCCTTACCCGAACCCATTACTTCGACGGCCGGCTCCTCACCGCCGAGGATCTGACGCGGGATCAAATCTACGTGGACCAGCGTCTGCGGGAGCTGGGGCGGGTGCTGGGCAACGGCATCATGGGCGGCCTTGAGCTGAGTTTCGATTGCTTCACCGGCGTGCTCACCCTTCAGCCCGGACAGGCGCTCACCCCCGCCGGGCGGGTGCTGGAGCTGGGGAGCCCCCTGGAGGTGAATCTGGGCGACCGCGCCCTGATCTCCTCCCTCAACGATGGCAACTACCGCCGTTTCAACCGCGCCCTCTATGCGGTGGTATTGCGTTACGCCGAGGTGAACACCGACATCGCCGAGGTGTTCCCCAAGGATCTCAGCGCCAGGCGCGGCTTCGAATACGCCACGGTGACCGAATCGGTGCAGATGGGACTGGTCCCCCTGCCTCTGCCGCTGCCGCAGCAGAGCCCGCTGCTGGTGCGCTCCCGCCTCATGGCGGAACTCTTCGGCAACGATCTGAGCGGCACGATCCCGGAAGACGCCGTGGCCCTCGGGATCCTCGCTATCCAGGACGACACCCCGCAATGGCTCGATGCGGAGCTGTTGCGCCATCCGGTGCGCGCCGAACCGGAACCGAGCGATCGCCAAGCCGATCTCTCGCGGCAGTATGAAAAGCTGCTCACGGACATCCTCACCGCCCGCACCAGCGGCGGCCTGAGCGGCGATTTTCACGCCACCGATTACTTTTCCCTGCTGCCGCCGGTGGGGACGCTGCCGAAGGACGCGGTGGATCCGGTCAAGGGGCGCCAGGGCTTCTTCCCGGAGAACTACCAGGTGGCCATCGCCCCCATCCGCCACTCCGACATCGAACTCATCAAGGCCGAATCCCTGGCGCTGCCCCCCATCAATCTCAGCGGTGGCGAGCCGGTCAACGTGATGGTGCTGGTGCCCCTCTCCAACTACGACTACGGGATCTACGCCTCGCCCCTCGAACGGGAGTACGACGCGGCGAGCCGGCGCCTGCCCCAGATCGACCCGTTGCGGCTCAAGCTCTATCCGATCCGCTCCCCCCACGCCCTCGATACCGACGCCCCTCAGTGGCAGGCGCTGTGGGACAGGCTCGGGTCAAATCAACCCTTCTATGTCCGCCGCCCCTCCCGTGCCGCCGAAAACGCCATCAGCGGTATCGTGCTGGCGCTCGGGGCCCCGGTGCTGGCTCCGGAGGAGGCTGTCGAAGGGGGCAACCCGGCCATCGAAGGCGGCCTGATTCAGGACGAAGATGCGGTGTTCCTGAGCCGGATGGGCCTGAACACGCTCGCCGAATTGCGCCCGCCGCAGGATGAGGCGGGGCAGAAAGCCGTCGATGACATGGCGCTTCAGTTTGGCGGCAGCGCCTACGTCGTACGGCAGACCGCCCTTCTCCTGACGCTCATGGGGCGCGAATATGACCTCCTGACGTGGCAGACCCTCTACGCCCTGGCGGGGAACGGGTACCTGGAGGATTTCCGCCTCGTTATCGCCAGTTCCGATCCGGGCATTCCCCTCCCCCAACTGGTCGTCGACTCGGGCGAGGCGATGATGCTGGAACCGGGCCTTATCAGCCAGTGGGCCGATCTGGTGCCCTGAAGCAAGGAGTAGCGCGCCATGACCCTGATTCTGCTCCACGAGCCGGTGGCCAGTATCCCCGCCGGAAGCGCACGCCGTTTCGAGCGGGTGCACATGTTCCCCGGCCGCCACCTCGGCGAAGAGGAGTTCGAGCGCGAACAGGCCTACATGGACATGCGGCTGACCTCCCTGCTGCGGGGACGGACCGCCTCCGGCATTGTCCATGGATTACAGCTCACCCTCGGCCCCCGGGGGGCCGAGACCGACGGGTTCGTGGTCAATCCAGGCCTCGCGGTGGATGCCGGCGGCCGGGCCATCACCCTCTACCACCCCCTGCACGCGGAGTGGCGGTACCTCATCGACGTTTGGCTCGACGCCAACGGCGTGGACGACCCCACCGGGGTCTATTACCTGCTGCTGCGGCGCGATGGGGGGCGAATCGACGCCCCGGCCGTCGATCCCTGCCAACGCAAGGAGCTGGACCCTACCCGCGACACCCGCCTCGTGGTCACCGGCACCCTGGGGCTGCACCGGCTCAACATCGCCCCGAGCGCCCTCACCAGTGGCGTTTTTTCCCGCGAGCTGATTGAAAACTGGGTGGCGGCGGACCGGGTGGACGGCGCCTTCATGACCGCCCTCGGCAGCGCCGTGCCCCTGGCGCTGGTGGCCATCGCCCCCAACGCGAAGGGCCAGTTCCATCCGCAATGGATCTCGGTGGAGGCGGGGCGCTACGAGGCGCTGCCCGCCAGCGGTTACCGGGTGCTGCTGAGCCAGACCGGCGCCGCCATGCGCCGGGTGATGGAGCGGGCCGCCCTGGAACTGGGCGAAGGGGACTCCCTCGCCGATTTCCTGAAAGACAACCTGCACCTCAATTTTCTCCCGGCGGCGGGCCAGCTCCCCCTGGACTGGCTGCAGAACCCCGACGCCGTCTCCCCCACCCTGCTCTGGCTACCGGAGCAGTCGGCCTCGGGCAAACACCACCTGGGGATCGACATGGTGCCGGTGCCGGAGGAGGCGATTCCGGAGCTGCTGAACCGGCACATCGCGCGACGGGTAATTGACGTGCGCCAGCCCGCCGGCGACAAGATCCGTCTCCTGCTGGCGGTGAACGAGCCGGACTATCGCCCCGATCTGCTCGACATTCCCCAGATCGACGAGCGGCTGGCGCAGGACGTGTTCCGTTTCTACATGCGCGCCTACGACGCTTGGTACAAATGGCGGGAACAGTTCGATTACCTCTACTATCTGGAGCCCTCCGACGAGCCCCCCCTGGCAACCCCCGAGGAGACGGTCGCGAAGGAAAAACGGGTGCTGGACCCGGCGCAGTTCAAGCAGCTGGATCTCCCAAAGCCGGACCTCCCTCCCGTGGTGCCGCTCGCCTTTTACGAAGATTTCCTAAAACGCGCAGCCGCGCAGCTCGATCCGGGCAACAGCGACATCCCCTATCCGTTCGACAGGGACCTCAAAAGCGATCCACTCTTCGCGCCCGGGTTCTACACGAAATGGCTGGTCGACGGCGCCCCCTCCGAGGTCGCACCGCCCGCGGAAGACGGCCTGGTGATCCAATACTCCGTGGGCCTCGTGGAGCTGGAGGCCATTGAAAACCAGGCCCGCGCCATGCGCGCGCGGGTGGAGAAGACCCGCGACCTCCTGCTCCTCATGCGCCAGCAACTGGATTCGCAGACCGTCGCCCTGGCGGCGCTGGCGGGGGGCGTCGCGGGCGACGGCAGCGGGTTGCAGGTGGCGCGCTGGCTTCCCTACGCCGACATGCAGAAGGTGACGCCCGATGTCGCGACCACGCAGGCCGCCCCCGCCCCCGTCACCGGCGTGACCGGCACCGGCGCCTACCGGACCTCGTTTAACTGGACCGCCGCCACCACCGCCGTCAACCCCCGGCTCGCGAGCAAGCCGCAGACCTTCTCCGCCCTGGAACTGGGGATCAACGCCAACAGGCTGAACCTGCTTTCGCAGATCGCCAGACAACCGGTGAACAAGCCCGCCTTCGAGGCCAAGGAGTACCGTTTCGGCGTCATCGACCACATCAGCCCCGAAATCAACGAGTACGCCAAGGCCTACTTCGGCATGAGGGAGCTGCTGGTTTCGCTCAAGGATCTGTTCGACTCCACCGACGCCTCTTCGCTGCGCAGCGACCTCCAGCGCGTGGGCCGCGCCGACGAGGCGGGCGAGGGCCCCGGCGACGTCAGCCCCTTTGAACGCAGCAGCCGCCTGGAATCCCCGTCGGTGCTGGACAATCTGGCCACCAAGGCGGCCACGGCCAATGGCGTCGTCGACGCCAGGAAGCGCTCGCTGCTCCTGACCCAGTACCGCTACCACGCCCTGTTCAAGGCGGGGCGCATCCTCACCCAGTGGATCGCCATCTGCGAAGCGCGCTACAGCACCCTGGAGCGGCGGCTGCAAGGGAAGCTCAGCGAGCGGACCGCCAAGATGGGACAACTGGAGAAGCTGGCGGGGATGATCCGCGTGGCGCGCGAAACCCTGGAAAATCTCGACCGCTTCCGCGTCGAGCAATTGGGCGATTACGGCGTCGCCCAGCGTCTGCTGGAAGAGGACTGGCGCCGCGTCTACGCGGTGAACAAGGAGAGGAGCCGCATCCTCACCACCGCATTGCGCGGACTCTACTATGTCCGGGTGCGCGCGGCGCCGGTCAGCGCGGCGCTGGCCGATCCCCTCGCCCTGCGCCATGGCGGCGGCGGCGACGTCATACCGGGATGCGACTGGGAGGTGGATGTGGATCTCCCCGAAGCGCTGACGCCGTTCTTCCAGACGGTCTGCGAAATCCCCATGGACGACTGGGTGCGCCTGAAGCCGCTGCACGCGCGGCTGCCTGCCTTCGGTCAGCTCGATTTTCTCGGCCAGATCCGGCAGTCGCGTTTCAAGGCGCGTCCTGCCGTCCTACCCACCAGCGCCGGCACGGGCTCGCTCCAGGCGCGCCTGCAGACGGTGTACATGCAGAACCGCGCCGTCATGCAGCAGTGGTCCTCATTCACGCTCCCCGCTTTGATGGCGAGCCGCCTGCAACTCCAGGCCGAAGCGGCCAAAATACTTTCGCTAGAGGATCTCGCCCTGGTCAGCGGCCCCTTGCGCAAGGAGGCGCAGGATCTCAAGGACCGGCTGGAAAAGGCCGCCGCCTGCCTGCTCGAACGGCTCAGCGTCCTTCCGGGCTCCATCCGCCTGCAGTGGGGCCAACTGGCGGAGGACGACCGGATCCGCGTGGAGGATGTCTCCTGGTGGCCCGGCCTGGAGCGCGCGGAGGCGGACGACTTCAACGCCACCCGCACCGTGGCGGAGCTGATCGCCTGGTGGTTCGCGCAACTGGCTCCCGACGCCCCGGCCAACAGCCGCAGCGCCTACCGCAACATGATCCGCGCCCTGCTCATCCATGCCTCCCTCGGGGATCCCCAGGAGATCGTCCACGGAAGCGTCCATGCGGCGCCGGGGCGGACCCGCGTGGGCGAAAGGCTGCAGGTGAAGCTGAATCGCGCCCCCGCGCCGGGCACCCGTCTGCAACTCCTCGATCCCGATCAACGGGTGGTGGCCCTGCTCGCGGTGGAGGATCACACCCCCGACAGCACGCGCGTCAGCATCGTGGATCTGGTGCAACCCGAGATCCGGATCGATTCGCGCTTCCGCGTGGTGGCCAGCAAGCTCACCAAGCAGAAGCTGTAGCCACCGTCACCGGATATGAGCGACTTGCGCCAGGAGACCCTCGCCATCCACCGGTTGCGAATCCGCGCCGCGCACGGAGGATCGGTGCCGCCGGAAGGGGTGCGGGCGCTGCGGCGGGAGATCGAGTGGGCCGACTGGCCGCAGCCCCCCGGCGAGAGCTGGGTCTTTATACGCCGGCTGGAGGGGCGCGCTCCGCGCGGCCGGCTCGCGCGCAAACTGCTCCAGGAGGCCCGCGAACAGATCTTCGGCGGCACGGACGACAACGTGGTGCGCTTCGCCGATCTCACGGAGATGCTGGCCGCCCTGCTGGCGGATCTGGCGCGGGGACAAGCCGCCGAACGCTGGTACTGGCGCCATTGGGCCCGCCTCTTCCCACTTTCTCGCTCCCGTGCCGTGGCGGATCTTCTGACGGAACACATCACCCATCTGCCCGCCATCTGCGCCCGGCTGGAGCGGCTGCGGGCGCTCGACGAGATCTGGAGAGGGATGGACGAAACGGACGCCCGCCGGGTGATGCAGGCGCTGGCCTGGCACGGCGGTTTCCCCCTCCCGGAGGTGGCGGAGGTGGAAACAGCGCTGGAAACCGGCAGCGAGGGGAGCGGGGCCGAACCGGCGTTCCGGATCCCCGGCGCCCTCCTCGCCCGGTGGGCACCGGTAGTGCGCCATTTTCCGCTCCCCGATCCCCGTCACCGGCTCGGGTTGTCGCTTGCCGGCCAGGAGGCGGTGCCGCTCATGCTGCAGCGGAAGCCGGCCATGCTCCTGGCCGGGCTCCATCGGACCATGACGGCGTCCGTTACGGGTAAGGACACGGTCCGCCGGGATAAAGAGCGTGCAGCGAACCACCGAAGCACCCCGGATGACGCTCCCTCCCCCCCATCACCGGTCGCCGGGGAGACGCCCACCGACTGGAAAGCCGCTACCGCAGAAACCGGCGCGACGAGCAATGTTCAGGAGGGTCGTGAAGCGCACGGCATCGCCACCGCCCCTGCGCCATCCGTGACTTCGTACCAGGGAACGCCGCCGGCGTCAGGAGCGCAGGGACACCCCTTGCGCGCAGCATCGGATCCCTCCACTCCGGATGGGCAAGCGGCCATGGCGCCACACCCCGGGGCCGACAGGTACAAACCGCGGATGTCGGCCCTTCTCAAAACCCGGCCGTCGCCGCCGCCCCCTGGTCCGACGTGGGACCATGACTTCGAGCCTTTCCCCACCGCGCAAGGGGGCCTGCTTTACCTGCTCAATTTTCTCAATCGCCCTGAGCCTCAGGCACTGATGGGGACTTGGTTCGAGCAGTTGCCCAACGGCTGGGGCTGGTTGTACCGGCTCGGGCAGGAACTGCAACTGGAGGAATCGGACCCCCTGGTCGGCTTCATCGCCGCCCAGCTGGGTTTCGATCATCCGTCCGAGTTGGAGCGGTTGCCGCCGCTCCCGGCCCGTGAACCGCTACTGGCCCTGGCGCGCCGCTGGTACGGCGTGAGGGATCTATGGCGCCCCGAACTGCTGCATCTGGAGGCCCGCGTTCGCGCCACCCCCAGCCATGTGGATCTCTACGCCTCCCTCAAAGCGGTGAAACTGCCGGTGCGGCTGGCGGGACTGGACATCAACCCCGGCTGGCTCCCCTGGCTCGGAAGGGTGGTCACTTTCCACTATGAGTGAACGGAGCGCACTCAATCCGGCGGCTTCGCCCCTGGCAGAGCCCCCCCTCTGGCAGTCGCTGGCGGGGCTGCTGAGGCTTGGCCTCCTCCGGTTCTGGCGCCAGACGCTCCCGGTGGAGAGCGGTCTCCCCGGCCTGCTGCTGAAGGAGGCGCGCGAGCTGCTGCCCGACGCCAGCGATCCGCCATGGGAGTCTGCCGTCGCACGCCTCCAGAGGAGCTGGCCGCCGCGCCAGGGCGCCCTGGCGGAGTTCATTCGCGATCAGGGGCTTCATCTGCCCGAGGCCCTGCTCCTGACGCTGCTCGGCGAGGTGGAGCGCAGCCACCTCATCAACCTGGCCCTGGCGGAGCTTCAGGCGCCCGGCCGCCAGCCCCGCCCCACCGCCCACCTCTGCTGCGCCATGCTCGACAGCCTCTTCGGACCCGGTACCTTGTCGCCGTTGGATCTGCCCGAATCGCCTCTGGTGAAATCCGGGCTGGCGCAATTGGAATCGGACCTGCCCCTGCCCCTCAAGACCCTGCGCATCAAGCCGGGCTACTGGTCGGTCTTCCTGGAGCAGGCGGGCGGCTGGCCCCTCTGCACCCTGCTGGAGGAGGGCGATCCGGATCTGCTCCCGGAATCGGTGCTGCCGCAGTTGCCGGTGCTGGCCGATCTGCTCAGCGGCAGCGTTGGGATCCGCCCCGGCGCGCGCGGCCTCATCGTGCGAGGCCATCCCCATAGCGGCCGACGCCTATTCGCCCAGGCCCTGGCGCGCACATTGACACGGCGGGCTCTTTCGATCCCGCTCGACGTGTGGCAGCAGGATCCGGCCCTTCCCCTCGCCTGCCGCTACGGCCGCTGGCTGCCGGTGCTGCAACCGGCGCTCGGACCCGGCGAGGTGTGGCGGCCGGGGACGCTGCCCGAAGGGGTTCCGGTCGTCATCCTGCTCGGTACCGACGGCGCCGTGGAGTGCCCCGATCTGATCGAAATCATCCTGCCCTTGCCCGACGAAACACAGCGGGCCCGGTTATGGGGCAAGGCATTGAACGCCGCTCCCGACGATGGGAGCGAAACGCTTGCGCACACCCTTGCCGGCGCCGCCCTGCTGAGCGGTCCCGCCATCGCCGATCTGGGGGCGAGCACCAGACTGGTGGCCAGGCGGCGGGGAGAGCCGGTGAGTGCGGCGCACGTCGCCGATGCCCGCCGGCAGCTCGGAGCGGAACGGCTGCGCCTGCTGGCGCAGCCGGTGGAGAGGCGGATCGAACCCGGCGCCATCGTGCTGCCCCCCCTCGTCGCGGAGGAGCTGGAACGGCTGCTCGACCGCGCCCGCCAGCGGGAGTCCCTCTGGCAGGGCCTCGGTGCCACCCTGAGCCAGACTCCCACGGCTGGCCTGCGCGCGCTGTTTTGCGGCGAGAGCGGCACCGGCAAGACCCTGGCGGCCGGCTACGTCGCAACCCGCCTGGGCGCGCCGCTTTACCGGGTGGATCTCTCGGCCGTCATGAACAAGTACATCGGCGAATCCGAGAAGAACCTCTCGGCTCTCCTGGACATCGCGGCGGCGGCGGACGTGGTGCTCTTGTTCGATGAGGCCGATTCCCTCTTTGGCCGCCGGACGGACGGAAAAGAGACGGGAGAGCGCTTCGCCAACATGCTCACCCACTTTCTACTCACCCGCATCGAAAACCATCCAGGTATCGTCATCCTGACCAGCAACAACCGGGAGCGCATCGACGGCGCCTTCACCCGCCGCCTCGATTTCATCGTGGAGTTCCCACAACCGGGGTTCGAGGAGCGTCTGGCGCTGTGGCGCAGCCACCTGGGTGGGCGCGGGCCCGGCGAAGCCGTTTACCGCCTGCTGGCCAGCTACTGCCCCTTCGCGGGGGGGCAGTTGCGCAACGTGGTACTCACCGCAGCCGCATACGCAGACACAGTGGAGATCACCGCCGGGCACCTGCTCGTCGGCCTCCAGGCGGAATACCGCAAAATCGGCCGGGAGATCCCGGCACGGCTAAGCCAGATCGTTCAGGCCGGCGCCGATGAACGATAATCGCCCACGGGATCCGGGCAGCCTCTTTGGCGCCACGCGGACGCGGAATCTCCGTTCATGAGTGTCGGCGCGACCCAGAAGCCAAAGGCCGACCGGGAACCCAGACCGAAGCCGCGCCCGGCCCCACCTCCAGCCCGCGAGGCTGTCGAGGTTCCCGCCTACCTGCAAAACAGGCTGGGCGACGCCGTCGAGTCGGTGCGAGCAGAGGCGCACCCGGCCGTGGACGCCTCCGCCTCGGGCTGTGAGGTTCCGCGAACCGGAGCCTGGAACGGTCCCTGGGCGGAATGCCACGGATCACCCGAAGCGGCTCCGGACGCCCTCCTCTCCGGGTACCGAGCTATGAGCGCCGGACGCACCCCCGCATGGTTGGAGGCAAACCCCTCCACCGCCCCGCGATCCGGTCCCGTTCAAGCGAAGCCTGCGACAACCATCGGGACAGAGAGTACCGCCGTTTCGCCTTCCGCCCCCACAACGGCGCAAGGGGCCGATCCCGCCGTGGCTCCTGCTGAGCTGCAAGCCTCTTCGCCCGAGCGCCGCGCGACCGGTGAGGCGCCCAAGGCAACCCCCGCGCCTGCGGGTCCCCCGCAGGCTTCCACGGAGTTCTCTGAAGCGCGACCCAAAACCCACGGGAGTGCCACACCGGAACAGGGCACCGCCGCCGGCGCCACCGCCCCTGCGCTGATCGCGGACGCGGCTCCGATCGCAGAGATCGGGGCGGCCGCCGGAGTAGAGGAAGCCGCCGCGCCGGGACCCATGGAAAAAGCGGAGGAAACCGGCGACGCGAAGGGATCCGCAGAGGCGAAGGAAACGGCCGAAGAGCCCGCCCTGGACGAGGCGGGCGGATCCCTGTCAGGCGGCGGGGGTGCATCGGGTGGGGGCGGCGGCTCAATGGCCGCCCTCCGCAGCCAGGTTCAGGCGCAGGCCCAGGCCATCCCGCAGCCCGCCATCTCCACCGGCGGCGGCGGCGTCGTCGGGCACGCGCGGCAGCGTGAGGAGGAGATCCACTTCATCGAACCCGCCGTGGCGGAGTCGGCCCGGGCGCAGATGCCCGAAACGCCTCAGGAGATGCCGGTGCCGCCCGAACCCACCGCGGAGAACCCGGTGCCCACGGCCACCCAGCGGGTGGAAGAAACGGCGGGGCGCACCCTCCCCGAGCAGAGCTTCGCCGCCCTGGTACGGACGCCCCTGGAGAACACACCGCGCCTGGGGGCGCGGCCGCTGCCGCCCGAACGGATCCGCGAGGCCCACCATGTCCTGGACGACGGCAACCTGATGTCGATGGAGGACGATCCGCGCCAGCCGCTCCTCGACCTGCGCGAGCAGATGCTCAATCCGCCCGAGGTTGCAGAGCAGCAGAGCGGCGCCGCCACCCTCGCCCCCCATCCACCCCAGCCGGTACCGACGCCCACCCCCAACGCCCGCACCCAGATGGCCCAGGTCTTCGCCCGGCTGCTGGCGCGGCCGGAGAACGAGGCGCGCCAGATGTTGAGCCAGGCCCGCCGCGCGGCCTTCCCCGGCGGCACCCTGCAGGCTGAGTTGCCCGACTACGGCAACGATCCCCACTTGGCCGATCTCAGCCGCGAACTCACCACCCAGTACCGCGACATCGCAACCCAGGCGGGGGTCTCGGCCGATGAGCTGGACCAAGCCATCGCCGATCGGCAACAAGTGTTGCAGGAAGAGGAGCTGGCCGCCCGCGAGGATCTGGTCTCCAGCACCGCCGACGCCACCACCCTGGTGTGCGAGGCCCACGACGAGCTCACCTCCACCATCGCCACCGAGGCAGAGCGCAACCGCGCCACGGCGGACGCGGTGGCGGCCAACGGCGGCGGCGGCTCCTACGCCGACCAGGTGCACGCGCGGCGGGACGGGCTGATCCGCACCGTGACCCGGCGCGCCGCCGAGATCGACGCCGCCTACCGGCGGGCGAAAGAAGATCGCGACCGGGAGCTGGACACCGCCCAGAGCCAGCGCGTGGACGCCTACCGGGCCGCCGCGCAGATGGACGACTTCCAACTGAACGAGATGGCCTGGCTGCCGCCGGAGCGCCAGACCCGGCTGCGCGAGATCTACACCAGCAGGACCGGACAGAGCCCCAGTCAGGAGACCGGGCTGAGCCAGATCGAGATCAACACCCTGGCCGCGGCCAGCACCCGCTGGGCCGACGATCGGGCGGTGGAGGTCCGCAACGAGGTCCGCGCCTACAAAGAGACGGTCGGCGCCGACACCGGCCGCTGGCGCGCGGCCACCCTGGAGGCCGCCGAGGATGCGCGCACCGACATCCGCGCCTGGGACGAAGCGGAAAGCGGCGAGACCCGCTCCTGGTGGGACGAATTCTGGGACTGGGTCAACGACTGGGTCGATCAGGCCCATGCCAACGCCGACGCCTGGCAGGCCCAGCAGAACCAGCAGCATGCCGCCGAGGTGGTCACCGACCTCAACCTCATCGATCGCCTGAGCCGGGCCGCCGATCGCGGGATCACCGAAGAGCAGCGGCGGGAGCTGGAGAGCCTCACGGGGGACCAGCGCCGCATCGTCCAGGAGTTCTTCCAGGCGCGCAGCGAAGGGCGCAGCGTCGATCCCATCAGCCTGGTGGCGGATCTCACCCGCGCCCGGATCTGGAACGAACGCCGCCAGAACCTCATCCAGCGCCTGGAAGAGACCTTCCTCGAAGACACCTCGCTCGAGTACGCCACCATCGACCGCGTCGTGGGCCTGGCGGTCAGCGGCCTCACGAGCAAGCTCTATGCCGCCTTCCACGGCAACTGGGGGTGGCTGAGCGAAGCGGGGACCGACGAAGAGGCGGTCTACGCCGCCCTCGACGGGCTCAACCGGGTGCAGTCGCTCGCCCTGCGCAACATCTACCGCCGCCGCTACGGGGTGGAGCTTGAGAGCGAGCTGAGAAGCGAGATGTCGGGGGGCGAGCTTGATCGCGCCCAGGCGCTCCTCTCGGGCAACCGCGCCGAGGCCGCGGCGGCCACCCTCTACAGCGCCATGCACGAGACCTTCCTCGGCACAGGCCTTGGCACCGACGAGGCGGCCATCCACAGCACCCTGCGGGGCCTGAGCGCCGAGGAGCGCGCCGAGGTCGTACGTATCTACAAAGAGCGCTACGGGCGCGATCTGGCCGCCGACACCCGCGGCGAGCTGGACGACTGGGCCACCTTCAGCGGCCGCGAGGCGGACCGGGCCGATGCGGAACTGGCGGGCAACCTGGAGCTCGCCGACGCCATCGAGATCGAGGAGGAGTTGCAGGGCTCCTGGTTCCACAGCTCCACCACCACCACCGTGGCGGCGGTTTATGAACGGGTGCGCCGCGAGGTCCAGCAGCAGGCGCTGCGCGAGAACCGCGACAGCGCCTGGATGGAGGCGGAGATCGCCCGGCGCACCCAGGGGATCCGGCACAGTTACGACGACCGCAACGCCGCCACCGGAGCAACCCTCTCCTCCGATATCGAGGCGGCGACGCAGGCCGAGGCGCACTTCTGGGGCAACACCCCCGAGAACCGCGACGCCAGCCGCGACTACCTCCAGGCCCTCTCCCGCAACGACATGGCGAGCGCCGACGCCGCCCGGATCCGGATCGAGCGTACCGCCCTCGTCTACGCCGACGACGACGTCATCACCGGCACCCTCGGCTCCCAGTACGAACGGGCGCTGGTGGCCGAGCGGCTCGATTACGGCCCCGAGCGGCGCCGCGCCCTGCTGGCCGCCCTCGACGAGGAGGAGCACCGGAGCGGCCGGGTCTGGACCGCCGACGAACGGTGGGCGGCGCGCCAGCGCGTGGAGCGCCAGCTTGAGCGCGAGCTGTCGGATCGCGCCCGCACCGTGGCGAGCGAAAACCTCTCGCGCATGGAGGGCGAATACGCCTCCCGCTACGGCGAGTCGGCGCGCACCGCCATCCTGGAGAGCACCAGCGGCGTCGACAACGAAATGGCGGCGGCGCAACTGGACCAGGGCGGCTATCTCGACCCCTACCAGACCTTCGATTTCGCCACCCGCGGGGCCGGCACCGACGAGGAGGCGGCCAAGCGCGCCTTCGCCGGCCTCACCGCCGAGGAGATCGCCAGACTCGACGCGCGCTGGCGTCGCGAGCACGGAGGCGAATCCCTGCTCGACCGCGCCCGCGCCGAGATGAGCGGCCGCGATCTCCTGGACATGGAGATCGCCCTCGACGGGGCGCCCGAGACCATCGACCAGCAGATCGCCCAGATGCGCCGCCGGGTGGAGTTCGAGCGTCCCACCAACCCCCTGGGCGCCTCCCTGGCGGTGACCGAGCGCGAGGTGATGGAGGCCCAGCTCGCCCACATGGAAGCGATGTCGGCCCGCATGCACGCGCCGCCGGCGGGCAGCACCCCGGAAGAACAGCGCCGGGCCCGCGACACCCTCATGGACGAGTTCGACACCCAGACCTCGCTGGTCCAGGAGTCCATCGAACACCACCGGCAGCGCACCGACGCCCTGGTGGACTCCATCACCACCGTGGTGGGCATCGTCGTGGCGGTGGTGGTGGGGGTGGTCGGCTCCATCTTCACCGGCGGCGCCGCGGGGGCGGTGGCCCTCGCCGTCATCGCCTCGCTCGCCTCCACCGCCGCCACCATCGGCACCCGCGCCCTGCTCAAGGGCAACGCCTACGGCTGGGAGGATTTCGCGGTCGACGTGGGGATCGGGCTGGTCGACGCGGTGGTCGCCGCGCTCACCGCCGGCCTCGGCGACAAGCTGCTCGGGGCCGCGCGTCCCGCAGGCCAGGCGGCCGTGCGCAGCGCCACCGCCACTGGCCTGCGCGGGGCCTGGCAGCGGGCCATCCTCGGCCTCAACCGGTCGGCGGCGCGCCTGGGGGAGACCGGCCTCATCACCAACCGGGTCCGCCCCATCGGGCTGCTGCAGCGGATGGCCTCCAAGGAGGCGTCCATGCTCAGCCGGGGGGCCGCGTCCCTCATGGCCGAGACCGCCGAGAACTTCGTCCAGTCCCTGCCGAGCACGGCGCTGGGAGTCGCCCTGGACGACAACACCTGGAACGGTCCGGGCAACCCGCTCATGAACCTGTTGTCGGGCACGGCGCAGGGATTGGGACAGGGGCTGGTCATGGGCATGGCCATGGGTCCGGTCACGCGCCACGTCCAATCCGGGTTCGGCCGCGTGCGGGGGTTGGCGGCGGGTCCCCGCCTGGGCGCCGATACCCACCTGCGCATGCCCGAACGCCCTCTGCCGGGGAGCCCCGAGTACCGCGCCCGCCTGGACGAGTGGCAATCCGCCCATCCAGGGCGGCCCGAAGCGGAGTTCCAGACCCGTCTCGACCACGACTTCGATGCCTCCCTGCGCGCCTACGAGGCGCAGCAGGCGGTGCGCCGCGATGTGGCGACCCAGCTGCAGGAGGCGCTGCCCCCCGGCGACCGCGCCCTGGCGGCGGAGGTACCGGTCACGGTGGTGAGCGATATCGAGTTCCGCCGGCTCAACAACCTGCGGCCCGGCGACGCCACCGTGGTGGTGCGCGACGGCCAGGTCCACATCGTGGTGCGCGAAGGGGCGCCGCCCCACGCCGTGCGCGCCCAACTGGCGGCCCAGGTGGAGCGCCTGCGCAACCTGGTGGAGCCCGGCACCGGCGGCCGGGTGCGCGACCCCCGCGCCGCCCTCCCCCGCGACCTGCGCGGGCGCCTCGCCGTGGACATCGAACCGGACCTGCCGCCCCGAACCGTGCGGGTGGAACACACCCCCGTGCCGCGCATCGTCGCCGGACCCGGCGCCCGCGCCGCGGACATCCGCCTGCATGTGGAGACCGCCCGCAACGTGCTGCAACTGCACGGCGCCTTCGGACGGGTGCGCCACCTGCTGGACCGCTTCGCCGACTGGGCCTTCCTCCACGGCGAGCCGCCCGCCGGCACCCGCGCCTGGGAGGCCCGGCAGGAGCTGCGCAAGCTGCCCGACGTCATCGAAGCCCGCATGCGGGAGGCGGCCCATCCGGACCTCACCGCCCACCAGCGGGCCCAAATCGAGGCCGATATCGCCCATCTGCACGAGCAAGTGGCCGCCCACCGGAGGACCCTGGCGGACCTCGACCTCAACCCCGGGCGCGGCTTCATTGCCGCCGAAGGGCGCGCGGTACCGCCCCGCGCCGAGCTGGATGCCGCCCACCAGCGCTGGATGGATCGGATGCGTGCCGCCATCCGCGGCGAAGGTCCGCCCCCGCCTCCGTGGCGCGGCCCCGAGCCGAAGCTGGACAACAACGCCTCCTGGCGCGGCTTTGATCCCGCCGAAGCCTACGCCGCCTACCGGGTTGCCCTGGAGAACGGAGGCGGAAAATACGAGGCCATCATCTCCCGCGACCGCCTCACGGGCGAGTATCAGGTGATGCTCGGTTTCAAGGGATCGGTGGCGCCGCCGGCCGCCACCCCGGGCCGCTCCTGGGAGACGGTGATGCATTTCCACCCCAACCAGGAGGGAGCGCTGCGCTACACCCTGCCGGCCCAGAACGACGTCTGGCAGGCGATCGCCTCCCGCTACACGGACGACCACCCGCAGGGGGCCCCGCATGTGGAGTTTGTGGAGTCGGTCATCAACGGGCAACGCACGCGGGTGGCCATCGTCGTGGACGATCAGGGGGTTCGGCTCGAAATCGGCCGGGGGGCCGCCGGAGCTGCCGGCCCGGTGGCGAAGGGCGAAGTCATGCCGCTCCCGGCCAAACCCGGTGACGACCGCATCCTTGGAGGCTATCTCGACTGGTGGAACAGCCAGCACGCCGGCACCCCGCTGCCGCGCCCCAGCGATCCCCAAGGGACGCGCTGGGTCCCCGAAGGGAGCCAGGAGTACCGCGACCTCATGCACGGCAGCGCCAAAACGCTGGGGCACACGGACGTGACCCAACGCATCGAGGCGGATGCGCCGGAGATGGCGGGAGTTCCGGCGGCGCCGAGGACCATGGCGGGCCAAACACAAGGACCCGTCGAACGTGCCCGCATGGATGACTACCCGCGACGGACGGTCAACGATTCACCGTTGCGAAACCGCGAGGGGGTGGCTTCCGTCCGTCAGGTCGGTGACACCTGGCCGGATCCGGCCGGCGGGGGACCTTATCGCCATGTGGAGGCCGTCGATCGACATGGACGCATCGTGGACAGTTACGGCGAGAAGCTCAATCCCGACGGCCACTGGGTGATGCGCGGCAGTGATATTAATAAGGTGGGCCAGGTAGGCGAGCGCGCCTCGGCGATCGAGATCCGCCAACGGCTCGGGGATGATCTCGACACCCGCATCCAGAGGGCCGAAGAGGAGGGTCGCCCGTTCCTGAGCGACCAGACCGAGTACTTCATGGTCAATGGCCAAAACGCTTCCGGGCAGGGTTTCGACAAGGTGCGCGTTGAGGTCGATCCGGGCCAAATCATCGTGGAAAACGGGGTGCCGCGACTGCGCGATCCGAACTACGTTCCCCGCGCGGTCATCGGCGAGGACAAGCTGATGGCGCAGGTTTCCCTGGAGTCGATCACCGCGACACGAACCAATCTCATAGAGAACCTGGTGGACAAACTCTTCAATCGCGCCGTCGACTGGCAGCAGGGAGTTATCGCAGGCGATCTATCGGCTCTGGGACTGACCGGCCCCCACGCGCAATTCCAGGCCGAACTTCTCGTCAAGGCCCTCTTCGGTCGTAACTTCCATTTTGAAATCACCGTCGGCCCACGATCCGACCTCGGCGACTGGTCGCGTACGACGGCGAGCGGAAAAGCGGTGGCGCGCACCAGAGCCGACCTGGAACGATTGATTCTCTACCGGTTGCGGGAACACATCCGCACCTCCCTAGGGGGGCTGGAGGTGAATGTCACACGGGTGGTGTTGAACGATGACCATCTGGCCGCCGCAAGCGGGGCGCTGCTCGCGGAGCGCCGCATCGGTCAGCGCCCGCAAGTGGACGAGTTGCTTGGAACCCGTCCGGGCTTCCAGCCCACTGACGAACAACTGCACCACGCGTGGCTGCTGTCACAGGCGGATGCTTCCGGCGGCCTGCCCGCCCGTCTGGTCCCGGCTACCGAGCCGGGACGTTTCATTGACGCAACCGGCCGTCCGGTAGCTGTCATGTCATTCGGCCCATCAGTGGCAAACGTCCGCTCGATCATGGGCATCGGCGAAGGCGTTCTCCGTCAGTTGCGCCCGACGGTTCGCGATCCGGCGACGGGTGCGAGTCGCCGCCCACTGGTCGTGCTCGACATCACCCACTTCACCCCCGCCCACATCGAAGCGCTTGCCGAGTACATGCGACGCTTTGCGCGCCAATCCTTCGGGTCGGGCGTTTTCGACCATATAATCACGATTGACAGCCGCACGCGAAAGACAATGCCCTTGATGTCGTTGCCCGCGGCGCAGCCAGTCGTTTCCAAACCGTGAGAGGCTCATGAACCATACCGCATCCGCCCCGACGAACTGGCGCGAACTCGTCATCGCCCGCGAAACCGCATTGATCGGGCGACTGGCCGCCATCGACCGAGTGCCTTCGATCATGGCGGGCCTGCTTCCGCCTTTTCATCCCGGCGATGCCATCGGCGGCGCGGTGCGGACTCTAGCGGAAGCCTTGCTGTTGTTTGGACCGGAGCGTTGCAGGGAAGCGCTGAACCTGTTGGCTGGACTACTGGACAACGCTTCGCGCGATATGGACCCTCGGCGACCGGGCCGGGTCCCGACAACCATTGGACTGCTCAGCTTCTTCGTTGTCGCGGAGAATGCTGGGGTGCTGCCTTCAGGCTCAAAGCAGCATCAGGCGGAGGACTGGATTATCACCATGGCCCACCGCGAACCCGCGCTGGAACCGTCGGACAGCCTGGCTTGCGCCATTTTGGCCGCCGCCCTGGACCATGACGGACCGGCACGGGAACTGCTGGGATCCGTCACGCGCTCGGACGTCTTCGATCTCCCCGGTTTGCTTGCTCTCTTGCAGGACGGGATTGCGAGAGGCGTTTCCGCCGACGTGCTGAGCTCCGATTGGGAGCACTTCCTCGATTCGTTCCCCTTACTGCTATCGAACGGCGGCGCCACCTGGACCACGATCCACGCCGTTGCCAGGGTATACCTCAACCGACTCGGGGGAATCCCCGTGGATCAGGTTGCGGCCGTAACCCATCGTGAAGTCATGCAAGCCATCACCCGGTCGCGCTAAGAGGCTATCCGACAGTGACTTTGGAACCGGGGACCCGGCTGCTTTTAGCCCCGGCTGCGGATGTCGTCCGGCTCGACGGATGGTTTCGTTTCGCCGGCTGGGTGCGGAGCGGAGAGCTTCCTGAAACTTCCTTGCAGGGACATAACGACCAATTGCTAGCCTTATGGCAAGGCCCCGAAGGCGCCACAGCGGAACTGGTCACCGACGGCTTCATCCACTGGCTGGAATTCCGTGATACCGAAAAGACGGACCGGGAGGCCGCCGCACGGGCACTGCCCCACCTTGACGCCGAAGCAATAGCGGCTCTGTTGACAAGCAGCGATCTGCGCCAGGTCGTCGCCGGGATCCACGCCGCCCAGCTTCTGGCCGACACCGCGCTGGCGCCATTTCTCGCTGCACTGCACAGTCATCCCGATGAGCTGGTGAGAGCCGAGGCCTCGGAGGCCCTCCAGGCCATGCTCCCCGACCTCATCGGTCAAGGAACGCAATTTCTGCGCGAAAAGGCGCGCCGGGAGCATGGGGCCAATCCGGCCTGGGATCTCCTGGAGCCCGCTTGGTTCCGCCGGCAGACCTTGCGATGGCTGCTGCACGACTACCCCAAGCCCACGCCCGGGGTCGAAGCGACCCTGCGCGCCGCCCTGGCCGATCCGGACTGGGAGGTGCGTGCCGGGGCCCTCATCGGTGCCGTCCGCTACCGGCTGCGCTCCCTGGGCGGCCTGGTGGAAACCTGCCCGCTGCCGCGGGTGAGCCGCAACGGACCCGATGCGCCGGACCGCGCCCTGCTGCGGGCCCTGCGGCAGGTGGGGACCGCTCTTCTGGCTGGCAGGGTCCCGCCCGTCCTCGGCGCCGACGCCTCGCCAAAGGCACAGGCGCTTGATCGCCTTGCCCGGCTCCTCACCCCACCGCCGCTCCCCCCGCATGATCCTGCGGCACTCCTGGTCCACGCCCTTACGACACCGGTCCAGGGCAATGGCGCCGAGGTCCCCCTGCCGCCCGGAATCACCGAAGACGACGAGGGATTCCAGCTCGACGGAGTGCGGCTGGTGAAGGTCCCTTGGGTGAACGGCTGGCTGGGTGATGAGAAGCATCAGCCGATCCGCGGCGCGCTGGGAGGCGGTTTCTTCCTCGCCGAAGAGCCCGTCGCCAAACACGGCACCGCCCTCACACTGGAGGGGACCGAGGCGCTCGCCTGGTGCAAGCGCCATCCCAATTTCCGTTTGCCGACAGTTGAAGAGTGGGAACTGGCCGTGCGCGGGAATGACGGCCGGCGCTTTCCCTGGGGGAACGGATTTCAGGACGACTCCCTCATCACGCCGGGTCCCTGGGGCACCTGGGGGCATGGGTCCATGCCCGAATGGGCCCTGGCGGAAGACGGATCGCCGGTGCGTTGCGGACCTTACGTTTCCCTGCGCCAGACGGGTGAAGGCAAGGCCGGACTGCGCCCCGTAGCGAAGCAAAAATCCGAAATGTAATCACCTGTCAGTAGGTTTCTCCAAGAAGACGCTTTATTAGGAGTTCCTCCTCCAGGCGACTCTCCGTTGCACCCTCAACCGTGCGCTCCCGGCTCCACGTGGGCGACTTTGTCGGACCGCGGTTTTCGTAAAAAAAACTCCGCATCCGTGCCGCGATGGCTGGCAGCACTCCCGTGTCGCCCAGGGTAAGCCACCCACACGCACCGGCACGTGTCCGAGCAGGCTTCGTGACGATCTTTTAAGCGCCTGCACGACCCATCCATGGGTTGCGCGGAAAAGGCTGATTAATTCAATATTTCTAACGAAAATTTACAAAAAAATCACAAAAATATACGTAAAAGAAAGCACTTTTAATGGTGGAAAAAAAGTGCTATTTTGAAACCCGAGCACTACTGCGGTGTAAGAAGCATCCGGCGGGTGACCGTTTGGATCGATGACGGCGAGACGATAATGCGAATGCATGTCTCTTCCCCTACTGCACATAACACGAGGCGATTACTGGAGCACCCGTTGGCTGCGAAACGCTCCGGAGTCAGTATGATCTGGTCGTTAGGTCCTTCTGGTGCGGCCTCAGGTAAAGTGGATGGTCTTTAGTGGATACAGGGATCAAACCCTGTAAAACCGTCAACGGCATCGGCGGTAGGCTGGTGGGCTTGCGACGCTTCATTCGTGTCTGCGACCGCGCCCGCCATAGTGCAAGTGAGAATGCGTTCAGCATTGGCCGCGGACGCTGTCTCTCATGAAGGCGAATAGTCACCGCCGAGGGTGCCATCGTCACAAGATGGTGTAAACACTCTCACAAAGTGGTGAGCCTGTCGCTTTCGTGATGCGGATCAGCCAGGCTGTGTCACGGTTGGATGGCGACGCTTGTGCAAATGGCGGGCGACTCAGGGCAGGCCCGGGTGAATATCGGCGCACCCACCAGCACGCTCTTTCTCCAGGCGCTGTTTGCCCCCCTTTCCGAGTTCTCGTTCACCAAGCCGCTCCTCACCAGACCGGATACTTCAAAGTTCTCTCAGGGAAGATTGTGCGCGGACATCGATGCGCGCACTTTGCTTACCGTTCAAGCGGTTGGATAACAGCATCGCCCACCGAAGGAAACGCATACCCGTTCCCGTGGGACTCTACCGCCCATGAGCCACCTCACCGAAGCCATTCTGTCTGCTGCACAGACCCTGCCCGAGGGGGGATTGCTCTCGCCCAAGGAGTTTCTGCACTTGGCCTCCAGGGCTGCGGTGGATCAGGCGCTGGCCCGGCTGGCGCGCGAGGGGACATTGTTGCGCGTGGGACGGGGCGCCTATGCCCTGCCGGTGGCCAGCCGGTTCGGCTCGCGCCCGCCCTCAACCCAGGCCGTCGTCGAGGCCATCGAGTCCACCAGCGGCGAGGTCATCGTGGCCAGCGGTGCGGCGGAGGCCAATGCGCTGGGGCTGACCACACAGGTTCCGACCCGGGAGGTCTTTCTGACTTCGGGCGCCACACGCAAGCTGCGCCTGGGCAACCGCACGGTCGAGCTTAAACACGCCAGCCGCTGGCAACTCGCGCTCGGCAAACGCCCGGCCGGCAAGGTCATCCGTGCGCTGTCCTGGCTGGGGCCCGAGCAGGCGCCGTCTGCATTGAAAATCCTCTGCGCCAAACTGCCTGCGGAAGAATGGGCGGCGATACGAGCCGCCAGGGCCGTGATGCCCAGTTGGATGGCGCGCGCCGTCGGCGAAGTGAGCGAGCGTGACTGAATCCTGGTTCGCACTCAGTCGCCAGGATCAGGCCGAAGTCCTGGAAGTGGCCGGCCGGCGCACCTCCTGGAAAAAGACATCTGGGTGGTCTGGGCGCTCTCGGCAATCTACGGCTCCCCGATCGCCGACACGCTGACGTTCAAGGGCGGAACATCGCTTTCCACTACAACGTTATCGATCGCTTCTTGGAAGACA
>Ga0172382_10001530_pt1 | contig 41183 bp, 58 predicted proteins | sample Leawel138RmetaG_FD_122245 | JGI IMG/M metagenome (GOLD analysis project Ga0172382, IMG submission 122245) | Leachate microbial communities from a municipal landfill in Southern Ontario, Canada - Leachate well 138R metaG | ecosystem: Engineered > Solid waste > Landfill > Unclassified | place...
ATCCGGCAAGCCCATCACGCGCAAGACACCGCTGCGCCAGGGTAAGCCGATGGCGCGCAGCCGGGAAAAGAAGGGCCCAGGCCTGGCCCAGCGAATTGCTGAGTCCCTGGGGCGCGCCATCAAGCATGCTCGTGGCGAATCGAATCTGCTGCGATCCGAGCAGCACAGGAAGAACGTCGCGGCCCTGGGGTGCCTGATCACAGGCAAACCCGCCCAAGCCTGCCATGTCAATTTCGACAAAGGCATGGGCCTGAAAGTCTGCGACTCGCTGTGCTTTCCGCTGTCGCCCGAATTGCACCGGGATCACGACCAGGGCGGGATGCCTAGGGCAGAGCGGATCAAGCGCGAATGGGAGTACGTGGACCGGACCCGGGCGCTGCTGATCAAGAAGAACCAGTGGTCCGCAGAGGTCGAGGCGCATTATCAAAAAGCCATCGTGCCGCTGGCGCGGATGGTGCACGGGGAGGGCGCATGAGGCCACAGATTAAGCGTCTTGTCATTGAACTTTATTGCCTGGGGCTGCTGCCTGCCGTGACCGTGTCCTGGGTGTTCGCCGTTTTGAAGTTGAGGTCGGTATGACACACGAGTTGCATCCACTTTGCACATTGTTCCCCAGGCTGTCCGGCGCGGAGTTTGATGCGCTGCGTGATGACATCAAAGTCAATGGCCTGCGCCAGCCGATCATCCTGCATGAAGGAATGATTCTGGACGGCGGTAACCGCTATCGCGCCTGCATCGAGGCCGGAGTCGAGCCCGTATTTCAGGACTTCGAGGGCGGCAACCTGGTGTCCTTCGTGTTGTCTGTAAACCTGCATCGTCGCCATATGTCGCCAGGCCAGCAAGCGGCAATCGTCTCTAGTGCTCAGGATTGGGCAAAAGCACAGACTGTTGGCAACCCACAATTACGCAACGTTGCGCAATTGGACACCGCGAAAGACCGTGCCGCCTTGTCTGGAGCGAGCCACCGAACCCAGCAGATGGCCGACAGGGTGGTTAAAGCCGATCCAGACCTGGGCAAGAAGGTTGCGAAAGGCGAGGTCAGCTTGCCAAAAGCCGTCCGGCAAATCGCGCCACCTAAAGAGGAAATCGCGCCGGAGCCCGAGCGTGATGGTCCAGACGAGGCGGAGCTGGCAGCGATGGAAGCGGCCGAGGCTGCTGACAGGGAAATTCTCGCCAAACTTCTGGATTCCGATGATGCGCTGGCCACGGCACATGCCGAAATCACGAGGCTGAACGCTGTGGTGGCAGGTCTGCAACAGCGCGTCAATGGCCTGTTGAACGAGAAGGCCGAAGCCATCAAGCACGCAAAGCGCGAGAGCAACCGTGCTGCGAAGCTGCAGAAGGAGCTCGACCAGTACAAAAAGGTGGCCGCATGAATGCCGTCACTGATCGCTTATTTGCCGACGACGTGCCGAACTACGCAAGCACGACATTTCCCGAGCCTCGGCCGTTTCAAAAGACCGCCCATGAGGCCCTTAGAAAGGGGTTCTCGGAGGGACATAAGAATCAGTTGATCATGGCGCCCACGGGCGCCGGAAAGTCGTACCTGGGGCACAGAATTGCACATGAAGCGTTGCTCAAGGGCCGTCGCGCGATATTCGTATGCGACCGCGCAGCTCTCATCCAGCAGACCAGCGAGACAGCGGACGAATATGGTCTGGCTGCCCACGGAATCATCAAGGCCGATCACTGGCGCCGCGATGAAAGCCTGCCCTACCAGATCGCCAGCATCCAGACGATCATGAAGCGTGAGTTCTGGCCGAAGGTCGATGTCGTGATCATCGACGAGGCCCATACCCAATACAAAGCATGGACAGAGTTTGTGCAAAAGACTGACGCCGCGTGTATTGGTCTGTCCGCGACACCATTTTCGCCTGGTCTGGGCAAGCTCTTCACGAACTTGATCAACGCGGCAACGATGGATGATCTGACGCGCCAGGGCATCCTGGTGCCGATGGTGCCCATGACCTGCGTTCGCGCCGACATGACGGGAGCGGCCACCAATTCTCGGGGCGAGTGGGCCGACAAGGCGGCAGAGGAACGTGGACTTGAGATCGTCGGTGACGTGGTGTCCGAATGGATCAAGCACGGCCAGGGCCGCAAAACGATCGTATTCGGGTCGACCATCCGCCATTGCGAGGAAATCACTCGGCAGTTCATCGAGGCCGGCGTGATGGCTGCGGCCTACACATCGAACACGACGCCAACTGAGCGTGATGCCTTGTTGGCTGAGTACAAGAAGGAAAACTCAGCAATTCGCGTGCTGGTCAGCGTCGAAGCCTTGGCGAAGGGGTTTGATGTGCGTGATGTAGGGTGCGTAGTCGATTGCAGACCGCTTCGCAAGTCCCTGTCCACGGCGATTCAAATGTGGGGCAGGGGGCTTCGAGCATCGGACGAGACCGGAAAGAAAGACTGCATCTTGCTCGATCACAGCGGCAACATTCTGCGCTTTCTCGAAGACTTCGAGCAGATCTATTACCACGGGCTCGATGCGCTTGATGTGGGCGAAAAGCTCGACAAGACGGTTCGAGATAAGGAGGATTACGAGCCGAAGGGGTGCCCTTCGTGCGGGCACAAGCCGTTCGCCAGCCATTGTGTCGCCTGCGGATTCGAAAAGCAAAAGCCCGCGCTTGATGCGGCTGTTGCCGGCGAAATGCAAGCTGTCATGCTGGGCAAGAAGAAGCTCGCCGATGATCGACGCCACCTGTGGGAGCAGGTCTGCACCTACGCGAGAGCACACAGCGCGCCAGGCAAACAGTCCGGTCGCGCATGGCATTTGTTCAAGGACATCACGGGTTCCGCGCCATCGTCCAGTTGGCGGTTTGAAGCCACACCGAACGTGGAAATCACACGCAACGTCCAAAACAAGATCCGGTCGATGAACATCGCGTTCGTGAAGGCGAGGAAAGCGGCATGAGCATCGCTGACGCCATCCATTGCATACCGTCCGACGACAGGGAAACCTGGGTCCAGGTCGGCATGGCTGTCAAGTCGGAGTTGGGCAACGATGGGTTCGACCTGTGGGATAGGTGGAGCCAGGGCTCGGACAGGTACAAGCAAGCTTCAGCTCGCGCAGTGTGGCGCAGCATTCGGCCTGAGGGCGGCATTACGTCGCGCACGCTGTATCGATTGGCGAGGCAATACGGGTGGCAGGGAGACGGGCCCACGGACCCGCCGCCGCGTCGTTCACTGCACGATCTGGAGCAGGACCGAAAAGAGGCGGCAAGACGCAATAGGGCGGCCAAGAAGGCGGCATATATCGTCGCAAATGCCAGGACTGACGTTCACCCATATCTGGAACGCAAAGGTTTCAAAAACGAGGTTGGGCTCATTGACTTCGATGGGCGCCTCGTCATTCCCATGCGCAACGTCCATGAATACAGGCGTATTCAAAGTGCGCAATTCATCGACAAATACGGAGAGAAGAAATTCCTGCCCGGCGGCGCGGCGAAAAATGCCGTGTTCTTCATCGGCAGCGGGAACGAATCGTGGCTTTGCGAAGGCTACGCGACAGGCCTGTCAATTCGCGCCGGCCTAAAGATGCTGTGCCGTAGCGCTCGAGTGGTGGTGTGTTTTTCCGCCGCGAATATCCGATCTGTGGCTGCTGAGCTTGAGGGGCCTGCATACATCGTCGCGGATCACGATCAGAACCGCGTAGGCGAGCGTTACGCAAGCGAGACGGGCCGACCTTATGTCATGCCTCCGGACGTTGGCATGGATGCCAACGATTATCACCAGAGAGCGGGGATTCTCGCACTCACGCTGTTGATGCGGGAGGCGCTAGGGAAATAGGAAGTACGGCATCCACGTGTTTTCAGGGTCAACCGCGTTGGGCGTGGAATGTCGAGATAGGGGCCAACTAAGCGTAAGGGCCAGCCGTGGGAGTGGAAAGCGGCGCTGTGGAGTTGTACGGAAACGAACGGAACCAGGCAGAGATGTTGGGGTGATCCGGAGACGAGCCACTACAGCGTGTCTAGCTCGGTCAGAGCGGCAACGGGCGTCGGCACAACACGGCGCGACAGTCTGACCAGCAACGCCGGGATGTTGAGCGGGGAGCGTTGCCGAGTAATGGACGGAAACCTCGGTGACGGACATTGCACGAATCCCTCGGGCCCATCGAAAGATGGGTTTGGGGGAGTGTATGCGAGCTGCTGTCCGTTTCCTGGTTCTGAACTATAGGGAGAAGCGAGTGCAGGTGTGGACTGATGGATCGTGCGAACCAAACCCTGGCCCGGGTGGCTGGGGCTGGCACAGAGACGATGGCGAGATGGAGTACGGCGGCGAAATGGACACCACGAATAACCGGATGGAAATGACAGCGATTCTGCAGGCGCTGCGCAAATTGCCTGATGGTGCGACGGTGCGGGTATTCAGTGACAGCCAGTATTGCATCAAGGGACTGACTGACTGGCGCGCAGGTTGGAAGCGCAAGAACTGGATGAAGAGGGGAGAACCCATGCCGAACCGTGATTTGTGGATCGCCCTGGAGGAGCAGGTATCAAGAACTCACGCGACGTTTGTGTGGGTGCGCGGTCACAACGGAGACAGTGGAAATGAACGTGCCGACGAACTGGCGAACCTTGGGCGCACGACATGCATTCAATGACACCCGCAGAAACCGAACAGTTCAGGCGCGAGTGCGAGGCCCGCTACATCCTGGCCATGCCGAAAGAGCAACGCAAGCCTTGGCTCGATTCAATCGGCGCACGTCGCGGCAAAGACGCCCAAGCATATCTCGAAGAGGAAGTCATGAGGCAGCACAAGTTGAGGAAAGAGGGATGAACGCATTCGACGATCCGATAAGCACGGGCTATTACGATTGCTACCGCTGCTGGCTGGAAGGTCGACGCATGGGTGAGAGTCTCTTTCGGCCGCGCATGTTTTTATGTCCGCAATGCGGCAACAAACGGTGCCCTAGGGCAACCGACCACAGAAACGCTTGCACCCGTAGCAATAAACCTGGGCAGCCGGGGAGCATCTACTGATGAAGCACATCGAAGACGACCACCAGACCGCGCTATTCCGATGGGCCAGGCTGCAGTCAAAGGTCATGCCGGAGCTCGATCTGCTGCTGCACGTCCCCAACGGCGGCAAGCGCAACGCCAGAGAAGCCGCGAGGCTCAAAGCCCAGGGCACCAAGGCAGGCGTCCCCGATCTGTGTCTACCAGTGCCCAGAGGCGGCAAGCATGGCCTGTGGATCGAACTGAAGGCGCCTGAAAACGGCCGCGTCTCGGTCGATCAGAAAAGATGGATCGAAGCCCTGAACAAGCAAGGGTACGTCGCTTGCGTGTGCGTCGGCTGGCTGCAAGCCAGGAACGTGATTATCGAATACCTGAACCCACCAGAGTCTGCGGCGCCAGGATGGATTTAAGGAGATAGGACATGACCCGAACCCAAGAGCGCCAGGCCTTAGACGATGCGAAGATTCTCGTGGCCGAAGCCTTGAACAACGCAGGCGTCGACGCCTCGCGCTACTTCTGCGTGCAAAAGCTCGTCCCGCTCGTAGAAAAACACCTGCACGTCACCCGCCGGGAGCAAGAAACGAGCACGTCGTACTTCAACCGCGCCGCCGACGTTGCGGCCAGGACAGACAAGCAAGCACCGCTTCAGCCAGCGACACGACGCTACCTGCCCGCCTTCAGGCCGCTTGTCGTCAAGCCGCACCTGCGCGAAGCCGAACTGAACCTGCTGCCGCGCCCCATCAGCATGGGCGGCATCGGCAACGGCTCCGAAAACAGCCAGGTGTGGACACGATGAAGACCAGCACGCTCCTTATGGCCCTCACCCTCATCATGTTCGCGGCCAAAATTGCGGGCCCAGGAGCCGCTATTCCGTGGTGGGCGGTGTTCCTCCCCATCTACGGCCCTGTTTTGCTTGTCGTGGGCGTCCTGTGCGTCCTGGTGTGCCTTTCCTACCTGCTGGAGGCCAAGAAATGACGATGCCCGTACAAAACCATGACATTGCCCGCGTCCTGCCAGATGACGCCGTAGCCCTTTTGCGCGCCGCCGCGCAAACCGATGGGCCGGTGCGCCGGATGCGCGCTATAGACAGCGCTGTAGCGCACATCAAGGCCAGACACCCGAAGTATTTCAGGGCTGATGAGGTTCGGCCGCGATGAAGCCCGATCTGCCCCGCTGGATGACATTTGGTGATCCATCGGTCATATGCGAGCGTATCGAGGAAATGGAACAGGCCCGAGCCCAGCGAGAGGCACAAAAGCGCGGTCGCGGAAAGTTCGCGCTCGAGCAACTGCGGGAGTTGTTTGACGAGACCCAGCGCGAAAAGGAGGATCAATGAGCTATCCGTCGTTTGTCCGCGCCGAAATCGAAAACTGGATCGCCTGGTGCTGGGATGGCGAGAGCCCCGAGCCTCGGGAGCCCAATCGTTGTCGTTCGGCGGAGGGCGCGTATCGGGTGATCAACAACAATTCCGAGGAAAAGGATCACGACGAGCGGCCCAAGCGAATTATTCACGCGTCCAGTGCAGAGCGCGTCCAGGCCGTGTTCGATCGTATGCCCAGGCTTACCCGCCGCGTGCTCCAGTACGAGTACACCCACCGATCCCGCTACGACCAATGGGAGCGCAGCGTAGAGATGCACGAGGGGGAGCTGCGGCCGGTGTGGATTCGAGTGGGCAACAACCGTCGCCACCGAGCGAGGATCGACCTCAAGATCAGCCGCGATGAGCTGCTCGCCTGCCTGGACGAATTCAAGATTGAGGTTTTCAAGGAGTTCGAGTGTGAAGTATGCGCATGAGATCCTGGGCTTGATGCAGCCATACCCGGGCCGGGCGTTCAGGATGTCGCAACTCATGCGCGAAGCATCACGAGGCATGCCACTCACGGCGCGCCAGAAAGAGGCTGTGCGCAAGGGTGTAAAGCGAGTGCTCGATCATCTGATCGACACCGGTCACGTCGAGCGCGTCGGCGGAACAACACGGGCAGCACTGTATGCGTGGCGTATTGGGACATGAAGTTTCCGAAAACGCTTGCATATTGGGACAGTAGTTGGGACAATGAAGTCGCCACCATTGCGCCCAGAGAAAACAGCCCCGCCACCGAGCGGGGTTTTGCATTTTGAGCCACCAGTTTCCCCAGGCAGCCACCGCTGCATTTGCGCCCGCCCGGGCTTATTCCTGGCGGGCGCAGTTTTTTCGAGGCCACCATGCGCGAGATCCTGACCGGAGTGATCACGATAGCCGCCGGCATCTGCCTGGCAGCAGCGATCATGGCGGGCGTCGTCTACGCACTGCGCCCGAGCCAGCAGATCACAGTGAGCCTGGGTGAATACAGCTGCGCGACGGATGGGGAGGCGGTGAAGTGCGTGAGGAAGTAATTTCAAAAGTAGAGATAAATAGAAATGGCTGGTAGACCAAAAGGACACCCAAAAACCGGAGGTCGAAAAAAGGGTACGCCAAACCGAATCACAGCGGACATCAAGGCGTTGGCGCAGACTTACGGGCCGGAGGCCATCGACCGCCTGGCTGAAATCATGAATAACGAGTCGGCGCCAGAGGCATCGCGCGTGTCGGCCATCAAGGAACTGCTGGATCGCGGCTTTGGTCGGGTGCCACAAGCGGTTGGTGGAACGGACGACCTGCCGCCCATTAAGACGAGTCGTCCGTTTGATTACACAAGACTGAGCAAAGAAACTCTGCAGGAACTCATGGAGGCGGCAGACGATGCGGCTTCCGAATCCGGTTGATGATCGACGCGAGATCGAGGCCGCGTATTGCAGCGCAAGTCTTGGAGGGTTCGTCAAGCGCGCTTGGTCGGTGCTTGAGCCATCCACGCCGCTAAAGTGGGGTTGGGCAGTACAGTCGATTTGCGATCATCTGGAGGCCGTAACAGATGGAAGAATAAAACGGCTGCTTATAAACGTGTCTCCGGGCAGCATGAAGTCTCTTCTGGTGTCTGTCTTGTGGCCGGCTTGGGAGTGGGGCCCGGTTGGACGCCCTGGTCTGCGCTACATGGGCACGGCTCACAAGCAAGATCTGGCTGTGCGAGATAGCACCAAATGCAGACGGTTGATCCAATCAAGTTGGTACCAGTCGCATTGGCCGATTGTTTTGACTGGCGACCAGAACGCCAAAACGAAGTTTGAGAACGACGCCACCGGCTTTCGCGAGGCCGTAGCATTCACCAGTATGACGGGCAGTCGCGCTGACCGGGTAATTCTGGACGACCCGCATAGTGTGGACGGAGCCAAGAGCGCCGCGCAGCTTGCCGCGGACATTGAGACGTTTCGCGAGGCACTGCCCAGCCGCGTGAATAACGCAGATTCTGCAATCGTAATCGTCACGCAACGGCTGGCCGAAAACGACGTGTCGGCTGTCGCGCTGGATCTTGGTTATGCGCATCTGAAAATTCCGATGCGCTTTGAGCCCGGGGAGTCGCGTAACGTAGTGGGTGCTCCGGATCCGCGCACCGAACCGGGCGAGCTGATGTTCCCCGAACGGTTCGACGAAGAGCAGGTCAGGGCGCTGGAATTGTCGCTTGGCGAATATGCGGCGGCCGGCCAATTGCAACAACGGCCAGCGCCGCGTCAAGGGGGCATGTTCAAGCCCGGGCAGATAGAGATCGTCGACGCATTGCCGGCGGGCTTGAGCTTTGCGCGCGGCTGGGATCTTGCGGCAAGCAAGGACATTGGCGACTGGACTGCTGGTGTGAAACTCGCCGTCAAAGATGGCATCACCTACATCGCGGACGTAGTGCGTGAACGCGGGGGGCCCGATGAAGTTGAGCGCCTGATTGTCAACACCGCTGTCACAGATGGCGCAACATTTCAAAGTCTGCCGCAAGACCCCGGGCAGGCTGGCAAGGCGCAGGCCGCATACCTGAGTAAGCGCCTGCAGGGCAGAAGTTTCGAGTTCACGCCCGAGACGGGGGATAAAGCCACGCGCGCAAGCCCTGTCGCCGCCCAGGTGAACGCAGGCAACGTCAAGATGCTGCGTGCCGGATGGAATGAGGCGCTGATTCACGAACTGCGCTCTTTCCCAATGGGGAAAAACGACGACCAGGTCGATGCGTTGAGTCGTGCATACAACCGCGCCGCAAATCGTCAGGTGGCGACAGTCAGGAAAATTCGAGGATTGGCATAATGCCCGTTACCACCATCCATCCCGAGTACAGCGCACATCTGCCGCTGTGGCGCATGATCGACCAAGCGCTCGATGGCGAAGGCTCGGTGAAGGCCGACAGCGCGAATCTGCCGAAAACCTCGGGCATGATCGAGGCGGAACGCCAGAATGCCGAAAACAGTTATCTGTATCAGGCCTACGTCACACGCGCCCAGTACGAAGGCTGGGTGGGCGATAGTCTGCGCACGATGATGGGCCTGGTTGCGCGCCTGACGCCTGAAGTGGAGTTGCCGCCCGCGCTTGCCGGGTTGGAGGATTCTGTCACCAATGACGGCTACGGGCTGCGTCAACTTTTCCTGCGCGTCTGTCGCCAGACGATTGCCTACGGCAGATCACCGTTGCTTGCGAACGTCGATGATTCGGGACGCCCCTACATCGACCTCTACCGTCCGCAGTCGGCGATAAATTGGAAAACCGCCTCGGTTGGCGGGCGTGATGATTTGGTGCTGGCCGTGCTGGTCGAGTCGCGGCCCGGCCCTGGAGCAGACGAGTACGCGCATGATGCGCAGACCGTCTATCGCGTCTTTCGACTGGCTGATGGCTTCTGTGCCAGCGTCGTGCTGGACGAAAACGGCGACACCGTGGAGCCCGAGCGCATCCTGGGCCGCGTCGATTCGCGCGGCAATGTGCTCTCGGGCGTGGGTTTCATCCCGCTCGTATTCTCGGGCTCGACGGACAATACGCCAGGCGTGGACGAAATTCCCATGTTGACCATGGCTCGCGCGGCGCTCAAGAATTACCAACTGTCCGCCGATTACTTCGGCGCGCTGCACCAGACGAGCCACCCGCAGCCCTGGGTGTCTGGCATCGACGAATCGCACTCGCTCACCGTTACCGGCCCGTCCGCGGCGTGGGATCTGGGGCCGACCGGCCAATGCGGCTATCTGGAATTCGCGGGCGCCGGCATCGAAGCCTTGCGCCAGGCGATGGCCGACCAGAAAAACGCAGCGCTCGAGGCAGGCGCCAAGGTGATGGATGTCACAGGCACGGAATCGGGCGAGGCCAGGCGCGCCCGTCAGAACGATCAGCACGCGACGCTGCACTCGATTGTCATGACTGCAGCCGAAGGCGTCGAGCAGGCGCTCAAGTACTGCGCCGAGTGGGTTGGCGCAGACTCGAAGGCGGTGCGGTTTTCCGTGAAGCCAGACTTCACAAGCGGCCAGGTGGACGCGCTCATTCTGGCGCAATTGCAGACAGCTGTGGTCGCGGGCGGAGTCTCGTGGCAGAGCTACTGGCAGTACTTGACCACCGGGAAGCTGCCCGACCGCAGCTACGAGGACGAACGCGAGGCCGTGGGCAATGACGGCCCGGCCCTGGGCGATCTGTAATGGCGTCGATTCCGCGCTCGGTCATGGATGCCATGACGCGCCACAATATCGACCTGCAACGGTACTCAAATGCGGAGGTTCGGCGCATCATCACGCTTCTGAATCGCACGGATGCGGCGCTAATGGAACGCATTGCTGCAAAGCTGGATAATTTGCCGGCATCGGCCACGCTAAAGCAAATCGAAGAGGTGCTGCAGTCCGTGCGCGAGTTGAACGCAACCGCTTATGAGCGTGTCGAGGGTGGCATCAAGACGGCAATGCAGGACCTTGCGCCTGTGGAGGCGGCTTTTATCGGCAGGTTGTACACGCACGCCGTGCCAGAGATAAGTTTCGCTGCCGTATCGGCCAGAACCGCGCGGGCGGCGGCGCTTGCGAGGCCTTTTCAGGGGCGGCTGCTCTCGGAGTGGGCAAAGAGCCTGGAGGAAAACCGGCTGTCTCGTCTTCGCGACGTGATCCGCATCGGCTTCGTCTCGGGACAGACTGTGGGCGATCTGGTGCGCCAGATCCGCGGAACTAAGGCCGCAAAGTACGCCGATGGTCTGCTGGAAGGCGACCGCCGAAGCGTGGAGCGAGTCGTGCGAGCCGCGTTGAGCCACACCGCACAGTCGACCAGAAACGATTGGTTTGCGGCAAACGACGACATTCTGGGTGATGAGGTCTGGATCTCGACTCTTGACGGCAGAACGTCTGCAATGTGCCAGGTCCGGTCGGGGCTTCGCTATACGTATCCTGAGCACAAGCCGATTGGCCATAGCGTGCCGTATTTAGCTGGTCCTGGCCGGCTTCACTGGAACTGCCGATCAACCAGTATTCGATTGTTGAAGGGACAGAAGAGGCTTTCCGGCACCCGCTCATCGGCCGATGGCTACGTCGATGCAAACATGACTTATGGACAGTGGCTGCGAGCACAGCCGGCCGCTGTGCAAAACGATATTTTGGGGCCCACGCGCGGGCTGCTCTTTCGCGAGGGCGGCCTGGATCTGCAGGGCTTCTATAACGACAAAGGGAAACTCCTTACGCTTGCCCAACTGGCCGCAAGAAGTGCTGCAGCATTTGAGCGCGCCGGGATAGAATGATCGAATGCTTCACATCGTTCCGCCGGCTGCGCCAAACGAGAAAGAAAGGGTACGCAAGAGGATTCGCCGCATGGATGGCCCGCCCGGAATCCTGCAGTGCAACCGCTGCGGCGGTCGCGCCGTGGCCACGATCCGCGCGGGCGTCACGACCTGGGGTCGCGGCACCGTTGTACACAAAAACATCTGCGCGCTGTGCTACCAGCGCGGGCTCATCGTGCCGATGGTGGTTGAGCTGAAACCGATCAAATAGACCCGCTCGCCGCGGGTTTCTCATTTCTGGGCCTCGCAGTGCGGGGCCTTTTTTGTTGCGGGCGAGGCCTGCGCAAATCCATTCCAAGGGGATACATCCAATGTTTGAAGATCTCGACCTGGCCGCGCTTGGCCTGGAGTTGGACGACGAGAAGGCCAAGACGCTCAAGGACGCGCTCTCTGCCAAGGGCAAGGACGCGATCGACGCGGCTGTGGCGGGTCTGAAGTCCAAGAACTCTGAACTGCTTGGCAGCCTCAAGACCACGAAGGCAGACCTCGATGCGCTCAAGGGACAGTTCGACGGCCTGGACATCGAAGCGGTCAAGGGGCTGTTGAAAAAAGCCAGTGAAGACGAAGAGACACGACTCATTGCCGAGGGCAAGATCGAGGACGTGCTCGCCAAGCGTACTGAGCGGCTTCGCGCTGATCTGGCCAAGCAGTTAAAGGCGCAAAAGGATCGCGCCGACAAGGCCGAGGACTTCGCCAGCCGGTTTCGTGATCGGGTGCTATCAGACTCGATTCGCGAAGCAGCAACAAAGGCCGGGGCACTGCCCGAGGCGGCCGACGACATCATCTTGCGGGCGCGAGGCACCTTCAAGCTGAATGACGCGGGCGAGCCCGTGGCGATGAATGGCGATGAGGTTGTTCTGGGCAAGGATGGCAAGACGCCCTTGTCACCGCTCGAATGGGCGGAGTCTCTGAAGGAAACAGCACCACACCTATGGCCGAGGGCGGTAGGGGCCGGGCAGACCGGCGACAAAGGCGGCGAGGCCGCAAAAAAACGTAGCGAGATGTCCGCCGCGGACATGGCTGCGTTTATTCAACAACACGGCCAAGCAGCCTATCTCAACCTACCCAAGTAACGGAGCTACATCATGGCTAGTATCCTCACCACCCTGCCTTCGGACATGAAGGTCTACGACACGCTGGCGCAGACTGCGTACCTGGAGCGTATCCAGGACGTGTTGCAGGTCTTTAACGCGCAATCGGCGGGCGCCATCGTGCTGCGCAACGAAGTCGTCGCGGGCGACTTCACGAAGGACGCCTTCTACAAGATTGGCGGCGAAATCGAGCACCGCGATGTGACGAGCACCGCAGAGCCCGACACCAAGAAGGTCGGCTCGGACGAAATGATCGGCGTGAAAACGCCCTGGAAGTACGGTCCGTACCAGTCCACCGAAGAGGCGTTCAAGCGGCGCGCGCGCAACGTCGACGAGTTCTTTCGCCTGGTGGGCCAGGATATGGCTGATGCCGTGCTCGCCTACTACATCAAGCTTGGATTCGCATCGCTTGTTGGGTCGATCACCAAGGGCGGCATGACCGATACCGCGAGCTGGGCAAGCGACAAGCACAAGGTGCTCACCAAGCTGCTGCGCAAGTTTGGCGACCGCTTCACCCGGATTGCGGTCTTTGCGATGGATGCCAACGAATACTTCGACATGGTCGATAACGCCATCACCGAGAAAGTGTTCGAGGAGGCGGGCGTCGTCATCTACGGCGGCAGCCCCGGCACGCTGGGTCGCCCCGTGCTCGTGTCCGACCAGATTCCGGCAAACCGGATCTTCGGCCTGCAGGCGGGCGCCGTGACCATCACCGAGTCGCAAGCGCCTGGCATCCGCTCGTACCCCATCAACGATCAGGAGAACCTGGCCGTGGGTTACCGGGCTGAGGGCGCGTTCAACATCGACGTGCTGGGCTACAGCTGGACGAAGCAATCTGACCCGGAAAACCCGGGCTCGGCTGACCTGGGCAGCTCCACCAACTGGACGCAGTACGCGACCAGTTCCAAGGCGACGGCCGGAGCCATCATCACGCTGGCTGGTGGCGGCGCTTCCGCGAGCGTGTAATGCGCGTAGGCATCTACTCGCACAGCGCAACAAGCCCGACCCTCGAAGCACTGGGGGCCGGGTTTGTTCGCGCCGGCCATCGTGTTGACACGATGAATGCCGAATACTATGACCGGCCCGCTGCCTATGACCTGGTGGCGGTGCTCGGCATGTGGAACTGCGCTCCGATCGTGCGCGACTATCGCGCACGTGGGACCCCGGTATTGGTGGTGGAGCTGGGTTACCTGCGCCGCGCCGCACGCGAACAGGCCGCAGACGATGGCGGCTACCACCAGGTGAGCCTGAATGCTCTGAACGCGCCGCCTGCATTCGCCTGTCCGCCTGACAGGTTCGATGCACTGAATCTGGAGATCATCGAGTCGCCGCCGAAAGACGGCTATGTGCTCATTTGCGGGCAGGTGCCAGACGATAAATCCCACGGCATGACGCGGGCCGAATGCCAAGCGTGGACAGCAGGATGGCTTGCCAAGTATCCGAATGCGGTGTTTCGTCCGCACCCGTTGCGCGGCTACAAGTTGCCAGAGGGCACGCGCATCGACACGCACAAGTACATCGAGGAATCGCTTGCTGGCGCGCGCCTTGTGGTGACGGTCAACAGCACCGCAGGCAACGCAGCATTGCTCGCAGGTGTTCCTGTAATAGCGGACGGGCAGGCGACCTATTCGGATCTGTCTGGCGAGGCCCTGCCGTCCCTGGCTGATCGTCTGGCGTACTTCCATCGTCTGGCCTACGGGCAGTGGACGCGCGAAGAAATGCGAGACGGCGCGTGCGTTGAATTCTTGATCGAACATCTGCTGCCCAATGTGGGTTTTCCGGCATCCAGCCCGGCCGAGCTGGAGCCCGCGAAGGCCGCACCAAAGCGTCGAGGCCGAAAGCCCCGACGGTCTTCGTTGACCTGATGGGCGGCATAGGAGACGCAATCTACGAGCGCGGCTTCATAGGTTCCGATGATTACGTCATGTCGCCGTGGCCCGAGGTCTTCGCTGATCGAAAGTGTCTGCAAGCTCCTGTGCGCAACCTTCGCAGCGTCCAGAAGGCCCGGGCGCGACGCAGTGTGCAGTACGCCAAATGGCCCGCCGTGTTCGTCACAAAAGGCTGTTCCTACAAACCCGCGATGCTCAAGACCGCATCGATCTTCGAGCAGATGGCGGCCGACTCGGGCCGAGATGCTGGCGTGTTCGATCTGCCGGACTTTGGGCCATCGCCCGTGGCCGGCAGCCGCGTGGCACTAATTCGACCCGTGACGATTCGCCGCGAATGGACGAACTATGCACGGGCGCCGCGGCCCGAATACATCGCGCAGGCCGCGCAGCAACTGCACGAGGCGGGCTTCACGGTCGTGTCCGTGGCCGACGTGGATGGCAGAAACGAATGGATCGTAGGCCCAGAGCCTTACGCCGATGTGAGGTTTCACGCAGGCGAATTGAGCATCACGCAGATGCTGGCGCTTGCTCAGAAGGCCGCCTGCGCCGTGGGCGGTGTGGGATGGCTGACCGCCGCCTGCATGGCTTCCAACGTGCCTATGCTGTGTGTGCTGGGCGGATTGCTCAACCGAAATGCACCCCAGAAAGTGGCAATGGGTGAGCACAGGATCACCTGGGCCTGGCCCGACCGTCCCTGTTGGTGCGACGACCTGGCGCACGATTGCGACAAGCACATCGGCGGCTTTGATGCACTGGCGGCCAGCTGGATCTCTACACTGGAGGCGTAAATGACGCTCATAGTGGCACCTGCCGACGGGTTCGACAGTTACATCACCACCGACCAGGCAGACACATACATCGCCGACATGGGGCGCAAGGGCTGGCCCGATGACAAAGGCGCAAAGGAGGCGGCGCTCAGGCAGGCCACGCAGTACATTCGCCTGCGCTACGCACCACAAGAGCAATACATCGATCCGCCGCACAAGAACCTGATTGCGGCAACGACCGAGGCTGCGCTGCGCACCGACAAACTCTTTACAGACGTGGATCCGCGCGCCGTCATGCAGCAGACCGTGGGACCCCTCTCGACGACCTACGCAGACCCGGTAAACGGCGGGCAGGTGCGCTTTGCGCTTATCGATGCGCTCATGGCCGGGATCGGGGCTGATGCGCGTTCGGGTGTTTTCATGCTGAAGAGGGTTTGATAATGGGCGATCTCAGTGGTGCCATCACGGCGTTCATGGTGGTCTGCGGCGTTGTTGGTGCCGCGATCATGGCCGTTCTGTTTTGGGTCGTGCCATGGCTTTGGGGTCTGATCCGGCCGTGGCTGCACGCGGTGACCGGGTGATATGGCACAGCCCCCGAAACTCGCATTCGCCCGAATCGCCCCGCTTCAGGATTACTACGACGATGGCTGCGGCAACCACTACAGCGTAGCCAAGTTGCTGGATGACGCCAAAGACTTGCCGGTGTTCGACTGTCCGGTTGCAGCGCTCGATCTGTCCGGTGAGATCTGGCAGGACAGCAACATGTTCAAGCTTGCCTGGCACGTGAAGAAGGTCATGAAGGCCGATCTTTCTGTGCCGATCCTGCTGGACTGGAATGGCTGTGTTGCCGACGGCCGGCACCGCATCATCAAGGCCATTGCGTTGGGCAAGCGCACGATCCCGGCGCGCCGCATGACGTGGCGACCTGATCCGGACCATACGGAGCGGAAGGAATAGCATGAGCCAGACAATCAAGATAGAAATGGAAACCCATGGGCTCGGGCGCGTGTTCGTGGATGACACAGAGTTGAAAGGCGTGGTTGCGGCTCGTGTTCGCGTCGGCGTGGGTCAGACGAATCAAATTCTGTTGGCTCTTAGGCCTGAGAGCATGGAAATTACAGGACCATTCGACGTGGTGACCGCGCAGGAAAAAAATTGACATGGCCATCAACTATCCCTCAATCGCCGAAGGCGCGCACGCCGCAATTCTTGACGCTGGCGGTCCTGTCACGCTCACGAAGCCCGGTGAGTCCGGTTATACGCCAGGCCAGGGTCCGACCAACGGCGCATCGACGGATTACAACTGCGTTGGCGTTGTGCTGGATTTCGGCCTGTCCGATGCCGGACTCGCGTTTGACGGTGCAACGTTGATACTTGCGGGCGATCGCTGGCTTATCCTTTCGCCCGACGGCGTGCCGACAACCTTCGCCCCTGGCTGGCACGTGTCGGCGTTCGGCGAGTCCTACGCCGTGGCGGCTGTAAAAGTGACGGCCCCGGCCGGGACGCCGGTGCTGTACGAGGCCCTGGTGCGCAAATGACGGGCTCGGTAGATCTCACGCGGCTCGTCGAAAAAGCCAAAGGCAACATTGACCAGGCCGTTCGCCAGGTGATGATCCTAGCCGCGCAAGGCGTGGTCATGAGCACCCCCGTGGACACGGGTCGCCTTCGCGGATCCTGGAGTTTCGGCGTAAATACGCCACGAAACGATTATTATCCGACGGATAAGGGCGGGCAGTTCACGTTGAGCAGAATCTATGCTGCCGTGAGCCGCCAGGACGCGGGACCGAAGTTCTACATCACGACGGTTCAGCCGTATGCACGGCGCATCGAATACGAGGGCTGGTCGCACACCAAAGCGCCGAACGGGATGATCCGCATCACCATTGCGAATCTGCCCAACGCCATCCGGGATTACGTTCGAGGTGAATTGTGAAGGCCATCATCCGCGCCGCATTCGAGAAAAAACTCGCTGACTGGGCCAAGGCCCGGCGTCCCGCGATTGCCGTGGCCTACGAAAACGTCACATTCACGCCGCCCGCCGATGCGCCGTATCTGCGCTGCTTTCTGCTGCCGGCGGACACGGTGGATAACACGCTTGCCGGCGACCTGCGTGAATACAAAGGCCTGTTCCAAGTCAACGTGGTTTGCCCCGCGGGCGCGGGCCCGCAGCGAGCCGAACACATCGCTCATCATGTCTGCGAGCAGTTCAAGGCGCACACTCGGCTGTCGTGGCGCGGCAAGACGGTGATGATCGCATCGCCCATGCGCGAGAAGCCGGCCCTGCAAGGCGCAAACACTTACACCATACCGATGGACTGTCAGTACCGGGCAACGAACTAAGCAACTGATTTACCTGGCCGGCCGACCGCCGGATTTTTGCCGCCATGTGCGGCTTTTTTGTTGGAGCATCAACATGGCTGCTGAACTTTTCCCCGACGGCTCGCGCTGGTATCTTGGCACAGCGCTTGGCTCTGCGATTGACGCATCCGGCGTGACGAACGCGAATCCGCCCGTTGTGACGGCAACCTCGCACGGCTTGAACGACGGCGACTACGTCATGGTGCATTCGAGTTGGGCGCAAATCGATGGCATGGTGATTCGCGTCGATGACAGTCAGACCGATACTTTCAAGCTCGAAGGTGTGGACAGCACCGACACGAACGTATTTCCCGCCACGCCCACGCTGTCCGTGCAGAAAATCACCACGCAGGTCGAGATCGCCAAGGTCATGAATGTCCAGAACTCGGGCGGCGACCAACAGTTCGCACAGTGGCAGTACCTAGCCGAGCGCCTGCAGCGCCAGAAGCCCACGGTGAAGAACCCGGTAACGGTGACGTTTGACGTAGCCTACGACGACGACATGCCGACCTATTACACCGAAATGGTGAAGGCCGACGAAACGGCAGAAGTGCGCCCGTTGCGCCTGCTCATGCCCTCGGGTAACGAGATCGTTTACGCGGTGTATATCGGCTTTAACGCCCAGCCGTCGCTCACCCAGGGCCAGATCATGGTCAATAACGCCGCCTTCACGCTTGCCGCGCCGAGCTTCAAGGCGTACAAGAAAATCCAGGCGTGAGGTAAGGCATGGCAATCATTCTGCAACCCAATCCGACCTTCCGGGCGGCCGTCACCATCCAGCCGCCCGGAGACGGCAAGGCATTTGACATCGACTGCGAGTTTCGCCACAAGACGACCGAGGATCGCGACAAGTACCTGGCCGACCACAAGTTCGACCTGGATGCTGTGCGCGAAATTCTGGTTGGCTGGGAGGACGATGTAGTGCCGTATTCGGACGATACGCTGGTGGTTTTGCTTGCCAACTATCCGGGAGCGGCAACAGCGTTCATTACGACCTACTTGCGCGAGCTGGTTGGAGCCAGGCGGGGAAACTGAGGGCGGTCGCAGCGGAGCTCTTCGCCAACCGGGATATGGATGCTTCGGCTGCTCTTGGCGTGTCAACAGAGGATTTCCCGGACGTTCCGCTGTGGCCGGAAAACGTACGAGCGCTTGATTTTTTCCTGCGCCTGAGTACTCAATGGCGGGTAGGGCCGGGCGGCGTTTACGGGATGGATTACAACCCGGTCTTTCATGAGCTCGATCGCGCGGGCATGAGCAGCGAGGAGTATGACGAGCTTTTAGAGGATGTGCGCGTGATGGAATCGGCGGCGTTGGCAGCGATGCGGGATTGAGGGCTACGATATGTGAGCATCGTAATTCCTATGTGGAGGAGTCTCAAATGCCTCGATTGCTGATTGCTATTGTGGTGTGCCTTTTTTCTACGGCGGCCTCGGCCGAAAAAACAGACCTGAAGATGATAGGCAGCCAAGGAACGAACTACTTTTTTACTATATCCGCGCCGTGGATTCTCGACTCGCGCTACGTTGAGAATGTCGGACGTGGGTTTTGTGACGGGAAGCGGCTATGTGCAGCACATTTTTGGAAGACCGGCACACCGGCGGCGACACGACTACCAATGACTGATGAGCAGATGGCCGCAGAGATGGCGGTATTTCAGAATGGAAGAATGCTCTGGCGCTGTGGCGCCTATGATGTAGCGACTGATAGCAACTGTTTCAGCGACTGAATACCGTAGTAATTACAAGGCCGCCTTCGGGCGGTTTTCTTTTTTCTGGGCCTCGCATCTGCGAGGCTTTTTATTGGACACGGCATGGCAGACGATATCGTTTCCTTTGGCATGGAGATTGACTCTTCCTCGGCTCGCAAGGCAAAGGAAGACCTTGATCGGCTGGCTAAATCCGGCCCAGCTGTCGAGCAGTCACTCAACAAGCTCAAGACGTCAGGCTCTGCCGGAGCCGCAGGCGTATCGGCTGTCAGTCGGGCATCACAGACGGCCAAGCGTGACCTGGAGGGCCTGAGATCGTCAGCGTCTGGCGTTGGTTTGTCGCTACAGTCCATCGGTCGCGGTCTTGGGTATCTGGGCGTACTTGCCGGCGTTGGTGGCGGTTTATCAATCGGTGCGGCGCTGGGTGCGTTTGTGCGCAACACGAATACGGCGCAGGCCGCCCAGGCCCAGCTCGCAGCTGTCTTGAAGTCCACCGGAAACGCCGCGGGCCTTACCGCGCAGCAGCTAAACCTCATGGCCGAGGCGCTGTCCAAATCATCCGTCTTCAGCGTGGACGAGATCACGCAGGCGCAGACGCACTTGCTCGCCTACGCGAACATTGCCGGCGATCAGATCCCGCGCGCCATGCAGGCCACCATCGACACTGCGGCACGCATGGGCATGAGCGTGGTTCAGGCCGCAGAGACCGTAGGTCGCGCGCTCGATGTGCCAAGCCAGGGGATGGCGAGCCTCACGCGTCAGGGCTTTCGGTTCTCCGACGCCGAGAAGGCGTTGGTGAAGTCGCTCGAAGCCGCCGGACGAGCCGGAGAGGCGCAGGCGATTGTCCTTAAGGCGCTGGAAGAGTCCTACGGCGGCGCCGCTGTCGCCGCACGCGACACGCTGGGCGGTGCGCTGCAGTCCCTCTCGAACACGATAGCAACGCTTTTCACGGGATCTGAAGAGTCCCTGCGCCCGCTCGTCGATACGATCAACAGCATCAACGATGCGCTGTCATCTCGTCAGGCCGAGGCTGCGCTGCATGGCATCGTGGTGGGCGTGGAGGCGCTTTCTGCCGTTCTGGTTGGGCGCCTGGTGGGTGCAATTGGCGCAACCACGATATCCATGGTGGCGGCCAATGCAGCGGCAATCCGCCAGGCCGCGTCCCTGACTGGGCTTTCCGCTGCCGCACGCACGGCCGCCGCATCCATCGCCGCAGCCACCACCGCAGGGCGCGCATTCGCGCTTCTGACCGGCCCCATCGGCGCCGTGCTCGTTGCCGTCGGGTTTGCTGCCGAAGCCATGATGACGTACTCGGCAAGCGCGCGGGATGCGTCGCTGAACGTGCGCGATCTGGCCGCAGCCACCGACGAGTCCACGCAGGCGCTGAATCGCATGAGCCAGGCGCAGAGGGACGCTCGCGCATTGGAGCTGCGTGATCAGATCGCCGCCGCCGAAAGCCAGCTGGAGTCCCTGAACGGCAAAATCAACATCGCCACGCAGTCCTACGAGAACAACAAGAAGTCCATCTTCTCGAACGCGTCGGCGCAGGAATACTGGACGCGCAAGGCAATCGAATGGAAGGGTCAGGCAGCAGACGTTACCGATCAGCTGCATGAGCTTCGCGCCGCGCTCGAAGCCATTGTGAATTTCAAGGCGCCAGAAGCATCCCCGTTCGATCCGCTCATGGGGCAAATGGCGGCCTATCAGAAGTTCATGGACGACCATGCCACGCGCGAAGAGAAGTACAGGAAGGAGCGCAAAAGCCTGCAGGAATCCCTGGGGCCATACTTTTCCGAAAGCGTGGACAAGCGGCTTCGGGAGAGCATCTTCGGCAAGCCCGCCGCAGGCGGCAGCGCCACGGCAACCAGGACAAACGAGCTGCAGGGCCTCATTGCCCGTCTGAACGAAGAGCAGGCCACGCTTGGCATGAGCGAGGCAGCGATCGAGCGATATCGCATCGCGCAGATGAAGGGCACCGAGGCCGACCGTGCGCGCGCGCTTGCCATCTACGATCAGATCCAGGCATGGAAGGAGGCAGATCGCGCAATCAAGCAGGCGCAGGAAACCTCACGCATGGATGCTGCCATGCGCGCGGAAACCGATATTTTCGCTCAACAGCAATATGCGCCGGTCATCGGCGCCGGCATGGGCAAACGCGCGCGCGAACTGATGCAGGAGGAACTGCAGATCCGGCAGGGCTTCGCACAGCAGCGCAGGCAGCTCGAAGAGGCACAGGCGGCCGCATCGACCCGTATCGACGAAGATCAGTACAAGGAGCGCCTGCGCCTGCTGCAGAAGTATGAAGATGAGCAGGTCGCCATCATGCGATCCGCATCCGAAGACAAACGAGCCGCAGAGGCCGATTGGACAAAGGGCGCATCCGAGGCGATCAGAAACTACTACGACGAAGTTTCGAACGTCGCAGGCATGACCGAAGACGCGATGACGAACGCCTTCCACGGCATGGAAGATGCTCTCGTGCAGTTCGCGATGACCGGCAAGCTGAATTTCACGGATCTGGCCAACTCGATCCTCTCGGACATGATGCGCATCATGATCCGCGCCATGATCATGAAGCCGCTCATGGAAGCGATTGGCATGGGCGGAGGCGGGACCGGAATGGCGACATTCGCGGGCAATTTCGCGAGCGCATTTGGCGGCGATGCGATTGGCGCCATGCTGCCGTTTCTCGCCGAAGGCGGCTACACGGGTGACGGGCCGCGTTACCAGCCAGCGGGCATTGTCCACCGTGGCGAAGGCGTCTTGAGCCAGCCGGAGATCAGGGCCATTGGCGGGCCTGCAGGGTTTGAGGCGTTGCGCCGCGCCATCCGCGGGCCGGGTCATGCCATGGGCGGCATGGCCGCAAATCCGAAGCCTGCGCCGGGTGGCTTTGGCAGGCAGACCGTGCTCAATCAAAACATCACGATCAACGCCCCGGATGCCAATAGTTTCCGCAAATCCCAAGGCCAGATCAGCCGTGAGCTTGGTCTGGCCGCCAACCGTGCCATAGCGAGGGCTTGAAAATGGACTTTGATCGACTGGAAGAAATTACCGAACGTTTTGCGCCGATTGGCTGGTTTGCCCTGGGCGCAGCTGTCGCATCCATTGTGTGGGTGATCGTGAGCTGAGGCGATGGACTTCAAGAACGTTCGGCTGTCTGATCGTGTGCTTGTCGGGGCCATTGGCGGGCCCGGGTTCAAGACGCTGGTTCGTGAGACCGCCTCGGGCACCGAGTACCGCAACATCGTATGGCGCCGCCAGCGCGGCAAGTGGGAAATCGGCTACACGGACGATCACGAGAAGATCAAGGAGATCGTCTCGTTTTTCCACATCATGCAGGGCAGGGCGTATGGGTTTCGCTTCAAGGATTGGTCAGATTACGAGGTCGACAACGCATTTGCTGTCGCGGATGGTTTTACGAGCCAGTTTCAGGCTACGAAGATCTATCAGTTCGGCGAGTACCAGTATCCGCGCGCGCTCACTCGACTGGTGGCGCCTGTGGATGTGACAGTGGTCATGCCGCCGCCAGAAGGAGATGATCCGCCCTATCCGATTCCCGCGTGGTCGGTGAATCTGGATACCGGCATCATCGCCTTTACGCAGGCCTTGCCCTATGGCGCAACCGTGGCCGTAAAGGCGCAATTCGACATTCCGGCGCGGTTTGACATCGACGAGCTGCCCATCGAGATGGTTACGCAAGACATTTCTCGCCTTGAGTCCGTACCGATCGTGGAGATCCGCGAATGATCCGCGATGAAATAGTGGCTGAGGCGCGCACGTGGATCGGTACGCCATGGAGGCACCATGGTCGCAACCGCGCTGGAATCGATTGTGTCGGCCTGGGAGTCGTCGTGGCCAGCCGCCTCGGGATCACCGACTACGACAGTCTGGACTACGGCAGAAAACCCGTGCCAGGCCTGGTTGATCACATTCGCCTGGTGGCCGATGAGATTCCGATCGATTCAGCCATGCCGGGCGACTTCTTCTTGATCCGGGATCAGGGCTACCCGTTTCACGTCGCGTTTGTGTCTGAAAAGCACGGGGTGAAACACATCATCCACGCGCATGCCCGCAGGCGCAAGGTTGTCGAGGAGCCCTTTGCGCACGAATGGCCGGGCCTGATCATGAGCGCATGGCGCCTGAAGGGGGTCCAGTGAAGACGGTCGATGCGCGAATCTCTGCCCATGTGCGCAGCCAGGTCACCACGCTTTGTACCTGCTGGGAGCTGGTGCGTACCGATGGCCAGCGCTTTACCTGGACGGATCACGACACGGACGTGCTGCTGGGCGGCGATGTGTACAGGTCTGCGGCTGACGGCGGATTCGATCGGTCGGCGGTAGAGGCAACGCTTTCGCTCGATGTGACGAACTCCGAGCTCCTGGGGTTCATCGGCGATGGGCTCGATGCCGATGAGTTGCGAGCAGGGCTGTTTGACGGCGCAACAATCCGCATGATGCTGGTCAACTGGGCCGACCCCGGCATGGGCGCCATCGTCGTGCGCTACGGAACGCTGGGCGAGGTGTCGCTTGCCGATGGCGATTTGTTTCGCGTCGAGGTGCGCGGCCTGCAACAGGCGTACAAGCAGATCGTGGGCGAGGTCTACAGCCCGGACTGTCGGGCGAACTTTGGCGATGCGCGCTGCGGCATCGACATCACCCAGCACATGGCCACGATGACGGTGCTGCAGGCGAGCAGCCGCGCGCAATTCACGGTGGCCGAAGGCAACCCCACGTCGATGATCGATGCTCCCGAAGGCATGCTGAATTTCGGTGTGGTGCGCTTTATCACAGGCGCAAACATTGGGCGCGCGTTGGAAATCAAGGAGGTCGATGGCGATATGGTGCGGCTGAAATTCGCTGCCGCAAATATCATCGAGCCAGGCGATGAGCTGGAGATGATCTCAGGCTGCGATCAGCGGTACTCGACGTGCGCAGCATACGGAAACATCATCAATTTCCGTGGCGAGCCGTTTGTGCCGGGCGAAAACACGGTGTTTCGCATCGTGGGCAGGTGACAGATCATGGCTGGACTTGCAATTGCGGCAGCTGCCCTCGCAGGATCGACCGCGGCCACGGCGCTGGGCGCTTCGACGTTTGTCGCCGGCATGGTCGGCCTGGGAATATCGGCCGTCGGCAGCATGCTCTTTGCGCCCAAGCTGCCAACGGTTCATCAGGAAGGCCCGCGCCTGCGCGATCCGACTGTCACGAGCTCGCAATACGGCATCGGCATCCCCAGGGTCTGGGGCGAGTACCTGGTAAAGGGCAACATCATATGGATGAGCGACTTCCATGAGCACGTCGAGACGGTGTCCGAAGATGGTGGCGGCGGCAAGGGCGGCCTGAAAAAAGGCGGAGGCGGTGGCTACGCATACACAAATTACACCTACACCGCGTCCATCGCTGTTGGGCTGTGCAAGGGGCCGATGAGCCGCGTCGTGCAGATCCTGATGGACAACGAGATCGTGTATGACGCCACCGGAGCCTCGGTGCAAAAGCAGATAGATGGGCTGTATTGGCGGTTCTACCCGGGCGATGAGGATCAGCTGCCCGATTCGATCATCGAGGCCGAAGAGGGCGAGGATGTGCCCGCCTTCCGGGGGTTATGCTACATCGTGTTCGATGAGCTGCCCATCACGCCATTTGGCAATCGCGTGCCGCAGATGAAGTTCGTCGTGCAGGGCGAAGGCCCTGATGTCGTCTTCACGGAGCCATTGGGCCACACGTCGATATCGAGCCAGATCGTCGACTTCAACTACGGCTACTCTTACTCAATCCTGCCCGACGGGCAAATCGAGACGGTGGACATATCCACCAAGCAGGTGGTGCGTGTTGGCAAGCCGATCATAGACAGCGACGAATATGCCCTGAGCCGCCTGGTCGGGACATCTGAAGATGGCCGGATCGTTGCGGAGTTCGCGCTCACCACCGCACATGTGAAGCTGGCGTATGGCTACGTGGGCGCCGGGGTCAAATACGCCGTGCTCGACGGCGGCAGCCTGGCCGTCGAGCGGATATCGGGGCTCACATCGGGCACTGGAGATACGGAGCTCACGGCCACGGCCTGGTACCTGGGGCTAGATGGCGATTTGCGCACGATCCTCGTGACAAGCAGCAAGATATGGAACGCCATGCCCATGCGCCCGCGGGGGCCGCTGCTGGTGTACGAGTTCTCCACCGACACGTGGCTCATACAGGTAGAGACGCAGTCGGAATCGCACTATATTCCGAACGAGATGCTGATCAATTATGTCGCTCGTGGCAAGCTTCATCCAAGCAAGGCGGAGATCTGGTGGCTGCACCATTCACCCGACGGCGGTGATGATGAGACGGCAGTGCTCTCGCTGATCACCATTTACGACAAAACAACAGTCAACCCCCTCACCGGCAGTGTCACCATTACTCCGACGTATGATGTCGAGGACGTTGGAGAGTTCACCAAAGAGGATTTTCAAGTCGAAGGATCAGGCGCCCCATTTCAGGGTGGTTTGATGGCGCCAACCGCAGGAAGCTCTGGCTACCTGTCCGAGCTTGGTCCGACCAACGGCAACGTGGATGGAATCACGTACGATCTCAGCAGCGACAGTGTGATCGTGTCGGTATACAACTGCGCAGGCGTCGCGTCGATTGGGCGAGACGGGAAAATCAAATGGTTGTATAACAATCCGCGCGGCGAGGCCGGGCTCATGTTCGGGCACTTCATGAGCCCGTATACAGTCATCCACGGCGGCAACATCATGATCCCGTCGGCGCAAGACGGCCGAAACGGTGTCGATCTGCTGGATACGCGAAACGGCGAGCTGATCAAGTTCGTCCCGTACGGTGGTCTGGATATCAGCAACCCATACTGGTCCACGAATCGGATCGCCATCAAGGGCAACACCATCGTTCATCTGGACATGACGGCTCGCACCGATATCGAGGTGCAGGACATCATCGCGCAGCTGAGCGAAGAGGTTGGCCAGACCCAGAATGACTTCTCCGACCTGAACGGCATCACCGTCTACGGATTCATGCAGCCAGGGCCCGCTGAAGCCAAGTCCGTGATTCAGCCGCTGGCCGGTGCCTACAATTTCGATGCGGTCGAGACCGGAACGGACCTGCGATGGGTGCGCAGGGGCAAGCTCCCAGTCATGACAGTGAGCGCAGATGATTTCATCGTGACCGACGCATCCGATGATGCCGCTACATTTGATGAGACGCGCCAGCAGGACCCGGAACTACCACAGTCGATTGCGGTGTCCTACTCCAATCGTGACCGACTCTACGAGGCTGAGACCGTCTACAGGCAGCGCTACGCAGGCAACGAGGGCTATGACACCACGCGATCTCGCAATCAGGTGCAGCTGGAGATCCCAGCAGCCATCGAGCCCGACGTGGCCAAGCAGGCAGCCGACATCATCCTGATGAGCGCCTGGAACGGGCGCACGTCCCAGAAGTTCGCGCTGCCACCGTGGGGCGTCTTGCTGGATCCTGGCGATTCGATTGCGATCGAAATCCCGGGCGAATATCCGCGCAACGTCATCACGCTCAAGCAGTCGATCGGCGCCGACGGCATAGTGGAGATGTCCACGCAAAGCGAGGATTCATCGCAATACGTCTCGACGGTTACGGCAGATCCGGGCCTGGGCTTTGAAATGCCGGCGATTCAGCTGCCGATGAAGACCCGGCTCTATATGTTGCCCACGCCCTATCTGGACGATGACCAGGACCAGGCCAGGGGGCGGCTGCTGGTGTATTACGCGATGGGCGCATATCGTGACGGCTGGCGTAACGGCAATATCGAGCTGAAGCAAGAGGACAACACTTACAAGTGGATCGGCGCGCTGGAGCGGGCATCCACGCACGGCGTGCTCGAGACGGCGCTCGAGGGCGTAAAGCATAAGTACGTGACGCACCACGATGCAACCATGCGCGTGCGGGTCACGCACGGGGTGCTCAATTCCGCGACGTACGCAGAACTGCTGGGCGGGGCAAATGCCATTGCCCTGTATCATTCCGATGACGACATCGAGATTGTCCAGTTTCTCGAGGCTACGCCAGATGAGAATGAGGCGATCAGCGGCATGTGGACGCTGCGTGGCCTCTTGCGCGGCAGGCGCGGTACTGATTACCTGTCAGGAAAGCGATGCCCGGCCGGGGCGCCGTTTGTGCGGCTGAGCTCAACTACCACGCGCTACAACCCGCAAGCCCTGGCCTTTCTTGGCAACCGGCTATCGTATCGTGGCTCGGGCCTGAATCAACCTCCCATCCAGGGCGATGTGCGCGTCGTGCAGCTGCAGGGGCAGGATCTCAAGCCATATGCCCCGGTCCACGTTTCGGCAGTGCGAAGCGAGTTCTCTGGTGACATCTTCATCGCATGGGAGCGCAGAACGAGACTGCGCGGCGAGCTTCGCAACCTGGTCGGAGAGGTTCCGCTCGAGGAGGACTACGAGCGCTACCAGGTCGAGCTCTATGCCGACGGTGAACTCGTCAGAACGCTTGAGATCGATGACGACACACAGAGCACCTACACGCTCACGCAACAGCAAGAGGATGGCGCCGAGACTGCCGACATCATGATCATCGTGTATCAGATGTCGGCCCAGGTGGGCAGGGGCTTTCCATCTCAGCCGATCTGGCTTGATCCGGGCTTTGAGGTCGCGCAGCTATCGGTCATTGCGGCCATGGAGACGCCAAGCGCTCAGGTCGACGTGGCACAACTGTCCGTGCTGGTGACAACGGGCACGCAACCCAAGGTCGACGTGGCGCAACTGTCTGTCATTGCTGCGTGGCCATCTGGAGACGTGGCCGACATGGAAGTGGCCCAGCTGTCCGTTGTCGCAGCCACCGAATTGCCCCAAGTAGCTCTGGCTGTGGCGCAACTGTCTGTCACGTCCGCCCATTCAATGGTTGGCCCGTCCGAGATGGACGTGGCCCAACTGTCTGTAATCATCGCACACGAGGCGCAACCATGAAACTTCTGTACCTGGACACGTTCGAGGCCGTCAGCTCCGGCTCAAACTGGGATCAAGGCACGGCACTAAGTCGGTTTCTCAACTCTCGCACCGTGAGAGATGGGACTGCTGGCCAATTGCCGACCATCAGCGTCGTCGCAGGAGATGTGTCTGACCGCGCCGTGCGATTATCCTCGAGGGGGAGTAGTTATAACCTGTTCGCGAGCTTCACTGTTGGCGACGAAACGCTTTACCAGACGAGCGGCAAGGCGGTGTTTCATGCTTCCTTCATGCTGGACGATGCGGACACCACGACGAGCAACACACTTTTTCGTCTGGCCACGGGGGCGACCAATGAGGACGACTACGTGGAGCTGATGATGAACCGCGACACCAAGGCCATGTCGCTTCTTGGAGAGTATGCAGACGCCTCAGAATGGGTGCAGGGCACGTTCGCGGCTGTTGAGCTCATCATTGACCTTGACATGGGAACATTCGGGGTTTACCTGAACAATAATTTCCTCTTTGGCGGCACGCACGCGATCACCAAGCTGTGGAATGCCCCGTGGTTCATATCGACGCGCACCCAGTACGCCATCGTGATCGACGACATCTATGTGCTGGGCGGTACCGACGGCTCGTACGCTGATCGGCTCGGGCCCGTGCGCGTGCGGCGTCTGGCGCTGGATGCGGAAAAGTCCACCGAGTTTTCGCCAGAGAACGTGGGCTCGAACATCGCAGCGGTGAACAAGACGGACCGGTCTGGATCAACATTCAATCGCAGCCCGGGCGAAAACGGTAAACAGGACAGGTTCACGGTGGATGTGTCGGAACTCCCGGATGACAAAGACATCTTTGCTGTGCAGCAATTGATTTACTACCGCAAGACGGATATCGGTGATCGGGGCCTGAAATCCATCATCACCGATGCGGGCGGCATCAATGTGGATGCGCGAACGCTGCCACAGAATGTAATCAATTTTGCTGGGCCTGGCTTCGCCCATCTCATCACCCAGGTTCCTGGCGGCGGCACGCTCGATAAGGAGTCGATTGCCGATCTTGAGTTTGGCTACGAGGTAACGGCATCGTGAATAATTTGAATTTGCCCGAAGTCGCGCCAAACCAGAACCAGAAAGAAGTCACGATCAATGATCAGGCGTTTGCGTTGGATGCGGCCTTCTCGAATGTGCTGGTGGTAGATCTATCTGCCGCCAGCCACGCGCTCACCCTGGTCGAGTTCACGCGCAACGTATGTTTCATCGTGCAGGGCAATGCCGTGGCTCGAACGCTTACGGCGTACCCCGGGGTGAAACGTCAGTTCACGGTGATCAACAGCGGGTCAGATGATCTCACGGTACTGACAGGCTCTGGCAGCGTGCTGGTGCCAGCCGGAAATGCCGCAGTGCTGCACACCGATGGCGACAATCTGTGGCAAGCGTCCAGCGGGCCATCTGCGCCTGCGGGAATCAATGATGTGGACAGCGCCGACCCATCGGTGCGCGTGAGCGACGCGTGGCTCAAGCTCATCGAAGGCGATGGTATCAGCTTCGATGATTCAACCCCGGGCGAATTGCGAGTCTCTGGTGAGACGCTGCCCGACATGGAGAACAACGCAGGCAAGATCCTGTCGGTCAATGATGAAGAAGACGGCGCCGAATGGGTCGATCCACCGGCCGGGGGTGGTGATTCTTTGCCGAGCCTGGATGAGAACGCGGGGAAGTTCCTTGCGGTCAACGAAAACGAGGACGGTATCGAATGGCGTGAGCCGCCATCCGGAGGCGCATCACTGCCTGGCATGACCGGCAACAAGGGCAAGGTGCTGGCAGTCAATGATGACGAGGACGGCGCGGAGTGGGTGGAGCCGGCTGGGGGAGCAGGAAGTAATTTCCTGCGCGTGATGGCGTCCTTTTCGAGCAATGACACAGGAAATTACGCCACACTGGCAAACCAGTTCACGCTTGCGAAAGACAAGGATTTGAGCGGGGTTTTTGCGGCATTCAACCCACAGTCCGTGGGAGCAAAATACAGGGGCTGCGTGTTCGAGGTCGACGGATCTGGAAAGATAATCGCGGCCGTGGCAGCCAGCGCTGAGTTCGAGGCCGCAAGCACGGGGCTGCAGGAACACCTGTTCCCAGTTTCCCCAGCAGTCAAACTTGACGCAAACACGGACTACATAATGGCGCTCGTGCGAACGGACGGGACGGGCAGCTCTGGCTGTCGAGCGGCCGCGATCACGACTGGTGCGCAATCTTATTCAGACAGTATGCTGTCATTTGACTCATATTTGACGGCGGGAATTACGCGTCGTTGGTATGTAAATAACGACCCGTATGCAACCAGTGTTTCTCAGTCGAGTTCGTCAGGCGCTGGCGCGTACGGCATTGGGCTGGTGTTTGCCTGATCAAAGTATTCCGACAACCAAGCCATGGAAAAGGTAGATCTGCAGAGATCGAATTCCAATCCCAGACAGCCGGTCGGTTTGCAGGCTCACGGCGATTGCTGACAACATGGCGATTGTGCACACAACATATGCATACATCCTGTAGCCTGTGCCAATGGCAAGATTCAGCCCCATGCGCTCAAATGAATAGCTGCCATACAGTATTGGTAGGCTGATTGTCTGGCTCAGCATGAAGGCCACCACAAGCCCAACGAAACCCAGTGCCAGCGCCCTGTTGTTCGCCCGAATGAAGTGAATGATCGGGCGACCATAAACGAGACCGAGCACATAGAATGGAAGAAAGGAAAAGGTTCTGGCCAAGCTCAAGGGCAGACCGATATCGAAGAGGCCAAGCGCGCAAATTGATATTGCAAGGCTTGATGTCACAGGCCATCGCAACCGCAGTAAAAGAGGCGTCATCCAGCGCCAGAACGCAAGGCTAAGCAGAAACCAGAGGATCCAATATGGCGCGAGGTTGCGCGCGTAGTCGGAAACCCGACCGTTGGATATCACGACAATGCCTTCGTAGATCACGGAAAAAACGAGCAGCAGGCCGATGAATTTAAGTGCTGATGCGTTGCATTTGCCCCAACCATGGCCTGAGAACATGCCCGCGAGAAAGATAAACGCAGGCATGTGAAACGAATAGATGAACACGTAGACCCATCTGGCAACTGGGTTGGAGATGTACGGCTCGATTACGTGCCCCAGAACCACAAGGGTGATCAAAACGCCTTTGACTGAATCGATGTTTTTGTCTCTCATGATCCCCTCTCTTCGGTAATCATAGCGCGGGCCGGATTGAGCTTCAGCCTTGAGACATCGAGCCGAACGGAAGCGACGCCACAATTACCGCGAGTGTCGATCCACCAACCGCCTTCGGGCGGTTTTTAATGCCCAAAGGAAACATCCATGTGTGAAGTCACTCGTGACGAGCTCGATGAAATGAACGCCAGGCTGGATCGCATCGAGGCCAGGCTCGATGGCATCGAGACGGGCACCAAGGATCTGCGCGAAATGTTCCAAGCCCTGCAGGGAGGCTTCAGGGTACTGCAGTTCATCGGCCGGCTGGCCAAGCCGTTTGGCTACATCGCAGCGGCGCTTTCAGCGGTCGCTGTTGCGTGGTCTAAATTCAAAGGAGGCGCGTAATGGCCCAACCTCGAGGAATCAGGAATCAAAATCCGGGAAATCTCCGCAAGAACAGCGATCCGTGGCAGGGCCTGGCGGCGCAGACTGACGCGGAGTTTTTCGTTTTCAAGTCCGCCGCATACGGCATCCGGGCACTGGCCCGTACGCTCATCACGTACCAGGACAAGCACAACCTGAATACGGTTGCCCAGATCATCGAGCGCTGGGCGCCGCCGTCGGAAAATGACACAGACGCCTACGTGAGCCACGTCTGCGCGTTGACGGGGTTCGGTGCGCACGATCTGCTGGACATGCAGCATTACGCGGATCTGCGCATGCTTACCGAAGCCATCATTCGGCATGAGAACGGCAAAGGGCCGCTGAAGACCATCAACTCGTGGTACGACGACGCAACCATCGACAAGGGCTTGGAATTGGCTGGGGTGCGTCGCGAGACCCCAGTGGTGAGCAAAGTTCCGGTGACCAAGGAAACGGTGGGGGCGACCGCCACGGGCGGTGTAGGTGTCGCTCAGCTGGCCGATGCGGCCCCTCATGTCGTCGATGCCGTCGTGCGGCAACAGGATAGCCTGAGCTCTGGCAGCATCGCGCAGATCGTGATCGGAGTCGTGCTGGTGGGCCTGGCTGTGTTCATTGCCTGGAGCCAGGTCAAGAAGCACCAGGCCGGGACCGTGTGATGCTTGCGACCTTATGGGCCAGGCTGCAGGGCTGGGTCGTAATGCTTGGGGCCGTCTTGCTCGTGCTGGCCGGTGCCTATGCGGCCGGGGGCAGGGCGGCGAAACGTGCGTCTGAGATCGATCAGTTGCGCGGGCGCGCAGCGGCAAGGGAGGTGAGCGATGATGTGGATCGTCAAATCGATGCGATGGACAATAGTGCTGTTCGTCGTCGCGCTGGTCGCTGGGTGCGTCAGCACACGCGTCGATAACTACTGCGAGCTGGCGGCCCCGATCTGGTGGGAAGATGCCGGCGAGCTTGCTGACACGCCTGATACGATCGTGCGCCAGGTCGTGCGCCACAACGAACGCTGGCGGGCGATGTGCGGGTGATTAACGGCGCTGAGCTGACCGTCTCTGACTGACAGATCCGATGCTGCAGCCGTGTTTGTCGCAAAACTCCTGTAACGTCATCGTCTGCAGGTCGCAGGTTCTGTCTGACCACCAGTCGTCCCACGACCAGCGCAGACCCAGGTCACGACGCATCCTCTTTACCGTCGTGCCGCCGAGCGGCAGATCAACATCGCGTGGGCGCGTGTCGAGCAGGTACTGTGCAAGCTCTGCGGTGATGATTGCGGCTACACCACGCCCGCCCCTTCCCCTGGGCTCATCTTTGGGCCAGCCGATCAAAACATCAAAACTGTGAGCGGTTGGCCGGCGCTCTCGCACGTCCCACTCGATGCCAGCGTAGTCGGTCGCGTGGCCGATGATCTGCGCTCTACGAGCCATTGCTCAGAGCAGTCAACGCGGCCTCGACTTTGCGCTGAGGCAGAGACCGCAATGCCCCGGCGTTGGCCTGACAATAGATGCCGGTTCGCCGATTGCGTATGAGGGCGCCCGTACCGTCGGCAGTCGTGACCGTCCCCACGACATCCCAGCCAGGCGGCATACCCGCTGGCAGAAGGTAGAGGCCCGGGTGCCCGGGTGCCTCTACCTGCAGACGTGAGCGATGGGCGCGGCTCATAACCCTGCCGCGGCCGCAACCCGCGCGATCGTCAGCCCATCCCAGTCAAGTATCGGGCGCGCATCATCGTATCCGCCCTTGACCGCCTGCATGAGCGTCGTGCCGACAGACCATTCTGTGCTGTCCAAGGCATCGAAGGTATCATCGTCCTCGAGCTTGACCGCCATGCCGTGCGTCCATCGCACGGTGCCGCCCGCGAGCGTGTCTTTGCCGCCGAAGCCATCACACAGCAGCAGGCGGCCGTGCTTGGGGTGGTCGATGATGGCTTCCGTACCGCGAAAGCCGTAGTCCCGCTCGATATCGCGGCGGGCGACGATGGCGATTTTTTGGGTGCGCATGATTACACCTCCACGGGCTCGATGACCACATTGCCCCAGGCGCGAGCCCAGGCCATACCCCAGCTGGAGCCGCGAGCGTTGAGCTCGTCGATCACCTCTTTGCTGACGATCCAGCCTTTGTGATCCCGGTCGAAACGACCGCCACGAGCCTTGAGCTCATCCTTGACGGCCCAGGCTTTGTAGATGATGTAGTGTTGCATGTCGATCTCCTCTGATCTGGAGCCTGATCCGGCGGCTCGCCCGATGTGATCAATCTCGATCACCATGACTACAGTATAGTACCGTCTAAACGGTACTGTCAAATAGGTAATTACCCTATGTCGTAGGCCTGTCGTATCTGCGCATCCGCATCGCGCAGCTGCGCAACAGCGCGCACCAAGTGATTTGGTCTGCATCCCGCCTCTCGCGCGGCATCGGCGGGCCGCTCCCCATTGACCAGCACGAGACGCGCTCCGGCCAGAATTGGCTGGCTGGTCATGCGTAGCAGGGTCGAGAGTGCGTCGAATTGAGCGTCTGTCATGCTGATATAGTACCAGTTAGACGGGTTATGGGGACACAAAAAAGCCCGCGCTGGGGCGGGCTGAAAAATGCGAGGTCGAGTCCTCGCGCCCCATAAATGCCCCAATATTGACGGAAAACGGCTCTATATGCGGGTCTCGGGTGCCTCTCCTGGGCACCACGGGATAATCCTAGATTGTCCCCTATGATCGATCTAGAAATAGCCTGAAACCCCGCATGATTGCTAAGGATCTGCGGGGTTTTTGTTGCGCGCCCCGCATGGACGCACAACAAAAATCCCGCCGAAGCGGGCCTCATGAAATGATCTATGATTTGTATTCTACGCAGCCGCCTTGGCTTCCTTTTTTGCTGCTCGCTGCCGCTCTCTGCTTGCCAGCTCCATGACTAAATGACGCGCCTCTCCTTCTGCGAATCTCGTTAGAGCTTCGCGCATCATTGGTTGGTACCCGACTCCTTGAATCTCGGCCAGTGCCTTAAACAGCGTTACAACCTGCTTCGGCAGCCGAATCGAAATCATCTGCATAGCCAGGGCTTCTTCAACTTGTTGTTGTAGTTCCTTTGGAGCCAGCTCGGCATGCTCTTCACTTGCTCCGAGCGTGCGATCATCCCAGGCCTCTTCAGAGCCCTGGATTTTTTTGGCTGTACCCATAGTCAACTTACCTCATTTGTTACTGGATTTTTCATACATACGAATTTCTTCGACATTAGGCTCGTATGCTGTCTTTATATAAATATTTCCGTTACTTGATGCAAATACTATTTTCAAAAGTCGGCCCCTATAGGTTTTCCCTATAAACCAAAGCGTCTGCGGATCGGTAGTGTGGTCTTCTCTATTGTCAATAAGATAGCCGCCATGCTCCTCAAGGAAGCATTCCTCGATCTCCAGTTCTTGAACACGGTGCTTGTCCTTGAGCTTGGTTCTGACCGCAGCAGAAATTGTCAACTTGATCATCATCTATATTGTATATACGTCAAATCACAAATCAACTGAAAAATTGTAAATACAATTCATCCTCGGTCAGACTCAACCAAGCTCATTTCATGAAAACCCTCGCTGCGCCGCAGGACCATTCCACCATCCGCCCCACGCCAGAAGGCCGGGTCTATCGTTTGACCGCGTCCACCCTGTCGCTATCGGGTGTCTGGGCTGCAGAGCACGCCGCACGGATGACGCCAATTTTGCGACGCCCACGTCTTTGACGGCCAGCAACTGGTCATCTGGTGCAGCTGCCAGCGTAGCCGGCGTATCGAGATTCTTTTCCCACAAGGCCTCCCGCGACGACCGTGGAAGGCTTGGCGTCGTATCCAGGAATTTCGGGAAAAACGATCAACGTCGGAGTGGGCTGGCATGGTAGAGGGTTGATGTTGCGGATTTTCCAGACTATGCCCCCAGGCCAGCACTTCTTCACCCATCTGTCTGCGCAACTGGCGTTGTGTTCGATCAGTTGGTCGGCTGCGGCCTGCCAGCGGTCGAATTTGCTGCCGAGGCTCTCGGTCGTGTGCCCCCGAATGGCGTCGATTGACGTGTCCAGCCAGGCCGCATGCACAACCCGAAGATCGGGTCGTTCCAGCGCGAGCGGAAGCGTTGTGAGAAAACACATGATTTCGCGGCGCGAAGCCGCCGACGCCACATCGAAGGGGGCGTACTTTTCCTGATCCTTCTGCGTACGGGATTCGAAGAACCACCCCGCGCCATCCTTTGGATCGTTTCGCAGCAGGTTGATCTCGTGGTTGCCCAGGACAGCAAATGCCCGGCCACTGTCAACCAGCGTTCGCACTTTCTCGAACACGCGCGGGCTATGAGGACCCCGGTCGAAGAAGTCGCCAACGAACACCAGCTGGCGGCCTTCGGAGTGCTGTCCCGCATGGTTGGATCCGAGGTGGCGCAGCAAACCGTGCAAGGCCTCGTATTCGCCATGGATGTCCCCCACGATGCCCAGAGGGCCCTCAGGCAAGGCTTGAACCAAACTCACATGGTTGCTCTTTCCTGGTGGATCATCGTGCTGACCCGGATCCGAGGTGGCTTTTACCCCTTGCCCTGACTGCCCAGCGCCTGGGCGCCCAGCAGCCCGGCCAGATGACCGAGCAGCTTGTCGCCATGGCCCATCAGGGTGGGCAGATTGTATGTATCGTAGATCGAGCCGTGGATCAGGCCCAGCACTTCGGTGCCATCCAGCATGCGGCGATAGCAGGCCAGGTCCTTGCGGGCGTTGCGCAAGGTGAATTGCATGCCGGTTTCGTCGCCGTCCAGAAGGCGCGAGACAATGGCACCGAAGGCCGCGCTGTTCGACCCGCCATTCGAGACGACCTCGAGCAATTTGGCGAGATCCACGCCCGTGGCCCGGGCTGCATTGACGGCTTCGGCGGCCAGTGCGGCGTGCCCCAGCGACAGCAGGTTGTTGATCAGTTTGAGCTTGAGCGCGCTACCCAGTTCGCCAATGTCGAAGATGTTCTCACAGCAGGCCTGGGCCACTGCGCGTACCTGGGCGCGGCTGGCGGGATCGCCACCCAGCATCATGTTCAGACGCCCGGCCTCGGCATCCCGGGGCGAGCGGCCCAAGGGTGCATCGACCAGGTGCATGCCGCGTTCGGCCAGTTGCCGGCCGATGTCCAGGGTGACGGCGGGGTCTCCTGTGGAGCAGTCAGCCACGATGAGGCCGCGGCGCCCGTGCTGCAGGATGCCCTGTGGCCCGTCCATCAGCGCCTGCACGACAGCGGACGATGTGACGCAGAGAAACAGCAGGTCCACCTTGGCTGCGATCTCACCCGGGTGTTGGGCTTCGGTCGCGCCCCGGGCCACCAGATCATCGATCGGCGCACGGTTTCTGTGGCCCATGAGGGTGACGGGATAGCCGGCTTCGAGAAGGTTCTTGACCATGCCGTGGCCCATGAGGCCGGCACCGATGAATCCAAGTGTTTCAGGTTTCGCCATGCTGTATCCTTGCTGGATTGGGTCTGTGCGCCAAATGGCCGCGTGGCCGCAGTTGCTGCGTGGCTGCGCGATTCAGCACTGGTACAGGTTGTAGCCCAGTGCGCCAGCAACTGCTGCAGCCATTCGCTGCCCGCGAACACTATTGCCCACATCGTCCAGGGGCGGTGAGAATGCCGCGATGCCCATCACCCCGGGCACGATGGTCAGGATGCCGCCCCCGACGCCGCTTTTGGCGGGCAGGCCTACAGTGTAGGCCCAGTCTCCCGAACTGTCATACATGCCCTCCATGGTCATTTCGGCCAGTATGCGCGCACAGTGCTCTTTTTTGATCACCTGTTTCCGGGTGATGGGGTTGCGCCCCCCCGCGGCAATGGTGGCACCCATGGTGGCGAGTTCCACGGTGGACAGCAGGGTGGAGCACTGGCGTGTGTAGACCTCGACCGCTTCCATGGGATCACAGTAGGCGCTGCCAGCGGAATACAGCAACCAGGCAATGCCGCGGTTGTGGAAATTGGTGGTCTGTTCGGATTCGTTCAAGGCATCGCACAGCGCAATGTCGGCACCTGTCAGGCTGCGCTGCATGCCCAATATGCGCTGCCAGCGGTCTTCCTTGTCAGTGGCCCGGATCAGGCTGGCGGTGGCGATGGCACCGGCATTCACCAGCGGCGACAGCGGCTTGTCGCCGTGCAGTTCGAGTGCCATGACAGAATTGAATGGCAGGCCGGTCGGGTCGGCACCAATTTTTTCCTGTACGACATCGGCGCCGAAATCTTCCAGTGCCAGTGCCAGCGTGCACACCTTGGAGATGGATTCGATGGCGAAGCGAAAGCTGCTGTCGCCCGCCTGTGCGATTTCTCCCTGGGTGGTGACCACTGCCAGCCCGGCCAGGGTGCTGTCGATGTTTTTCAGGTAGGGGATGTAGTCTGCATTCTTGCCGCCTGCGTCCCCTGCATGCGCGCGGTGAGCACGCGCAACAGTCTCTTGGAGATCGGTCATGATGAGTCGGGCGCCACCCTTGCGGGTGGCGCTTCCTGTGGATTTATGGTTTGTCGACCACGATATGGTGCAGGGGCCGGACCTTCGGGTGCAGGAAGAAGTGGCCTTCAGGCGCATTGTGGGTCTTGAGAGGGACCAGGGTGGCATTCATCTTCTTGCCCTGCTTGCTGTGCAGTGCATAGACGATGAACGGGATGGCCAGCACGATGAGGAAGGCGATCACCAGCGTCCCTGTGTACATTTCCACGGTTTCACCGCCGGGCAGGCCCGAGGGCGGAACGAAGGACACGAAGAATGCCAGCAGGGAAATCAGGAACCCGATGCCGGCGACGGCGATCTTGAAGCGCTCGCCTCCTGGGACATGGAATGCACGCGGCAGATCCTTTTGCTTGCGTATCAGGTGGATGTACGCCAGAAACAGCAGGAAGTACGTGCACAGGTAGATCACCACCGTCAGTGCCATCGCGATCAGGAACGACACGTTGTTGCCACCGCCCGTGTTGGTAAGCACGATCAGGGCCACCGTGGTGATGACCACCTGCAGAACCACCAGCGCCACCGGCACACCGTGCTTGTTCACCTTGTCGAACGGGTGGGGCAGAATGCCCTTCTGGGCGGTGACCAGCATGCCCCGTGAGGGCCCCACGATCCAGGACGCCACTTCAGCCAGCACCCCCAGAACCAGCAGGGCCATCAGGATGCGGACCACCCAGCCGTAGTGCGGGCCATAATGGCCGATCAGCTCATTGAAAGCCTGTACGATACCGGCCGAGAGGTTGATCTCATCGCTGGGAATGGTCATGGCCACGGCCAGCCCGCCAAGCGAACTGAGCACGATGGCGACGATGACCAGCAGCAGGATGGCAACCGGATAGTCACTGGTTTTCTTCATCTCGTTGACATGGGTGGCCGAGGCCTCGACCCCCATGTAGCTCAGGATGAAGGCCACGAACACCACCAGCGTGCCGATTTTGGTGAAGTCGGGGAAGAACGCCGCTGCCGTGATGGGGGTGGCGCTGGGTTCACCACTGACCAGGTAGGCGATCGCCAGGATCACCAGCACCGCTGCAGGTATCAGGATGCCGCCGAAAAAGCCGATCTTGGCAATTTTGGCGGTGTATTTGGTCCCCGCAAACTGCGTCAGCGTCAGCACCCAGAGAACAACCAGACCGGCAATGGTCTTGATCACCGGATCGGTGTTGAGTTCGGGCCAGTTCAGGATGAAGGACAGGGATCCCAGCAAAAAATAGATCATCGGAATGAAGCCGATGGCGATTTCGAGGTAGCAGCACGCGATGGCCACGAAGCCCCAGCGTTCCCCCAGGGAATTCGAAACCCAGGAGAATACCCCGCCTTCTTCCCAGCCCTGGACCGTGGCCATTTCCGCCGAGCACAGCCCCACGGGGATGAACCACAGAAACCCCCCCAGGAGCAGGAAGAACACCAGGCTGAAGCCAGATGTGGCAAAGGTCGGGTACTCATAGACCGCCATCACCATGGATGCCGTGATCGCAAAGAAGCCCAGCATCGACAACTGCTTGATGTCGGCTGTGCCCGTTGGTTTGGTCTCTGACATGATCCGCTCCAGATGCGTCAACCGTGGTTGAAACCCGAGGCTTCGGCGGCGGTGAGCGGTTTGCTCACGGGATGGGCCTCGAAGTGGGCAATGGCGCGCGACATGTCATCGAGCAGCAGGCTGGCGAGGTCGTGGCTGACGCCGTGACGCACCAGGATGCGCTGTATGACCAGATCTTCGCGGTTGGCCGGCATCGAGTATGCGGGCACTTGCCATCCACGGCTGCGCAGACGGTCGGCCAGGTCATACAGGGTGTAACCCCCGATGCCGGTGTCGGTCTTCAGCTTCCAGGCCAGGCCTGGAATGCCGGTCTGGCTGTCGCCGCTGAAGATCATCTCGAAGGGCCCCATTTTTGCAATCGCCTCGGCGAGGTACTGCGCCGTCTGGTAGCAGGCTTCGTGCACCTTGCGATAGCCCTCGCGCCCAAGACGCAGGAAGTTGTAATACTGGGCAATGATCTGACCGCCAGGACGCGAGAAGTTGAGTGCGAAAGTGGGCATGTTGCCGCCCAGATAGTTGACGTTGAACACCAGGTCCTCGGGGAGGTCGCTGGCCTCGCGCCAGATGACCCAACCCGCGCCCAGCGGAGCCAGCCCGAACTTGTGGCCGGAACTGTTGATGGATTTCACGCGTGGCAGGCGGAAATCCCAGGTCAGGTCGGGGGTGCAGAAGGGGGCCAGGAAGCCGCCGCTGGCACCGTCCACGTGCATGGGGATATCGAGGCCGGTGTCTTTCTGCAGTTGGTCCAGTGCATCATGCACGGCCTTCACCGGCTCGTATTGACAGGTATAGGTGACCCCCAGCGTGGGCACCACCCCGATGGTGTTTTCATCGGCGCGTTTGATGACCTCTTCGGGGTTCATCATCAGGCGCTCGCCTTCGAGGGGGATCTGGCGCAGTTCGACGTCGAAGTAGCGGGCGAACTTGTGCCAGCAGATCTGCACTGGCCCACAGATCAGGTTGGGACGGTCGGTCGGCTTGCCTTCTGCCTTGCGCTTGGCGCGCCAGCGCCATTTCATTGCCAGGCCGCCCAGCATGGCGGCTTCCGAGGAGCCAATGGTGGAGCAGCCCATGGTGGAGTCCGGGCTGGGTGAATTCCACAGGTCGGCCAGCATAAAGTGGACCCCAGAATCGAGACAGCGGTTTAAGCTGTAATCCGAGGAGGAAAACAGCGTGACAGAGGTCAGGAAACGCAAGGTTCACAGCGCGGAATTCAAGGCCAAGGTGGGCATAGAG
>Ga0172382_10001531_pt1 | contig 41159 bp, 33 predicted proteins | sample Leawel138RmetaG_FD_122245 | JGI IMG/M metagenome (GOLD analysis project Ga0172382, IMG submission 122245) | Leachate microbial communities from a municipal landfill in Southern Ontario, Canada - Leachate well 138R metaG | ecosystem: Engineered > Solid waste > Landfill > Unclassified | place...
AAGCCGATGATATTAGAGATTTAATAAAACTTATTAAAGGAACACAAATAACCGAAAACACTATTTTATTTTCTGAGAAAAAAGTAAAAGATTATTTTATAGATAAAGGATATAGAAATGTTAGCGTAAATACAAAGCAAGAAGAAGATACAAGTTTAGTAAATTCAAAAGTTTTAATTTTTGAAATAAATAAGGCAAATAGGGTAAAAATTGAAGATATAAATTTTATAGGCAGTGAAAATATTGGTGAAGAAAAAAAGTTTTATGACTTTTATTTGTCAGCCCAAAAACGCGGAGATTGGAAACTTCGTAGAGCTATGAAAGACACCAAACGTAAAACATGGTATAATGTTTTTAAATCTTCTAAAATGATACCCGAAAAATACGAAGATGACAAAAATAATATAATTAGTAAATATAATGAGTTGGGATATAGAGATGCCAGAATTACTTCGGATTCTATTATAAAAAATCCTAAGGGAACAATAACTGTAAATGTCAATATTGACGAAGGTAAAAAATATTATTTTAGAAATATCACATGGATTGGTAACACTAAGCACAATTCAGAACTTTTAGACAGAATTCTTGGAATTAAAAAAGGAGATGTTTACAACCAAAAACATCTTAACGAAAGATTATTATACGATCCTGACGGAGTTATGTCGATTTATCAAGATAACGGTTATCTTTTCTCAAATATAAATCCAGTTGAGGTTTTGGTTGAAAATGACTCAATAGATATTGAAATGCGAGTATATGAAGGCAAGCAAGCAAGAGTAAATAGAGTAAATATTACAGGAAACACTAGGACTAACGACCATGTTGTAATGCGTGAAATTAGAACTCGTCCTGGTGCTTTATATAAGCGTTCAGAAGTTCAGAGAACAATTAGGGAATTAGCTCAACTTGGTTATTTTGACCCTGAAAAACTAAATGTAGATTTTCAGCCCGACCCAGTAAGTGGAACTGTTGATTTAGAATATCTTGTAGAAGAAAAACCCTCTGACCAGATAGAACTTTCGGGAGGATATGGGGCAGGAATTATTGTGGGAACTTTAGGATTAACTTTTAATAATTTCTCTTTACGAAATACTTTTAATCCAAAAGCATACCGCCCATTACCAAGTGGAGACGGACAACGCCTTTCGCTTAGAGTACAAGCCTCTGGACTTTGGTATCAAAATTATTCTTTTACATTTATAGAGCCTTGGTTTGGTGGCAAAAAACCAAATTCATTTACAACTTCAGTTTATCATTCCTTAATGTCTAATCCTAGTTTTCAAGATACAAGTATGTACTTTTTTAAAGTTACTGGTGCAGGTTTTGGTTTAGGACAAAGACTACGTGTTCCTGACGATTATTTTACGCTTTATAATGAACTTTCTTTTAAACATTATAATTTAAAAGATTATCCTAGTCCAGGTTTTACGCTTTATAGAACAGGGCGTTCAAATAATTTTAGCTTTAAAACAGTTTTAGGACGAAGCTCATCTGGACCAAACCCGATATTCCCAACAACAGGTTCAAACTTTTCTGTCTCTGTAGAGCTTACTCCTCCGTATTCTTTATTTAATGGCAAAGATTATACTGCAAGTATGACAGCCCAAGAAAGATATAAATGGATAGAATACCATAAATATAAATTTACCGGTCAATGGTTTACAACTCTTGCAGGAAGTCGCGATGGAAGTAGCAGAGCCTTGGTTTTAATGTCGAAGTTTGAGTTTGGAATGTTAGCAATGTATAATAAAAAACTTGGTCCATCGCCTTTTGAAGGCTTTCAGGTTGGAGGAGACGGACTTTACGGATATAATTTATATGGACTAGAAACTATTGGTTTAAGAGGTTATTTAAATAATTCCTTAACTCCATATAATGGCGGGAATATATATGATAAATTTACTTTAGAACTTAGGTATCCTTTGTCTTTAGCACCAACTGCAACTTTATATATGATTGGATTTCTTGAAGCAGGAAATGCCTGGTATTCTTCAGAAAATTTTGATCCATTTGATTTAAAACGTTCAGCCGGAGTTGGTGTTAGAATTTTTATGCCTATGATTGGAATGTTGGGAGTTGACTGGGGATATGGTTTTGACGAACTTTCGGGTTCAACAGGCTCTAATGGTTCGCAATTTCATTTTGTGATAGGACAACAATTTTAAAACTTAATTTGGAACACAATTTGTATTTATTAAATTATCTAAATATTAAAAATTTTAAACTATGAAAAAATTATTTGTTTTATTTATCGCCGCAATATTTTCGGGATTAGTTTTTTCCCAAAAAACTGCTTATGTGGATACTGAATATATTTTAAACAATATTCCCACTTACGAATCTGCTAAAACTCAGCTTGATGAAATTTCTGAAGAATGGAAAAAAGAAATTGACTTAATGAAAGATAATATTGATAGAATGTATAAAGATTATCAGTCGGAAAGAGTTTTGCTAACAGAAGAGCTTAGAATGAAACGCGAAGAAGAAATTATGAAAAAAGAAAAAGAAATGAGAGATAAGCAACAAAAATATTTTGGTAAAGATGGTTTATTATTTAAAAAACGCGAAGAGCTAATAAAACCACTTCAAGACGATATTTTTAATGCAATAAAAGAAATAGCTCAAGAAGGTTCTTATGCAATTATTTTTGATACTGCAAACAGCTTAAATATGTTATACACAGACCCTAAGCATGATAAAAGCGATGATGTATTAAAAAAGTTAGGTTATAAAAATTAATTATTATATTTGCCAAAATTTTAAAAAATAAATATGAAAAAAATTATTATTTTATGCGTAGTGTTGGGAGTGGCACTATCAGGTTTTGCTCAAAAACTAAAATTCGGACATGTTGACACAAACGAAATTTTTGCTAATATGCCAGAAAGAGAAGCAGCCACAAAATCTGTTGAAGAATATGCTAAAACTTTAGAAACCCAGTTGCAAAGCCTATCTAAAGAATTAGAAACTAAATACAGCGACTATATGGCTAATAAAGATAGCTACTCGCCATCCATTGCTCAAATGAAAGAAGAAGAAATAGTTAATCTTCAGCAAAGAACGCAAGCATTTCAGGTAAGAGCTCAAGAAGATATGCAAAATAAAGAACTTGAATTATTAGAACCTATTTATACTAGAATTCAAGAAGCTATTAAAACTGTTGCAGCAGAAAAATCACTTTTATATGTTTTTGAGGTTTCTACTCTTTTGTATTTTTCTGAAGAAAGTGTGGATATTACTAATGATGTGAAAATAAAACTTGGAGTTAAATAAATAAAATTTTGTAATTTTAATCCCGATTAAAGTCGGGTTTTTTTTTATCATGAATTTACCAATAGGAGTATTAGATAGCGGAATTGGAGGACTCACAGTTTTAAAAGTCCTTAGCCTAAGTTTGCCTAATGAAGATTTTATTTATTATGCAGATAGCAAAAATGCTCCTTATGGAACTAAGTCTGTTGATGAAATTTATATTTTAGTTGATAAAATAATAAAATTCTTAATAAATAAAAAATGTAAATTAATTGTAATAGCATGTAATACTGCAACGGCAGCTGTAGTTTCAGACATGAGAAAAAAATACAAAATTCCAATTGTGGGGCTAGAGCCAGCTGTAAAACCAGCATGTTTAAATACAAAAACTAATAATATTGGTGTTTTAGCAACAGAAGGAACTTTTAGAGGTCAGCTATTTATAGAAACCAGCGAAAAATACAAAAATTATGTAAACATTCATTTACAAGTGGCTAAAGGTTTAGTTGAATTAGCAGAAAATGGTGTTTTTGATGGTGAGGAAGTTGAAAATATTTTAAAAAAATATATAAAGCCTTTTATTGAGCATAATGTTGACCATATAGTTTTAGGTTGCACACACTATCCTTTTTTTACTCCAATAATTAAAAAAATTACAAATAATAAAATAAAAATAATAGATTCAGCTGAGGCAGTTGCACGCAGAACTAAAGATTTGTTAATGACTAATTCTAATTATAGAAAAGAAGCTAATAGACAAAACATAAAAATATATACTAGCGCTAATAAGGGGACTATAACAAATGTCGCAAACAAATTGTTTAATGTTGAATACAATTCTGATTTAGTAGAATATTTTTTTATTTAAGCCTAATTTTATAACATATTTGGTTTTTTTTGCGTATAAAAATATACAGAGACTAAGTTTTATGAATTGCATAATTTTAGATGACGACATATTAACCCAGAAGCAATTGACAAGTTTTATTCACAGATCTGACTTGTTAGAACTTAAAGCTTGTTTTTCCAATCCAAAAGAAGTATCGGATTTTATTAAGAATAATCAAATAGATTTAATATTTTTAGATATTGAAATGCCTCTTATGAGTGGATTAGAGTTTTTAGGACAAGCTAATTATGATTCATCAATTATTATAATATCAGGAAATAGAAAATATGCTTTAAATACTTACGAATATAAAGTTTCTGATTATCTCGTAAAACCAATTGAATTTCCTCGGTTTTTAAAATCTATTTATAAAATTATTGAAAAAGATCATGATAAAATTAAATTAGATAAAACCGATAGAATATTTATAAAACTTGCAAATAAGTATGAAAGAATTAAATTTTCAAATATTCTGTTTATTCAAAATAACGAAAAGAGTACAAGTTTAGTAACAAGAAAAAATAATTATACTCTAACTTGCGGAAAATTCAAATTTGAAAATTTTTTAAAAAATAATTTTTCTTTTAAACTAAGTGATAAACTTATAATTAATCTTAAAGAAATATCTTTAATTTCAAATAATAAAATTGTGTTTTTTAATGATTTTGTTTTAGAAAACATAGAAATTGACTCAAAAACATTAGAAAATCTTAAAATAAAAATCAAAGAATTACAAAATGATTAGCAATAGAGATTTATTTCTCAATTATCTTGGTCAAACTTCTGATTCTCCATATTTATTAGAAATAGAAAGTGCTGAGGGAATATATTTAATAGGTCCTGACAAAAAGAAGTATATAGATTTAATTTCCGGTGTTTCTGTTAGTGCTTTGGGGCATAATTTTGAGCCTATTAAAAACGCAATCGAAAATCAATTGCAAAAACACTTACATTTAATGGTTTATGGGGAGTTTATCCAGTCGCCTCAAGTTAAGTTAGCAGAATATCTTGTTAAACTTTTACCTAAAGAAATAAATTCTGTATATTTTGTAAATAGTGGGAGTGAAGCTATAGAGGGAGCTGTAAAACTTGCAAAAAGATATACAGGCAGAACAAAAATCTGTTCTTTTGTAAACGCCTATCATGGTAGTTCTCATGCTGCTTTAAGTTTATGTGGAAACGAAGACTTTAAAAGTTCTTTTCGTCCGCTTTTGCCTGAAATTTACATTTTAAGAGTAAATAATTATGAAGATTTGAATATAATTGATAAAGATACAGCTTGTGTTGTAATAGAACCTATACAAGCCGAAGCTGGCATAATTATTCCTGAAAAAAATTGGTTTAAGGAATTGGAAGCTAAGTGTAGGCAAAATGGAAGTCTTTTAATTATTGACGAAATTCAAACAGGATTTGGAAGAACGGGTAAAATGTTTGGTTTTCAACATTTTGATATTAAACCTGATATTATTTGTTTTGCCAAGGCTTTAGGTGGTGGCATGCCAATTGGTGCTTTTGCAGCTCCAAAAAATATTATGCATAGTTTTACTTCTAATCCTATTTTAGGACATATAACAACTTTTGGCGGACACCCGGTTTCGGCTGCAGCTGCCTTGGCTTTTCTAAAATATTTGAATGAGAACAAAATAATAGAAAATATTCAAGAAAAAGAAAATCTTTTTAGAAAAAACCTAAAACATCCTAAAATTAAGGAAATCAGAGGTAAAGGCTTATTGTTAGCTGTAGAAATTGAAAATTTTAATATGGTTTTAAAATTAGTAAAACAAGGCTTAAAAGACGGATTTGTAACAGATTGGTTTATTTTTCACGATTCCGCTTTTAGAATTGCTCCTCCATTAAATATTACAAATGATGAAATATTGTTAGCTTCAAAACTAATTATTGAAAGCTTAAATAAAATTTAATCTGTTTTTAGAAAATAAAATTGCATATTTGCGTTATTAATTACAAAGAGAAATAATGAAAATATTTTTTAAAATATTATTATTACTTGTTTTTTTGTTTAGTGTTTATAGTTCTAATGCTAAAGAACTCCCTTATATAGAAGAAGTTGACTCTATTGCAGATTTATTTATACAAATAGAAAATGAAAAATCGGACACAAAAAAAACAGAAATAAACCAATATTTGATAGAGTATTTAGAAGATTTTTTGGGTAAAACAGAATCTTTTTCGGCAGATTACAGTAAAATTAAAAAACTTTCGGTTTTAATTTCTGATGATAAAGCTTTAAAAGTTTATACATGGAATTTAGCTTTTCAGGATGGAAGTTTTAAATATTTTGGATTTTTACAATATAAAACATCAAAAAAAATAAATGTGTTCTTTTTAGAAGATAAAAAATATAATTCTGAAAATCAGCCACGCTTATATCAAACAAATACTGAATGGTATGGTGCAATTTATTATGAAATTATTACAAAAAAATGGAATTCAAAAACATATTACACACTTTTAGGCTATGATGCTGCTGATTTTTTAATAAATAGAAAAGTTATAGAAACATTATATTTTGACAGAAAAGATTTACCAATATTTGGAAAAAAAATATTTAAAATCAATAGAACTCTAACAGGAAGGTTGGTTTTTGAATATGCAGACAGGGTAACAATGCTTTTGAGATATAATAAAAAACAAGATATGATAATTCTTGATCATTTAGTTCCGCCTGAGCCAAAATTTACAAATATGTATGAGTTTTATGGCCCTGATTTTTCCTATGATGCCTTAGTGTTTAAAGGAGGAAAATGGATATTAGAAGTAAATATTGACCCAAATATTGCTATAAATTTTAAAAAAGATCCAAAAATTAATCATTTAAAACGAAGAAAAGTTTCTAAAGGTTTTTAAATCAAAAATAAATGAAATCTACCAAAAATATAACATTTTATTTTGTTGATAACGACACTGATGAATTAGATTATTTTAGAGAAAATTTTAAGCCAAAACTAAATTTTAATTTACTAACTTTTAGCTCTGTGCAAATGTTTATTAATAAATTAAAATCTGAAGAAAAAAACAAAAATTTTAAAATTGTTGTAATAGATAATATAATTACAAGTAGAGGTATGAATACACGCACTGCTTTAGAACTCATTCCTCCTATAAAAAGCATGGACAAAGAAATAGAAATCATTATTTTTGCCGATTCAGAAAATATTGAGTTAAAAGCAACTAGCAGTAATGTTAAACCAGCAGCATTTGTTAAAAAAGATTCTCAATATTTTATAAGATTATATCCTATTATTTCTCGTCTTATTTCTGAATATAACTTAAAGAAAAAGCAAAGAAGTGTAAAATATACAACAGTTTTTGTAATAAGCATAATAATTTTTGTTATATTATTTTTAATCATAAACAACTACATATTGTCGTAAATTCTGACGTTTTGTCAGCAAAGTTCTGATGGCATACAGTTTGACAATTAGCCATAGTTATAAATATAAATTATATGTAATATGTCACAAAAAACAGGAAACATTGGAGTTACAACCGAAAACATTTTCCCTATTATTAAAAAATTTCTTTATTCTGACCATGAAATATTTTTGCGAGAATTAGTGTCTAATGCTGTTGATGCTACTCAAAAATTACGGACTCTTGCACTTTCGGGCGAATATAAAGGAGATGCTGAAAATGTAAAAGTTGAAGTTTTACTTGATAAAGAAAACAAGACATTAACTATTCGCGATAATGGTATTGGTATGAGTGCTGAGGAGGTAGAAAAGTATATAAATCAAATTGCTTTTTCTAGTGCCGGCGACTTTTTAGATAAGTATAAAAATGTTGAAAACGCAATTATAGGACATTTTGGTTTAGGATTTTACTCGTCGTTTATGGTTTCGAAAAAAGTAGAAATTATAACAAAATCATACCGTGAAAACGAAAAAGCCGTGAAGTGGGAGTGTGAAGGAGATCCTGCTTATACTCTTTCTGAAACTGAAAAAGAAACAATAGGAACAGATGTAATTTTACATATTGATGAAGAGTCGCTTGAGTTTCTTGAAAAAAACAAAATAGAGGAATTATTGAATAAATATTGTAAATTTTTACCAACGCCTATAGCTTTTGGTAAAAAAACAATTTGGAAAGATGGTAAAGAAGAAACTACTGAGGAAGATAATATAATAAATAATCCAAAACCATTGTGGAAACAAAAGCCTAGCGATTTAAAGGATGAAGATTATAAAAATTTTTACCAAGAGTTATATCCTGCAAGTTTTGAAGAGCCTCTTTTTAATATTCATTTGAATGTTGATTATCCTTTTAATTTGACAGGAGTTTTATATTTTCCAAAAATTAAATCTAATTTAGATATTAATAGAAATAAAATTCAATTATATTCTAATCAAGTTTTTGTTACCGATTCTGTTGAAGGTATTGTGCCTGAATTTTTAACCTTATTGCACGGAGTTTTAGATTCACCTGATATTCCTTTAAATGTTTCTCGCTCTTATTTACAAAGCGATGCAAATGTTAAGAAAATTTCTGGCCATATTACAAAAAAAGTAGCAGATAAATTATTTGATATTTTTAAAGAAAATCGCGAAGATTTTCAAACTAAATGGGATGATTTAAAAATGTTTATTGAATATGGAATGATTTCAGACGAAAAATTTTATGAACGTGCAGAAAAATTTTCATTACTAAAAAACATAGATGATGAGTATTTTACTTTTGAGGAATATAAAACAAAAATAGAAGCTGAACAAACTGATAAAGATAAGAACTTAATTTATTTATATGCAACTGATAAGGAAGAGCAATTCTCTTATATTAAAACTGCAAAATCAAAAAACTATGATGTACTTTTATTAGATGGGCAGTTAGATGTTCATTTTATAAATACTTTAGAAAGTAAATTTAAAGATTCACGTTTTGTAAGAGTAGATTCTGATATTATTGATAATTTAATTAGGAAAGAAGATAAAATTGAATCTGTATTAAGCGATCGTGAACAAGAAAACTTGAGATGGGCTTTTCAAGGAGTAGTTGGCGACAGTATGAAATATTGGGTAAGTTCTGAAAATATTAGCGGAAACGATTTACCTGTATTAATTACTCGTGATGAGTTTATGAGAAGAATGAAAGATATGTCGGCACTAAGTGGTGGCACAGGATATTACAGAGATTTGCCTGACAATTATAAGGTAATTATTAATACAAATCATCAAATTATTATTGATTTAAGTTCTAAACTCGAAAAGAAAAATAATTCAAAACGCTTAGAAATTGACTCAGAGCTTAGCGAATTAAATTCAGAAAAATCTTTAATAGAAGATAAACTCAAAGAGATTAAAAACGAAGATGATAAGCCAATAGAAGATAAAAAGAAAATTGAAGATTTAGATTCAAAAATTTCTGAATTAGAAAATGAGAAACAAAACTTGTACAAGGATTTTGGTAAAAAACAAAAACTTATTTCTCAGCTTTTCGACTTAGCTTTACTTTCTAATAATTTATTAAAAGGCGAAGCTCTGAGTGAGTTCGTACAGCGTAGTGTTGATTTATTAAAAGCTAAAAAATAAAAAAAAAGGCTGTCAATATTTTTTAGACAGCTTTTTTTTTGTATTAATCTATTGATGCTTTAAGTCCCTTATCTACAAGACTTTGTTTCAAAGGTTTTAGTGATTTATAATCACCTTTTTTAACATCACATTTTCCTTTAAAATGAGTAATAAAAGCACATTGCTCGGCTTGCACAAAGTCGTGATCGCAAATTTCTACTAAGCAAGAAATAACATAATCAAAACTATTAATATCGTCATCGTATAAAATTAAATGACGATTTTTATTAGTGCCAGAACCTTGTGATATTTCTTCACGTTTTATAGGCTTTAATATTTTTTGATTGTCTTTCATATATTGCAAAAATACTAAATAAAACAATAGAAAACTATACGGAAAGTTTAAGAAAGCTCATTTTTATAAAACATGAAGAGATTAATGGTCTATCCCAATGTTTTTCTCTATATTAGTAAAAGTGATCTAAGATAATAAGTAAAGTTTTATTATTGAATAATTTACTTAACTTTATATTCTTCAGGCACTAAAATAGGTTTTACTTCTATGCTAGTTTTTCCTTGTTTAACAATTTCAAACACTACAGATCTATTTAATTTTCTAATATTATCATCATCCACTTCTACTGTTAGTGGTTGTGATTTTCCATAATAAGAAATGATGAGCTGTGATTTATTTACACCTTTATTCAGCAAATAACTTTGAACGCTCTCGCATCTTTTTTTACTTAATTTCATATTATACTCAAGATTACCATAGTGGTCAGTGCGTCCTGAAATTCTTAATTCGGCATTGGGATTGTCTTTCAACCAATTTGCCAAATTATCCAAGTCGGAATAATATTGGGATTTAACTATTGACTTATCAAAATCAAACAAAATATTTTCAATATATAAAATGGGTTCAATTTCCTTTTGTATATTTTCAGCAATAATATTATCGTCTTCTTTATCTTCATATTTATTTTCGTTATCAGTAAGATTTTCTAAATTTTCTTTGTCTTCTACAACATCTTGTGTTTCAGCTATATCCTCTTGAATTGTTACAATTAATTCATCAACAAGAATATCCCATTTACCTTCCTCTGGGACTTCGATTTGGGCTGAGGTTTGGTATTCATCATTTATATAAATACTTATATCATAATTTCCTTTCTCAACATTTTTAAAGACATATTTTCCATCTTCATCAACTTCAGTGCTTGCAATTTCTTTATTATTATTATTATCAATTAGTTTAACTTGTGTTTGTCTTAATTTGTCAGCGTCTTCAGGATTTAATTTCACTATTCCTTTAATTTCAGCCAATTCGGGTACAAGTTCTCGTATAATAGAAATGCAATCACAGTTTCCCACGCCTTCTCTTCTTTTGTTATCGTTAACAGGACAAAATGCAAAAACTTTTCCGTTTTCAATTACATATCCCATATCATTTCCGGATGTACTAAATGGAAAGCCAAGATTTTGAGCTTTAGTCCAAGATTTAGATTCCTTATCATAATTAGAATAAAACACATCAAAACCACCTAAATTATTATGTCCTTCAGAACTAAAATACAAAGCGTTTCCATTATTCATGATATAAGGCATTTCTTCGTGGTATTTAGTATTTATTTTGTCTCCCATATTCACAGGTTTTTTCCATTTTCCATTATCGCCTCTATCGCTGTACCAAATATCTAAACCACCATATCCACCTTTTCTCATACTGGTAAAATAAATACGTGAACCATCAGGTGTTATAGATGCGTGTGATTCCCATTTTCTAGTACACAATTCTTTTACTTTTTTTGCGACTTGATATTTTCCATTTTCAAATTTACTCATATAAATATCGCCATTATCATTTTTATCAACAATTAAATATAGTTCTGAGCCGTCAGCGGTAGTAGTAACCGGGATATGTGGATATTTTATTTGCAAATCTTCCTCAATTGATTTTGGAGAATGAAAACTTCCTCCTGCTTCGTCTCTAATAGCGATATATACAGGGTCTAATTGTATCCCGTCATTAGATTTTTGCCAATTTATGTCTGGAGGAAAAACATTGTTTTTGCCCTTAGTAAAAATCAATCTATTTTCTTTGCTTGCTAAAATAGGGCAACGCAAATTATCTTCTTCAAGTCCTTCTATATTAATTTTTTCTAAACTCATTCTTTGGTAATCAAAAAATTCTTGTGCGTCTTTACAAGTTTGTATTTCTCTGCTAATATCTATTGAATATAAAAATTTTTTATCTTTTCTTCTTTTTAGTTTTTTAAATTTATTAAAAGCCTCTATAGCTTTATCATATTCTTTATTTAAACGATATGCAAGACCTAAATAATACCACGAAATTACAGGAGCTTTTTTTTCGGAATAAGAGTTTTTATATTTCGCAGTAATATTTCCTGAAGCTAATTCTAAGTAAGATTGAGCTGTTTGAACATCTTGCTCGGTTTCGGAACTTAATAAACAATATCCAATCTTATAGGCACAATTAAAATTTTCAGGTTCATTTTCAAATATTTCCATATAGATTTTTCCTGCATCGCAATATTTTTCATTTAGTATTAAATTTTCTGCTTGTTTCCATTTTTTACTAATGGATGTTTTTGTAGAAGAAAAGCTTGAAATAGAAATTACTATTAAAAATATGAAAAACATCAATTTTAAACTGATTGTACTTAGGTTAAACTGTTTCATAATTATATTTGCTTATAAATTAAATAAATATCAAATGCAAATATAAATTATATTTTAATCATTACATAAAAAAAGCATTTTAAATATCATTTATTTAATAACAAAGTGTTAAATAGTTTTAAAAACTCCGTTTAATTTATGTTTTACGAACATGTTTAAAAAATAGCTTGTCAATAAGTTTTATTTTTAATAAATTAATTATTATTTTCGTACTGTTGAAAATAAATAAATATTAGAATATGCAAAAATTACTATTCTTAGGAGACGAGGCTATTGCACAAGGAGCGATAGACGGCGGGATTTCGGGATTTTATGCTTATCCTGGAACACCATCTACCGAAATTATGGAATATGCTCAAAAATCAAAAGAGGTTGCTCAAAAAGGGATACAATGCAAATGGTCAACTAACGAAAAGACTGCTATGGAATCCGCAATTGGTATGTCTTATACCGGAAAAAGGGCAATGGTACAAATGAAACACGTTGGGATGAATGTTGCAGCAGATGCTTTTTTAAACTCTGCAATAACCGGAGTTAATGGAGGTTTAATAGTTGTTGCCGCTGACGACCCATCAATGCACTCTTCACAAAACGAACAAGATTCGAGATTTTATGGAGATTTTGCCTTAGTGCCAATTTTAGAACCTAGCAATCAGCAAGAAGCTTACGAAATGGCTAAAAATGGATTTGAAATTTCAGAAAAATTTAATGTGCCGGTTGTACTTAGAATAACAACTAGATTAGCTCACTCACGTGCTGGCGTTAGTTTAGGAGATAAAAAAGAACAATTAAAAATAAAATTACCTAAAGACCCACGCCAATTTGTACTTTTACCAGCTATTGCGCGTAGAAATTACAAAAAGCTTTTAGAAATGCAAACTTCTATACAGCAAGCCTCAAACGATTCGAGTTACAATAAATATATTGATGGGAATAATAAAAAAATTGGCGTTGTGGCATGTGGTATAAGTTTTAATTATTTAATGGAAAACTTTGATGGCGAATGTCCTTACCCTGTTGTAAAAGTTTCACAATATCCTATTCCTGAAAATCATATTCAAAAATTGCGACAAGAATGCGAAAGTATTTTAGTTTTGGAAGATGGTTATCCATTTGTTGAAAAACAATTAAGGGGCTTTTTTGATGAGGGTATTAAAATTATGGGTAGATTAGATGGAAGCTTACCAAGAGATGGAGAATTAAATCCAAATATTGTAGCTAAAGCTTTGGATATTAACATAGTAGAAGGAGTAGATATTCCTGAAGTTGTTAAAATGCGTCCTCCATCATTATGTCAAGGTTGCGGACATAGAGATGTTTATAATGCTTTAAATATTGCTTTGGAAGATTACGAACCAGGGCGAGTTTTTGCTGATATTGGTTGTTATACATTGGGTGCTTTACCTCCATTTAATGCTATAAATTCTTGCGTTGATATGGGTGCTTCAATTACAATGGCTGTAGGAGCCGCTGACGCAGGTTTAGTGCCGGCAGTAGCAGTAATTGGTGATTCAACTTTTACCCATTCAGGTATGACAGGACTTTTGGAGGCAGTAATTAAAAATTCTCCTATTTTAGTTTTAATTTCTGATAATTTTACTACAGGAATGACAGGAGGGCAAGATTCGGCAGCTAAAGATAGAATCGTGGATATTTGTAAAGGCTTAGGTGTTGACCCAAAACATTTAAGAACTTTAGTTCCTTTAAGAAAGCATCACGAAGAGAATTTAGCAATAATTAAAGAAGAATTAGCCTATAAAGGTCTATCTGTTGTTGTGGCACAACGAGAGTGTATTCAAACTGTAATAAGAAGCAGAAAAAAAATGGGTAAAAACAAATAAAAATTTACAAACATGAAAAAAGACATAATTTTAGCAGGCGTTGGCGGACAAGGAATTTTAACAATTGCTGCCATTATTGGCTCAAGTGCTATAAATAAAAATTTATACTTAAAACAAGCCGAGGTGCATGGAATGAGCCAACGCGGAGGCGATGTTCAATCAAATTTAAGAATTTCGGATAAACCAATTTATTCAGATTTAATTACTAAAGGACATGCAGATATGATTATATCTGTAGAACCTATGGAATCTTTAAGATATTTACCTTTTTTGAAAAAAGACGGTTATCTTATTACCAATACTGTTCCATTTAAAAATATCCCAAATTATCCTGAAGATGAAGAGATTTATGCTGCAATAGATAAGCTTCCAAACAAAATTGCTTTAGATGCAGAGCAAATTGCAAAAGATTTAGGAAATGTAAGATCTTCTAATGTTGTTGTACTTGGTGCTGCTACTCCTTTTTTAGGATTTGCTATTGAAGAACTTGAAGGCGGGATAAAATCATTATTTGGTAAAAAAGGTGATGAGCTTGTAGAAATGAATATAAAAGCCTTACATGCAGGATATGAATTTGCAAAAGAAAAAATTAAATAATGTTTTCTTAATAATAAAAAAAAAGAGGCTGTCTTATAAGGGTAGCCTCTTTTTTATTTCTTTAATTTCTTTTAATTAAAATGTGTATCTTATAGATAAGGCACCACCCCAATATAAGCTATGGTTGGTATCGCCTAAAAAGTCCCACATTGGGCGTGAATCAATACTTAGCAACAAAGGAGCGCCTAAAGTATTAAAATCATATTCTAAACCAATTTGCCCACCAAGCGCTACACCTAAACGATCTTCATATCCGGCGTAATGATAATAACCAACACTTGCACCAGGACCAACATACCAATTTAATCCTTCAACGATATTCCAATTCCAATGATAAATTCCAGCTAAAGATAATCCGTAATTACTAGAATTACCACCCCAGCCTAAATCTAACTCAAGTCGGTTTGAAGAGCCAAAACCTTTTTGGTAAGAAAGTTCAGCTCCATTAAAACTTCCAACACCAAATCTTAAACCAATAGCATTAGAATTTACTTGAGCTGAAACAAACATGCTAAATAAAAAAGCGAAAATGCTTAGTAAAAAAAATTTCTTCATCAATTATTGTTTTTTAATTACCTACTCTTTTTTGGATTTTCGGATACTCCATAAAATATTTCACAAAATTAAATATATAAACTAAAAACTACAAGTTTTGTTTAAATTTTTTGAAAAATGAAAATTGCAGAACTTGAACCTATTTAAAAAAGCGAGGCAAGAATAAAGGCAGGTATTATAAGTTAGAAACTTTTAGTAGAAAACCTAAAACCAACAACCCCATCTTAGATTATACGTAAATTCCCAAATAAAGTTTCGTTTTTAGCCATCAAATCGGTTCGAGTTTTAAAACTCGGAGTTTTTTTTTTGGAAATTAAATTAAGTTTAAGCCCAAATATTAGAATTTATTGTTAATTTTGTGGGAATAGAAAGTAACAAATTGGTGGATTATTTCTGGATATGGGGGGGGGAGCGTGGGTAAGTGAGTTAGACTGTAAGCTAAGAAAAATTGCATCATTCTAAAAAAATTAGTATCTTTGCGTAATCAAATGGAATGTAACAAATTAGATAAATGGCTAAGAAAAATCAATCTAAAAGGTTAACAAAACAACATAAAGAAACGCATGGCGTTGTTGGTATATTTAGCAATGAAGCGAAGTTACACGATGTTACTGTTGGAAAAATATCGAATCTTGTTATCGAGCAACTTGAAAATGAATTTCCCCAATTATCTTTTCGCCATAGAACAAGTATAAGAAAAGAAGAAATAAATGAAGCACTACAAAAAGTTGATAAAGACTTAGGTCAAACTCTTTTTGTTGCAAATTCAAGTATAATTCCTGATGGTGGAATAATAGAAGTCAAAGATGACAATGAAAATTGGAGAATTATTCTAGTATCAGAAGCCAAGCATCAAGGAAAGGACATTGAAAATATCAAAAAGGGTAAATTAGTAGGTAAGGATAACAATCAAGATTTAATGGCTGCTGGTAATGCAATTGAAAGATCGCATAAAAACATATCTGAAATTGCAAACCTAATGCTATCTGAATCACATTTTCCTTACATATTATTTTTGGAAGGGTCAAATTTTCTAACAGAAACTATCTCTATCAAAAGACCTGATGGTAGAGTAGTAAGCTTGGAATACAATTCTGGAATGTTGAATAGATTAGATAAATTGACTTCTGCAAATTATGGGATGCCAATCAATACCAATTTATGTAAAAATAAATTTGTTAAGCATAAGGATAAAACCATTATGCTTCAAGCTACATCTATTTATACACAAGGTAATGGAGAAAGATGGAATATTAAAACAATGTTTGAAATAATGATGGAGGTTTCTAAAACATCTCTCCAAGTTTTAGGAAGTGATTTGTTCAAGCAGCTAACCGAAAAGAAATAGGCAATGGCAAGAAATGCAACAAATAAATTACTGCAACAAGCTAAAAAATCAAAAAGTGATGAGTTTTATACTCAACTTTCTGATATAGAAAGTGAATTACAACATTATAAAGAACATTTTAGAGATAAAGTAGTTTATTGCAATTGTGATGACCCTACAATTAGTAATTTTTTCAAATATTTTGCATCAAATTTCAAGGATTTAGGACTTAACAAATTAATAGCATCTTGTTATAGAGAACAAGAAATGGATTTGTTTAATTCCAATAAAACCGAAAATGGTTCATTTTATATTTACACAGGAAGAGATGAAGAAAATATTACTCCAACATCAAAGGATATTGCTTACTTCAAAGGTGATGGAGATTTTCGCAGTGCAGAAAGTATTGAACTACTAAAACAATCTGATATCGTTGTTACAAATCCCCCATTTTCTTTATTTAGAGATTTTGTAGCCCAAATAGTTAAGTTCAAAAAGGAATTTCTAATAATAGGTAATATCAATGCTATAACATACAAAGAAATATTTAAACTCATCAAAGAGAACAAATCTTGGTTAGGAATAAATCTTGGCAGAGGTATTTCAGGTTTTATTGTACCCGAACACTATGAACTTTATGGAACAGAAACCAAAATAGATAATTTAGGTAACAGAATAATTTCACCTAATAATTGTCTATGGCTCACTAATTTAGACACATCTAAACGACACGAAGACATTAAGCTTACAAAGAAGTATCATGGAAATGAAATTGAATACCCGAAATATGACAATTACAACGGAATTAATGTAGATAAAACGCAAAATATTCCAATGGACTATGATGGGTTTATGGGAGTGCCCATTACGTTTTTACATAAATTTAACCCTGACCAATTTGAAATAATCAAATTCAGAAAAGGAGATGATGAGAAAGATTTATCAATAGGCGGAAAATATCCTTATTTTAGAATAATAATTAGAAATAAACGACTAAAAAGAATATCACAAAAAACAAATATCCAACAGGTAACAAAAAAATTAGAAATCCCCAATTTCCAAAGATAAATTATTAAATAAAACTAATAAAAACAATTGTTTTATAAAAATTATTGTTAATTTTGTAACAATAGAACGTAACAAACTAGGGGTTTGTTTGGGTAGTATGCCCAAATATTGGATAGCCCTTTGTGTTTTTTGTAGCAATGTCGATTTGTTTTTAAGAGAGGGAGGCTCAGAAAAATAAATAACAAGAAAAAACAATTAATATGAGCATAGCAGGGGAGATTTCTCACAAAGCAGAGCTTCGCTCGAAATGACCGATAATTATCGGTCGAGAGCTGAGGTTGAATTTTCCGCCTGTTTTGTCATGATTTTTGTTTTGCTTTGCAACAAAAATCCCGCCAAAACCCCACTTTTACAGTCTCCTCCTCAAAAAAACTTACAGATTTTTCTGTGATTTTATATCATTTATTTCTATTTGTTTTCAAATTTCTTATTTTTGCAAAAATTTAGATTAATGAAAGAATTTAAAAGATATACTGTTACAACAGCTTTGCCTTATGCAAACGGTCCTATTCATATTGGTCATCTTGCAGGAGTTTATGTACCCGCCGACATTTACGTAAGATATTTAAGATTAAAACATCAAGATGTGGTTTTTATTGGTGGTTCTGATGAACATGGCGTACCAATCACTCTTACAGCAAGAAAAGAAGGAGTAAGTCCACAAAAAATAGTTGATCGTTATCATAATATTATAAAAGATTCATTTGAAAAATTTGGAATTTCTTTTGATATATATAGCCGTACTAGTAATAAAATTCATCATGAAACAGCTGCAAGTTTTTTTAAAAGCTTGTACGATAAAGGAGAATTTATTGAAAAGACGAGTAAACAATTTTTTGATGATGCTGAAAATCAGTTTTTAGCCGATAGATATATCATAGGAACTTGTCCAAAATGTGGAGCTGAAAATGCTTATGGCGACCAATGCGAAAGCTGTGGTTCTTCACTTAGTTCAGACGAGTTAATTAATCCAGTTTCGGTTATAAGTGGAAATAAACCTGTTTTGAAAGAAACTAAACATTGGTATTTGCCTTTGGATAAATATGAAAATTGGCTTAAACAATGGATTCTTGAAGAGCATAAAGAATGGAAAACTAATGTTTATGGTCAGTGTAAATCTTGGTTAGATGCAGGACTTTTTCCACGTGCTGTAACCCGAGATTTGAATTGGGGTGTAAAATTACCTATACCTCAAGCAGAAAACAAAGTTCTTTATGTTTGGTTTGATGCGCCTATTGGATATATTTCGGCAACAAAAGAATTAAGACAGGATTGGGAAAAATATTGGAAAGATTCTGAAACTAAATTAGTACACTTTATAGGAAAGGATAATATAGTTTTTCATTGTATTATTTTTCCTGCAATGTTGAAACAAGAAGGTAGTTATATTTTACCCGAAAATGTTCCAGCTAACGAATTCTTAAACTTAGAAGGCGATAAAATCAGTACTTCTAGAAATTGGGCTGTTTGGCTACACGAATATTTAGAAGAATTTCCAAATAAACAAGATGTGTTGCGTTATGTACTTTGTGCAAATGCTCCCGAAACTAAGGATAGCGATTTTACTTGGAAAGATTTTCAAGCCAGAAATAATAATGAATTAGTAGCTATTTTCGGGAATTTTGTAAATAGAGCACTTGTTCTTACTCATAAATATTATGATGGGAAACTACCTCAACCAAGTGAAATTACACAAGTTGAGCAGGAAATACGTGAAGAGGTTTTTAGAATTAAATCTTCTATTGAAAAAAATATAGAAAATTATAAGTTTAGAGAAGCTCTAAAAGATTTTATGCAAATTTCTAGAATAGGGAATAAATATTTAGCCGATACAGAGCCTTGGAAATTAATTAAAACAAATCCGGAAAGAGTAAAAACAATTATGTATTATTCTCTTCAACTATGTGCTATAAATGTAATTTTAAGTGAAGTGTTTTTGCCTTTTACATCTTTAAAACTTCGTAATTTACTAAATATGGGCAAAACAGATTGGGAAGATGTTTTAAAATTTGATTTGTTAAAGCCTGAGCATAAAATTAATAATGCCGAACTTTTATTTGAAATTATTGATGATGAAAAAATTGAAAAACAGTTAAATAAACTTGAAAAAACTAAAAAGATGAATGAACTTTCTGAAAAAACAATAGACCCACAAAAAGAAGAAATTACTTATGATGATTTTGTAAAACAAGATATTAGAATTGCCACAATTTTAGAAGCAGAAAAGGTTGAAAAGGCTGATAAATTATTAAAACTTTTGGTTGATACAGGTGTTGATAAACGAACAATTGTTTCGGGTATTGCCGAATATTATAAACCTGAAGAAATTATTGGCAAACAAGTATGCGTTTTAATTAATCTTGCTCCTCGAAAATTGAGAGGTATAGAATCTGCAGGAATGATTTTAATGGCTACAGACCAAGACGGTAGTTTAAAGTTTATTAGCCCTGAAAAAATAACCCAAAATGGTTCAGTAATCAGTTGAAAACTTAAAAAAAACAAAGCTTCTTCTTTGTTATTTCAAAAAAAATAAATATTATTGCAAAAAATTATTTTAAGTAAAAGTATTTAATAAAATCTATATTGTTTAAGTCTTAAAAATGAAACTTTTAACCTTGATTCGTCATGCTAAATCTGAGCAAGACACCAGCGATTCTGATTTTGACAGAATATTAACTGAGAGAGGAATTGATGATGCTTACAAGATAGGTGAATATCTTGCAAAACATTTACCAAAACCAGATTTAATAATTTCAAGCCCAGCCGAAAGAGCTGCCCACACTGCCGAAATTATTGCAGAACAAATTGATTATCCCGAAGATGAAATTGAATTTGTTGATGAAATATATTTGTGTAGTACTTCTGAATTTATTGAGGTTTTAATGGAACAAAATGTGAAAACTAAACATGTTTTTTTAATAGCTCATAATCCTGGGATAACAAGTTTTGCAAATTTATTAACAAGCTCCAATATTGATAATATGCCTACAAGTAGTGTGGCGCATATTGAGTTGGATTTCTATAAATGGGATGATATAGAAGCAGAAACCGGTAAAATATTGAAATTTTTTACCCCTAAAACTATATAAAAAAACCGAACTTTAAAGCTCGGTTTTTGGGTTTATGCAGATTTTGTATTTTGTGAAAAGTCTTGCATAAACGAACTTCGTACAATTGTTGTTAACACAACTTCTGTGATATATTGCGTATCTCCTCTGTGGTCGGTATAAGAACGTCGCATTAGTTTTCCGTCAACAGCAATTTCTGAAGATTTTGATAAAGAATTGCTAACCATTTCGGCTAAACTTCCCCAAGCAACAACATTATGCCTTAAAACTTCTTTAACCAATTTTTCGCCTTGTTTATAAACGTCTGTGGTTTCTATTGTAAATCTTGCAACTTTGTTACCTGAGCCGAAAGTTCTTATAACGGGATGATTTGCAATTATTCCTATTAGTTGTACCCTATTATTCAAATTCATAATTAAAGTTTTAATGTTTTTATTCAGAATCTTGTTTTAAAATTCTATTTTTATTTACCTCTTCTAATTTTGCTTTAAAAGCAACTAGCATTTTTAATAATTTGTGAGCATCTTGATAAGCTATATCAAAAAAATCTTCACTAATAAAATTTCTATTTCTTGCTTTGTACAAGCAGGTAACTACCTCAGCAATAGAGCGTATAGAATAAGATGTTAGTCTAATTTGATTTGGGTTCGACTGTACTATAGCTCCTTCGGCAATATTTAATGCAATTGAATCTGCTGCCTTGCGAAATTGATTTATTAGATAAAACGCTTCGTCTTTTGGAAAACTTAAAACTGTTTTGTTTATTAATTCTCCATATTCCATTGCGGATTTCCAAATTACAAGTTTTTCAAATTTAAAGTTCATGATATTTTTTTTTAAATGAATAAAAAGCAAGCACAGAAATATTTCTATGCTTGCAAAATTTACTAAGCAGCCTTTGCTCTGATAATGATTTGGTTAACTAGCACTTCGTGAAACCAGATTTTTTCACCTTTATCATTTTCAAACTCGCGGTTTGTAAGTTTTCCATTAAGAATAACTTCACTTCCTTTATGGCATTTTTCTTGCACTTTTTTAGCAGAATTACCCCAAGCCACAATATTGTGCCAATAAGTTTTTGTTTTAAACTCATTTTTTTCCTTGTAATACTCTGTTGTTGCAATTCTAAATTTTGCCATTAACTTACCATCTCCAAAATCTTTAATAACTGGGTCTGCACCTAAATGTCCGATTAAAGTTACATTGTTTACTAAATTCATAATACTAAATTTTTATTGTTATACATTTATTTAATTAATTACGCTCTTGTTTTGTTTTCACTACTTTCTAATTTAGCTATAGCTGATTTTATATTTCTATAAAGTAGGCTTTCAGCTAAAATTTCATAAACTTTTCGTAAATTACCATCACCGTCTGTGTAGGTATTACTTACTAATTTACCCTCAATAATTACTTCGCTACCTTTTGATAACTTTTGTTCAGCTATTTCAGCTGATTTTCCCCATGCGGTTACATTGTACCAGTTGACAGTTTTTTCAAATTTTCCATTTCTTTTTTCTAAACTGTTTGTGGCAACCGAAAAACGAGCCATTTTTTTACCACTTTCAAATTCTCTGATTTTAGGTGTTGCACCTAAGTTTCCAATCAATTGTACACGATTTCTTAAATTCATAATATTTAATTTTAAAAGTTAAACTTCTGTCTTGCGATAATTTTCAAAAATTGAGAATTGGCGTTCGACAATTTTGTTGCTGCAAAGATGTGGGTGTAAAAATCCTAGAGTCGGTTTTTAATTATTTACTTTCGCTTAATATTCGTTTGTAAATGCTTACACTTTTATTTGTGTCTGATATTTAGGTGCTTATGGTTTTTTTAGCTTGTTAGAAAAATGGGACTTTTATTAAAGAAATTATTCCTAACTTTGGCAAAAAATTACTTTTATGAAAAAACTACTTATTATTTTAGCTTTAAATTTATTGTTTTTTAATGCTTTTTCACAAGTTCATATCAAGCCAGAAGAAATAAAAGATAAAATGCAATGGTTTGGAGATGCAAAATTAGGAATATTTATTCATGCCGGCATTTACTCAGTTGAAGGAGTTACAGAATCTTGGAGTTTTTATAATAAAAGAATAAGCTTCGAAGATTATATGAAACAAGCTAAGGGTTTTACTCTGAAAAACTATAATCCAAAAGCTTGGGCCGACTTAATTGAAGAAAGTGGTGCAAAATATGTTGTTTTTACTAGTAAACATCATGATGGAATTGCTATGTACGACACAAAAATTAATAATCAAAGTATAGTTAAAAAAACTCCTGCAAAAAGAGATATGATTACTCCGCTTTTTGATGAACTGAAAAATAAAAATATAAAATGTGGTTTGTATTATTCACTTTTAGATTGGTCTCATATTGATTATCCTGTTTTTTTAAATGATAGTAATCGCTATGAAATTGAAAACGATTATGCAAGATGGAATAAATTTAGAGATTTTTTACATTCACAAATAGTAGAGATTTTACATAAATTTAATCCTGATTTATGGTGGTTTGACGGAGATTGGGAAAGAAGTGCAGAAGAATGGGAAGCTGAAAAAATTAGAAATATAATTTTAAAATATAATCCAAATACTATTATTAACGGGCGTTTACAAGGCTGGGGTGATTATGCAACTCCTGAGCAAAATATTCCTGTTATTAGGCCAAAATTTAATTGGTGGGAACTTTGTATGACAATAAACGAATCTTGGGGTTTTCAACATAAAGATTTAAACTTTAAATCGCCTTACGAAATAATTACAATTTTTGTTGACGTAATTTCTAATGGTGGAAATTTACTCTTGGACTTTGGACCACGCGAAGATGGAAGTATTCCCGAAGAGTCGGTTCATGTTTTAAAAGAGCTTGGTGCTTGGAATAAAAAACACGAAGAAGCCATTTTTGAAACTGTTCCCGGATTTCCTCCTGGTCATTTTTATGGACCTTCAACAATTTCTAAAGACAGTACTAATTTATATTTGTTCCTTGCCGGTAATCCGCAAAATCAAATAACTATTCGTGGCTTGATGAGTGAAATAGAAAGCATTTCTGTTCTTGGTTCAAATAATAAAGTGAATTTTAAAATTCTTGGCAAAATTGATTGGAGCGAAGTTCCTGGTTTGGTTTATATAGACGCGACTAAAGAAAACGACATTGATAAATATATGACAGTTTATAAAATTAAGTTAAAATCACCAATGAAACTTTATCGCGGACATGGTGGATTTTATATTGATTAATTTTTTAAATGAAAAATCGCTTAATAATTTTATCTGATATTTATGGATTAAAAAACTCTGCTTGGCTTGAAGATTATAGTAATTATCTAAATCAATATTTTCAAATTAAGCTTTACGATATTTTAAAACTTGCAGAAATTGGTGAAAATATTAGCAACTTAAAAAAAGTTCATTATTTATTTGTAAAAAATGGTATTGATAAGGCAGTTTCAAATTTAATAAGTTTAGAAACTCAAGAAATTTATGTTTTAGGCTTTAGCTTGGGAGGTACAATTGCTTGGATATCAGGTTTGAATGGGCTGAAAATCAAATCTTTGTTTGCTGTTTCCTCTACAAGATTAAGATATGAGACAGAAAAGCCTAAAACTAATATTAAACTAATTTATGGGGAAAAAGATGAATATATTCCAAACAAAAATTGGTTTTTAAATATGGATTTATCTGCAGAATTTGTCTTAAATCAAAGACATGAATTTTATAAAGAAAAGAAATTTATAAAACAAATTTGCGACACTCTACTGGATTAAGTGCTGACTGTCAATTAAATGTGGGTTTTTGCAATCATAGTTAATATGTTTGCAACATTTAAACTTAAAGCCTGTTTATTTGAATAAATAAATAATATTATGGAATTAGAAATTAATAAATTTAGAAAAATTGCAGGTTGGTTAATAGCTTTGGCTTTACTTACAATGTTTTTACCAAGTGCTTATGGAAAGTTTACAAATCCTGAACAATACGAACAAATGGGTTTAGCAGATTGGCGAATAATTATTGGAATAGGTGAATTATTTTCTATTCTTTTGTTTTTATTTCCACGCACAAATATTTTAGGAACCATACTTTTAAGTTCTTATATGGGCGGAGCTATTATTATTCATATGATGGGGGCTACTAGTATTTTAGTTCCTGCAGGTGTATTGATTGTGGTTTGGGCTGGAAGTATTATTAGAAATCCAGAATTGTTTTTCAGGCTTGTAAATAATTGCCCCATATTGCGGTTTATTAGGAGATAAGCTTAGCAAACAACTGTATTCTGTTTTAATAAATTTAAAAGTATATTCATAAACATAGATTACAAATACTAAGTTTAAAAGAAAAATTGTTTGATAAAAATTTAAGTAATTTAATTAGGCAATCCAATGCTTTATTATATTTTTGTGTTTTAAATTTTAATAAATGCTTTTTACTAGAAAACAATTTTCTTGCTTAGCCATAGTTTTTACAACTTCTTTCATGGGGTCTTTTTTAATTTCTTCAGTAAATCTTGCTTTGCCAGAAATTGAAAGCGAGTTTAATATTGAAGCTATTAAATTAAGTTGGATAGTAACTGCTTTTTTATTGTCCTCTGCAATGTTTTTACTGCCTTCAGGTGGATTGAGCGATAGGATAGGGGTGAAAAAATTCTTTAGATTTGGTATTATAGTTTTTGTTTTATCTTCACTCATAGCTTCTTTATCTCCTAATGCAGATTTATTGATAGCTTCAAGGTTTTTACAAGGAATTGGAGCAGCCTTAACCTCAGCTACTGGACCAGCTATTTTAGTTTCGAGTTTTCCACCTCAACATAGAGGCAGAGTTTTAGGATATTCTGCAGCATCTGTATATATGGGGTTGGCTTTTGGCCCTTTTGTTGGCGGATTTATAACTCAATATGCAGGCTGGAGAATGCTTTTTTATATTTCTACTTTTGTGGGTTTAGTTGTTGCAATATTAGCATTTTTACATTTAGGAGAAGAAAATATTGAAATTAATAATTCTAAACGTCCGAGTTTTAAAGGAATGGCTTTGTTTATGCCTGGACTTTTAATTATGGTTTATGGCTCTTCCGAAATTCCTAGTATTGCTGGTTGGGCTATGTTGTTTATTGGAGCTTTTATGTTGCTAATGTTTTGGATAGTAGAATCAAAACTTGAAACTCCATTATTTAACACCAAACTTTTTACTAAAAATAAATTATTTGCATTTTCAAACTTAGCTGCTTTAATTAACTATTCGGCAACTTATGCAATTGTGTTTTTATTAAGTTTATATTTACAAAAAATAAAAGCTTTATCTCCTCGTGATGCAGGAATGATTTTGATAGCACAACCTGTTGTTATGGCAAGCCTTTCTCCTGTTGCAGGACGTTTGTCGGATAAGTTTCAAGCTCGTTATTTGGCAAGTATAGGCATGGGCTTATGTGCTTTAGGTTTGTTTGGTTTTGCATTTTTAACAGAATCTACACCAATTTGGTTAATTGTAATTTTACTTTTTAATATGGGCTTGGGTTTTGCTTTATTTTCATCACCAAATATGAATACTATAATGAGCTCAGTTGAAAAACAACATTATGGTACTGCTTCAGGAACTTCGGCAACTATGCGGGTGATAGGTCAAATGACAAGCATGATTATTGTTACTTTATTTTTTGCAGGTTTTTTCGCAAACGAAAGCATTAAAAATGTGCCAAATCAGGTGTTTCTTAATGCTATAAATTGGGGATTTGCTTGTTTTGCTATTATTTGTGTTGTGGGAATTTATTTTTCTTTTTTTAGAGGAAAAATTAATCGTATAGATGCTTAATTGCATAGAAATAAAATAATAATTTTCTTTTTTTAATTAATTTCATTAAGATAAATTGTTAAGCCAAAGTCTTTTATTTTTTTAATTAAAATTCTTAACTTTGTAAAAATTAATTGAATTTTAAGTATGAATTATCCTAAACCTAAAAGTGAGAAATTAATTTCTGAACTTAATAAATACGTAATAGTTGAGCCTTATCCTTTTGTTGTGGATTTAAAATCTTGTAAAGGAATGTATATTGGTACTATTGATAATGATAAAATTTTTGATTGGACAGGTTTATATGGTTCAAAATTAATTGGATATAATCATCCTAAAATGTTTGAACAGAATTATCTCACAAATTTATCTTTTGTTGCTAATACAAAACTTGCGAATCCAGATTTCCTTAGTCCAGAATGCTTAGATTATTACAGACTTTTGCATAGCCTTAGTCCAAAATGTATGCGGGATTATAAGCCCGAGGTTTATAGCGTTAATTCTGGTGCAGAAGCTGTTGAAAATATGATGAAGTATTTCATTAAACTTTTTCAGCATAAAATGGACAAAAAAGGGAAGAAAGTTAATAATAAACGTTTTATATATTTTGACCAAGGTTTTCATGGGCGAACGCTTTTTGCTTTAAATGTTACTGTTTTAGACCATGACCCAATGCTTACTAAGGATTTTCAAGGTTTAGTTCCTGGCAATTTTAAAATCCCTTTTCCTGCAATGGATAGCGATAAAACTTATGAGGAAAATTTAATTGTAATGAATTCAGCTCTTGCAAGTTTGGAATATATTATGCAAACATATTCAGATGAAATTGCGGGACTTATTCTTGAACCTATTCAAGGAGCAGGTGGACATAGAATTGCTTTGCCTGAGTTTTATACTAAATTAAGTTTACTTTGTCAAAAATATGATATTGCTTGGGGTTTAGATGAAGTACAAACTGCAGGTGGACAAACCGGAGAGTTTTTTAGTATAGATTTATTTGATATTCCTTATCCGCCTGATGCAGTAGCTTCAGCAAAAAAACTTGGTAATGGAGTGGTTTATATGAAAAAACCAATGGAAGATATTGGCGTATTAGATTCAACTTGGGGAGGTACTCTATCTGATATGTTGCGTTTTGTGCAAGAATGGAAAATTGTTCAGGAAGAAAAGCTTTTAGAACAAATTGAAGAAAAAGCTAAATATCTTATTTCAAAATTAAAAAAATTGCAAGAAAAATTTCCTAATATAATTGGAAATATTAGAGGTTTAGGAATTTATCAAGGCTTTAGCTTAAAAAAAGAAGGAGATAAAGCAAAACTTGTGGATTTAGCTTTAGAAAATGAAAACTTACTTCTTCTTGCTGCTGGTAAGGATACAATACGCTTACGTCCGCCACTTGATATGACAATGCAAGACGTAGATTTACTTTATGAAAAATTGTATAATTTATTTGATAAAAATTTTTAAATGAAAAATATAAATTCTATTAAAGTCATTATAATTACAGTATTTACATTTTTAATTTATTCAAATACTTTAGGTCATAAATATGCCTTGGACGACAAAGCTGTGTATTGGAAAAATGAGTTTGTTCAAAATGGAATTTCTGGTATTAAAGATATTTTGGCGTATGATTCTATGGCAGGAATGTTTGGAAAAGATTCTAAAGAATTAGAAGGTGGTAGATATCGTCCTTTATCTTTAATTACTTTTGCTTTAGAAGTGGAATTTTTTGGTCGCAAAACTTCTGATATTTCTGCAAAAGAAGACTTTTTAGGAAATCCGAGAATAAGTCATTTTTTAAATATTTTATTTTATATAATTTCTTTACTTATTTTATATAAAACCTTGTGCCGTTTATTTAAAAATTATAAACCTAAGTTTGAGTTTTTAAGCATTCCTTTTTTGGCAACTATGTTTTTTGCCGCACACCCTTTACACACAGAAATTGTAGCAAATATTAAAGGAAGAGACGAAATTTTAGCTTTTCTTTTTTCTATTTTAGCACTAAATTCTATTTTAAATTATACTGAAAAAAATAAGTTTACTGCTTTGATTTCTGCATTTATTTTTATTTTTCTTGCTTCAATGTCAAAAGAAATAAGCATTACTTTTTTAGCAGTTATTCCATTAAGTATTTATTTTTTTAGAAAAGAAAAATTCTCAAAACTTATTATAATTACAATTCCATTATTAGCAGGAGCAGGCTTGTATTTGATTTTTAGGAGTATTGCTATTGGAAATCAAACTGGTATAGAGGCTTCTATGTTAATGAATAATCCTTTTTTAGAGGCAACAACTACACAAAGGTACGCAACTGTGTTTTTAACTTTATTGATTTATCTAAAATTATTAATTTTTCCGCATCCATTAACTTGGGATTATTATCCTTACCATATTCCAATTGTTGATTGGGCTGATTGGAGAGTAATTTTGGCCTTAGTTTTATATTTAAGTTTAGCCGGAATTGCAATTTATGGATTTAGAAAAAAAAGCATTTATTCTTATTGTATTCTTATCTATTTAATCACTCTTTCAATAACTTCAAATTTATTTTTTAATATTGGAGCTTTTATGAGTGAGCGTTTTGTATATGTCTCATTATTAGGTTTTTGTGTAATTTTTGCTTATTTAATTTCTGAAAAATTAGCTCAAAAAATATTAAATATTAAAAAATATAAAAATCTTTCTATTTCAATTTTTGTTTTTGTTTTAATAGCATTTTCTTTAAAAACATATTCTCGCAATTTTGATTGGAAGGATAATTTAACTTTATTTGGACATGATGTTAAAGTAAGCATAAATTCTGCAAAAGGTAATAGTACTTATGCAAGTGAATTGTATAAACTTTCTGAAGATGCAGAACAAAGCAAAGATACTTTATTGCGAAATAAATATTTGAAAGAAGCCATTCCATATTTTGAAAAAGCTTTGGAGATTTATCCTGATTATTCAGAAGCTTTGATCAGACTTGGAAATATTTATTATAAATTAGACGGAGATTATAAGAAAATGATGGATTATTATTTAAAAACTTTAGAAACTAATCCATTAAATGCCGATGTGTGGGCTAATGCAAAAGGAGTTTTAAATTTTAATGTTGACGAGCCTGAATATGAAAAATTTATTTGGAAGAGATTTTCTGAACTGTCTCCGGATTATTACGAGTCATATTTTCAGATTGGTTCATTATATTATTTTGAGGGCGTACAAAAAGCTGATTCTGTGATTTTTTGGTTGGAAAAGTCTAAATCTTTAAATTCAAATCATTTTGAAACTTTATTTTATTTGGGAATTTCTTATGGCAATATTAATAATATTCAAAAAGCTCGTGAAAATCTTTTAAAAGCAGTTGAAATTTCTCCAAATATTGAAGCTTATCGCTATTTAGGTATCAGTTATGGTATGGAAGACGATGATAAAACAGCACTTTCTTATTTTGAAAAAGCCCTTTCCTTAGATCCAAATAATGAAGTAATTAAAGGATATGTAGATTTAGCAAAAAGTAGATTAAACTAATGATTTTACCATTCTAAAATAACTTTGCCACAATTTCCGCTATCCATTGCTTCAAAGCCTTTTAAGTAATCATCAACTTTAAATCTATGAGTAATTATTGGTTTTATGTCTAAGCCTGCCAAAAGCATTGCTTCCATTTTATACCAAGTTTCATACATTTCTCTGCCGTAAATACCTTTAAGTTTCAGGCCTTTAAAAATTATTTCATTCCAATTTACTGGCGAAGTCGAAGGTAAAATTCCTAATAAAGCAATTGAGCCTCCGTTATACATTGCTGTAACCATTTGGTTAAAAGCTCCACCATTTCCCGAACATTCTAAGCCAACATCAAAACCTATTAAATTATGTTTTTTTATAAGTTCTTGTAAATCTTCGTTTATTGGGTCAACGCAAACATCAGCTCCCATTTTTCTTGCCAATTCTCTGCGATATTCGTTTGGTTCTACTGCAAAAACATTTCTTGCACCTGCAAATTTTGCAATAGCTACACACATTGCACCTATTGGTCCTCCTGCTCCTGTAATAATTACATCTTCACCTAAAAGATTAAAAGACAGGGCTGTATGACTTGCATTTCCAAAAGGGTCCATTATAGAGCAAAGTTCGTCTTCTATTTTTTCGTTAATGCGAATAACATTGCTTGCCGGAATTGCTAAATATTCTGCAAAGCAACCATCACGATGAACGCCAACACCATAATTATTTGCACAAATATGATCCCAACCTCTACGACAATTTCTACACTCACCACAGGCAATATGACCTTCGCCGGTAACTCTTTCTCCAATTGTAAACTTGTGTTTTACGTTTGCACCTGCATCGGCAATTTCGCCAACATACTCGTGTCCAATAATCATAGGAGTTTTTATAGTGTTTTGCGACCACTCATCCCATCTGTAAATGTGTAAGTCGGTGCCACAAATTGCTGTTTTTCTAATTTTTATTAAAACATCGTCAGGTCCAATACTTGGAACAGGCATGTCTTGCATCCACAAGCCTCTTTCTGGTTTAGCTTTTACTAATGCTTTCATTTTGTTAAAATTTTTTCAAAAATACAAATTATATTTTTCTTTTATTTATGTTTTTAAATATTTTATAAAATTAAAATTATTTCAAAAATTTTATCTTTACAAAAATTTATATATGAAAAATCCTGATCTAATAATTATTGGTGCCGGTGCTGCAGGTTTGTTGGCTTCTATTCGTGCTGCAATGTATGGACAAAAAGTTTTGGTTTTGGAAAAAATGCAATCAGCAGGAAAAAAAATCTTGATTACTGGAAAAGGTCGTTGCAATATTACAAATTCTGATACTATTAAAGATTTTATTACTCAGGTTTTTCCTGATGGACGTTTTTTATACCCTGCTTTTAAAGAGTTTTTTAATGAGGATATTTTAGCCTTGTTAGAAGATTGTGGGGTAGAAACTATTTTAGAAAGAGGTGGCAGATATTTTCCAAAATCAGAAAAAGCAGCTGATGTAGTTGATGCTTTATACAAAAAAGCAATAGATTTAGGTGTAGAATTTATTTTTAATGCTAAGGTTCTGAGTGTTGAACAAAAAGATGGAAAAATTAATTCCGTCACTTATTTAATTGATTTAGAGGAAGTTAAAATACAAGTTAAAAATGTAATTATTTGTACAGGAGGAAAATCTTATCCTGGCACCGGGTCCACAGGCGATGGATATATATTTGCAAAAAAATTAGGGCATAAAATCGAGAAATTATTACCAGCTTTAGTACCTGTTGAAACTTTTGATGAAAATGCAAATATGATGCAAGGTTTAAGCTTAAAAAATATAAATGCAAGCTTGATTGTTGACGGAAGTGAAAAAGATTCTGAATTTGGTGAGCTTTTGTTTACTCACTATGGATTGTCTGGTCCAGTAATACTTACTTTAAGTCGTAAAATTGTTTTGGCTTTAGAAGAGAAAAGAAAAGTGAAAATACTTATAGATTTTAAACCTGCTTTAAGTTTTGAAAAGTTAGACTTAAGAATTTTGCGGGATTTGGATGAAAACGGAAAAATGAAACTTGCAAATTTGTTTAAATTTTGGTTGCCACAAAAAGCTATCCCAGTGTTTTACAAATTATTAAATATTGATTTAGAGAAAAAAGCCAGTCAGGTTTCAGCTGAAGAGCGAAAAAAAATAGTTTTTTTGCTTAAAAACATGGAATTTTCTGTGAAAACCCATCGCGGTTATAAAGAAGCTGTTGTAACTGCTGGCGGTGTTTGTCTTAATGAAATTAATCCTAAAACTATGGCTTCGAAATTAGTAAAAGGTTTGTATTTTGCCGGTGAAGTTTTAGATTTAGATGCAAATACCGGTGGATATAATTTACAAATAGCTTTTTCTACAGGATGGTTAGCAGGTGGATTGTATTAAATTTTTTTAATGATTTGTTTTTTTTTACCATTAAGTACATTAAGTTTTTTCATTAAGATTCATTAAGTATTTTTTCTTAATGTATCATAATTTCTTAATGTTTAATGCTTACCGTTATAAGTTTTTGTAAATGTTTTTTTTACCATTAAGTACATTAAGCCTTTTCATTAAGTATTTTTTCTTAATGTATCTTAATATCTTAATGTCCTTAATGTTTAATACTTGCCATTATTAGTTTTTGTAAATGTTTTTTTTTACCATTAATTTCCTTAAGTGTTCTTTTATGAGTCTTAATTGTTTTATATTAGTTTATTATTTAATTTTGCGTTATATATCAACATTGTTAAATTTAAATATAATAGAAATGACTAAAAAAGAAGTAACTCAGTTGTCTTATGAGATTTTAGGTTGTGCAATTAAAGTTCATAATGCATTAGGTCCAGGTTTGTTGGAAAGTGTTTATGAAAAATGTTTAAAGTATGAATTAATTAAACAAGGCTATGAGGTGGAGCAACAATTACCAGTAGCTATTGTTTATGATGAACTTGTAATAGATAGTGACTTAAGATTAGATTTATTAGTAAATAAGACTGTTGCTGTTGAGTTGAAAACAGTTGAAAATATTTTGCCCGTACATGAGGCTCAAACAATAACTTATATGAATTTGTTAAAGGTTCCTCAAAGCTTATTGATAAACTTTTATACAACAAACATATCCAAATCATCTAAACCTTTTGTAAATGAAATATTTAGAGCATTGCCTGATGAGTAGAGTTTTTTCTTAACCTTTCTTCTTAATGTTTTCTTTTTTACCATTAAGTACATTAAGCCTTTTCATTAAGTTTCATTAAGAGTTTTTCTTAATGTATCTTAATTCCTTAATGGCCTTAATGTTTAATATTTTTTACCATTAAGTGCATTAAGTTTTTTCATTAAGTTTCATTAAGAGTTTTTTTTAATGTATCTTAATCCCTTAATGGCCTTAATGTTTAGGTGTTTTCACCGTCCTTAATGTTTTATCTTTTTTACCATTAAGAACATTAAGTTTTTTCATTAAGTTTCATAAAGAGTTTTTCTTAATGTATCTTAATATCTTAATGACCTTAATGTTTAAGATTTTTACTGTTATTAGTTTTTATAAACCTCAATTTATTTTAAAGGTATTTTTTCAATTCTTTTTATATGTCTTCCGCCTTCGAAGTTTGTATTTAAAAACTTTATTAAAATTTCTTCAGCTGTTTTTTCGTCAATAAACCTTGCTGGTAAGGCACAAATATTTGCATCATTATGTAAGCGAGCAAGCTCTGAAATTTCAACATTCCAGCACAAAGCCGAACGTATGCCTTGATGTTTATTTACAGTCATATTAATACCGTTTCCGCTACCACAAATAGAAACTCCAAAATCACATTTTTTTGTTTCTACCGCTTCTGCCAAGGGATGGGCAAAATCGGGATAATCACAACTTTCTTCTGAATTTGTTCCGAAATTTATAGTTTCATAACCTAAAGTTTCTACAAAATTAATTAAATGTTTTTTTAATATAAAACCCGCATGGTCGCAGGCAAATCCTATAGTTTTTTTCATATTTTATTTTTTTACTTTTTTAATAATTGGATCTAATAAATATTCTAAACCGTTTAGTTTTATTTCGTAAATAGTATTTAGTAACATTCCCAATTTCCCTTGAGGAAATCCTTTGTTGTGATACCAAACTAAATAAGCCTCAGGAAGTTGATATATAAATTTGTTTTTATATTTTCCGTAGGGCATTTTTTGCACAACAATATCTATTAAAATATTTTCATTCATGCGGCAAAATAATATAATATTTGTGTTTAATAAAAGAAAAATGAAAATAGTTTCAAATATTTGGAAAAATATTATTAAATTTGCATTGAAAGCTGAAAATTTCGGGTTTTGTAAAGTATTGAAATATCATTTATAAACAAATAAACTAAAGGAGATTCTTATCATGAAAAAAACAGCAATAAACATTATTTTGCTTATTATAAGCATTTCGGCTTTTGCACAAACATGGCAAGAAGCTGATAGTATTCGAGATGTGTATCTCGAAAAACAAAGCTTTGACACAGCATTGATTTACGCTCAGCAAGCAGCTGATTTGGTCAGAGAAGAGTTTGGGGATATGGATACTTTGTATGCGGATATGCTTATGGGAATGCAAGAAGTTTATTTCTATTTAGGAAAATACGAGGAAGCCATTAAATGTGTTGAGGAAGAAAAAAACATACGATTAAAAACACAGGGAAATTTACATGAAAAATATAGTGAATGCTTAAATAATCTTGGTTTCTTATATCAAGAAATGGGTCAATATGACAAAGCTCTGCCCTTGTATTTTGAAGCTCTTGAAAACTGCGAAAAGACCATAGGAAAAGACCATCCATCCTATAGCGCGAGATTAAATAATCTTGCTGACTTATATAATAATATGGGTCAATACGATAAAGCTCTTCCCTTATTACATGAGGCATTGGAAAGTGCTGAAAAATCATTAGGAAAAGAGCATTACGAATATGGATTAAGATTAAATAATCTAGCCATTTTGTATATTAATATGGATCAATTAGAGAAAGGTTTGCAGTTATTTATTGAATCATTGGAAAATTTTGAAAAGACATTAGGGAAAGAGCATTCAAAATATGGAACATGCCTAAATAACCTTAGCTATGTGTATCAAGAATTAGGTCAATACGACAAAGCCCTGCCCTTATTATTTGAAGCTCTTGAAAATGTAGAAAAGGCTTTGGGAAAAAATCATCCAGATTATGGTGAGACATTAAACTCTCTTGCAGAATTATATGAAAGTATGGGGCAACATGACAAAGCCTTGCCTTTGTATTTAGAAGCTCTTGAAAATACAGAAAATGTTTTGGGAAAAAATCATCCGAATTATGATAGAATCTTAAACGCTCTTGCTGTATTGTATAAAAGGATGATACAATACGACAAAGCTTTGCCTTTGTTTTTAGCGACCCTTGAAAATACAGAAAAGACTTTTGGGAAAAATCATCCAAGATATGATTTAAGGTTACATAATCTTTCTATATTATATGAAAGTATGGGTCAATATGATAAAGCTTTGCCTTTGCTTTTAGAAGTTCTAGAAAATACGGAAAAGGCTTTAGGGAAAAATCACCCAGATTATTGTATAAGATTAAGTTATCTTGCTTCATTATATGACAATATGGGGCAATACGACAAAGCTTTGCCTTTATATCTTGAAGCTCTTAAAAATACGGAAAAGATTTTAGGAAAAAGCCATCCTAATTATCGTACAGGATTAAATAATCTTGCTGGATTATATTGGAAAATTGGACAGTATGACAAAGCCTTGCCTTTGTATTTTGAAGCTCTTGAAAAAACAGAAAAGGCTTTGGGAAAAAATCATCTGGATTATGATATAACCTTAAACAATCTTGCTGTATTATATGAAAGTATGGGACAATATGACAAAGCCTTGACTTTGCATTTAGAGGTTCTTGAAAATGCTGAAAAGACTTTAGGTAAAAATCATCCATCTTATGGGGTTAGTTTAAATAACCTCGCAGGCTTGTATAAAAGTATGGGGCAATATGACAAAGCTCTACCCTTATTACTCGAAGCTCTTGAAAATACTGAAAAATCATTGGGAAAAAATCATCCAACTTATGGGCTAAGATTAAGTAATCTTGCTGGATCATATGTAAATCTGGAACAATATGACAAGGCTTTGCCTTTGTATTTTGAGGCATTGGAAAATACTGAAAAATCATTGGGAAAAAATCATCCAACTTATGGGTTAAGATTAAATAGTTTTGCTAAATTATGTTGGAAAATGAAGCAGTATGACAAGGCTTTCCCGTATTTTCAAGATGCCATCAAAAATAATTTTTACAATATCAATCAGGCATTTAGTTTTCTTGCCGAAAGTGAAAAAGAGAATTTTATAAGAACCTTATCAGATAAGTTCGATAATTACAAAAGTTTCTTTTTGGATTACTCTCCTCAGCAAGCTGATATTGCCGCTGATGCCTATAATATAGAACTTGCCACCAAAGGTATGATACTTCAAGCTGGAATACAAATGCGTGAAGCCATTGAGCAAAGTGGAGACAGCCTTGCACTAGCCAAATACGAAGAATGGAGAGTGTTAAGATTGACTATTGCCAAACAATACAGCCAGCCTATAGAAGATAGATTAGCGAGTTTACCTGAAATGGAAGCCGAAGTTGAAAAATTAGAGGGAGAACTGGCAAGAATATCATCCGCATTTGCTGAATCACAACGCTTAGGAGCCATAACCTGGCAAGATGTACAACATGTACTTAATCCCAATGAGGTTTGTGTTGAGTTTTCTTCATTTACATACAAAAAAGATGGTAAATCCACAGATAGTATTATGTATGTGGCTTTGGTATTACTTCCTAATACTAAGCATCCTATATTAGTGCCTTTGTGTGAGCAAAAACAAATTGACTCTGTGCTTGTAAATAGTTTATCAAATAAAAATAGTTTAAATAATTTATACAGAGGAATTCAAATTTTTCAAACATCAAAAGAAACGAATTATAAAAAAGCTTTGTATGATTTGATATGGAAACCTATAGAACAATATATTCCTGAAAAAAGCTTAGTATATTATTCGCCTACAGCTAGTTTGCATAAAATTGCATTTGCAGCCATACCTGTTGACGACAATATTTGTCTTAGCCAAAAATATAAATTGATGCAGCTTAGTAGTAGCGCAGTTTTGTTGCAAGAGTCGAAATTTAAGAAAGCCAAACCTGAAAACATTACACTTTTTGGTGGGATAAACTATGATGCAGACAACGAAGAATTGTTGGCAAGATCCGAAATTGTGAGAGGCGAAAAAAGTTATATATCGCGTTCAATATCTTCAGAACTTGATAGAGGAAATATAACTTGGGGATATTTGCCTGGAACTTTGCAGGAAGTAAATGCAATAGAGAGTATTGCTAAATCAAAAAAAGTAAAAGCAACTAAATATACTGGTAATACTGCCATAGAGGAACAATTTAAAAGTTTAGAGGGCAATAATTCACCACGAATTATACATATATCTACTCATGGATTTTTCTTTGAAGATCTTGCACAAGGAGAACACTATAATGCGGCTAAAAATCCATTAAATCGTGCAGGATTACTGTTTGCAGGAGCTAATACTTCTTGGCAAAACCAAAGCACAACCGAAGGAATTGACGATGGAATTCTCACTGCTTACGAAACCACCAATGTTATACTTGGAAATACGGAATTGGTAGTGCTATCGGCTTGCGAAACTGGTTTAGGCGAAATAAAAGGCAGTGAAGGTGTTTTCGGTTTGCAACGAGCTTTTAAAAATGCAGGAGTTGAATATATCATTATGAGTCTGTGGAAAGTTCCAGATGCGGAAACGGCAGAATTTATGGAATATTTTTACAAAAAATACTTTAAAGGAGAATCAATTCCGCAAGCTTTTAGAAATACTCAAAAATACATGAATGCTAAATATCCTAATGACCCTTATGCTTGGGCTGCCTTTGTTTTGATGAGGTAATGAAGTTTTATGGGTTTTGTATTCTTAGCTTGGACAGTTTTGGATTGTTATATACAATATTGACAGCCACTCTATGCAAGTTAAAAGCATATAACAAGATTAGAAGTAAAAATAAACAACTTATTTAATGAGATATTTAAATATCCTTGTATCTTTGTTAAATAAATCATTGTGTTAAAGATTTTATAGTAGGACAAAATAATAAATTTTAAAAATGAGATTCTTAAAAATATTAGAAAAATACCGTAAAATTGCTTTTTCAGAGCGTGATAAAGGCGATAGATTTGAAAGGCTGATGCAAGCTTATTTACAGACAGATCCAAAATATGCTTCCAAATTTAAAAGTGTTTGGCTATGGAATGAATTTCCGGGTAAAGTGGATTTAGGGGGCAGTGATACCGGTATTGATTTAGTTGCATTAACACATGAAGGCGATTATTGGGCAGTACAATGTAAATGCTATCAAGAAGATTCCTATATAGATAAACCTGCTGTTGATAGTTTTCTTTCCACTTCGAGTAGGGAATTCAAAAATGAACAAGGACAAAGCACAGGTTTTGTACAGCGACTTTGGATTTCTACTACCAACAAATGGGGAAGTAATGCAGAACAAGCTATACGAAATCAAAATCCGGCTGTAAGTCGTATTAATTTATTTGATTTAATTGAAGCTCCTGTTGATTGGCAAAAATTAGAAAATGGTGTACACGGTGAGTTAGCAAGAACGCCTAAAAAAACACTTAGACCGCACCAAAAAGAAGCACTTGAAAAAACTCAAGAATATTTTAAAAACCATGATAGAGGAAAACTTATCATGGCTTGCGGTACAGGAAAAACATTTAATGCACTAAGAATTGCAGAAAATGAAACTGAAGGAAAAGGGCTTATTCTCTTCCTCGTTCCCTCCATTGCTTTGCTTGGGCAAACTTTAAGAGAATGGAGTGCTGATGCCAATGAACCAATTAAGGCCATAGCAATTTGCTCTGACCCAGATATAACAAGACAGAGCAAGAAAAATGAAGATACAGACACTTTTAGCGTAGTGGATTTAGCCTTTCCTGCTTCTACAGATTCTGATTATATTTTACATCAATTTGAACAAATAAAAAAAGCAGGACGACCAGGAATGACTGTAGTATTTTCTACTTATCAATCTATTGAAGTTATTGCCAGAGCACAGAAAGTATTACTAAAAAACGATTTCCCAGAATTTGACCTAATTGTCTGTGATGAAGCACATAGAACAACCGGAGTTTCCTTGGCAGGTGAAGACGAGTCGGCCTTTACAAAAGTACACGATGCAGATTTTATTAAAGCCAAAAAGCGACTTTATATGACTGCCACTCCCCGGCTTTATGATGATAATACCAAAAGTAAAGCTGCAGAACTAGAAGCTGTTCTTTGTTCTATGGATGATCTTGCTTTATACGGTGAAGAAATATACCGTATTGGTTTTGGAGAAGCTGTTGAGCGTGATTTACTCACCGACTATAAAGTATTGATATTAACTTTAAATGATAAAGACGTTCCACCTGCGGTACAGCGAATGATTGCTGATAAAGAAACAGAAATAACCACAGACGACGCTTCAAAACTAATAGGTTGTATAAATGCTTTAAGTAAGCAATTTTTGGGAGATGATGGTAGCACTAAATCAGCAGACCCAGCTCCAATGAAGCGTGCAGTAGCCTTTTGTGCAAATATTGCCACTTCTAAAAAGATTACAGCAACCTACAATACCGCAACCGAAGCTTATTTGAATTCTTTACCTAAAAATAAAAAAGAAGAAATGGTAAGCATAGCTTCCAAACACATGGATGGCACCATGGCTGCTCCCGAAAGAGATAGAATGTTAAGTTGGTTAAAAGAAGAAACCTCGGATAATGAATGTAGAATTATAACCAACGTTCGTGTTTTAAGCGAAGGTGTGGATGTTCCAACTTTAGATTCTGTTTTATTCCTTTCTGCTAAAAACTCTCAAGTAGATGTGGTACAATCTGTTGGTAGAGTGATGCGAAAAGCAGTTGGTAAAAAATATGGATATATAATTATTCCTGTTGTAGTGCCTGCCGATGTTGAAGCCAATAAAGCTTTAGATGATAACGAAAGATATAAAGTTGTTTGGACAGTTTTAAATGCTTTGCGTGCACATGACGACCGTTTTAATGCCACAGTAAATAAAATAGAACTAAATCGCAAAAAACCAAACAATATATTAGTAGGTCGTCCTGAATATTCTTTTGATAATGACGGCGCTCCTTTTGAAGTAAATGAAGACAGGGCTGCCTATGAAACTACTAAAGATATTAGCCGACAAATGGTTTTACAGTTTGAACAATTGCAATCTGTGGTTTTTGCCAGAATGGTACAAAAAGTAGGAGATAGAAGATATTGGGAACAATGGGCTAAAGATGTTGCTGAAATTGCAGAAAGACAGATAGAGCGTATTAAAAATTTAATTGAAACCAAAACCGACCAAAGTAAAGCTTTTGATAAATTCTTAGCAGGATTGCAAAAAAATATAAATCCAAGCATTTCTGAAGCTCAGGCGGTAGAGATGTTGGCACAACATATTATTACAAAACCGGTTTTTGAAGCTTTATTTGAAAATTATTCTTTTGAAAAAAACAACGCTATCTCCACAGCTATGCAAGGAATGCTCGATGCTTTAGAAGGCAAATCCATTGCTGAAGAATCAAAAACCTTGCAGAAATTTTATGAATCGGTGCGAAAACGGGCAGAAGGAATTGACAATGCAGATGGAAAACAACGTATTATTATTGAATTATACGACAAATTTTTTAAAACGGCTTTCCCAAAAATGGTAGAGCAGTTGGGAATTGTTTATACGCCAATTGAAGTAGTAGATTTTATTATACACTCTGTAAATGATATACTTAAAAAAGAATTTAACAGAACAATTTCTGACGAAAATATTCAAATTTTGGATCCATTTACAGGAACAGGAACTTTTATGACTCGTTTGTTGCAAAGTGGACTAATAAAAAAAGAAGATTTAAAACGAAAATACAAATACGAATTACATGCTAATGAAATTGTGCTTTTGGCATATTATATAGC
>Ga0172382_10001534_pt1 | contig 41117 bp, 35 predicted proteins | sample Leawel138RmetaG_FD_122245 | JGI IMG/M metagenome (GOLD analysis project Ga0172382, IMG submission 122245) | Leachate microbial communities from a municipal landfill in Southern Ontario, Canada - Leachate well 138R metaG | ecosystem: Engineered > Solid waste > Landfill > Unclassified | place...
GGCGATCAGCATGAACAGCAGCTCGCCTGCATACATGTTGCCAAACAGCCGCATGCCCAGCGATACCGTCTTGGCGACGTATTCGATGAGGTTGAGCAGCAGGTTGAATGGCGCCAGAATGATCGCCCCGACCCCGTGCGCATGGAAGGGGGCCGTGAAGAGTTCTTTCACGAAACCGAACGGATTCTTGATCTTGATGCCGTAATACAGCATCAGCAGGAGCACGCCCAGCGACATCCCCATGGGGATGTTGAGATCGGCCGTAGGCAGGATACGATGGTAATACAACGGGTCGTCGTGGGTGCTGCCCAGGCCGATGGCCTGGAAGATCCACCCCATGAGGTCGACCGGGATCAGGTCGAGCGCATTCATGAGGGTGATCCAGAGGAATACGGTAAGCGCCAGCGGTGCGGCGAATTGGCGCGAGGTGGCGTTGGGAACGATGTTCTTGGCTTCTTCGTTGACCATGCCCACGAGCATTTCGACGGACATCTGGAAACGGCCCGGGACGTCGGTGGTGGCATGACGCGCGGCACGCCACAGGAAATACAGCACGATGAAACCCATGAGGGCCGACCAGAACAGCGAGTCGTAGTTGACGACATCGAAGTTGGCGATGATGTCCTGCTTGTGACCGAGGTTGTTCAGGTGAACCAAGTGATGCTGAATATATTCGGACTGAGGCGTCGTGACAACGTCGGTCATCGGAAAACCCTTTTTTTCATTCAATTCATGGCAGGCGGCGCAATGCCAGCAATACCACGTACCCCTTCATGACCCCCAGCAGCCCGAGCAGGAAAGCCAGCCAGTTCAGCCAGCCCCCCCAGTGCCATGCCACCAGGACCACGACCCCGGCTGCCGCCAGCAGCTTGAAGGCCTCGCCCCAAAAAAAAACCAGCGAGCCAGCCCGCGCAGGGGCCCAGTAGCCTGCCAGCAAACGCAAGGCAAAGAAGGCATTGGGTACAAAATAGGCCGCAGCACCCAACAAGGCGGATACGGCCGCGTTTGTTCCCGCGATCAGCCAGGCCAGCAGCACCACCAGCATGCCCGTGCCGGCTTGCGCAGCCAGGGCCCGCAAAAGCCCTGTCCTGGAACGGCGGGCAATGTGGGCGCGATCTTCAGCAGAAAGCACCAGCGCATCGCCCGAATCTGTAGCCCTCAAAGCCACCCACCAACCGGTAGTCAAACTATTCAAGTATAGCGGTTTTTTGTGATTGCCATCAAATGGCACCCCCAAAGAGCGCACCATTTTAGCCCAGAATGACTACCGATGCTTGAACGCCGGCGTACGCTTTTCAACAAAGGCCTGCATGCCCTCTTTTTGATCTTCGGTGGCGAACAGCGCGTGGAAGTTGCGCCGCTCGAAGAGCAGGGATTCGTCGAGCGTGGTCTCGAACGCCCGATTGACGCATTCCTTGGCCATCATCACGGCCGGCAGCGACATGGATGCAATGACCGTGGCCGCTTCGATGGCTTCGTCGAGCACACGCTCGACCGGGACGATGCGGGCGACCAGACCGGCGCGCTCGGCTTCGTGGACATCCATCATGCGCCCGGTGAGCACCAGATCCATGGCCTTGGCCTTGCCCACGGCGCGAGGCAGGCGCTGGGTGCCCCCATAGCCGGGGATGACCCCCAGCTTGATTTCCGGCTGGCCGAACTTGGCATTTTCGGCCGCGATGATGAAGTCGCACTGCATGGCCAGTTCGCACCCGCCCCCCAGGGCATAGCCCGCAACGGCGGCGATGATGGGCTTGCGCGTACGGCGCAGGTCTTCCCACTTGCCGCCCAGGTAGTCCGCCTTGTAGACGTCCATGTAGGACCAGCCCGCCATGGCGGCGATGTCGGCGCCCGCCGCAAAAGCCTTGGTGCTGCCCGTGAGCACCATGGCGCCGATGTTGTCGTCGGCCTCGAAGGCCTGCACCGCGTCGTACAGCTGATCGATGACTTCGTTGCTGAGCGCGTTCAGCACCTGGGGCCTGTTCAGGGTCAGCAGGCCCACGCGGCCCCGGGTCTCGACCTTGACGAAAGATTCGTTCATGATGTCTCCAAAGTAAACTGTTGCCATGAAAAATTCGACGATACGCTATCAGGTGCGGCTGGCCGATCCGGCCGGGCACCGTTTCACCCTCTGCCTGACGATACCCCAACCCGAGCCCCGCGGGCAGACCCTGCGCCTGCCCGCGTGGATTCCCGGCAGCTATCTCATCCGTGATTTTGCCCGACAGATCGAAAGCCTGCAGGCATTCGACGCACGCGGCCCCATCGACTGCCATAAAACCGACAGCCATACCTGGCAATGTGCCCCGGCACAGGGCCTGCTGACCGTAGAATACACTGTCTATGCCTGGGATCTCTCTGTGCGGGGCGCCCATTTCGACGAAAGCCACGCCTTTTTCAACGGCTGCAGCCTGTTTCTGGCCGTCGTCGGCCAGGAAGACCGGCCCTGCCTGCTCGAGCTATGCCCGCCGGCACACACCGGCCGCTGGCAGGTCTTCACCAGCCTGCCCGAAGCAGCGGATGAACCCGATGCCGCTCCGCGCCATGGTTTCGGCTGCTATCGCGCGCCCGACTATGACGCCCTGATCGATCATCCGGTAGAAATCGGCACGCCGCTGCACGTCTCGTTCGAGGCCTGCGGCGCGCAACACGAACTGGTATTCACGGGCGTCGCGCCGCAGCTCGACCTGAACCGCATCGTGCAAGACGTACAGAAGATCTGCCAGGCACAGATCGCGCTGTTCGAGCCCGAGACCCGGCAGGCACCGTTTCTGGATTCGGCGCCACGCTACGTGTTCCTGGTGACGATCACCGCCGACGGCTATGGCGGGCTGGAACACCGGGCATCCACCGCCCTGATCACGCAGCGCAGCGACCTGCCCACGTTGGGACAGCCCGAACCGGACGGCTACAAGCGGTTTCTCGGGCTGGTCAGCCACGAATATTTCCATACCTGGCACGTCAAGCGGATCAAGCCGGCGGCGTTTGCGCCCTACCGCCTGGATCGGCCGAACTTCACCCGGCTGCTGTGGGTCTTCGAGGGTTTTACCTCGTATTACGACGATCTGTTGCTGTTGCGCGCCGGGGTGATCGATGAAGCGACCTATTTCGGCCTGCTGGCCCGTACCATCGACGGCGTCCTGCGCGGCGGCGGCCGCCACAAGCAGTCCGTGGCGGAAAGCTCCTTCGATGCCTGGACGCGCTATTACAAGCAGGACGAAAATTCGCCCAACGCACTGGTCAGCTACTACACCAAAGGGGCTCTTGTGGCGCTGGGCCTGGACCTCGAAATCCGCTGGCGCAGCGCCGAACGACACAGCCTGGACGACGTCATGCGCCTGCTTTGGCAGCGTCATGGCCGCGGCTTCTATGGGCGCCCGCCGCAAGGCGTGCCCGAGCCGGCCATGCAGGGCCTGATCCTCGAAGCCACCGGCGTGGACGTAGCGGATTTTCTTGCCCGCCATGTCGACGGCCGCGCAGACGTTCCGCTGGAAACCGCGCTGGCGCGCTTGGGTATTGTGCTTGAATCCCACCCGGCGCACCCCCATCCGACACTGGATGTCCGTACCCGCAACGACGTCGGCGGCGTCCGCCTGAGCACCGTCTATGAACAAGGCCCCGCCCACCGCGCGGGCTTGTCGGCCGGCGATCTGCTGATCGCCCTCGACGGCCTGCAGGTCGGCGATGAAGCCGCCCTGGCGCGTCTCCTGGCCAGCCACCGGCCCGGAGACCGGGTGGTCGCACACGTATTCCGACGCGATGAACTGCGCCGCTACCGCGTGCGCCTGGCCAAAGACCGCGCCCTGAAGCACCAGCTTCGCCGTACCGACACGGCCAGGCCATGAACACGCGCACCATCCTCCTGCAGGGGCTGCGCCTGCAGGCGTCCATCGGCATGCTGGCACACGAACGCCTGGCCCGCCAGCCCCTGTCGGTAGATGCCTGGTTCGAAGTCTGCGCCGAGACGCCGGTCGACGACCACGACCTGGCAACCGTCCTGGATTATCGTCTGCTGCGCGACGCCCTGATCCAAGAGATGACACAAGGTCATGTGGACCTGCTCGAGACCCTCGTGCAGCGCTGCCTGCGGCGCATCCTGGACGGCTTTCCCGACGTGCTGCAGGCGCGCATCCGGATCTGCAAGCCCAATGCGTTCGACGACTGCGACGCCGTCTGTATCGAACAGGCCAGCGAGCGGCCGCGCCCCACACACGATTTATCATCCACTCACACGACAACGGAGAACTGACATGAGCACGGACGAGTTGCCCATCGGCACCCTGAAAACCCTGCCGGACGGCCGGCACGAAGGCCTGCTGAGCCGAATATTTCCTGGCCACGACCGCCAGGCACTCTGGGCCATGCTGACCGAACAGGACAAAATGGCGCAATGGCTGGCGCCCGGCCAGATCACATTGAAGGAAGGGGGCGCGGTCAAGATCGATTTTGCAGACAGCGGCATCGTGATCGAAAGCACCCTGCTCGAACTGGCACCCGAACACGTGCTGGCCTATTCCTGGAGCAGCGGCTCGGAGCCCGAGCGTCCGCTGCGCTGGGCGCTGTCCGATACGCCCGAAGGCGCGCGACTGGTACTCACGGTCACCGTACCCGCCGACGAAGACCCGGCCAAGGCCTGCGCCGGCTTCGAAGGGCACCTGGACATGCTGGCGGCCGCCCTCGAAGGCGTGCCCATCAAGTTTCCGTTCGAGCGGTTCCTGCAGGCCCGGGCCGCCTATAACCAGCAGTTGGGGCGCTAGGCCGTACGCGGCATGGCCCTGATCTGGCGGACCAGCCGCATGCCCAGAAGAATGGCGGCCGCACCCAGGCCGGTCGCCTGCCCCCACCAAACGCCGATGCCCCCCCAATCCAGGATGAACCCCAGCACGTAGCTGGTCGGCACGCCCAGCAGCCAATAGCTGACCAGTGCCAGCACCATGGGGATGCGGGTGTCCTTCAGGCCGCGCAAGGCCCCATTGGCCAGGGCCTGCAGGGCGTCGAACAACTGGAAGGCAGCAGCCACGGCAAGATAGCCAATGGCGATCGACAGCACCTGGCGCGCACCGGTATCGTGCAAATCCAGATACAAGCCGACCAGCCAGGCTGGCAAGAGCAAGAATGCCATGGCCGAGAAGCCGGCAAAGCCCAGCCCGATGAAAATCGCCGACAAGGCCGCACAGGCCACACCATCCCGATCATCCCGCCCCCGAGCCCAACCGGTGCGAATGGTGGACGCGGCTGAAAGACCCAGCGGCACCATGAAGGCCACACCGCTGAGCTGCACAGCGATGCCATGCGCCGCCAGCTCATGGGCGCCCAGCCAGCCCATCATCACGGATGTCGCGGTGAACAGCCCTACTTCGGCCACCAGGGTGATCCCGATCGGCCAGCCCAACCTGAAAATGTCGTTCAGGGCGGGCCGGTCGGGCTGCAGTATCCTGCGGCCCAGCCGGTGCTTGCGCACCGAGCGGTGCCGGGCGGCAAACCAGAACAGAAAAAGCGCCACACACGTGGTGGCCAGCACCGTCGCCCAGGCCGCGCCACGCATGCCCAGGGCCGGGACCAGGCCGGCGACCCCGAACACCAGTGTTACATTCAGTACCAGATTGACCACGGCCCCACCGGCCAGCGCGATCACGACGATGGTGGGCCGCTGCACCCCGCCCAGGAATGAACGCAGCACAATGATGGCAAGCTGGGGAAACATCGACCACTGCAATACCCTCACGTACTCGGCCGCCAGCTGCGAAATCGACGCCTCCTGGCCCAGCGCAAGGAAGATGGGCTCTGCGTTCGACAGCGGCCAGGCCATCAGCACGGTATAGGCCAGGGAAACCCACAGCCCCATGTGCACGAAGCGGGCGATCCCACGGGCATCCTGGCTGCTTGCAGCACCCGCCACCAGAGGCATGACGGCGAAGCCAAAGCCGGTGCCCAATATCCAGACCACGAAGAACAGCTGCCAGCCCAGCACGGACGCGGCCAGTTCGTCTGGCCCGAGCCGCCCCAAGACCAGCGTGTTGGTCATGTTGATGGCCATCTGGGCCAGCTGGGCACTGATCAGGGGCAGGCCCAGTGTAATCGTGGCGAGGATCTCTGCACGCCAGGGCCTTTGCAGGAAAACGGGCAAATACCGCGACATGCGAATCAACAAGCCAGGGAGAAAAATGAACCGACCATTCTGAACAAAGTTCACTGGCTTGGCAAATCCGCCGTTTAGGCCCGTCCTTTCTTTTTATAATCGGAGCAGATTCAGCACACGGAGCACCCCCCATGGCCTGGCACGATGAAGGCAAGGATCCAGACTATCGGTTTTCCCTGGCCAACGAGCGCACGTTCCTGGCATGGATACGCACAGCCCTGGCCATCCTGGCCGTGGCCATCATCCTGAGGCAATTTGCCGGCAGCAGCCAGGCGCCCCAACAGGCCTTTTTCGTGCTCAGCGTGATCCTGGCCGCGGTGTCCGGCATCATCGGCCTGAGCGCTTATTTCCGCTGGCGCAACAACGAGCATGCCATGCGCCTGGACCGCGCCCTGCCCCTGTCCACACTGATTCTCTGGCTGGCCATCACCATCGCCGTCCTGGCCGGTGGCACGGCATTATGGCTGCTGTTCGAATAATGACCCACCCCACGCGTCCGGGCCTGCAGCCCGAACGCACATCCATTGCCTGGCTGCGGACCAGCCTCGCGCTGATCGCCAACGCCCTGCTTTTCCTGCGCTGGGGGGTCAGCCACCCCGAGCATGGCATCGTCCTGCTGACGCTCAGCGTGGTGATCTGCCTGGGGTTCGTGATCGTGCACGTCGTGCGCGAACGCAAGCGGCGACGCCTGCCTGGCCAGCCCTTCATCCTGCCGCGCATGGAAACGTCGATCATCAGCGTGCTGACCGTACTGGCCAGCGTCGTGGTAATCGCCAGCTGAACGCGCCCGGCAGGCGGTGGCTCAGAACAAGGCCCTGAGGCAGCCGGCCAATTCTTCGAACTCTTCGATGGTGTTGTAGCGTTGCGCCGAGACCCTCAGGATGCCGGAGCCGCCCAGGGGCCGAATCGCCGTCTCGATGCGGTACTGGTCGGAAATCAGGGACTGCAGCGCCATGGCGCTCTGCCTGGAGGTTACTGGCCCCTCGGGCAGGGGAACCGCACGGATGCTGAGCGCGTCATCCCCCCACAATCGGGCTGTGTCCACCCCGATGGCCTCGGCGATCACCTGCTGCGCATGGCGAGCCAGCGCATTGTTGTGCGCATGCAAACGGTCTTCACCGAGCTCGTGGATGAAATCCAGTGCGCTGGGTGCGGCGACCCAGGCCGTGAGATCGCTGGTACCGACGCGATCAAAGTTGCGCGGGTAGGGTTCGGTCTCGTTCCATGAAACGACATTGGACCGTATCGGCGTCTCGGCCGGATCGCGCACGTACAGGAGGGCCGTTCCCCGAGGAGCAAAGGCCCATTTGTGGAAATTGCCTACCCAGAAGTCCGGCGCAAGGCCGTCCAGATCGACCGGCAGCATGCCGGGAACATGAGCGCCATCCCACAGCACCCGCACCCCGCGGGCCCGAAATTGTTCCTGCAGCTGACGCACCGGAAACAGCATGCAGGTATTCGCCGACACGTGATCGACGACGGCCAGACGGGTCCGGCTGCCGACGCGGCTGATCAGGCGCTCGACGACATCGTCCGCCGCCGCACCGGGCGGAATGTGGATCTCGCAGACCTGCGCACCCGTGCGGGCGCTGAGCCGTTCCACGGCAAAGCGCACGGCGCCATACAGATGGTCCGTGACCAGGATCTGATCGGCGGCCGTGAGCGGCAAGCTGGCCAGCACCGCCGACACGCCGGCACTGACGTTGTCCACCAGCGCGACACGCTCTGGTCGGGCATGCAGAAAACCGGCCAGACGGGTCCGCGCCTCGACCACCCGGGATTCGAGCATCTGGCTGAACCATTTGTGGGGGTTGCGGTCGACCAGCCGCCGGAGGCGATCCTGTTCGGCGATCACGGAGCACGGCGTGGCGCCATACGCGCCGTGATTCAGATGCTTGACCTGCGGATCCAGCGGCCACAGATGTTTGAAGTCGGTCGGCGCGTCCTTGGCCGGCCCGTCCTGTCGATCTCGGATCATTTCAAATCAGCTCCTTTGGCCCCCACCGCCGTACGAACCGGCCGGCGATGGCATCATATGGCATTGAGAAATTGGCGGGTACGCGGCTCTTTGGGGCTCTGGATGACTTGCGCGGCCGCCCCCTGCTCGACGATCACCCCCTCGTCCATGAATATCACCCGGTCGGCCACGTCCAGTGCGAACTTGATTTCGTGGGTCACGATCATCATGGCGCTCTTTTCCCTGGTGAGATCCTTGATGACGGCCAGTACTTCGCCCACGAGTTCGGGATCCAGTGCAGAAGTCGGCTCGTCGAACAGGATCAGGGCCGGGTTGGCGGCCACCGCGCGGGCAATGGCGACGCGCTGCTGCTGGCCCCCGGAAAGCTCATGGGGGTACGCGTCGGCCCGGTGGCTCAGGCCGACGCGCTCGAGCAAGGCACCGCCTTTTTCGGCCGCCTGCGCATGGGGCACGCCATGCACCACCACCAGGCCTTCGATCACGTTTTCCAGCGCAGTCCGGTTCTTGAACAAATTGAAGTGCTGGAAGACCATGCCGATGTTCTTGCGCTGCCGTGCGATCGCGTTCTCGCTCAGCTGCTTCCAGTACCCGTTGCGCCGTTCGAAGCCCATGCGCTCGCCCTGGACGAAAACACCGCCCGAATCCGGGGGTGTGAGCCAGTTGACGCATTTCAGCAAAGTGCTCTTGCCGCCGCCCGAGGGGCCAATGACGCAGACCACCTCGGATTGGTTGAGCGACAGCGAGACACCGTTCAGAACAGGACGGTCGAATTTTTTATGAACGTCGATGACGTCGAGAATAGCGGTCATGTTCGGCTCTCAGCGCTTGGCCAGTGTCAGTGGGTTCCAGCTGCCGAGCAGCGTCCGGAACAGGCGCCGCCCCCCTCTGGGCCGGCTGTTCGAATGACTGACCCGGTCTTCCACCCAACGCTGGAAGAATGTCGCGATGGTCACCAGGATCAGGTACCAGACCACGGCGGCGAACAACGCCGGGATGATGTCCAGATTGGCTGCGGACAGCCGGTTCGCCGCCTCGGTGATTTCGATGTACGAGATCACCGACACCAACGAGGTTTCCTTGATCATGTTGATCAGCTCGTTGCTCGTCGGCGGGATGATCAATCGCGTCGCCTGCGGCAGCGTGGCGCGCCGCAGTATGGTCCTGTCGTTCATGCCCAAGGCGCGCGCCGCCTCGATCTGGCCCGAGTCGACCCCCAGAATCCCGGCGCGGATGATCTCGGCCATGTAGGCGCTCTCGTTCAGGGTCAGCGCGATCAAGGCGGCGACGAACGGTGTAAGCACGTCGTTGGTGTTCAGGTCGATCAGATAGCCCCCGGAAAATGGGTCGGGGATCTGGATTCTTTGCAGCACGAGCGCCAGGTTGAACCAGATCAGCAGGGACACCAGTACAGGGACGGCGCGCCAGAACCAGACGTAGAGCGAAGCGATGTGGCGATTGACTGCGTTCTTGGACAGCCGCATGACGGCAAGAATCGAGCCGACCACGATCGCCAGCGTCTGGGCCAGCAAGGCCAGCTTGATGGCATTCCAGACGCCCTCGAGCATGAGCGGCGCCATGAAATACTTGGGCACCGAAGCATAGTTGATCTTGGCGCGCCAAAACAACAGCACGACAAAAACCACCAGCAGCAGCACCAGCAGGGCCACGATGGGCCGGGACCAATGAATGATGGGGCGCTCCGGCAGATCCAGGTGGAATCTGTCGTCCGTCGTAGCCGACGCCCGCGCTTCAGGCTCTTTTTTCATGGAGGATACGGCAAAAACGAGTCATCGAGACGGGCGCCATGGCTGCGCCATGCGCAGACCGTGGCGCCCGTGCGGGGCGCGGCCGCCGATTCGGCGGCGGCCTGTGGGGAATCAACGCCCCGGGCCCGGCGGCGTCTGTCCGATGCCGTTGATCGTGGCCGTCTTCAGCGAGACGCCATCGAGCTCCCAGTCTTGCATGATGTCCTGGTAGAGACCGCCATCCATCAAGCTCTGCAACGCGGCCTGGATGGCTTCGCGCGGCGTGTCGTCGGCCTTGCGCACGGCAATGCCATACTGCGCCGCATGAGAGATGGCCGGCACCTGCAGCAACTCGAGGTCGTCGGGTCGCGTCGCCACCGAGTACCCGGCCGAGGGGCCATCGGTGATATGGATGTCCGCACGCCGGGTTACCACGAAGATCTGGGCCTGGGCGATGCTGTTGTCGCCCATGATGCGGATTGGCGCTTGCCCCGCCGCTACGCATTTTTCGGACACCTGCTTGGCAAATGCCTCTTGGGTGCCGCCGATGGTCACGGTGACGGTCTGGCCGCAGAAGTCGTCCGGCCCCTTGAACCCGCGGGGGTTGTCTTTGGGAATCACGAACGCCAGGCCGGCATAGATGTAGTTGATGAAATCCACCTTTTGTTCGCGCTCTTCAGTGTCATTCATCAGGGCCATGATGGCATCGACCCGGCCCGCCTCGAGAGAGGGGATCAAGGCCTGCCACTCGAACGTGGAAATATTGGGCGTCAGCCCCAGCACCTTGGAAATGGCCGCCATCAGCGTGTATTCGTAGCCCAATGGCGTCTTGCCGTCGGGCGCCAGGAAATAGCCTGGCGGGATGCCGATGCGCGAGGCCCAGTCCAGTTGGCCCGAATCCCGGATTTTCGCGGGCAACAGGGCACGCGCGGATTCATCGACCTGGACCTTTGTCCAGAATGGCGTCGTTGACGGCGATGTGCTGCTGCGCGAATTGTTCCGGGTCCATGGCCTGATCGTCATCCGCCGCCACAGCCATCGGGGCATGCATGATCATCAGCGCCATCGACACGCCCGCCACGGCCCCGAGCACGACCTTCGCCAGACCGCTGCCTGCGGCCTGACCGTACCTTCCACGGTGTATTGCATAATTCATAGATTCATATCTCCTTGACCCACCATCGGGCGGGTTATTTTAACGATTCGTGGGTATCTGTCAGCCGGCATGGTCAGCCTGCCGACGGATCGGTTTCACTGCGTCGCTGAACGGCTGCAGTACGCAGGGCCTGCCGCGCCGCGTCGGCGATGCGGGTGGCATCGACGCCGAAGAAGCGGCGCAGGGCGGAACGGGTATCGCTGCGCCCGAAGCCGTCGGTCCCCAGTGTGACGTAGGGCCGTGCGCCGGGCAGGTAAGCACGGATCGACTCGGGAACCAGCCGAACGTAATCGGTGGCGGCGATGATGGGCTCGCCTTTGGCACCCGGGTCGCCCAGCAGCGTCTGAATATGCGGCACCGGCCTGCCGCCATCGGGGTCCGGGCCCGCTTCGAGGCAACGCTGGCCATCGCGCGCCAGTTCGCTCCAGCTGGTGACGCTGAACACGGTACAGCCTACGCCCTCTGTGGCCAGGATCCGGGCGGCTGCACGCACCTCGGTCAGGATCGCCCCCGAACCCATCAGGGTGACGCGGGGCGCCCGAGCGGCAAGCCCTTCTTGGCCGGCCGCACCGCATTCGACGCCAGGCTCGGCCTCTATGTGCTCGAGGCAGTAGGCGCCGCGCAGCACATCCGCCGCGACCCCTTCGGGCAAGGGCGTCTGCGCGTAGTTCTCGTTCATGACCGTGATGTAATAGAACACGTTGGCCTGCGCTTCCAGCATCTCGCGGGCACCGTGGTCGATGATCACGGCCAGCTCGGCCGCAAAGGCCGGGTCATAGGCCTTGCAGTTGGGGTAGGCGCTGGCCCACAGATGGCTGGCACCGTCCTGGTGCTGCAAGCCTTCGCCGGCCAGCGTCGTGCGACCCGACGTCGCGCCAATGAGAAAGCCGCGCGGGTTCTGGTCGGCCGCCGCCCAGATCAGGTCGCCCACCCGCTGGAAACCGAACATCGAGTAATAAATATAGAACGGCAGCATGGCAAAGCCATGATTGCTGTAGCTGGTCGCCGCGGCCGTCCAGCTGGAGATCGCACCGGCCTCGCTGATGCCTTCTTCGAGGATCTGGCCGTCGATGGCTTCGCGGTAGCTGACCAGCGTGCCTTCGTCCTCTGGCTCGTAGCGCTGCCCTACGCTGGAGTAGATACCCACCTGCCGGAACAGGCTCGCCATCCCGAACGTGCGGGCTTCATCGGCCACGATGGGGACGATGCGCGGGCCCAGCACCGGGTCTTTCAGCAGGCCGCCCAGAATCCGGACGAACGCCATGGTGGTGGAGTATTCGCGTGCGGCAGGGCGCTGGGCAAACCCGGCGTATTGCTCGACGGGTGGCACGGCCAACGGCGCACAGCCGGAATGGCGGGCCGGCAGCGGCCCCCCCAGTGCAGCCCGGCGCGCGCGCAAATAGCGCAATTCTGGGCTATCGTCGGCCGGCCGGTAGAACTCGAGGCGCAGCGCCTGCGCGTCGCTGAGGGGCAGGCCGAAACGGTCGCGAAACGCCAGCAGATCGGCCTCTTTCATGCTCTTTTGCGAATGCGTCGTCATGCGCCCCTGGCCGGACGCGCCCATGCCGTACCCTTTTTTGGTGTGCGCCAGAATGACCGTGGGGCGCCCGCGATGTTGCCGCGCGGCGGCATACGCCGCATGGACTTTCAGCGGATCATGGCCGCCGCGCGCGAGCTCGTCGATCTGCGTGTCGCTCAGGCCCTCGGCCAACTGGGCCAGCTGCGGATTCTGGCCGAAGAAACGTTCGCGGTTATAGCGCCCGTCGCGCGCCGCGAAGGTCTGCATCTGGCCGTCGACCGTGTCGGTCAGGGCGCGCGCGAGCACGCCGTGCCGATCGCGCGCAAAGAGCGGGTCCCACGTGCTGCCCCACAACACCTTGATCACGTTCCAGCCAGCCCCCAGGAACAATTTTTCGAGCTCTTCGATGATGCGCGCATTGCCGCGCACCGGCCCGTCCAGCCGCTGAAGATTGCAATTCACCACCCAGACGAGATTGTCGAGCTGCTCGCGTGCGGCCAGGCCCAGCGCAGCCGTGGACTCAGGCTCGTCCATTTCGCCATCGCCGAACATGCCCCAGACCGTGCGCCCGGCGCAGTCGAGCAACCCGCGGTGGGTCAGGTAGCGCATGAAGCGGGCCTGGTAGATCGAATGCAGGGGGCCAATCCCCATGGATCCTGTGGAAAATTGCCAGAAATCGGGCATCAGGTGGGGATGCGGGTAGCTGGAAAGGCCGCGGGCGCCCTGGGTCGGGCCGGTGAGTTCCTGCCGAAAGTGCAGCAGATCGGCTTCGGTGAGCCGACCCTCGAGGAACGCCCTGGCATAGGCGCCGGGGGCGCTATGTGGCTGCAAAAAGAGCAGGTCCCCGTCTTGTTGGGCGCTGCGGGCCCTGAAGAAATGATTGAAGCCCACCTCGAACAGATCTGCGGCACTGGCGTAGCTGGCAATATGCCCACCCAGACCGCCATAGGCTTCGTTGGCGCGCACCACCATCGCCAGCGCGTTCCAGCGAATCATGCCCGCCAGGCGCTTTTCAAGATCAAGATCACCCGGATAGGGCGCTTGTGCCTCGGGCGGGATGGTATTGACGTTTGGCGTACCCAGCGGCGGCTGCCAGCCCAGCCGGCGCTGCCAGGCCAGCTCGCACAGCGCATCCAGCATGAAAGCAGCGCGCGCCGACCCCCCATGCGCCAGCAGGGCATCGAAGGATTCCAGCCATTCGGCGGTTTCCTGCGGATCGTCGTCTTGATGTCTGGCCGGATGGGATTCCAGCAAAGTGTAGGGTGTCGGATTCATATCCTTGGATGGGCGAAACAGCGGATTCAGCGGTTTCCATTATGAACCAGCGATCGTGAAATTTGATATCGACCTGCGGTATCATGGCCCCTCCAAACAGCATGAAATTTTGCAAAACCATTATTTTTCAGCACATGAAACTGGATACGATCGACTTGCGCATATTGCACGAGTTGCAGCGCGACGGCTCGCTGAGCAACGTCGAGTTGGCCCGCCGGGTCCACCTGTCGCCTTCGCCCTGCCTGACCCGGGTCAAGGCACTGCAGGCCAACGGCGTCATCGTGCGCTACGTCGCCCTCGCGGATGCAGCGGCGCTGGGCCTGGGCCTGAATGTATTTATTTCGATCAGCCTGAAATCCCAGAACAAGCAGTCACTGGCCGAATTCGAACAGCGTATTGCCGAGCACGACGAGGTCATGGAATGCTATCTGATGACGGGGGATTCGGATTATCTGATCCGGGTGGCCGTACCGAACATCCCCGCACTCGAGCGGTTCATCCTCGAGCAGCTCACCCCCATCCCGGGGATCGAGCAGATCCGCTCGAGCTTTGCACTCAAGCAGGTCCTGTACAAGACGGCGCTGCCGCTGGGCCCCACGTGACACCCCGATGGATCCGAACCCCGCCGTAGCCGCTCATGTGGCCCCAGATTGCCGATAGGCATGATACAGGCGCTTGTTGCGATACATTTCGAGGTCGGCCAGGTGCAGGGCTTTTTCCAGGACCTCATGGGTGTCGGCAGAGGCCACGCCCACCGACACGCTCAGCGGTACCCCCCCATAGAACTGGTTGTTCAGTTCGAGCAGCCGATGGATGTCGTCGACCACGGCCAGGGCGCCCGCCCGATCCACGCCGGGCAACAGCACCATGAACTCGTCGCCCCCGATGCGCGATACCGAAGCGGGCGGGTCGACCGCCTTGGACAGGACTTCGCCCATGCGGCGCAACAAGCCGTCGCCCACCGCATGCCCCCCCAGGTCATTCGACTCTTTCAGATTGTTCAGGTCCAGTGAAATGCAGGAGATCGGCTTGACACGCTTGCGCAACAAGCGATCGATCTCGTCGGTATAGAACATGCGGTTCTTGAGCTTGGTAAGTACGTCGTGCTGGCCCAGGTACTCGAGATAGGCTTCGGCCTTCTTGCGCGCCGTGATGTCGGTGAGTGCGACGAGCACCATGCTCCAGCTGTCTTCGTGGCCATCGAAGACCGACAGCTGCATGTGGATGTACAGGATGTCGCCATTCAAGTTGCGGTTTTGGACTTCGCGTTGCTGGTAGAGACGCCCGTGCCAGAGATCATTGAGCTGTTCGGCGAAGGACTCGTGCATCTCGTCGTGGAAGACGTCTGACAGGCGCCCCAACAGCTCTGGCTGGCTGCGCGCCCGGAACATCTTCAAGGTGTAGTCATTGACGTCCAGGACGCGGATTTCAGCCTGGCAACGCCGCACGAATTCGGGATGCACGTCGAGAAACGTACGGAAATCGCTGATGCCCTGCGCCCGGACTTCGTCTAGCAGCACCTTGATCTGGCTGAAGTCCTCTACCCATAGCGACACCGGCGCCTGGCTGAACAGCTCGCGTGCAAAGCGTTCGTTGGCCTGCGCCAGGCGGCGCGCATCCTGCAGCTCGGTGACGTCTTCGACCATGACCAGCACCTGGTCCCAGGGCCGTTCGCGGTCGGGCAGCACCACCCCCTTGAGCGAAATGTCCAGGCGCCCGCCATCGAGCGTGTAGTTGACGCTGACGCTGTGAAAAGCGCCGATGCCCTGCCACAGCTGGACGAGCTCGGCCGCGAACCCTGCCATGGTGTCGTCGCGGACCACCTCGCCCAGGCGCGCCATGAGCTCTTCGCTGGATTGGGCGCCATACAGGGCAAGGGTCTGGCGATTGACCCGCACGATCCGCATGGAGGCCGCACAGGCGGTGAGCCGGCTGTCGTCTTCGGCCAGCCAGGCGGCAAGATCCTGGACGCCATCCTGGCGCCATTGCTCGAACAAGACATACAACGCACTGTAGTCTTCGAGCCACAGAGACATGGGCATGACATCGAACAGATGATTCAGCTCTAACCCCCGGAGTTCGCCATTGGCGTGAGAGAAAAGTGCGCTCGCCATCAACGTGACCCTGCTATTTGTTGCCGTACCGTGACGATAGCACGCCATGCCGTGGGACTGGCGGCCTGACGGCGCCAGAGGTGAGCCCGCCTGACCAGCCCCCCGCCACGACCGGCTCACCAACGGGTGGCGATGTACTTGGTCTCCATGAATTCGAGGATCCCGTGCTGCGCGCCCTCGCGACCCAGCCCGCTTTGCTTGACGCCCCCAAACGGCGCGGCCGGATCGGATACCAACCCACGGTTCAGGGCCACCATGCCGGCCTCGAGCGCCGTGGACACCCGCATCCCGCGGCCGGTGTCCCCCGTATAGAGATAGGCGATCAGGCCATACTCGGTGTCATTGGCCATGCGAACCGCCTCTTCTTCGGTATCGAAGACGTAAATCGGCGCCACCGGCCCGAAGATTTCTTCACGGAACATTTTTGCGTCGACCGGCACCTGGTCCAGCACGGTCGGCGGATAGTAGTAGCCTGGCCCGGCTGGGCGCTCGCCGCCACAGCGCACCCGCGCACCGCGAGCCTTGGCGTCATCGACCAGTTCGGAGACTTTGTTCAGGGCCGGCGCATCCAGCAGGGGGCCACAATCGGTCTGATCCTCGATGCCGGGGCCCAACTTCAGGGCCGACATGGCCTGCGTCAGGCGCTCGGTAAAAGCGTCGGCCACCGACCGCTGGACCAGGAAGCGGTTGGCCGCCGTACAGGCTTCGCCGCCGTTGCGCATCTTGGCGATCAGGGCCCCCTCGACCGCCTGGTCGATGTCGGCGTCTTCGAACACCAGGAACGGGGCATTGCCGCCCAATTCCATGGAGCTGTGGATGACCTGCCCGGCCGCCTTGCGCAGCAGCACCCGCCCGACCTCGGTGGAGCCGGTGAACGAAAGCTTGCGTACGCGGGGATCGTCCAGCATGGCATCGACGACCTCGGCCGTGGTCGACGACGTGACCACGTTGACGACGCCGTCTGGCACCCCGGCCTCGGCCAGGATCCTGGCCACGGCATAGGCGGTCAGGGGAGTGGCCGTGGCCGGCTTGAGGATGCAGGTGCAGCCTGCGGCCAGGGCCGGCGCAATCTTGCGGGTGGCCATGGCCGCCGGAAAATTCCAGGGCGTGATCAGCAGAGACACGCCGATCGGCTGATATTGCACGAGAATCTGATTGTTGCCCGAAGGCGCCGTGCCCAGATCACCGCGCACGCGCACCCCTTCTTCGGAAAACCAGCGAAAGAATTCGGCCGCATAGGCCACCTCGCCCCGCGCATCCTTGATCGCCTTGCCGTTTTCGAGTGCAATCAGCCGGGCCAGCGCCTCGGCATCGCGCATCATGAGTTCGAAGCACTTGCGCAGGATTTCGCAACGCTGGCGCGGCGCCGTGGCCGCCCAGGCAGCGGCCGCCGAATCTGCGGCATCGACTGCCGCCATGGCATCGGCGGCGCTGGCATCGGCCACCGACCCCATCGCGGCGCCCGTGGCCGGATCGATGACGTCGATCCGGCCGGTACGGCTCGCCCGACGCCATTGCCCGCCCACCCACAGTTCGGGATGAGTCTGCGGGTCATGAGTAATCGACATGTGTATTCTCCAGTAAAAGCGTGCCCGAGCCATCCATGCAGGGCCCGAAAACAGGGTTGCGCGGCCAGACCGCGGGGCCGTCATGATGCTGCATCCGTTATTTTGCACTGTCCCGCTTTCCTTTGCAGGGCGGTGGCACGGCGCTGGCGCAAAGGCCACGTGCACAGCCGGCGTGCGCGGAGCGATAATGGCAGCTTGCGCGCGCCACCGGGCATGCGCCCTTTTACATTCAATCCATCCAACATGATCATGGCATCCGCACCCCATACCCCAGCCAGCGCGCGCACGTCCACCGAACTGCAGTCGGTACTCTGGTTTGACCCAGCCAAAATCCTCATTGACGGGCAATGGCGCCCATGCGCTTCGGGCCACGTCCTGCCGGTCGAAAACCCCTCGACAGGCCAGGTCATGGGCCAGATCGCCCGCGGCGATGCCGCCGACATCGACGCGGCGATCGACGCCGCGCGCCACGCGTTCGAAGGCCCCTGGGGCCGCACCCCGGCCGCCGAGCGCGGGCGCATCCTGATGGAGATGTCCAAACTGGTGCAGCAACGCGCAGAAGCCCTGGCCATGATCGAGGCGCTCGACGTCGGCAAGCCGCTGCACCAGTCGCTGAATGACGCCAGGGCATTGGCCCGTTACCTGGAATTCTACGCGGGGGCGGCCGACAAGCTCATGGGCACCACCATTCCGTACCAACATGGGTTCACCGTCTATACCCTGCGCGAGCCGCACGGGGTGGCGGGCATCATCATCCCATGGAACTATCCGATGCAAATCCTGGGGCGCGGCGTGGCGGCCGCCCTGGCGGCGGGCAACACCTGCGTGGTCAAGCCAGCCGAAGACGCGTCCGTATCCACCCTGGCCGTTGCCGCAATCGCACAAGAGGCCGGTCTGCCGGCCGGCGTACTGAATGTGGTCACCGGGTTGGGCGCCGAGGCGGGGGCAGCGCTTTCCGAGCACCCGGGCCTGGACCACCTGTCCTTCACGGGGTCCGTGGCCACCGGCCAGCGCATTCAGGCCGCGGCGGGGCGCAACGTGGTCCCCGTCACGCTCGAACTGGGTGGCAAATCACCCCACATCGTGTTCGACGACTGCGACCTCGACGATGCCATGCCGACACTGGTGGGCGCCTGCATGCAGAATGCCGGCCAGACCTGCTCGGCCGCGTCGCGGGTGCTGGTCCAGCGGGGCCTGTACGATGAGGTCAAGCACCGCATGGCGGACATGTATCGTGGGCTGGTGGCCGGCCCGGCCATCGATGGCCATGACCTGGGCCCCCTCATCTCGGCCAGACAAAAGGCGCTGGTCGGCCGCTACATCGAATGGGGCAAGGCCGAACTCAACCTGGCCGCAGAGGGCAGCATCCGGCCCGACGCCAGCCCGGACGGTCATTTCGTGCGCGCCACGCTGTTTTCCGAAGTGCCCCCCGACCACCGGCTCGCCCAGGAGGAAATCTTCGGCCCGGTGCAGGTGCTTATCCCGTTCGAAGACGAGGCCGATGCCTTGCGCATTGCCAACGGCACGGTGTATGGCCTGATCGCCGGGGTCTGGACCCGCGATGGCGGGCGTCAGATGCGCATGGCGCGGCAGTTGAACGTCGGCCAGGTCTATCTGAACAACTACGGGGCGGGTGGCGGCGTCGAGCTGCCCTTTGGCGGGGTGGGCCAGTCGGGCCATGGCCGCGAAAAAGGCTTCGAGGCCTTGTATGGGTTTACGCGGATCAAGACCGTGACCGCCCGCCACGGCTAGGGTGCGCCCCCGCCTGGGCACGCCCCCGCATCATGCCATCAGGTCGGCCAGCGACGTCATGTTGTCCAGCCACAGGTCTGGCTGGTAGGGGGTTGCGCCAAACGGCCGCTGGCGCCGGTCGATGAACGCCGAGTGCATGCCGGCCGCCTTGGCGCCCAGGCAATCAAACGCGTGGTTGGCGACGAACAAGACTTCGTCCATTGCCACGCCCATGATGTCGGCGGCCTTGGTGTAAGTGGCCACATGGGGTTTGAAGCTGTTGGCCTCGGCCACGGAAATGATCCGGTCGAACGGAATGCCGTGATGGGGTTTCGCATTTTCAAGCATGTCGGGATCCCCATTGGACAGGACGACGAGCGGGTACCGGGCCTGTAGCCGGGCCAAGGCCTCGGGCACCTCGGGAAAGCATTTCAGGCGTTCGATGCAGCCCACCAGGTAGCGGACCTCGTCCTGGGTGTACGGGATGCCGGCACGATCCATGGTGTAGGCGACGGCCCGCTCACCGATTTCCCGGTAAGAAGTGTGCTGCTTGTGCAGCAGGGCGTCGATCATGGAATTTTCGAAATGGGTTCGACGCCACCAGGTGACGAACGAACCCGGCTTGCCGGCCCAGCCCTTTTCCTTCAGGAAGGGGGCGGCCACGTCGGTCAGGCCCTGCTGCATGTCCACCACCGTCCCGTATTGGTCGAACATCACGACTTTGATCTTTGACTTCAAGCGCTCGGCCGTGGCCCTGAGGGATTCTGGCGTGACCATGCAATGGCTCCATCCGAAAGTAAGGTAAAAAATGAATGAATCGGCCCCCGGCCCCCTGCGGGCTAGTTGAGACGCATCACGAACGGGTTGCCGGGCGGCTGGGCGGAGTTGTTGATCCAGACGGTCTTGGGCTGCAGGTAGGCTTTGATCATCTCTTGTCCGTTCTCGCGGCCCAGGCCACTATCCTTGTACCCGCCAAACGGCGCCATGAAATTCACGGCGCGGTACGTGTTGATCCACACGGTACCCGCCTGCAAAGCCTTGGACATGCGGAACGCACGGGGCATGTTCTGGGTCCAGACACCGGCCGCCAACCCATAGCGCGAGCCATTGGCGATCTGTACCGCCTCGGCTTCGTCTTCGAAGGGAATCACGGCCAGCACCGGCCCGAAAATCTCGCGCTGCGCCAGCACAGAGGTATTGTCGACGGCGGTGAAGATGGTGGGCTCGACGAATAGGCCGCCACTGGGGTGTTCGAGCGCCTGGCCCCCCCAGAAGACGTTGGCCCCTTCGTCGCGCGCTTCGTTGATGCAGGTCAGGATTTTGTCGTACTGGGGGCGATTGGCGATCGGACCGATCTGGGTTTCGGGATCGAACGGATCGCCGATGCGCACGCCCTGCATCATGGTGCGCAGCTTTTCGAGGAACGCGTCATGCACGGAGCGCTGCAACAGTAGCCGCGAGCCTGCGATGCAGGTTTGCCCCGCCGCTGCAAAAATGCCCGAGGCAACCCCCGCGAGCGCGGCATCCAGGTCGGCATCCTCGAAGACGATGTTGGGCGACTTGCCGCCCAGTTCGAGCGTCACTTGCTTGAGCATGCCGGCGGCCGCCTGGTTGATCGCCTTGCCCGCGCCGTCCGACCCGGTGAAGGCGATCTTGGCCACGTCCGGATGAGCCACCAGCGCGGCGCCGGTCTCCTGGCCCGTGCCGCAGATCACGTTGACCACCCCGGGCGGAAAACCAGCCTGCTCGAAGAGTTCGGCAAAAGCCAGGGTGGACGTGCTGGTGAACTCGGAGGGCTTGACCACGAACGTGTTGCCGGCGGCAAGACCCGGCGCGATCTTCCAGGTGAGCAGCAGCAGTGGCGAGTTCCAGGCCGTAATGGCGGCCACCACCCCCAGGGGTTCCCAGCGGGTGTAGACGAACTGATCGGCCTTGTCGATCGGCAGCACCGACCCTTCGACCTTGTCGGCCAGGCCGGCATAGTAATAGAACCACTGTGGGATCGTGCGCAATTGCAGCAGCATTTCGTTCAGCAACTTGCCGTTGTCGCGCACTTCGAGTTCAGCCAAGCGCTGGGCATTTTCGGTGATCAAGTCGCCCAGGCGGCGCAGCAGGGCCCCCCGCGCCGTGGCCGACAGGCCGGCCCAGGCGGGTGACTCGAATGCCTGCCGCGCGGCCGCCACCGCCTTGTCGACATCGGCCGGCCCGCTGGCCGGGATTTCGCACCAGTTTTCGTTCTTGTATGGATCCAGGCTGGGCATCCACCGGCCCGACTCTGGGGGTGTCGATACGCCGCCGATCAAATTGTTGAATCGTTGCATGTGTCATCTCCATTCACAGACGGATTCAGGATACTCTTTTCTGCGTCTCTGGTGCCAACCCGCCTTTGCGGCAGACCCGCCGCGCGCACCACGGGCGATGCGCCCACTCGGGACTCCGTTATGATAAGCAGGATACGCAGACCCGGCCACCGGTCTTGACCCGGTGCGCGGCAAGCATGCCGAGCCCGCCGAACCCTGCCTCATTTTGGGACCACCACGGCACACTATGCAAATCGACCTCAATTCGGATCTGGGAGAAGCCTACGGCCCGTGGGTGATGGGGGATGACGCCGCCATGCTCGACGTGGTCAGCTCGGCCAACGTCGCCTGCGGCGGGCACGCGGGCGACCCGGAAACCATGTTTCTGACCCTGCAGCGCGCGGTGCAGCGCGGTGTCGTGGTGGGCGCGCACCCCGGCTACCCGGACCGCGAAGGCTTTGGCCGCCGGCCCATGGCTTTGTCGCCTGGGGAAATCACGCGCCTCGTCGCATCCCAAGTCGGGGCACTGCAGGGCATCGCAGCGCTGGCCGGCACGGCCGTGCGCTACGTCAAACCGCACGGGGCGCTGAGCAATCTGGCGGCGGCCGACGCCAACGTCGCACAGGCCATCGTCACAGCCGTCAAGGCACTGCCCGGCGCGCTCGCCATTCTCGCCATCTCCGGAACAGCGCTCGAACACGCAGGGCGATCCGCTGGCCTGCCGGTGTATGCCGAGGTCTTCGCCGACCGCGCCTATCTGCCAGACGGTCAGCTGGTGCCGCGCACCCGCGCAGGCGCCGTCCTGCACGATGCGGATGCGGCAGCCCAACGGCTCATCCAGTTTCTCGACACGGGTTACATGCCGACCCTGGACGGCTCATCCGTCCGCTTGGCCGTCGACTCGGTCTGCGTACACGGGGACACGAAAGGCGCGGTGGCCATGGCCAGATCGATTCGTGAGCGGCTGCGGGCCGCGGGCATTTCGGTCGCGCCATTTCTGGCCAGCCACAACGGATACAGATCGGCCACAGCGGATAAAGGGCGGATCGCATAGCGCCAATCGCGTCATTCAGACCGCCGGCGCCTGATGACCGGCCGCACCAGCCAGGCGGCCATGGCCGGCCCCAGAGCGAGCACCCACATCAACGCCAGCGCGGCATGCCGGGTACCATCGAGCCCGCCCGGTTCGGTGAACCCGGCGGCGTTGGTCACCATGCCGCCAATCGCCGCCCCGAACGCCAGGGCATATAGCTGAACCGTGATGATGGCGGCCGAAGCGATGTTTTCCTGCCCCTTGGGCGAATCATGGAACAGTTGGGTCAACAAGTGGGGCCAGATCACGCCAATGCCCAGGCCCACCCCAAACAGGAGCACACCGATACCGGCCGATACCAGCTGCAGTTCGGCCGGCCGATACAACGGCAGCACCAATGCGAGCCCAAGCAGCGAGAACGTCGTCAGCACAGGACCGACCTGCATCAGCCAATTCGTGGTGGGCCGCGCCCGACTCGAGCTGATGATCGATCCGGTGGACCAGCCCGCGGACATCAGAACCATGAAGTAGCCTGCGAGCAAGGGTGAAAACCCCTGGATGATCTGCAGAAAATAAGGGATGAAGATCTCGGCGGTCATCACCAGGCTCAGCAGCGCCAGGCAGGCATACAGGCTGCCCAGGTGGCCGCCCAGGCGATAGCCGCCGGCCGGCATCAGGGGCGTGGCCGACCGGCGGTCGATGCGTGCGATATGGACGGTGATCAGCACGCCGGCCAGCACCCCCGACAGGCTCCATGCCAAGTGATCGGCCAGGCTGGCCACCGATACCAGCAGCACGGCCGCGACCATCCAGAGCAACTGGTGGATTGGCACACCCACGCGCTCTTGGCTGCGCCCCGCGTCGCGACGGTCTATCTGCGTGACCACCAGCGCGGCCAAGCCGGCGCTGACCAGAATCACCGACCAGAAGGCCCAGCGCCATGCGCCGGCTTCGGCGAAGATGCCCCCGACTGCCGGCCCGATGAACGTCGCCACGCCCCACATGCTGGACAGCAAAGCCATGGCCCGCGGCCACAGCCGCTCTGGGAACAAAATGCGCGTGCTCGAATAGCTCAGGCCCAGGAGCATCCCGCCGCCAAAACCCTGCAAGCTACGGCCGAAGATCATCCAGCCCATGAAGGGCGCCGTGGCGCACACTGCCGTGGCCGCGGAGAACAGCACGATGGCCCCCAGAAACGAGCGCCGCAGCCCGACGTCGCTGATCGCCTTGGGCGTCACCGCCGAGCCGACGATGGACGCCACGACGAACAGCGTCATGTTCCATGCGTAGTATTCCAGGCCGCCGATGTCTGCCACCACAGAGGGCAGCACGGTTGCCACAATGTAGACATTGACTGCATGCAGCGCGACCCCGCCCGCCAGAGCCAGAGAGCGCAGGCCATTGCGACCCGATAGCAGCTCGGACCATGAACCAGATGATTGCTGAGACACTGCACAACCGAAAGACGCGTAAGACAGCGTGCAATATAGCACTTCGGATCGCGCCCGGCGGGCAGGATCCCGGCCCGCTAACGGGACAAGTGCATGCGATAGTTGAATCGATCGCTGCGGTGAATATTGTCGGCCACCTCGAGCAGCCGCCCGCTGCCGTCGAAATAACGGCGGATGATGCGCAGCCCGGCATGACAGCCATCGAGGCCCAGGAGCGCGGCGTCGCCCTGGTTGAAAATCACGCCTTGCAGCTCCTGCTCCACCCGCTTGATCCGCACCCCATATTCTTTTTCGAGCAGCGAATAGACCGCCGTCTTGCGTTTGCGCAGTCTTTTCTCGATGCCGCTCAGCCGTGGGTTGACGTACAGGTGCGTCACGCAAAAGGGCGAGGATGTTTCCGTGTCACTGCGCAGCCCGGTCGCGCATATCCAGGATTCGTCGGTAGGCAGGCCCAGCTCGAGCGCGAGGTCTGTGTCCACGTATTCCTGCCTGATGTTGGAAAGCACCAAATCCGTGTGCTGTGCGTACTGGAACAGGTCTTTGATGGACGACAGATTGACGGTATAGCGGCTTTCGTCTGGTGTTGCGATGACGATCGTGCCCACCCGGGGCCGGCGAACGACGAGACCGCGATCGACCAGTACCCGGATCGCTTCACGGACCGTAAACCGGCTGAGGCTCAACTGCTTGCAGATTTCCATCTCGGTGGGCAATTGCGAACCGATCGGAAAACGCCCGTCGGCGATGGCCGCCGTCAGTTGCCGCGCCACCTGCTGGTAGCGCGGCTGAGCGTTGTCGGATATTTCCATGCCCGTGCCACCATCCCCAAAGCCGCCGTCCAGCCCCTGGTTTTCTTCTGGCGTTAGATTCGACGTCGAGCTTTCAGCCAGCCGCACAACCATGCCTGCAATCTCCTAACGATACACTCTGCTTTTCAAGGTATCACATCGTGCATGATCGGGCGGCACCAGGATGCATGCGGAAAACGATTTACTTGGCTTTAGCCTGGAGATTCAGCATTTTCCCGACGGTTTCGTTCCATGATTCAGCACAGGCTTCCCCGCAGCGCTGCGCCCACTTGGGCAAAACCACCTCGAGCAGCACCTCGCGCTTCAGTTTGAGGTCTTCGTCGGTTACCGGCACGAGTTTCATATCGGCCGCCGGCCCTTCCGAACAGGCGCCACCCGTATTGCACTGGATGCCAAGCTCGTCTTCACGAATGTTCTGCTCGTCGATCGCCTTTTCGAGACGATGCACCTGCTCCATCAGGATGGTCTGCTCGGCGGGCGACAATTTGTTCCAGGCATGGATGTTCATGCCCTGGATCGAGCTGGCCCAGCTGATGGGCAGGGTATAAAGGTATTTCGCCGGTTGAAACCACTTGGCCTTGTAGCCACCCAGCGTTCCGGTAATGGCACAATCGAGCACACCGGTTGCCAGCGCCTGCTGAACCTCGGCAAACGGCATCGGGATGCCTGTTGCACCGAAAAACCCGATGAAATCCGCCTGAGACGTACCGCCCACGCGGATTTTCCGCCCTTTCAGGTCGGCCAGCCCTTTGAGTTCATCTCTGCAATAAAGAACCTGACGCTGGTACGAGGTCAGCGCCAGAACCTTGACCTGGTTGTCTTTGGCGTAATAGGCCTCGAGTACGGGCCGGAACGCATTGGTTACTTCACGCAGCTCTTCGATCGAAGAGGTCAGCCCTGGAAGGTCCGTTCCTTCGTGAATCGGCGCATCCCCCGCCAGAAATCCCATTACGGTATTGCCTACATCGTAGGTGCCCAGCCGCAAAAGCCGGAATACTTCCTGGCCCGTCAGGCCCATTTCGTTCCATGGGCGAACCGTGGCAGTGACCGCACCGTTCGTGGCTTCGGGGATCCATTTGTTCCAAAAGGGCGCTTCCAGCTCATTGTATTGGGTCGTGATCCCGAGATTGCCCACGGCAGCCAGTTCCACCTTTGGCATGTCCTCGGCAGCGCCGGCCACCGATATCAGCGAAAGGCTCGCGATGGTGACGCCAAGCAGCGTACGTAGGGTCTTTTTCATTTCAATGTCTCCTAATGGGTATAGGTATGCGAGAGGCTATTCAGGACGGCATTCAGCCCGTATTGAACAGCCTGGGAAGCAGTAGAGCCAGATCCGGAAAGAGAATCAGCAAAGCAATCATGAAGAACATCATGAACAAAAACGGCAAGGAACCGATCATTACGTCTCTGAAGGGGCCTTCGCCACGAATCGTCTGGACGACGAACAGGTTCATGCCGATGGGCGCGGTGATCAGCGCTGCCTCGATGAGAATGACGAACACGACACCGAACCACACGGGATCGTAGCCAAGGCTCTTGATGACAGGCACCACCAGGGGCGTGGTCGCGATCATGAGCGTAATCGTCTCAATAAAGCAGCCTAAAACCAGATAGAGGCAGATAATGGCAAACAATACGCCCAGCGGCGGCCATTGAAGCGACGTGACCGCCCCGACGATGCGGTTCGTCAGCCCCAGCGTCGACAGCACGAAATTCAGGAACAACGCGGCCACCACGATCAGGATGATCATGGACGTGGTACGCACGGTGGCCTCGAAGGTGCGCAGCAAGACCTGTACCGACAAGCGGCCCCGAACGTAAGTAAACAGCAGCGTGGCGATCACCCCGAGCGACGCGGCCTCGGTGGGCGTGGCCAGGCCCGCGTAAATAGAGCCGACGACGAGCAGGAAAAGAATGGTGGGCGGGCCAAGGTGCACCAGGCTGCGCAAGCGTTCTGGCCAGCTGTATTTTCTTGCGGGTGCGCCGCCAAAGGCGGGCCTGATGATGCAGATGAGGGCGATGATGGCAGAAAACGCCACGGCCAGCAGAACCCCCGGTATGAACGACGCGAGATAGAGCGCCGATACCGACGTATCGGACAGGCTGCCATAAAGAATCATGTTGATGCTGGGTGGAATCAGGATCCCCAGGGTGCCGCCTGCCGCAATCGAACCCAGGAACAACGCGGGGTTGTACCCATGTTTCTTCATGTTCGGGATCGAGACCGTCCCGATCGTTGCCGCCGTCGCCAGGCTTGAACCGGATGTGGCGGCAAACACGGCCGAAGCGGCCACATTGGTGTGCATCAACCCGCCCGGGATCCGCCCGACCCAGGCATCCAGGCACTCGTACATCTTTTCCGTCAGGCCGGAACGCAGCAGCAGTTCACCCATCATGATGAAAAGCGGAACCGCAAGCAGCAAAAAGTTGGTGCTCGAGCTCCAGGTCAGCTCGCCCAGCGCCCGAAAGACCGGAAATGGGCTGTACAAGTCGGCCAGCGTAGTGCCCAACAGGCCCAGCACCACCGCAACATGCAGGCTTGCAGCAATCAGGACCAGCAGCAGGGCGAGAGCGACAAATAGCATGGATGTTCTCAGCTTCCGGGTAAGGAGGATCCGCCTTCCCGCCCGTCGGAATCTTCCTGGGCGACGTCGGCCAGCGGAATGTCGGATTGATCAAGCTCGTCTTGCAGTGCCAGCACCCCGATCTCGCTGGCCAGAAGCCGGTATTGCCCGCGGATGAGGTGCCTGATGGACCGGACGGTGAGCCAGACGGCCGTAAAGGCGAACCAGATGATCCCAAGAAGCCAGATCCCCTGCGGAAGCGCAAGGGGCACCGCCAATGTCGTATTGGAGTGCGAATTGATGCTCCATGAATACCAGACCGTCTGGAAAGAGAACCAGGCCAGGGCAATGGCGGTGACCGCCATCGTCGAGATCGCCAACAGATCGAGCACGGCCCGCAGGCGGGGCTTCAGGAGGACGTAAATGACCTCGATGCGGATATGGGTACGCGAAATCAGGGTATACGCCAGCCCAAGCGTCACGGCGGCCGCAAAAGCATAGCTGCTCAGCTCGAAACTCTGCAGGAACGTCAGGCTCACGAGGCCCCGGGTGATCACATCGATGGAGACGATGAGCGCTGACGCGAGAAGCAGCAGGCCGGCCAACCACGCCAACACCCTGCTGACCGCAATGACGAAGGAGCTGGTGTTTGAACTCATTGGGCGTTTCCTGATTCGTCCAGTGTGGATGCTGCAGATTTCCAGAGCTCGATGCCGGCTCTTCGAAGATGGCTTTAGTTCGGTACCCGGGTGCGCCACTCTGAATAGCGCTCGGAATCGCCGCGCGCAGCCGCCAGCAGTTCTTCCTGAAGCCCGCACGTCACCGACCCCGGACGGCCGTCGCCGATGGTCACACGATCCACGCTGACGACCGGCACCACTTCTTCTGCTGTGCCGCACAGGAATACTTCCTCGGCCAGCAGCAATTCGGTCCGATCCACCTCTCGCTCCTCGACCCGGAGCCCCAGCCGGTCTCGTGCCAGTTCGATCAGGGTCTGGCGCGTGATGGATTCGAGCAGATCGGCGGTGACGGGCGGGGTCACCAGCGCGCCATGGCGCACCAGCATGACCGCCGAACCCGCGCCCTCGGATACTTTGCCGCGATCGTTCAGGATCAGCGGATAGTCATACCCCGATTCAATCGATTCGATATGCGCGAGCCGGCTGTTCTGATAGTTGCCCGCGCACTTGATGCGCGGCGGAACCGACTGGTCGGATATGCGCCGCCAGGATGAGATGTTGCAATGGATGCCCTTTTCGAATCCGCGCCGACGGCCCATGGGCACGGCGGCAACAGCCATCTGCAACGGGCCGCGCGCGTAATAGAATTCGTCGCTGTCCAGAAAGACCATCTGCCGGAGATGGACGTCTTGTGTCGGGGCCAGCACCTTCAGATAATCAACCACGGCCTGGCTGATCTGCTCTTGAGTATAGGCGGCCTCAAACCGCATGAGCTTGATGGATTCCAGCAACCTGACGGCGTGCTCATCCAACCGGAACAGATTGAGTGCCTTGGTTTTGTCGTCCCAATAGGCACGAATGCCTTCGAATACCATCGCGCCATATCGGAACGATGTATTCAGCAATGGCACGGACGCCTGTTCATACGGAACGACGTCACCGTTCAGGTACACCATTTTCACGTTCATCATGAATTTCCTTGTATACGATTCATTCTGGCCGCCCATGCGACCCTGGTTACACGACCGCGTCCTGTTCGTAGTGCCGGTCACTCAGGAACATATGCCCCGGCGCATGCGTGATCATCCAGTCGGTTTTCGAGGCCATCGCGACTTCCTGGGGGGTGACGCCGCAGGCCCAGAACACCGGTACATCGGTGGGTTGCATTACCAAAGGCGTGCCATATTTCGGCTTGGACAGGTCGGTCACCCCGACTTTTTCGGGGTACCCGACCTGGATCGGCGTGCCATGGGCCGAGGGGAACCGGCCGGACAACTGGACTGCCTTGACCACCAGATGATCGGGTATGGGACGCATCGTTGCCACGATGGGCCCATGAAATGGCCCGACCGGCAAACATTGCACATTCGTCTCGAATACGGGTGGCACCATGCCTTGCTCGAGGAAGCTCAGGGGCATCCGGGCATTTCGCAATGCGTTGTCGAAGGTTGCACTGCAACCCAGGAGAAAGGCTACGAGATCATCCCGCCAATAAGACCGGATGTCGGTGGGCTCATCGACCAGTTCACCCTGCCGAAATACCCGATAGCGTGGGACATCCGTGCGCAGATCCGCCCCGGGCGCCAGCAATTCCGGCGTGGGCGAACCCGGCAGGGTCACGTCCAGCAGCGGACAGGGTTTGGGGTTTCGTTGGCAAAAGACCAGGAAATCAAAGGCGACGTCCTTTGGCAGGATCACCAGGTTGGCCTGGACATAGCCATCCGCAACGCCCATGGTATCGCTGGTATAGGCACCTTCGCGAATGTGCTGTCTGATTTGATGGATCGTCAGATCTTGCAGTTCCGATTTTTGCATTCAGGGGCTCCACAATGTTTTCATGAATCACGAGACATGAAACACAATCGTATACACGTCCGCCTTGGCCAACTGCTCGGCATCCAGGTCAGCACGGCGGACACTTTCGTTACGACGATCGGCCGGACCCGCTAGGCCTGTGCGGTCGCCGCGCGGTGACGTTCCGTTGCCTTGGCGTCGAGCTGCCGGCCATCGGGCGACAGCGCCACCCCAAAGACCTTTTTCGCACTGGCAGCCGTGATGACGCCGGCACGCACGTCATCCAGCACCGCATCCGGTGCGCGCAGCAAGGGGTCTCCATAACCCGCCCCGCCGGGCAAATCCAGCATCAGAACATCGTTGGGCTGCAGTATGAATTGTTCCTTAGGCTTCGCAATGGGTTCGCCGTTCAGGATCGCGCGCCCCGGCGAGCCGGCCTGGCCCCCGAACAGCCCTTGGGGCGGATGCTGAATGCGTTCGCACTGCAGGGTCACGGCGCACGGCCGGGTCGCGAGACTGCGCAAGATGATGCGCACCCCGTTGCCGCCCCGCCACTGGCCACCACCGCCGGAGTCGGGGATCTGTTCGCGAAATTCTATGCGTACAGGACAGGTGGCTTCCATGTGTTCGGCCGGCACCGAGGAGATATTCGTCGGGAAATGAAGAGAGGCGGGCCCATCCATGCCACGGCGCGCCCCCTGGCCACCCGCAAAGAACATGAAGCTGGAGAATGGCCGACCGGTGTCGTGCTGGCCATTGAGCACCAGCACCCAGGATGGCGCGCAACCGCCATCTGCCAGGATTTTCTCGGGGATAATGTTCCGCAGGGCGCCGTAGATGGCGAAACTGAGCAGATGGCCCACGAGGTGACGCCCATTGACCGCGGCCGGCAGGCGCGGGTTCAAAAAGCTGCCTTCGGGCGCCGTGATTTCGAGGGGCCGGAACGAGCCTTCGTTGTTGGGGGTCTCCGGGTCCAGAATGCACTTGAGGGGGTAGACTGTGTAGGCATACGTATAGTTATGCACCGAATTCATGGCCCGGTCGATCTGTGGCGAACTGCCGGCATAATCGACCAGAATCTGATCGCCCTTGATCACGATCCGCGTATTGATCTTCAGGGGTTCGTCGAACCCGTCCATGATCAGCGAATCGCAATATTCGCCATCGGGCAGCTCGGAGATCTTGGCACGCATATTGGCTTCTGAGCGGCTGAACATTTCTTCGCCCAGTTCGCGCAGATCCGTCAGGCCGTAATCCGTCAGGAACCCTTCGAGCCGGCGCGCCATGACCTCGTTGGCGCTGCGGCCGGCCTCGAGATCGCCCAGAACCTGTTCGGGTACCCTGACGTTATGCCGGATGATCGAGAAAAGCTCTTGTGCGGGCTCGCCGCCACGGTACAGGAACATGGGCGGTAAACGCAGGCCTTCTTCGAATACTTCGCGGGCATCCGCCGAGAACGCCCGGCCGCCGATGTCCGGCATGTGGGCCACGTTGCCGGCGAACGCAATCAGCCGGCCCTGGTGGAATATGGGCGACAGCATCGTGATGTCTGGCAAGTGCCCCGTACCCAGCCATGGGTCATTTGTGATCACCACGTCGCCCGGACGCAGCGTGTCGGCCGGTATGCGTTCGAGGATATGCCGTGCCGTCGTCGGCAGCGTGCCGATGAACGAAGGAATGCTATAGGTACACTGCGCGATGGATCGCCCGGTGTCGTCGAGCAGGACCGTGACATAGTCATGCGCCTCGCGCACCACGGTCGAGAATGCCATGCGGCCCAGGGCCGTATCGGCTTCATCGACAACCGCGATCAGGCGGTCCCACATCATTTTCAAAGTAACAGGATCGTAAGCCATGAAACGTCCCACCTAGTTCAGCTGAACGATTAGATTGAGTTGATCATCCACTTTGACGTGGCTGCCGGGAATCACGACCGTGGTCGATTCCTTTTGCTCGACAATGGCGGGGCCATGGAATTCTGCACCCGATGGCAACCGGTCATGGTCGTACACCGGCACGTCCGCATAACCGTTCTGCTCGGGCAGGTATATTTTGCGCGTACCCCGCAGTGCGTCTTGAAGTGTCTGGGTGCCCTGGCGCGCCGCCGACCGGAGCGTCAGGGCGTTCGAATCCCCCCGCACCGCCCCGCGCCAGTTCAGCACCTCGATCGGGACCCCGCCGATTTCATGGCCAAATATTCTGCGGTATTCTTCATTGAAGGCTGCCCGCAGGGTATCTGCAACGGTATCGCCGGTGACGGTGTCGGGAAATGACACGGAAATCTCGTAGCCCTGACCCACATATCGCATGTCGCAGGTTCGGGTGACGGCTATTTTCTGGGGATCGGCGCCGGCCTGAATGACTTGCTGCCTGGCCGATTCTTCATGCTCGGCGTAGATGGCCGCCACCTGGCCCCAACCGAGATCCGCCAGCGGCATTCGACGCGTGAAACCGAAGTCGATCACCAGCGGCGCGACCAGCAGGCCGACCGCCGACGTGACCCCGGCGCCGTACGGGCAGACGACGGTACGGATGCCCAGTGACTTGGCCACCCGGCAGGCGTGCAGCGGACCGGCCCCGCCGAATGCGATCATCGTGAAATTGCGCGGATCTTTGGCCTGCTCGACCACGTGAACGGAGGCCGCGCGCACCATGCTCTGGTTGGCAATGGCGTAGATCCCCCACGCCGCTTCTTGAAGAGAGATCCCCGAAGGCTTGGCAACCTCGGTTTCGATGACGCCAGTGGCCGCATCGAGGTCCAGATTCATCGAGCCGCCAAGAAAATAGTCTGGATTGAGATAGCCAAGCACGAGATTCGCGTCGGTTACGGTGGGCGCGCGCCCGCCCTGCCCATAACAGGCCGGGCCGGGGCTGGCACCCGCACTGCGCGGCCCGACCTGGATCAGGCCGAGATGGTCTACCCGCGCAATGGAGCCGCCACCCGTGCCGATTTCAATCATGTTGATCACCGGTATGCGCACGGGCAGGCCGCTGCCCCGCTCGAAGCGGGCGACCCGCGCCACCTCGAACTGGTTCGTCACGGAAGGTTGCCCTTCGGAAATGACGCATACCTTGGCCGTGGTCCCCCCCATGTCGAACGACAATATATTGGGAAAGCCCATCGAGGCGCTGTAATACGTACACGCAATGGCGCCGGCGGCCGGGCCCGATTCGATGGCCTTGACAGGCGTTTTGTGGGCGAGCTCGGAGCTGAGGATCCCGCCGCTGGACAGCATCAGATAGAAGTCGTCTTTGAAACCCAGCGCACCGAGGTGGCGCCTCAGGCTCTGGGTGTGCTCGCGCAGCAGCGGCAGTGTGTAGGCATTCAGGCTGGTTGTGGATGCCCTTTCGAATTCGCGCATTTCGGGCACGAGCTCTGAAGACAGGGTCACGTCGATACCAGGCAGCGCGGATTCGATCCGCGCCCGCGCCTGGACTTCGTGCGCACCGTTGATGTAGGAATGCAAAAAGCAGACCGCGACCGACTGCACCCCGTCTTCACGCATTTGGGCGATTGCCTGGTCGAGCGATGCTTCATCCAGCGGCATGACCTCGTGCCCGTCGGCGTTGATGCGCCCCTTGATCCCGTACACCAAATGTCGCGGCACCACCGGCTTGGGCAGCTCCATGAACAGGTTGTAGATGTCGTAGCGCTGCTCGCGGCGGAATTCGAGGACGTCTCTGAAGCCCTCGGTGACCAGCAAGGCTGTGACCGCGCCTTTGCGCTCGATCGCGGCATTGGTGACCACGGTGGTGGCCCCGTAGATGGTCAGCTGGTCGCGCGCGGGGTCTATACCCAATTGGCCAACCAGATCCTGTACGCCTTGGATCACAGCCAGCGCCGGATCTTGGGGGGTGCTGAGCACCTTGTGGACGTGCAACGTGCTGCTGGATTCATCGAACAGCGCGAAGTCGGTGAAAGTGCCACCGGTGTCGAAACCAAGACGATAGTTCTTGCCTTTGTTGCTCAAGTCTGATCTCCGTCATGAATGAGTACTTCTTTGACCGGACATTTTCAGCGCAGCTTTATGCAAACTTTTTAATGTCTCTAGTATTGTGATCCACTCTTATATTTGAATGGTCCGTACAAATTAACATGGTGATCTGCGAGTGTCAACAGATTTCGGGCGGGCTCCGGCGCCATGGGATGCGCTCGGCGTATCACAGCCCGCACGGGGTCGAAATCATGGCTTTTACTCGGACGATCGCGTGTCCACGACGAGCTCGACGAGCAGCAAGCCGTCGCCCTTCCATTGCTCGATCGCCTGCTTCAGGCGCGGCAGATCGGCAACCGTGGCCACCCGGATCCCGGTGCCCTGCAGCGCGCCGGCCACCGTTGAAAATACCGGTTGCCTGAGCCGCGTCAACCCGGGATCGAGCCCTTGCTCGACGAACTTGTGGTACTCGGCCCCGTATGCACTGTCATTGCAAACCACCACCACAACCTTGAGATTTTCATTTTGGATGGTCTGCAATTCGGACAGGCCGGCATTCATCAGGCCGCCATCCCCCACCACCACGACGACCGTCGACTCGGGGTCCGCCACCGCAGCGCCAATCCCGTGCCCCAGGCCGACGCCGATGCACCCGTAGCTCAGGCTCGGGACGAAATTCCGCGGGTCGTCCACGAACAGGTTGTGCCACGCACTGTATTTGTACCGGCCGCCCTCGGTCACTAAAATCCTTTTACCGACTGTTTCATCTATGACGGCCAGCGCCTTGTCGTACGTCAGGAAGTCGGCTGCGTTGAACTCGGGATTCTGGAGGGTGCGGCGCGTGCGGATCGCCCTGCAGGCCTTGACGACCACCTCTTCGGCGGCAAATCCGGAGTTCGGCACCTCCGCTTCGTCGAGCCAGTGCATGATGTAGTTGATGGCCGCTCTGAGATTGACGTGAATGGCCACGTCCGGGATGACATACTTGGAGACGTCACGCACCATGCCGTCGAACGCAATGACCCGCTTGCCCCGCAGGTACGTGCCGTTGCTCGTGGTGTAGGTATTCAGGCTGGCCCCGAACGCGATGACGCAATCGCTGGCAAGCATCGCCTCGACCGCTTCCGAACGGCACGAAACCCCCATCAACCCCAGGTAGGCGCCCGAATCGCGCAGGTAGTCCTTGGCACGCAAGGTCGTGACGATCGGTGCCCCCAGCCTGTCCGCCAACGCGGAGAGTTCTTGGCTCACCCCCTCGAGCACGGCGCCATAGCCCACCAGAATCAGGGGTCGCTTGGCGGTCGCAATCATGCCGATGGCGCTGTCCCATGCGTCGCCCGGTATGAGCTCCGCCCTGATTGGTTGCGCATCCAACGCGTAGCGCCTGTAAGGAATATCGACCGCATTGTGCAGGTTGTAGGGCGGCAGCTCATGCACGATGGGCCGTTTTTCGGCATGGGCCCGCCGAAAAGCGCGCACGAGGCTGGGCTGGATGTCGGCCATGTTGTCGGGGCGCTCGAAACCCGCGCCGGTCGGCCGGGTGAAAGCCTGCTGATCCACGCTCTGCATGTAGCCACGCAGATCGTCGCGGCCCTGACCAGTGAGTACCACGAGCGGATGATGCGCCCTGGCCCCTTCGGTCAGCGCCGTTATGGTATTGGTGAAACCTGGCCCGCAGGTCGTGGTCGCCACCCCGATGCGCCCGCTGATGCTTGCATACCCCATGGCCATCTGCACGGCGCCCGCCTCGCCTGCGGCTTTGACGTAACGGCCCCCGCCGGCCACAAAATGGTGCATGGTGTACATATTGACCTCGCCCATGACACCAAAAACCGTTTCCACCCCCATATCGAGCAATGTTCTGCCTGCCAGCTCCTGCACGTCCATGTGATCTCGTCCTTGTGTTGCTGAATCCACGCCCGGTACGCCCTGCCATGCGCACCGGAATTTTCAATGAAAAACCCAAAGAGGCCTGCGACCCCCGCCATCCAGGCCCGACGTCCGGCAGGCAGCCTGGGCGCCTCAGGCCGCGTGACGCGCGACGAGCTGCTTCGCAATCACCTGGCGAAGAATCTCGTTCGTGCCCTCGCCTATGCACATCAGCATGGCGTCGCGATAGAAGCGCTCTATTTCATATTCCAGGGAATAACTGTATCCGCCAAAGATTCGCATGGCCTCCTGCGCGCAGAACGCGCCGGCTTCCGAACCAGCCAGCTTGGCCATGGCCGCCTCGAGGTCGCAGCGCTCGCCAAGGTCGTACTTTGTGGCCGCCTGCTGGATCAACAGCTTCGCCCCTTCTACGCGGGTGACCATGTCGGCCAGCTTGAGCTGGATGGCCTGATGCTGGCAGATTGGCTTGCCAAATGCCGTACGCTGCTGGGCGTAGTCCAGGGCCAGCTTCAAAGCCCCTTCGGCAATGCCAGCGCCGCGGGCCGCCACGTTGATGCGCCCCAGCTCGAGCCCGCCGGCAATCTGTATGAAGCCGCGCCCCTCGACGCCCCCCAGGAGGCTGGCAGCCGCTACGTGATAGTCATCGAAGGTCAGCTCACAGGTGTCGATCGCGCGGTATCCCAGTTTTTGCAGCTTGCCCACCACGGTAAAGCCGGGCCCCTTGTCTGCGATGAACAGGCTCATGCCCTTGTGGGCCGGCCGCGCGGCAGGATCGGTCTTTACCAGAAGGAGCGTGCCGTCGCCGTACATGCTGTTGGTGATCCAGGTCTTGGCGCCGTTCACGACATAGCCGTCGCCCACGCGCTTTGCGACCGTGCGGATGGCCTGCAGATCGGAGCCGGCATTGGGCTCGGTCAGGCCGATGCTGCCCCGGTACTCGCCGGTGGCCATGCGCGGCAGATAGTGTTCCTTCTGCGCCTCGGTGCCATTTCGCTCGATCGCGGAGGCCATGATCAAATGGGAATTGAAAATGCCACAGGGGGCCATCCACACCGATGCGACCTTGACGACGATCTGCGCGTAGGTCCACGCGGAGAGACCCAGCCCGCCATATTGCTCGCTGATGGTCGCGCCAAATAAGCCCATCGCCTTCATCTGTTCGACGATTTCATGCGGATACTCGTCAGCCTGATCGAATTTCCGGGCGACGGGCCGCAATTCTTTCTGTACCCAGACGTCGACGGCATCCACAAACGCCTGCTGTTCCTCTGCCCTGGCTTCCCTGACCATATCGTGCCTCTCAGTAATTGACGCGGTCTTCCACGCTATGCCCCTTCTTTGCGACGAGTATCGTCCGACTGAAGGTGCAAACGGTCTTGCCATCCTGATTGCTGCCGACCGTCTCGACCGTCACAATCCCTGAATCCGGCCGTGAAGCGGACTCGCGCTTGCCGATGACTTCGGATGCCGCATACAGGGTGTCACCGGCAAACAGCGGGTGCACCAGTTTGATGTCGGTCCAGCCCAGATTGGCAATCGCCTTCTGGCTGACGTCGCTGACGCTCATGCCGACCATCAGCGCCACCGTCAGGGGACTGCAAATAATGCATTTCCCGAACTCACTGGCCTTGGCATATTCCTCGTCGAAATGCATGGGATGGGTGTTCATGGTCAGCAGGGTGAACCAGATGTTGTCTGTTTCAGTGATCGTCCGGCCGGGCCGGTGCTCGTAGACGTCCCCGACCGTAAATTCCTCGTAGTAGCGTCCAAAGGTTTCCCGGTAACGCTGTTTGTCCAGTTGTTTATGTGCGTGCACGATGCCTGTTCTCCTGTTTCAATTGATACAGCCGCTGGCCGCCCGAGGCCGAATCCGTGCGTCCGGACATGTCGGACGCCGGGCGCCATGATTCCCTTTTACCCATTACCCGCCACCGCCAGGCGCCCGGCTCGCCGCCACCAGCCGCGCTGCGCGCTCGATCACCGGCCTGTCGACCAGCTTGCCGTCGACGCGAATGGCCCCTGCCGATCCTGGGGCACTGGATGCCTCGAGAACGCGCCGGGCCCATTCAACCTCGGCCGGGTCTGGCAGGAAACCCGCATTGACGATCGGGATTTGGCGCGGATGGATACACAGCTTTCCAGAAAAGCCCAGTTGGCGCGCGCGCGCCACGTCCGCCTCGAGCATCGCGTCATCATCGAGCGCGAGCGTCACGCCGTCGATCGGGCCGGCGCGCCCGGCCAACCGGGACGCCAGCACCAGTTCGGAACGCGCCAGCAGCAAGCCCTGATCATCATCCAGGATGTCCAGGTCGGACATGAAATCCACGGAACCGAATGCCAGGCGCATCACCTGCGGCGAGCGCAGCAGGGTCCGGCACGACGCCAACCCTTGTGCAGTTTCGATGAGTGCGATCACCGGCACCGACTCGTCCACGCCGGCAACCAGTTCGGCCACCATCTCGCACGATTCGGCCTTCGGCAACATGACCGCCGCCGGCTGCATGTCGCGCAGCATCTCCAGGTCTGATGCAAACCACGCGGAATCGACGCCATTGATGCGCACGACGCAGTCCTTTTCGGATGCCAGGAATGCCCGCACCGCGGACCGGGCGACGGCCTTGTGCTCTGGCGCCACGGCGTCTTCCAGATCCAGAATGACCCTGTGGGCCCCCGACTGGAACGCCTTGCCAAAACGTTCCGGCCGGTCACCCGGCACAAACAGAAAGGAATTTTGCATTTTCATTGAACACGATGTAGTGGCCGCGACTCGGCGCCTTTGCGACCGAGATGCTAGGCGCCGATGATCTTTCTGCTGCGCAACGCGCGGATTTCTTCCTGGCTGAAGCCGACTTCCTCGAGCAGGCTCTGGTTGTCTTCTCCGAGGCCCGGCGCGCCCCGCATTGGCAATGCGGTATCGGCGATCCGGATCGGATTGCGCAACAGACGCATGTCCTGGCCATCGGAACGTTCGAAGGGACGAACCGCGCCCCGCTCTGCCACAAACTTGGAATCCAGCGCCTGATCGATGCCAAGCACGGGCGCGACCGGAACCGTACCGGATAGTTTTTCGATCCAATAAGCCGTCGTTTGGGTCGTGAATACCGAATCGAGCAGGTCTGTCAGGGCCTGCCGATTCTGGAGCCGGTCCTTGAAAGTCGAGAATCTGGCATCCGTGGCCCATTCGTCGTGCCCGAGCTCGTGGCACAGCAACGGCCAGAACTTCTCCTTGTTGCACATGACGAATATCCAGCCATCGGCCGTGCAATAGAGCTCGCTGGGGACCAGACTCGGATGGCCAGAACGGGGCGCACGATCCGTGACGACGGCCGAATTGAGATACCAGGTGCCCGGATAGTTCAGATTATGGATGGAAACGTCAAAGAGAGAGGTGTCGACATCCGCGCCGATTCCGGTGTCCCGTGCGCTGCAGATGGCCGCCAGCAGGCCGAACGCCGCAACCAGGCCCGTCATCAGGTCGACGATGGAGAGACCGTACCGGACCGGCGGGCCATCGGGTTCGCCGGTCAACATCATGTGGCCCGCTTCCGCCTGCATGAGATAGTCGTACCCAGGCCATGAGGCGCGCGCGCCTTCGCGGCCATAGGCGGACAAATGCGTGCACACGATGCGCGGGTTGACCGCTTTCAATGCGTCATAGGTCAGGCCCATCTTTTCCGGCAGATCGCCCCGCAGATTGTTGATCACCGCGTCGGCACGCTTCACGAGCCGATGAAATACCTGCAGGCCATCGGGCTGCTTGAGATCGAGAGTCAAACTGCGCTTGTTGCGGTTGAACGTCTCGAAAAAATGGCTGTCGTCCGGCCCGAAGAAGTAAGGCCCCACATAACGACCGACGTCGCCCCCGCCGGCCGGGTTTTCGATTTTGATGACTTCTGCGCCCAGATCGGCCAGGTACGAAGTGCCGAATGGACCCGCGCCATACTGCTCGACGGCCAGGATGCGCATACCCTGGAGCGGCGGCGTCCGAGCCGGTGTCGCGTGATTGGAAACGGAAGGCTGGTTCATGGGCGGGACTCCTGAATGGATAGGGGTGAAGGAGGCTCCGGGGTGACGAGCGAATCCATTGTGCGCAGGCTGCGCAGATCCGCGTCCATCGACACGATGAAGCGCTCGAGCGCCTGAACCTGTGCAGCCGACAAGGCACGCGCGGCATTGGCCCGAAACTTGGCCTGGATCGCGTCGTTGTCCAATGGGCGCTCTGCATGGCCGCGGTTGACGTTTTCGCGGTGCGCCATCGTCGTGCCGTCTTCGAAGAACAGCACGACTTCGCCTGTGTAGTGCCGGGGAAACGTCGACGCCGGATCCGCGACGCAATCCACCCGACGCATCAAGGCCCCGACCTCTGGATCGGCGATCGCGTCGGGCGCCAGGTCCTCCAAGCCAAGATGCCCGCGCAACAGCCCGCAGGCGACGGCATAATGCATACTGAACTTTGCTTCGTATTCGGTCGTTGGATGCCGTTTTATGTCCGCTGGCTCGCAGACCGACGGCATCACCCCCTTTGGAGCGCGCACCTCGATGCGCCGGATGGAACGGATGCTGGCACCGGCCTGGAACAGGCGCCGGTGCAGCGCGATCGACGCATCCGCACAGGCGTGATTGAAGTGACATACCGGAAAGGGCTTGACGCCGATGCCCTTGAGCTGCCAATGGGCGCCCAGGTGATCGGTGATCTGGCCCAGGGCGACCTGATCCTGATTCGCATCGCCGAGAAACGCACGAAACAGGCCGAAACGGCCCTCGTAGACCTTGCCCGGCGTCGGGATCGGATGGCGGGCCAGGATGGCGCATGCAATCCCTGAACTGGCGGCCCAGCCTGGATGCAGGCGTTTGGTCCAGGCGCCATCCTCGACGAACTGGAGACTGCCGCCCGTCATGGAGAGCGCAAAACCCTGGGCACGATGAATGCCGTCGCGATCGAGCCCCAGCAACTGGGCGCAAGCCACCGCAGCCGCGAACAGCCCCACGGTCAGGGTCGGGTGGAAACCGCGCGCGTGAAACAGCCCGGGCGCCGCGGCAGCCACCCTGGATCCGACCTCGAGCCCGACGACATACGCCAGAAATGCCTGTCGCCCAGAGCGTTGATGGTGCGCCGCAAGCGCCATCACGGCAGGCCATACCGCGACGCTGAGATGCGCGATGCCGGCGATGTGGGTGTCGTCGAAGTCCAGCCCATGCGCCAAGATGCCGTTCAGCAGGGCCGCTTCACGAACCGGCAGGCGGAACGCCTGGCCGATCACGGCGCATCCGTGCGCTGCATCCGAGGCGGCACCCGATACGCCCGCCAATTCGGTAATAGCGGCTGAATACACGTGTGCGAACGCTTCGGGCCGGGCCGCCAGCGCACAACCCACGGCATCCAGCACCAGATGACGGGCGTAGTCGATGACCTCTGACGGAACGTGATCCAGGGAA
>Ga0172382_10001535_pt1 | contig 41099 bp, 25 predicted proteins | sample Leawel138RmetaG_FD_122245 | JGI IMG/M metagenome (GOLD analysis project Ga0172382, IMG submission 122245) | Leachate microbial communities from a municipal landfill in Southern Ontario, Canada - Leachate well 138R metaG | ecosystem: Engineered > Solid waste > Landfill > Unclassified | place...
AGTTATGGGGCAAGGGTAGTTTGCAGTACGCCCAAAGAACGCGACCTGTCCGACTACCTGGCTTCAGGGTTGTTGGGAATGGGGGCCACCCGGGTTGACCTTCGCCTGGCGGCTGCTATGGGGGAGTTGGAAGTGAACCCGTTGATGTTTGAAGCCTGTCAGGGCGTGAATTATGGCGGGGTGTTGTTTTTGCTGCCCTTCCTGTTGGCCCAGGGGCTTTTTACTTACCAGGATTACTACCCCAGGAGGGATGGAGGGTATTATAGTTTTGACATGGCGATCCTGACAGTTTCGTTCATGTAGCTGTGCAGGATCACTCAATATGGTGTAAAAGAGTTAGATAACAGCATAAAGGTGGTTAACCGGGAATACAGTAATCTGACCGCTAAGATTAAAAAAACCAGGGAGAAAATAGCCCACAGAAAAGCAACACTTTTTTCCCTCGAAGAAGAAAATATCCGGTCAGCTTTAACCCAAACCAGTAAAAACATGAAAAAACAATTGGAAACACGGGAAGAAATAACAAGCCTGGAGAAAGAAGAACAGGAACTGGTGGGCTAAAGAAAACAGCAACCCTACAAAATTTGTATTGGTCAAATGCCCGAACAAACTAGGATAACAAATTGAAAACAGAAGCCAAACATCTGCAAAATATCATCAAAATGATCTGTTACAGGTCTGAAACCGCCCTGTCCAATATCCTCGCCCCGCATTATGCCAAAAGCCGAAATGAGATCAGGACACTGGTCAAAAGCATCATCTTTGCCAAAGCCGAAATCATTTGACGGGAGATTCTCCGGAGTTTGACACCTAAACAGTGTTTGTCCTCTGTACCCCCAGTAAATAGTGACTTTCTTTCGCAAAATTCAAAAAGTGTAGTATGAAATTCCTGTTGCTTTATATTGGCAGATAGCCTACTTTTGATGGATTACTATTTTTATTTCCTTGTTCATTTAGTGCGAAGGATTTAATGAACTATAGTCGATATTATGGCTTTTCCATGATCGTGTAAGCACTATTAAAAGCTTATTCGCTTAATATTTTTTGATCTTGTTGCTCGCGACGAGGGCCTTGGTTACAGCCTGATTAAAAGTATTACCTTGCTCATCAGTGAACGCCTGCACGATCCGGTCAGTAAACTGTCGAATTTTAAAAATTCTTGTAATTTTAGTACCCAGGTAAATATTTACGATTATTCAGGCTATATTTGTTTGACTTATTTAAAAAAATGCCTGTGTATTCTGAGAATAACTTTAACCGGATTTATGAAGAGTATTATAAGAAGGCGTTTCTGTTTGTAAAATCGTATGTCCATGACGATTTTGTTTCAGAAGATATTGTTTCGGAGGCCATGATCAAACTATGGGGCAAAATGAAGGAACGACCGGTAGAATCGGTTCAGCCCTATCTTTTTACCATTTTAAAAAACAGCGCTCTTGATCATTTGAAACACGAGACCGTAAGAAAGACAGCCTATAAATCCATCAACGAAATGCTTAAACTGGAACTTAAATTGCGGATTTCGGTGTTGGAGTCGCGCGATCCAGATAAGCTATTTTCTTCCGAAATCCAGGAGATCGTTCAAAGTACATTGGCTTCGCTGCCTGAGAAAACCCGCGAAGTCTTTATGATGAGCAGGTTTCAATACAAGACGAACAAGGAAATTGCAGATTTATTTGGAATAACTGTCAAAGGTGTTGATTATCACATATCCGGCACGATCAGAGAGTTAAAGATTGCGCTTAAGGATTACCTCCCGTTGTTCTTTTTTTATTTCTTCCATTAAAAAATTAGGAAGATCCGCTAGGGATCGACCCCTGCCAGTCGTTTAAATTGCGAAAACGAATACTTAAACTCCAAATACCCGATACCGTTTTGTACCATCCGGGACAATATCGGTGTAGAAGGATAAAAAGCTAACGCAATGAGCTGCTACCTTAAAATTTCAATTGTTTTGACTTTTTTTATCAGTATAGTTACCTATGGACAAACACGAAATCCATCCGGTTATTATGATGGGAAATTCTGTTCAGGTGAAGGGGACATTGACTTCCTTCGCCTCATCGATGAGTCGTTTGCCTTTCTGTATCCGAACCCTGTTACGCCTAACCTCGCGATGCTTTACCAGCCGGATTGGGATGCTTTTGAAGAAGGTTCAGGGTGGAAAGGCTGGTGGATACAGAACAGCTATGGCTTTTCATATGCTGCAACCCCCTTTCTGCAGGAGCCTTGGTTTTCCCTTTTGCAACGGTCATGGGATCTGCATTGGGACGGACAGGGAGATGGTAAACGGACGAGTTTTTGGGATGGCCATCCGGTTGCTCCGAACCTGATAGCTCCAGACGGCGTTTTAGGCGATATGGCCCGGCCGGGTGAAATGTGGTATAAACAGGGTGATGGTGATTTAAATGTTCACGACTGGTTTTATGAAGCCACAGCCGCTGGCGTTGTCATGCAGGCCGAAATCTTGCTGGCTTCGCGTGACCTAAAAGCCATTCACCGTTATCTGCCAAAAATGGAAAGGGCCTGTAATGCCATTGAGCGGACGCGCGACCCGGAGAACAATCTTTTCCTTGTCGGTCCAGCCAGTAATCTGCTGGCGCCAAGCTACGGCGGGGTAAAACAGCCGGACGGCTCGTTCGGGAAAGGGTATTTGACTGGTGTCTCCATTACTTACCTGGCTGCCCTTGACCGGATGGTTGAATTGTTTAAGCTGACAGGCGAACCTGACAAGCTTTCAATCTATGAACAGCGGCAGAAAATTACACGAGAGTCATTACCCCGGTTGATGACGAAAGAAGGGTATTTTGTCAAAAGCCTGGAACCGGAAGGGCTAAAACATGGGGTATTGGGGCAGGAACAATTTGGGTACCTGGAAGGTGTGACCAATGCCGATGCCGTGGCCCTGCGGGTCGCCGATGATAAAACTGCAAAACACATTTATGATCAGATTGCTGCATATCCGGCAATCCGTCCTTTTGATTTCCTTTTGACCAACGCACCGGGGCTGGATGATACTTACTGGAACTACGGGAATACAACAGGGAAAGGCATGGAAGGTATTCACGAGTTTGGCTGCTGGGTGAATGGCGGTGCATGGGGCACGGTCGAGGGGCGGGCCCTTTTGATGTATTACCGCTTGGGCAAATTTGAAGACATCTGCCGGTCGACGATAAGAGCCATGAAATGGGCCAAAGATTTCCGTATGGATGCGCCTTTTACCCAACTGGGAGAAAATACCGATAACAACTGGTTCGAAAAAGGCCGATGGCTACACGGCAAAGGAATTGCCGTTATGGTTGACAACTTTGCTATTCCTGCTGCAACCATTCGTGGTCTGTTCGATTTTGAATACCAGTCAGACAGGCTCATCCTCAGACCCAGGATTCCCGGATCAATCACACGGTATAGTCAAAAACAACCTGTACGGTTTGGTGATAAGAAGATTTTCATTTCTTGTTTGAACGGCGGTCCTAAGGTAGAATCGGTCAAGGTGAACGGAAAAGATAGAAGAGTGGATCGGCGTGACAGAGTGGACCTTCTGTTCGATGAACTTCCGATGAACACGGAAGTTGAGATTACAACAACAGGCGGTTGGCCCCGGGAGAATACAAAACCTGATTATCCGGATTTACCTGCGCTGGTATCCCAGTCAGGCTCGAAAAAAGAGGAACACGTGGAACTGCCGGGATCACTGCAGGTACCCTATGAAATTCTGCAAAGAATGAGCGAACTGCTGAAAGACAAAGAAGGGATGGAGTTTGATAAGGCCTTTGTTGAAGCCGCAATTAAATCGGTTCAGGCCTATCGTGAGCGTGTGGCCCTCGACGCCGGACAGGGGTATTACCGGGACATGACACCCGGGCGCAAAGAAGCTGTCCTGCAATTTTATGAGCAGACGGCACTTTCCATGTACAAGGGTTTTGCAAACCGTATGGAGCGATACACGGGGAAAGGCAGTCCGTTGCAAAAGGAAATGGCTGCTGTATTTAAAGAAATGATAGCGGCAGGTCATTCGTGTGATAAAAATAATCGGGAAACCGAAAAAAGCTTAAAAGCCGACTAGTGACCTGCCGGCAAAAGTCGTTATAATAATCAGATGTTGGCAAATGGGATGCTTTATTCATCGGTTAAACAGAAAGGTTTATGGAACAAAAACTACTTATGCGTTATATTTCGGGCGATGCCACTGAAGTTGAAAAAGCAGATGTCGCGAAATGGTTGAATGCTGATCCGGTAAATATGCGCGAGTTTCTGAAGCTTCGCGAACTGCATGATATCATGATATGGCAACAGCCCCCCCCGGGCGGCTCCGGCAGGATCCCCGCAAAGAGAAAAGCCGGGGCATTGACACGGAAAATCCTGGTTGAAACATTAAAAGTTGCGGCTATTCTGGTGGTTGCATTGTTTATAGTCAAATATTTCTTTTCTGGTCCCGTCGATTACGAGAAGGTTGACATGCATACCATTACCGTGCCTTCCGGACAACACGCAGAGTTAACGTTATCTGACGGTACCAGGGTGTGGTTAAATAGCAATACTACATTCGCCTTTCCCGGGCATTTCACGGCAAATACCCGGGAGGTGAAGCTCGATGGTGAAGGCTATTTTGATGTGGCAAAAAATGAGGCACAACCCTTTGTTGTTCATTCCGGACGATACGATGTCAAAGTACTGGGTACAGAATTCAACGTGACTTCTTATGCAGCGAACCGTGAGTTTGAGACCTCTCTTTTAAGCGGTTCTGTTGAACTGCGAAAGGAAGGGAGTGCTGAAGTTCTTGTGCTTCGTCCGAATGAACGGGCGTATGTGCGGAATGACCAACTTATCCGGGGAGCAATTACCGACTACAATCAATTTCAGTGGAAAGAAGGGATAATTAGCTTTAGTGACGAGTCTTTCCCGGAAATTATTCGAAGGCTTGAGCTTTATTACGATCTGGATATCGTCAGAAAAAACGAAAATACGTTAAGCTATCGTTGCACCGGAAAATTCCGAACCAAAGACGGAATTGAGCATATCTTAAAAGTCCTTCAAATGGATAACGAATTCTGCTACAAAACAGACGAGCAGTCTAATACGATCACCATTGAATAAGTTTGCAAATAGAATGAACGAGCTAACCCATTTATTAACCCAAGTGAATAACCTATGACCTGAAATCGTAAAAAAACCGGTCAGCGCGCCAACGCTTTCCGGTTAAATGTCAATACCTGACTCACTTATCAAATAACTCAAGTATCAACCAACGAATTACAAATGTATGAAAATTTATTTATTACGAGGATGCAATGCCTCAACTAAACGACTGATTAGAAAGATGAAATTGACCTGCTTCATTCTTTTTGTCTTTGCTTCAGGACTTTTTGCGACCAATGCTGAATCGCAGGTCGCAAAAGTCTCCATCGATCTAAAAAACGGGACAGTCGCGGAAGTGATCGACCAAATTGAAAAGCAAACCGGTTATCTTTTTGTCTACAATGCCACGAAGGTTGATCTCTTGCGGGAACTCACCATTTCTGCCAGGAGAAAAACTGTAACGGACATACTATCTGCCGTTTTTGAAGGAAGCGATGTCACTTATGTTGTGGAAGGTTCAAACATCCTGCTCAGATGCCGGGCCAGCGAACCGCCCCAGGAAAACAGGATTACGGGCAAAGTGACCGACAAGGACAAAAAGCCACTCCCGGGAGTGACCATTATCATCGTCGGTTCTACCCGAGGCGTAATTACCGCCCCTGACGGGACTTTTTCGATCGAAGCCAGTCCTTCCGATAAACTGGTTTTTTCGTTCGTAGGAATGGAAAGCCAGATCGTTGATGTGGGCAATCAGAAAACCATCAACATCATCATGTCTGAAAAGATTGATGAATTGTCGGAGGTCACGATCGTCGCTTTCGGAAAACAGAAGAAAGAGAGTGTGATCTCTTCTATTTCGACCATCAATGCCGAAGAACTTAAAGTCCCTTCCAGCAATTTAACAACTTCCTTTGCAGGACGTATTTCCGGAATTATTTCGTACCAGCGCAGCGGCGAACCGGGAAAAGATGACGCCGAATTTTTTGTACGTGGTGTAACGACCTTTGGAACAGGAAAAGCAGATCCCTTGATCCTGATCGACGGGGTGGAGATGAGTTCTTCCGATCTGGCTCATTTGACACCCGACGATATTGGCAGTTTTTCCATTATGAAAGATGCCAATGCCACAGCGTTGTATGGCGCACGAGGTGCCAATGGTGTGATCCTGGTGAATACGAAGGAAGGCGTTGAAGGTAAAACGAGACTTTCGTTCAGAGCAGAAACCTCGCTTTCAAGCCCCACTAAAATGGTCGATATAGCCGATCCTTTAACATTCATGCAGTTGCGGAACAAAGCGGTTCGCGCAAGAAATCCGCTGGCAGCGCTTCCTTATACAAAGGAAAGGATCGATATAACCGAAAAAGGAACCGAACCGTTGCTATATCCCCAGGTCGATTGGTATGGCATGATGTTCCGGGACAACACAATCAATGAGCGGTATAACCTAAACATAAGCGGTGGCGGTAAAATGGCCCGGTACTATGTTGCCGGGGCATACAGCATTGACAGGGGAATCCTGAAAAATGACAAAGCCAATCATTTTGAAAATAATATCAACGTGAAGCGGTATTCGCTCCGTTCAAATATTAATATGAAATTTACGCCGACCACCGATGCCGTGATCCGTTTGCATGGAGATATGGACAAGCGGGTTGGTCCGCAGCAGGATGGCGCCGATTATTTTAATCAGGCACGGAATGTTTCCCCGGTCGATTTCCCTGCTTATTTTCCTAAGGATCCTGACGATCCGAGAACATATTATGTCAATCATATCCTTTTTGGAAGCGATCCACAGATGGAACTGGTCAACCCCTATGCGAATATGGTGAAAGGGTTCAGGGAATCAAGTTCTTCCATCATGCTGGCCCAGATTGAGCTTTCTCAGAAGTTCGACTTTATCACGACGGGCTTGTCTGCTAGGACACTTTTTAACATCAACCGGCAATCGCACTATAATTTTTCCAGGTCGACAACCCCTTTTTTGTACGCGATGTCAAAGAATATTGTTACCGGTAAAAACGAACTGACAAATCTAAATCCTAAACTGGGGAAGTCATTTTTGGAATATTTTCCGGGGGGTAGCACAGTCTCATCATCGATGTATTCGGAGACCGCGTTGATGTACAACCGTCTTTTTGCTGAAAAGCATGATGTTTCCGGTATTTTCGTTTTTACCGCCCGGGATACCCAGTATGGAAATGCGGATAATTTGATCGGGTCCCTGCCTTTCCGGAACCTGACATTCGCCAGCAGGTTAACGTACGGGTACGACGGCAGATATTTTGCTGAAGCCAACTTCGGCTACTGGGGGTCTGAGCGTTTCGAGAAAAAAGAACGTTGGGGGTTTTTCCCTTCCGCCGGACTGGGGTGGATGGTCAGCAGGGAAAATTTCATGAAGCGCTACGAAAAGACCATTACCAAGCTGAAACTTAAAGGTACCTATGGACTGACAGGGAATGACCAGATCGGTGATACAAACGACCGGTTCTTTTATATGTCGAGAGTAAATATGAATGACGGGAACAGAGCTTCCCAATTCGGGACTGATTTGGGGTATGCCCTGCCTGGAATCTCCTTTACCCGTTATGCCGATCCGAATATCACCTGGGAAATTTCAAGAAAATTAAATCTTGGGGTTGAATTGGGCATTTTCAATGATGTCGACATTCAGTTCGATTATTTCAGGGAACGGCGGAGCAATATTTTGCAATATCGTTCGGATATTCCTTCAACGATGGGGCTACAGTCTATTCCCAGTTCCAATATCGGCGAAGCCAAATCGCACGGCGTGGAATTATCGGTCGATTATAAACACTTTTTTAGCGAAGACTTCTGGGTCAATGGCCGGGGAACATTCACGTATGCAACCAACGCGTATTCCAGGTATGAAGAACCCGATTATTCGACGCGGAATGTCAAGTGGCTGTCTCATTTGGGCAGGTCGTTGAGTCAGCCCTATGGATGGGTGGCCGAACGGTTGTTTATTGACGAAGAAGATGTGCGGAATGCTCCGGAACAGACATTCGGCACCTACGGTCCCGGCGATATTAAATACAAAGACATTAACAGCGACGGTATCATATCCTCTCTGGACCAGGTGCCGATCGGATTGCCAACCACCCCTGAAATCATCTATGGCTTTGGATTTTCGATTGGCGTTCATCATTTTGATTTTTCCTGCTTTTTTCAGGGCTCCGGTAATTCATCCTTTTTCATCGACCCCAGGGCCACAGCGCCTTTTGCCGGCGGGACAAGGGCTATTTTAAAGGCTTATGCAGACGATCACTGGTCGGAAGAGAACCAGTATCCCTATGCCCTATGGCCCCGGTTGTCTCCTGAAATCCTTGAAAACAATTCGATTACCAGTACATGGTGGTTGCGTGACGGACGGTTCCTTCGACTGAAATCGGCCGAGTTTGGTTATTCCTTATCTAACAGGCTCACGAAAAGCCTGAAATTGAGGAATACCCGTATCTATGTTTCGGGAACGAATTTATTTTTGATTTCTTCCTTTAAACTCTGGGATGTGGAAATGGCCGGAAACGGTCTGGGATACCCATTGCAAAGGGTGATCAATGTAGGATTGAAACTTGACTTTTAAACTATTAATTTGTTAATTATGAGAATGTTAAATAAATTTTCGATCATTCCGATCATTTTGGTGTTGCTTTGCGGTTGTTCGGATTTTCTCGATATTATACCTGACGATGTGGCTACCGTTGAAACCGCTTTTGAAAACCGGCAAAACGCTGAAAGCTTTCTGTTCACCTGTTATAGTTACCTGCCCGATCCATCCGATCCGTGGACTTATCCCGCCTACTCCATTGATGAATTCTACATGCATTCTCCGGAAAAGTTGTCTTTGGGTCCTGCCCAGGAAATGTATAAGATCATTGACGGGAATCAAAGTGTTAGTCAAACGTACCTGGACTTCTGGGGCGGAACAGGAGGCAAGGCCGTTAAAAACTTATTTCAGGGTATTCGCGACTGTAATATTTTTCTTGAAAATATCGATAACCCAAAGGATATGCAGTCTGAAACGGAACGCAAAAGATGGATTGCTGAGGTGAAGTTCCTCAAGGCTTATTTGCATTTTTTTATGATGCAGGTCTATGGCCCTGTCCCGGTTATTAAAGAAAATATCCCGATTTCTGCGGGTATTGATGAAGTCCGGGTATTTCGCGAACCAGTCGATAGCGTGGCCGCGTATGTTGTTCAATTATTGGATGAGGCTATCCCTGACCTGCCCGAAGAGATCGCGGATGTCAAAAATGAATTCCGGAGAGTTACAAAACCGATAGCCCTGGCTGTAAAAGCAAAAGTATTGACCACAGTTGCTAGTCCGCTATACAACGGAGGTGTTTCTGATTATTCCGGTTATACCGATAGCAAGGGAACTCAGTTGATCTCGGCCACCTATGATCCTCAAAAGTGGATTCGCGCAGCAGATGCGATACAGGAAGCGATCAACGTGTGCGAAAACAACGGGAACCGGCTCATGGACACCACCGACATTAACTTAACTAACGAATTTTCGACGCGAATGAAATATAAGATCACGCTACGGGATATGATCAGTAAGGACGGAAGCCAGGGGCTGGCTGATAATCCCGAGGTGATCTGGGCAATTAATCAAGGGACCAATTCCGGGCGAAAGGGGAATTACGATACCGATTATTATTATGGTTGTATTGAATACCTGTGCTACCCGGGAGGCAGTCACTGGGCTGGCTATTTCGGCGCAACGATGAATACGGTTAAGCTGTTTTATACGGATAAAGGAATACCCATTAAGGAAGATCCGGATTGGCTGGGAATAGATTACAGCGAAGTAGTGACGATACCCGCAAGTTCGAAGGATTATCTTCCTTCAGGAGAAGCAACGGCGAGGTTTAATTTAAACCGCGAACCCCGATTTTATGCCCATCTGGGATTTAACAGGAGTTACGTGACAATGAAGCATTATGAAACAACGCCATATATCAACCGAAGCCTGGGAAACGAGATACTGGGTAAAAAGAATTTTACCGGCTATAATGCCATTAAGCTTACAAGTTATACGGCTTCAGGATTATTCGGCGAGTACTTTAATCCGGCCAATTACCAGTTCCCGTTAATCCGGATGGCCGATTTGTACTTGTTATATGCCGAAGCGCTGAATGAGGTTAAAGCGGCGCCCGACGGCGAGGTTTACCAGTTCGTGGACAAAGTGCGGAACAGAGCTGGATTGAAAGGGGTGGTTGAAACATGGCAACAGTCCGTCAATCCAAATAGACCGTCAACGAAAGAGGGAATGAGGGAAATAATCCGGACAGAAAGGCAAATTGAGCTGATGTACGAGGGACAGCGGTTTTTCGATCTAAGAAGATGGTACATTGCCGAAGCCTATTTGAACGGCCCGGTTACCGGCTGGCAGGTATTTGGCACGACGCCGGAAAACTATTATAAAGAAACGACTTTGTTTACCAGGAGCTATAAACTCCGGGATTATTTCTGGCCAATACGGGAATACGATCTGCTGGTGAATCCCAATCTCGTTCAGTCGTATGGATGGTAACTATAAAAAACTAAACTTTTAACAAGATGAAACGAATCACTTCATATATTTTGTTGGGAATTTTCTCCCTCTTGCTGGTACAATGTAAAGAATCGCCTTTCGGACAAACGGCGGTCGATGATGTAAGCCCCGGTAAGGCAATGGTAACCGATGTGACTGCTATTCCGGGAGGTGCTGTTATTACCTATAACGCTCCTGCGGATGATGATCTGTTGTACGTTAAGGCAGAATATCCACGAAATGGGAAAATTGCCTCCACGCTTTCTTCGAGCCAGGTGAATACGCTGAAAATTGAAGGTTTACCTCCTTTCACAGAAAGCATGGAAGTGAAACTGATAGCCGTCGACGCAAGCAGGAATGAATCAGTGCCGGAACTGGTAACGATCAACCCGCTCGAATCTCCGCTTATCAGTGTTTTGAATTCATTTGATCCACATGCCGATTTTGGCGGGTTCAGCGCCCGTTGGGAAAATCCAACTGCTACAGAGATCGGAATTACAGTTCTTTACGACACCTTGCAATCTGGTGCCTATAAAGAAGCCATAACCTTTTATTCTGAGACAGTTGCCGACAGCACGTTATTCGGGCCGTTCAAGGATAAACACACTTTATTTAAGGTTTACCTGACGGACAAATGGGGAAACCAGTCGCCTGAAAAAGAGTTTGAATTAACTCCTTATTATGAAAGATTGCTGGATGGCAATAAATTCAAGTTGGTCGGGATTATAACAGACCATACTGTTCCATATTTAGGTCATTTCCCGGATTGGCATGCATTGTTTGACGGACAAACACACAATGAAGGATTTATTTCTGACCCAAAAGAAGATGGTTTCCCCATCGTCATGACTTTTGATTTGGGGAAAAAAGTAAAACTATCCAAATACAGGATTTTTCAAAGGACGCAATACGATGCTGCATTTATTCATTGGAACCTGAAAGATTATGAGTTTTGGGGAACCGGTGAAATCGATGAATCAACTTTTGCAGACTCGACTTATTGGTCTAACGCGGAAGATGCGCCATGGAAAAACGACTGGGTGCAACTGACGAATTCCCATGTTTATAAGCCATCGGGAGATGATAATCCGGTATCTGCCGAAGATGTTGCTGCTGCTCTGGCAGGATATTCTGAAAAGTTCAAGGCTTCCGACCCTTCGGTCAGGTACTTACGGCTTGTAGGAAAGTCAACTTATGCCGGATGGCCATGTTGGCAAATTGCCGAGTTAATGATATGGGGGGATGATAAAAATTTTTAATAATGACAAAGCGTTAAATTATGAAAACAAAACCCGTATTTTTTATATTCCTGATGTTGTTGCTATGTGGATGCAAGGACCTTACTGAGATTCACCAAACCTACCTCGACCGGGGGGAGATCATTTATCTGGCCCGGCCTGATACAGTGACCGCGGGACAGGGCTATCAGAAAATCCAGTTGAAATGGAATCCCGGGGTAAATCAGGAAATTGAAGGCACCGTTATTTACTGGAATGACAGGACCGATTCGCTGGTGCATGCCGTGACCAGTATCAGGGGAAAAGAGGCTGTCGTGATCAGCAATTTGCAGGAGCGTATCTATGTATTCGAATTGGTTAACTTAGCTTCCAATGGGATCCGTTCGTTGCCTACCGAAGTTAGTAAAATGGTTCTTGGCGAAGAATATGTCAATGCCTTGTTCCCGGCCACTTTTACTTATGCCTACGACGAAACCGAAACACGGTTGGTGATTACCTGGGGTAAAACGGATGAAACCCTCCGGTACTCCAGGGTGAAATACACGGCTCTTTCCGATGGTTCGGTAAAAGAAGTCGTGTGGAGCCCGTCTGATGGAACCATTACCGTGATTGACGATTTTGATGCCGGTACCGGAAAGACCCTGGAAGTCTGTTCCGGCTACAGGCCTGACGGAGATGCTTTCGAGGACTTTGAGTCCGGCGCCAAGGTAATCGTGTTTTAATTCTGAAAATACATGACGTATTTGCAGGGAATTATGGGGAACTGGCATCAGGATGGAGACAGCCATGGATGCGTCGTGAATACCAATTTCAGTGTACGACGGGTCCCGGCATGATACAAATTAACAGTACTAACTCAAATTTTAAAACAATGAAAAGGCATCAGTCAGTCCTTCAGATCAGCGCAATAAGCTTAATCTGCTTGTATTTTGTTTTTGGATGTTCATCCAACTTAAGACAAAAGGGTGTATGACAAAAACCACTTTTTTTAAAAAAATAGGGTTATAAATTGATATACAATATCATATATTTATAACCCTTTAAAAAAAATAGGTCAGGTGCAACGATTGCACGGGGCATTTTATATAATAACTTTAGAATTTAAGGATTTTCGTTAGAGGTATTTGGAGAACATTTTACACTTATCTACTATATAATGTTAGAGAGAATAAGAGCTTTTCTTGTTAACGGAATCGTAGTCATTATGCCGAAACCGGCCAATCTATAACCATACAAAATTGATTTTAGTTTCGATTTTGCTTTATATGGCAATTTTTTTACCGCACATCTTTCAGTTAAACCGTGTAAAAGAGTTTGATTGTCGATGTGGATTTTAGAGTAGCATTTTAAAAGTTTACATCAAGAAAATGATTTGGAATTATGATACTTAATTTTATAAAAAATATTTACATTCTCTTATTAATATTAACAACTATCACTTGCAAAAGGGATTCTTCAGGATGTTCATCGAAGGAAATTATAAATGAGTACAAAATTGAATTCGACCACCCTCCTTCAAAAATTCCAGTACCACATTCTGTTGATGCGCCCCTGCTCGGAAACGGTTACACAGGAGTATCTATATCTGGACCGCCGGAAAAACAAGTTTATTATCTGGCAAGGAATGATTTCTGGCGATTAAAATCCTCATATAGTGAGTGTTTTCCTGCAGTTTTGGGGAAAGCTGAAATAGATATTCCAGCATTGTCAGGGGCATCATACAAGATTGTTCAGTATCTTCATAGTGCGGAGACTTTTTCTTCATTTTCAAAACCTGGAATGAGAGCTGAATTCATTTCATTTGTTTCTGCCACAGATGATTTTATGATTATCGAAATTAGTAATTCTGGAGCCAGTGAGTTAAAAGGTAATGTAAGGCTTCTACTTCCCGGAGTGGAAGAAAGAAGGGATGAACTTGCTCATGAACCTCCTTGTAAAAAAATTCTTGAGGACATCAGTGAATCAGGGGATAACGGGAATGGTATATATTGGATTTGCAGGGGTTTTGAAAAAAATGTGGACATTTGTTCTAAAGCAGCGTGTGCTTTTAAAATACTCCAAAACAAAACAAACAGTTTTAATCTAAAACCTGGAAAGAAAATTAAGATTGTCTTTTCGTTTTCAAGCGACTTTAAAAGTGAGGACTGTTTGAAGAAAGTAATTGACAACGTTTTAAAAGTTAATAAATCCGATATAAAATCGCTTGAAAAGGATCACAAATCATGGTGGGCTGATTTCTGGTCAAAATCGTTTGTTTTCATTTCAGATAAAAAAATTGAGAAACACTATTATTTATCTAATTATGCATTGGCATGTTCCTGCAGGGACAAAAATTTCCCTCCCGGTATTTTTGGCACATGGATTACTAAGGAGATTCCTTTCTGGTCTGGCGATTATCATCTGAATTATAATCATATGGCTCCTTATTATGGGCTGTATTCTTCCAATCATATAGAGCAGGCTGACTCCTATAATGCTCCTGTTTTGGCAATGCAGGAAAGGGGAGAATATTACTCTGAAAAGATAACAGGGATTAAAGGAGGCATATTGCTGCCTGTCGGAATCGGACCAATTGGAATGGAGAGTACCCGCAAGAATACATGGGTGGCTGAAAATAAAAAAAACTGGATTAATGAAGGATATGAAGATGAGGGTATGTTTTGGGGACAGAAAAGCAACTCAGCCTACTGCGTTGTCAATATGTCTATGCAGTTTTACCATACTTACGACAAAGATTATATTAATCGTGTTTACCCTTTTGTAAAGGGTGTTGCAACTTTTTGGGAAAACTATCTGGTTAATGAGAACGGAATCAATGTAATATATAATGATGCTGTTCATGAAGGGAGCCATGAAGGGCCGAACGGAAATAAGAATTCTATTTTATCCTTAGGATTGGTGCGCCTCGTTTTTCAGACGGCTATTGATATGAGCATAGAGATCCAGCGGGATGGTGACCTTCGCGAAAAATGGACTCTTATTCTTAAGAACATGGCAGATTATCCTTTGCAGAAAAAGAAAGGGAAAATCATTTTTCGTTATACTGAAGAAGGGCCGGCGTGGTTTGATAGTAATACAATTGGAATTCATCATATTTATCCGGCAGGACAAATCGGATTGGAAAGTGATCCTAAACTTCTTGAAATAGCAAAAAATACAATGGATATTATGAACAGATGGACTGACTTCAATGGTTCAAACAGTTTTTTTCCAGCTGCTGTTCGTATAGGCTATGACCCCAAAGAAATTTTGAAGCAATTACATAAATATATTGAGAATACTGATCCTAACGGATTTGAAAAACATAATCCGCATGGAATTGAAAATTTAAGTACGGTGCCAAATACGATCAATGAAATGTTATGCATAAGCCATCAGGGAATAATAAAAGTTTTTCCAGTATGGCCTATGGAAAAAGATGCCTGTTTTCATCAGTTAAGGACTTATGGTGCATTTTTAGTTTCAAGTGAAATAACGAACGGTATTGTTTCTTTTGTTAGGATTCATAGTGAGAAGGGAAAAACTTGCTTTTTGGAGAATCCATGGAAAGGAGAAAAAGTAACTGTAAAAAGTACTACGTCGGGATTGCGGCATGTAGATGGTGACATAATTAAAATAGATACAAAACCTGGAGAGGACTTACTAGTGCAAATTTTTTCAACTCGGTAGTTATATCGAATTAATAACTAGAATCATGAAATTAGAAGAATTGATGAATGGAAAATATTATTTTTTAAATGTCAGAATATTATGTGACTATTTTCTTTCTTGCAAGTGTTAATCAGATTACCGCTCAAAATAAAGCTTCTTTACTAAATCGCAACTTTGAACTTACAGTTACAATAGATACAGTCAAAGTCAATGTAAAAATTACTGATCTAAAGTATAATGCAATGTGGGCTGACGGGATATATAATCATCAACTGGAGGAAATAGCTACCGGGGAACTTGAGGGGTTTTCAGGGCTCAAATTACCATCATTGGAATGTCATTCTGACCGGATCCGCATTCGGAGACTCATTGGTGACTTTGAAATTGAACATGATCTTATTCTTGCTACCGAAAGTCCCCTTCTTGCTGAAGAGATGAAAATTGTGAATCTTCAAGGGATTCGAAGAAATGTCAGTAAGTTTTCTGCTTCATTTAGCAAAAACGTAACAGGCACAAACAGAGAAATTTTGAAAAATCACATTCAATGTCGTTTAGTTAGTGGCTTTTTATAATCGTTTGTAATTCGTAGTTGTTTACCCGGCTATTTATGAGGTAATAAAATTATGCCCTTCAAATGTGGCGCATAATTTTGTAAAGACATTACGCTGATTTTTTCTTGCAGTCGATATAAAACCTTCAATCGGGGCATAGAATTCAGCTCCCCTGAAAGTTCGGAAACAGTTGGATACTTTTTGCTTGACCTTTGCCGCTCTGAGGTCCCTTTCGGCCTGATTATCCAAAAGTTGTGATAATCTGGCTGAACACATCGTAAAGCATCGAACCCATCGCCAAAGACCGGGGACTGTCTGTTTTAGGGCCAAACTGGTGTACCCCAAATTCTTCCACCACGCTGGGATGATTGGGCAAAACCAACCGGGTACCATCTACGGCCAGGGTACGCATGCCTATAACCCTATTTTCTAAAAAAGGAGTGGTTTTTGTCGTACACCCCCATCAAATTGATAGGCATTATGCAGTTTTTTTATTCTTTTATTTTACTTTTGACATGAATTAAAGGGAACTGTCAACAAACTAATCTATGGCAAAAGAGGGTGATAAAAATAGAGAATACTGGGATATGGTTTGGTCTCAGTTTAAAGATGGTGACAAGGAGGCTTTTGCTGTTTTTTATAACCTTCACATTGACCGCCTTTATCAATATGGTCTTAAATTCTGTAATGATGGAGAAACCATAAAGGATGCTATTCAGGAAGTATATCTTGATTTGTATCTGAAAAGAGAAAAGAATACAGCCGGTCCTGACAATCTAAAATACTATCTGTTTTTATCCCTGAAAAGAAATCTGATTAAGAAACTACAATTTGACAGGCGTTTTGATCGTGGTGAAATCGAAAACAAAAAACAAGCTGACCTGGAGTTTAGTATAGAGTACCTGCTTATTGAGAAAGAGCAGGAGGCAGAGCTTCAAAAAAAACTTGCAAATACGTTAAATCAGCTTCCACGCAAGCAAAAAGAAGCAGTATACCTGCGATTTAATGAAGCGTTGGATTATCCTTCTATCGCAGTTGTTTTGGGAACTACAGTGGAATCGGTACGGAAGCAGGTATACAGGGCATTAAAGACTATTCGCGAGACGATCGACGATAAGTCGTTTATGTTGCTGTTTTCTTTTTTTCAAAAAAAGCTAAAAAAAAAGTCCATGTTTGAATAGTTGGAAGCCTTTTAAGGTATAATTCCAACAATGCGGATGGACAAGCTTAGTAAATACCTTGAAGACCTCAACTTTGTTCGTTGGGTTTTTGATACCACGCCGGAAATGGACCGGCATTGGGATCAATTTATGAGAGAACATCCTGATGAAATAAAAAGTATTCAGCACTCCCGGAGCATTATGCTCCAATTTCGGACAATCGCTAAAACGCTTTCCGAAGAGGAGAAGATTATTTTATTTTCGAGGGTACTGAATGAAATAGAGAAAAGACAAAAGGTAAAAACAACCTACCGGTTTTTTTCCGAAGTATTGAAATATGCGGCCATCGCCATAATTTTCTTTTCGGCAGGAGTATTGCTTTTTTACCGGGATAATCCTGTCATCCCAGCCTTTTATACTTCAAGCTTAAATGACCGAATACCTGAAAATCAGGCACAATTGATTCGTGCAAGTGGAGAAACGGTCATTCTCGACAAGCAATGCACCGTTCTGGAATACAAAAAAAACGGTGAGTTGGTCATAAATAACGATACTCTAAAACCAGTAAATTCAGATTCGAAAGGCGAACAGAAACTCAACCAACTAATTATACCATACGGAAAAACCTCAGAATTAATACTGCCTGATGGGACAAAAGTATTTTTGAATGCGGGAAGCCGCTTGATTTATCCTGATCTTTTCACGGGCGATACGCGTGATGTATTTCTGGTTGGAGAAGCCTATTTTGAAGTGGAGCACGATTCAAAACATCCATTCATCGTCCAGGTAAACGAATTAAGAATTAAAGATTTGGGAACCAAGTTTAATGTCTCTGCTTATCCGTCTGATGGCCGCATTGAGACAGTATTGACTGAAGGAAAGGTAAGCATTCAGCCAGGCAATTCCGGTCTTTTCACCCGGTCAACAGAACTTATTCCCGGACAATTGGCTTCCTTTAACAAACAGAATCTTCAGATTTCAGTAGAATCAGTTAATGTCGATGATTATATCCTTTGGACACAAGGGGTCATGAGGTTTGAAACGGCCGAACTTAGCCGAATTATAAAAAAACTGGAGCGCTATTTTAATGTTCGTTTTGAATATAAGGATCCGATGCTGGGTTCGTTATTGATTTCCGGAAAACTAGCGTTGAAGGAGGATAGACAGGAGGTTTTTGAACGGATTGCACGGGCTGCATCGGTAAAAATAGTAGAAATAGGAGATAACTATTATGAAGTAGTAAAAAATTGAACCGGAAGGAGTTCCGGCAACGGCCGATTCACCTTATCGTTTATTTGACAAAATATGAAAAGAATCTGATGCACGTATCTGTTTTACCGACAGGCAGACCGGGTTGGATATACGCTCACCTCGTGAAGCTAAAACTCTTCCTTCAGCGAGTCTTCCGATTTACGAAATTTCAAATTAAGGAGAGCGACCACTTAAAAGTGATGAAATATAAATTGATGACGACTAAAAGGCTATCAAATCAAAAAGGAATCATGATTGCATTCATCCTGTTTTTTAACGCGATAGGATATTCTGAAACAATGGCTCAGAATCGAAGAACAGAGATTTTATGGGATCATTATGGTGTCCCGCATATTTATGCAAAGAATACAAAGGAAATGTACTATGCCTTTGGCTGGTCGCAAATGCATAATCATGCAAACCTGATGTTGAAACTTTATGCACAGGCAAGGGGCCGGGCCGCTGAGTACTTTGGCGAAGACTATCTAAGTTCGGACAAGCTTATTCAACTTTTCAATATCCCGGAACAGGCCATAAACGTTTACAAGAAGCAGGAAGATGAATATAAAACGTATCTCGATGCCTTTGTTGCAGGAATTAACAATTACGCAAGAACACATCCTGAGGTAATTGATGAAAGGAGCAGACAGGTGTTGCCGGTAACCTCTTTCGATCTTATAAGTCATATGATTAGGATTGTAAGCTTAGAATTTGTGGCAAAAGAAGATATATACATCTCCGCGAAATCAACCGGGGCTGGTTCGAATGCTTATGCAATAGCCCCCTCAAAATCTGAGTCAAAGAATGCCATGCTTGTTAGTAATTCCCATCTTCCATGGTCTGACTATTCTCTGTATTTTGAAGCTCATTTGAACACGGTTGGGTTTAATTCGTATGGGATCGCCCTTGTTGGGATGCCTGCAATTATTATGGCTTTTAACGATCATCTGGGTTGGACATTCACCGTGAATCCGATCGATTGTTCTGACCGCTATGAGCTTACATTGCAGGATGGCGGCTATTTGTTGGACGGGAAAACCCTCAGATTTGAAAAAAAGAAAGCAACAATCAAAGTAAAGCAAAAGGATGGTCGGATTGAGGAAGAAGAGTTAGAATTCAATTATTCAAAGCACGGACCTGTGGTCGCGCAAAGCAGTCATAAAGCCTTTGCCGTGAGAATTGCAGGGCTTGACAATTTCAGTGTATTTGAGCAATATCATAAAATGAACAAGGCCAAAAATCTGACTGAATTTGAGTCAGCGCTAAAAATGCAGCAAATGGCTATGTTTAATATCATATATGCAGATAAATCAGGAAATATTCTATATCTGTTTAATGGGAATGTTCCGATAAGAGAAGAAGGTGATTTTGCTTTTTGGAAGGGCACAATTGACGGAACTCAATCAAAGTTTATCTGGACCAAAACACATCCATACAACGATTTACCCAGATGTTTAAACCCGCCTTCAGGATTTATTCAGAATTGTAACGATGCCCCTTGGACTTGTACAGAGCCTGCGGTATTGGATGCTAAGAATTTCCCACCCTATTTCTCTTCTCTTGGTACGTCTTTCCGCCCGCAGCGGGCTGTAAATATGATAAAAGATAATCCTTCGATTTCTTTTGACCAGTTAATAAGCTGCAAACATGACACAGGAATGGAGACAGCACACAGATTCTTGGACGATTTACTCGCAGCAGCTGATGCGTATCCCGATACAATGGTACTTAAAGCCGCCTCTGTGCTAAGACGATGGGATAAGAAAACGGAGGTTGATAGCAGAGGTGCTGTTTTATTCGCCAAATGGTGGGATTCGGTGAGCAGTGATCTGTTTGAAGTCCCATGGAATGCAAAAGTCCCGAATACGACTCCTGACGGTATAAAAGACAAGAAAAAGGCTGTTGAATTATTGGGAAAAGCCGCGAATGAGGTTAAAGAGAAATACGGATCATTGGATGTTGCCTGGGGCGATGTGTATCGCTTTCGATTGAATGGCATTGATTATCCGGCAAATGGCGGATCAGGGGAATACGGAATTTTCAGGACGCTATATTTTACCGATGATGGAGATAAAAAAATCGCTGTTGCCGGGGAGACTTATGTGGCCATAGTTGAATTTGGTAAAAAAGTGAAGGCAATGGTCTTGCTTGGTTATGGGAATGCGACTCAGGCAGGGAGTAAGCACATCGGAGATCAACTTCAAATGCTGTCTGAAAAGAAGCTGCGCCCTGCGTTAATAAACAAAGCCAACATCATCAACAATCTTGAATTTTTCGAAACCCTTTCAATGGAGACCGATAAAAAAAGCACCTTATAAATGAACCGGAAAGTGTTCCAGCACAGTCCGGTTCTTAGTGTTAAATCTTTTGCTAATGTATCATTTAACGATTCAAATTTATGAAAAAAAAACGAGAAGTTTTACATCCTTATGCGGATGAGATGAGATTAAACTTTAGGAAGATGAAATTGACAACTATTCTACTGTTTATTGTTTGTGTTACTTTTGGGAACAGTTTCTCTCAGGTTCGGTTATCGGTTCATTTTGACAAATCCGATATTCGTGAAGTACTTCTAACCATCGAAGAAAAAACCGATTACGTTTTTCTGTATAAGGATCAAATCTTCGATTTCTCACAAAAGATTTCGGCTGCTTTTAACGAAGCAAAATTCGAGGATGTTCTAAAAGATTTCTGTGATCAGACGAATATCTCTTATGAGATACGCAACAGGCAGATTATCCTGAAATCGAAAGAGCCAGACGGTTTGCCGACAGCACAGCAACCTCAGAAAAGGACCGTTACCGGTAGAGTTACTGATACGGCAGGAGATCCGATTCCCGGGGTTTCCGTGATTGTAAATGGCACTTCAGTCGGAACCATTACCGACAGTGAAGGGAACTTTTCTTTACAGGTTCCCGGCGACGTCAAAGCACTGACCTTTTCTTTTGTAGGGATGAAAACACTTGAAGTTCCTGCCGCCGGGAAGACGACATTTTTCATCGAGATGGATGAAGAAACGGTTGGTGTTGATGAAGTTGTAGTGATTGGTTATGGGATACAAAAAAAGGTTAACCTTTCTGGAGCCGTTGATGTCGTAACTTCTGAAGCATTAGTTAACCGCCCTGTGAATAATGTGGTGCAGGCTTTACAGGGAATGGCACCCAACCTCAACGTCACCGTAGGCAATGAAGGTGGAGAATTGGGAGGAAAGATGAGTATGAATATCCGGGGAATCGGTTCAATCAGTGGTTCCGGTGGAAATCCCTACATCCTGGTGGATGGAATCGAACAGAGTATTTATAACATTAATCCAGAGGATGTTGAAAGTATATCAGTTTTAAAAGATGCAGCTGCGTCTGCGATTTACGGGGCAAGAGCCGCATTCGGTGTTATTTTAATTACGACCAAACGGGGGCAGACGGATGGTGTTACTGTAAATTATTCAAATAGTTTCTCTTTTGCCACGCCTATTAATCGTCCAAAATCGGTTAATTCGATCAAATTCGCGGAGTATTTTAATTTGGCTTCAGCCAATGATGGTAATGTTCCCATATTCGAACCTATTATCATAGAGAACATGCACAAATACCAGGCCGGTGAACTGACGGACTGGACTATGCCGATTCCCTGGGAGCCTAATTATTGGCTGACTTACCAGGGTGGATGGGCAAATACGGATTGGTATAAAGTATATTATAAAGATTGGGTACCCAAATCCACCCATGGCATTAGTTTAAGCGGTGGTGATCAACGAACGCAATTCTTTGTTTCAGGTTCAACGTTCGACCAGGATGGTCTTTTAAGATATGGTGATGATACTTATATCAGGAACAATTTGAATGCAAAAATCAATACGAGTGTCAATGATTGGCTACGCTTCAGCTTTTTAAGCAAATTCAACCGGACTAACTTGAACAGACCCAGTTACGATAAGGATGCGATGTATGCAAACATTGCTCGTTCCTGGCCTACAAATGATGTTTTTTTCCCCGATGGCAATCGCCATTATGAAACCGGATTAATTTATGTTCAGCAAGGCGATCGGTATATTGAAAACTCCAATGAATTCACCGTTATTCCGGGAATCGAGATTGAGCCTGTAAAAGGTTGGGTTATCAATGCAAACTATCGTTGGAAAATGAATACCAATGGTTATACCAATCACGAAGCCAAGGTACAGGGAACCTTTACTGACGGATCTCCGTTTTACCTGAGGCCAAATAATTATTTTGCAAGAAACCAGTATGAAAGTTACTATAATTCACCGAATGTCTATTCTACCTACCACAAAAAGATAGGATCACATCAATTCACGGCGCTGGCTGGTTTTGAACAGGAAAAGGTTGACTATCAGTCTTCATATTCCCGAAAAGATGACTTGATCAGCGATGAAAAACCATCTCTTGGCACAGCTACAGGCAAGGAATATGCGTCAGGCACTCTCGGACATTGGGCAACCCGAAGTTATTTCGGCCGGTTAAATTATGATTTTCGTGAGAAGTATCTGCTGGAGGTTTCAGCACGCCGGGACGGCTCATCCAAATTTGAAAAGGGATATCGTTGGGGTCTTTTCCCATCAGGGTCCATGGCCTATATTATTTCGAAAGAATCGTTCTGGGAGCCTCTCGAAACCTATATCCCCATGATGAAAGTCCGGGGGTCATTTGGTTCTTTGGGAAATCAGGATGTGGCAAATTATCTGTACGTGGAGCGCCTTCCGGTTTATACGAACTTGCCATACATTATGGGCGACGACAGACCCAATTATATAGGAATGGCAGGTCTTTCAAGCCCGGAATTAACATGGGAAAGGGTCAATACGACTAATTTTGGGCTGGATGTGGGCTTGGTAAAGAACAAACTGACGGCTTCTATCGATTATTTTATCCGGGATACTTACGATATGTTAGGGCCTGTAGAATCCCTCCCGGCAGTGCTTGGGACAGAAGTTCCAAGATCAAACAACGCGACCTTGAAAACAAACGGATTTGAACTTATCGTGGGATGGAAAGATAAAATCAAGGATTTCTCATATGATGCTAAATTTATGCTTTCCGATGCAAAAACCAAAATCATGGAATACTATAACCCTCAGGATTTATTAAGTGCTCCTTTCTACGAAGGGATGCAAATGGGTGAAATTTGGGGATATACGACCACCGGGTTATTTCAAACTGATCAGGAAGCCCAAAGCAAAGATCAGTCCTACTTATCAAAAGAAGTGTGGCGCGCGGGCGATGTGCAGTATGCTGACCTGAATGGAGATGAAAAGATTAATATTGGTAAAAATACTGTCGGAGACCATGGTGATCTTTCGATAATTGGTAACTCGACACCACGATATTCATACAGTTTTCTGCTCAATGTATCATGGAAAGGATTTGATTATAATATGATTTGGCAAGGAGTCGGGAAAAGAGACCTCTGGCTCGATTCACCTAATTTCTGGGGCGCCGGATGGATATGGACAGCCGTGGCCTTTGAAGAACATATGGATTATTGGACTGAAGACAACAGAGATGCTTATTTCCCCAGACCATACATGGATAAAGGTGGCAAAAACCATCAGGTTCAAACAAGGTTCCTTCAAAACGGCGCATACCTGCGTTTGAAATCATTACAGTTGGGCTATACCTTACCTGAAAATCTTACCCGGAAATGCAGGGTTAAAAAATTAAGGTTTTTTGTAACTGGCGAAAATTTGTTAACATTTACGAAACTTCCCAAGAATTTTGATCCGGAATCCACAGGTGGTGCTCATGGTGCGGGAATGATTTATCCCCTGCAGATAAATTTGGCCACTGGCGTTAATATAACCTTCTAAATTATGAAAATTATGAAAATTATGAAACGATATATACCTGTTATTCTTATTATTGGATCGCTCTTCACATGGTCATGTAGTGAAGGCTTCCTTGAAAGGTATCCACTCGATGAGTTAGCGCCTCAGGATTTTTTCAATTCTCCTGAAGAACTGCAAATCTATGCCAACAGATTTTATGTTCTCCTTCCTGCCCATCAGGGATATTTCAATACATTTTATGTTGATGCGAATAGTGATAATCTGGTGCCTGCTGAATTCGACATGAGGCTTGCCGGAACACGTACAGTTCCTTCATCTGTTTCTGCCACTACTGTTAATACCCGGTTTTCTATTGTTTATGGTTGGAATTGGGCTGACATTCGGCAGGCAAATTACTTCCTCGAGCATTGCAATAAGGCCACTGGTACACCAGAAGACCTTAAACAATACATAGGTGAAGTAAGGTTTTTCAGGGCATTCCTTTATTTTGACAAGGTTAAGACTTTTGGGGATGTCCCATGGATCAGTAAAACCACGAATACGACTTCTCCCGAACTATACATTCCTCGGACAAGCCGGAAGGTTGTGACCGATTCCATCATCGCGGATCTGGATATCGCGATAAGTTATTTAAAACCTGCTGCCCAGGCGAATGCCTTCAGAATAAATAAAGAGGTAGCTATGCTTTTAAAAGCACGCGTTTGTCTTTATGAGGGTACCTGGGAGAAATACCATAGCGGCACCCCACTTGGGGTGTCCGGTTCCGACGGTTCACAATTCATACAGAAAGCTGCTGAGGTTGCTGATCAACTTATGCAAACAAACGCGCACAGTATTTACAAAGGACCTGCCGGACGGGAGTATTGGTCTCTTTTCAACCAGTTGGACTACACCGGGAATCCAGAGGTAATGCTTTGGAAAAAATACGATATAGGACTTCAGATAACACACAATGTGGCAAGATACATGGCAGGAGGAATTGGTCAAATAGGAATGTCGAAAGGGTTAATAGACAGCTATTTATGTACAGACGGAAAGCCTATTTCTATTAGTCCGTTGTTCCTTGGCTATGATTCTTTGCTCATGGAGGCAACAAATCGTGACCCCCGGCTCCAGCAATCGGTATTCCTCCCGGGAGACGATCAGAGAATCAATGGACCCGGCGGCACACTGAACGTGAAATTCGAAAAACCCACTTTGGATGGGATGGGTGAGTTCCGGAACACCACAGGCTTCGCTATTTATAAAGGAGTTAATCCTGATTATTCACAGTCATCAAATGACAATGTCGGTACACAGGGATCTATTATTTTTCGATATGCCGAAGCCTTGCTAATCTATGCTGAAGCAAAGGCCGAAATGGGAAATATTACTCAAGCGGATGTCGACAGAACCATCAATCGGCTGCGCGACAGAGTGGGCATGATCCATTTGGATATCAATAATATCAGCACCGATCCCAACTGGGATTATCCGACCCTCTCTCCGGTCATTAATGAGATCAGGCGGGAACGAAGAGTGGAACTGTCCTGTGAAGGATCAAGATGGGATGATCTGGCTCGTTGGAGAGCGCATCACCTCATTGTAGGTAAACGTCTCAAAGGAGCCAAATATACCGGCACAAATCTGGATGGTGCATATAAAGATGCTCAGGGAAATCCAAGTATAGTAATCGGAGTAAATCTGTATGTTGATGCCAATGGTTTTATTGATCCCTATCAGAACGTTTTTCCAAATGGATTCGGATTCGATCCAAATCGTGATTATTTATCACCTATTCCAAGCGACGAAATCACGTTGAATGACAAACTGGTACAAAATCCAGGTTGGGAATAAACCCATTTTAAGGGGATATTAATCTAAACCACATGGACTTGTCTGAACATTTATCAGGCAAGTCCATTTATAAACATGGTGAAATTTAAATCAGAAAATGTATCGGAAACATCTTCCTTCGGCTAGATGGTTATGTTTAATCTGTTTAGTCCTTTGCTGTAGTTGTGTAAAAAAAGTGACAATAGATTCTTTGGTCAAGGAGATGACCCAAAGAGAAAGTCTTAGTTATTTTCCACGGAATCCTTATGTTCACAAACAATTCAGCAGTTACAATCCGGCATCAAAATCACCTGAAAAAGAGGGTTGGTTTGAAAACTTCGATATGTCTCATTTCATTCGGGTGGAAGAAGATGCCGGAAGGCGCGAATTTGTGATGCTTGATGCCGATGGGCCGGGTGCAATTGTCCGATGGTGGATGACCTTTTATAAAGCTCAAAACGGCGTGTTGCGGATTTATGTGGATCATGATTCAATTCCTGTTATTGAGGGATCACCAAACAAGTTATTGAGCGGTGACCTTCTGACAAAATCTCCACTCGCGGTATCTGTCCAGGCAGGAGCTGACATTGGGGAAGAAGGACGTGATTACGATCACAATCTCTATGTTCCCATACCCTTTGCACGTCATTGCAAAATTACTTACGAATGCGATTCGCTGGTTTTACGCTACGATTATGAGGGCATCAAAGTACCTCAAGGCTATTATTCGCCCGATGTGTTTTATAATATTGGGTACCGTGCCTACGCGAAAAACATAACTGTTGAGTCTTCTTCACGCCAGTCACTCAAAGAGGCCGGAACTCTTTTTGATATAGCTGGTAAATCTTTATTGAACAACCAGGTAAACTCCGTCTCTAACGAGAAATTTGAGAAACTCATTCTGCCGGGAGATTCACTCGTCATTGAACTCACAGAAGAGAAACATGCCATAAATCAATTGATGGTTGATTTGGAAGCAAACGATATGCAGCAGGCTTTACGTTCTGCATTGTTAAAAGTATCATTTGACGGATATCAAACAATTTGGGCTCCCATCGGTGAGTTCTTTGGGACAGGATATAGTCTGAATCCCCATAAAACATGGATGAATCAGAGAGATGAAAATGGCAGGATGGAATCTTACTGGGTAATGCCCTTCAGAGAAAAATGTGCACTTACGATCGTCAACCATGGAAATGAAAATATAAAGCTGAAGGGATCGGTAGGCCTGATACCATATAAATGGACCACAAACAGCATGTATTTCGGAGCCTTTTGGCACGAATACCGGCATCTTAAAACCAGAGACGGGAAGGGTTTGCCTTTCGACCTGAATTTTATTGACATCAAGGGGAAAGGAGTATATGTGGGCGATCAGGTTACTCTCTTCAACAATACCTATCAGTGGTGGGGCGAAGGCGATGAGAAAATTTTTGTTGACGGAGAGTCTTTTCCATCCAGTTTTGGAACAGGTTCAGAAGATTATTACGGTTATTCATTTGCGCGGCCAGAATCATTTTCACATCCCTTTTTATCGCAGCCGGAAGGAACGGGAAATACAAATTGGGGGATTACCGTTAACATGAGGCATCGCTCTCTTGATGCGATCCCATTTCATACATCAATCAGCTCAAATATCGAATTATGGCATTGGGCTAATATCCGTATGAACTACGCACTCACATCTTATTTTTATGTATTGCCCCCTTTTACGATCAATGCCATGCCGAACATTGAAAGCATAAGAAATCGGGTTGCAATTAAGAAAGATGATATTAACAACGATGAGAATAGTCCCCGGACTACTTTTACCAAATGACACGAAATATGAAAATCTGCAATGCTTTGAGCACAGTAAAATGGGTGGGACTTTTAACATTCATGACAATTGTAAAGTCATGTAATTCTCCGGAAAAATTCTATTCTGCCGATGACTTTGCCCTTGTTCAGAAGATTGATGCACATTTTCATTATCTAACCATGAATGAGGAATTCCTCAAATTGGCATCAAATCTGAACTTCCATTTGCTTTCACCAAATTGGGATGGTGAGTATTCTATAGACGAGCAAATGAAAATTGCCCATAAGATATGGCTTTCCAATCCCAAAGGATTTGCATTTTTCGGTACTTTTTCGGTTGACAGTTTTGGTCAACCTGAGTTTGCTGACCTTACGATTGCCCGCATCAGGCAATGTTTACAAGGAGGCGCTTCTGGAATAAAAATCTGGAAAAACATCGGGATGGTTTTAAAAGACCAGGATGGGAAATTTGTAATGATTGACGACCCGGCTTTCGATCCCGTTTTTACATTTCTCGAAGAGAATAACATTCCGGTTCTGGCTCATTTGGGAGAACCAAAAGACTGCTGGCTACCCGAAAGTGAGATGACAGATCCGGGTGACAAAAGCTATTATCGAAACAATCCTGAATACCACATGTATCTGCATCCCGAAGTTCCTTCTTACGACGATCAGATTACAGCAAGGGACAATATCCTAAAAAAATACCCAAAACTTGATTTTATCGGAGCACATCTGGGCAGTCTGGAATGGAATATTGATGAGTTGGCTCAACGTTTTGATATGTTCCCGAATTTCAAGGTTGACATGGCCGCCAGATTATACCACCTGCAATATCAGTCTAAAAGCAACAGAGAAAAAGTCCGCAATTTTATGATCAAGTATCAGGACCGGATTTTATATGCCACAGATAATGAGGTACACGATATTTCAGGTACGGATACTAAGACAACGATGCGAAATCTTCAACGGGGCTGGATGGCGCAATGGAGCTACCTCGCTACTGATTCAGTTATTAACAATACAAAAGGATTAAAACTTCCAAAGGATGTTATTGATAAGATCTATTTCAAAAATGCGAAAAAGTATTTTAATCAAAAACAGAATTAAACTTAAAGACATGAAAAAATTATTGCTGATTTCAAGCCTGTTAATACTCTTTCAATGTGTGAAAGGAAACGATGATTTTAACAATGGTTATAATCCATCCGAAAAACTTGTGTTAAAAGATGTTTCATACGGGGAATTACCGCGACAAAAATTCAACGCTTACCTTCCGGCAAACAGAAATAAAAATACGAAAGCAATCATTCTTATTCATGGAGGCGGCTGGAAATCAGGAGATAAAAGCGATTTCGATTTATTTGCATCCGCATTTGCCGATTCAGCTATTGCAGCTTTTGCCATAAATTACAGGTATGCCAATACAAATGATCGTGTAAGTTATGTTGAAATTTTGAAGGATATTGACAAGGCAATTAGTTGCATCATCGATAGTTCTGTGACTTTTTCCTTTAATCCGAAACAAATATGTCTTTTGGGACATAGTGCAGGAGCGCACCTGGCATTACTCTATACTTTTCGTGACAACAAGAAGGGTGTTGTGAATAAAGTTGTTTCATTGGCAGGCCCAACAGACTTGACCGACCCTCAATTACTCAATATCTCCGGGATAAATGACTTGGTAAACACATTGGTAGGGAATGATTTAGATAAACGTGAAGATGCCAGTCCCATAAATTATGCAGGCGAAATTCCCACCTACTTGTATCATGGCAAAGCGGATGAAGTAGTTCCCAGTCAGCAATCCGTTAAATTCTTCGAAAAAATCAGTAGTCGGAATCCGAGGAATCGTTGCGCCATAATTGAAGGCTGCGGACATGGGTTTGATCTGGCGGAATTCATTAAAATATTAAATGAAACAGTTGCATTCGTTAAAGAATAGCTATTGGATATTCATTTTCTGAAATAAGGTCTTTAATCGGTGAATTGAAATGAAAGCAAGATTTTATATCGTTGCATGGAGCCTGATCGTTACTCTTTCCTGTATGCAACGGGGATTGGCGCAAACCATAACTACCGAGAGCCTGCTAAACGACATGGTTGATTTTGAACGATTGACCCGTTTGTCCAAAGAAACCTATAAAGCAGTGCAATATTCTTCATACGACCGGAGAAGCACAAAACCAACCGATAATTTCTGGTTTGCCAATGAAGATGGGTTTGGCAATGAACCAATTCCCGGCTTTGAAAAAGTACTGAAACAACCGGATGCAAATGGAATAGGGGAGTATCTGATATGCGATATTCGAAAGCCAGGTGCCATTTTACGCCTTTGGACTGCGCAGATAACCGGTAAAATCCGTTTGTTTTTAGATGATATGACCTCCCCTGTTTTTGAAGGAGATGCCCAGGATTTTTTTTGGAAAGCAATTGAAAAGTTATCCGACACTCCGGTTCAAATTGATTATGTCAACACCTTCAGGCAATTTGATGCGGTTTATCTCCCCATTCCTTTTGCCAGGGGATGCCGGATTGAATGGATCGGGGATATTAAAGAAACTCATTTTTATCATGTAGGTCTCCGCGTTTATGACTCCAACGTAAAGGTCGAAACGTTCAATGTTAAAGAGATCCCTAAATATGTTCAAAAACTGGAGGAAATAAACAGGATTTTAAGGAATCCGAAAGATGGAGTTTCCAATAAAAAGCGAATTATTCAAACAAAGGAAATTAGTGTGCCTGTGGCCTCAACAAAAGAATTATTTAACATTACAGGACAACAGGCGGTTGAATATTTCTCCATCAAATTAAAAGCAAATAATCCTGAAAATGCACTCCGGAAGAGTCTCTTAAAAATCTGTTTTGATGATTCTTCTGTTCCCCAGATACATGCGCCAATTGGCGATTTTTTTGGAGCAGCTCCTGGCCTGAATCCATATCAATCACTTCCTTTTTCAGTGGAAACAGATGGTACAATGACTTGCCGGTTTGTTATGCCATTTAAAAATGCTGCGCGCATAGAAATTGAAAATAATTCGGATGAGAATATTACTGTTTCAGGAGGTCTTGGTACCACAGATTATAAATGGGAGGATGGAAAAAGTATGCATTTCAGGGCACGCTGGAAAATCAATCATGAATTAACTGCTACGAATATTAACGCGGGTGATAATCGTGCTTCCGATATTCTATACTTGATGGCATCGGGTCAAGGCCGGATTGTTGGCGCCGCCGCCTATTTATATAATCCCAGCAATGTTCCCACTCCCTGGGGCAGTTGGTGGGGTGAAGGCGATGAAAAAATTTATGTAGATCAGGATACCTTTCCTTCATTCTTTGGTACAGGCTCCGAAGATTATTTCAATTACTCATGGTCGTCGGCAAAAATATTTAGTTTCCCGTATTGCGGGCAACCCAGAAATGATGGTCCCGGAAACCGTGGTTATGTTTCAAATTTCCGTTGGCATATCCTCGATGATATTCCATTTAAAGATAAAATCGCTTTTTTCATGGAGTTGGGCCATCATGGAAATGTTCCCCGTTTTTCGTACGGAAGGATGGTCTGCCTCTATGCCTCACCCGAACTTATTGATGATTATCAGAAAATAACGATTGATGACCTTCGTGACATTTCCTATCGACCCTGGACCCCGGAGGCATACCTCGGTTCTGCAGGCTTCCGATTCATTCAAGCTGAAATGTTTATTGTTGAAAATAAGACGATTAAGGTGGAAAATGGATCGCTGTGGTCAGAAGGAAGCATTGTGATGTGGACTCCGGCAAAAACAGCAGAGAAACTCAAATTCATGATCAATTCCGATAAAGCCGGCGATAAAACAAATATCGGTTTTACACTTGCCCATAGTCCGAATGGTGGCACAATGGCCATATTCATAAATGGAATGCCGGTAAAGTTTGATGGCAAAGAAACAGTGAACCTTTTCGAGCCAAATCAGCAGATTTTGGAAAACCATTTTTCAGAATCAATCCAATTACTAAAAGGTAATAATGAAATAATTTTCGAATCCAGAGATACCGAAATGGGTAAAAAAATAGGAATTGATTTCGTCTGGATGAGAGAGAAATGATCAGGATTAAAATATTTTGAGATAAAGGGAGGCTATGTTGCTAATAAAGAGATATATACAGGAACTTGAGATTTTTCAGGTCAGAAATAGAACAATTCTCTCGAAAGAACGGGTAATCTCCGTAGATGCATTAAGAGGTTTTGATATGTTTTGGATTATGGGAGGCGATATTGGGTTTCAGGCCCTTGATCATGTTTTCCACAGTAAGCTGTCAGGTTTTGTTAGAACACAATTTGATCATACTGAATGGTTCGGCTTTCATTTTGAAGACATTATCATGCCACTTTTTCTTTTTATTGTTGGCATTTCAATGGTCTACTCATACAGAAAAAGACTCGGTAGTGGTTCCACTGACAAATCGTTGTGGATTCACACAATGAAGAGAGTTGCCCTACTTTGGTTATTAGGTATGGTTGTTCAGGGAAATCTGCTAAGTTATGACCTCAACCATATTCAATTTTACACAAACACCTTGCAGGCTATTGCAAGCGGTTATCTGATAGCAACCATTTTCATTCTGTATCTGCCGGTCTTTTATCAGATGCTGGCTACAATTGGTTTAATGATAGTTTATTGGGCAATTCTGGCACTTATTCCAATTGGAGGAACAACAGCCAACGCATATTCTCCTGATGGGAATGTGGCAATGTATGTTGAAAAGTTGGTTATGGGGCGTTTTATCGGCTGGGGAACTTATACCTGGATTGTTTCGAGCCTGAATTTTGGGGCGACTGTCATGGTCGGTGTTTTTGCCGGGTACATGATGCAATCAAATGAGAGTAAGATGAAGAAATTCTGGAATTTCGGGATTCTTGGAATTTCACTGATTATCCTTGCGTTAATCCTGAATATTTGGCATCCAATAATCAAGAAGATATGGACAAGCTCATTTGTTCTCTTTTCCGGTGGTATCAATTTGCTGATACTTGCAGCTTTTTACCTGGTGATTGATATCTGGAACGTTCGGAAAGGCACAAAATGGATGATAATCATAGGATCGAATGCCATTTTTGCCTATGTGGCCTGGCATCTGTTTAGCAACAGTTTTATAGGCATGGCTGAAATCTTTTTGAAAGGTTTAAAACCATGGATTGGAAACTGGTTTGAAGCACTGGGTATTTTTGGCGGTACGCTGATCTTATACCTCATCCTCAAGTATATGTACAAGAATAAAACTTTCATTAAAATTTAAACCAAAACCGAAATACTAATCTCTGAAAACTATGAATACTAATCGCCGGAGTTTTTTTAAAATCGCGGGAGTTGCCAGTGTCAGCATATTTTCCGGGGCCTTATCTTCCTGTGATTCAAATGAAAAAAAAAATCAAACTGGCTCACTTTTAAACATCGAAGAGGAGGCAAATAAAGCACACGCTCAACGCTTTAACATGAGCGGTTATGCAGCGCCAAAACTAGATGTTGTACGAATTGGATTTATCGGACTGGGAATGCGAGGACCTGGCGCAGTTGAACGAATAGCTAATATTGAAGGTGTCGAAATTAAAGCGCTTTGCGATGAACGAATGGATCGGGTTGAAAGCGCGCAAAAAATTCTCGCCGAACGCGGATTGCCTGAGGCAAAGGCATATGGGGGAAGGAAAGAGGCATGGAAAGAGCTTTGTCGAAGTAATGAAATTGACCTTGTTTATATTTGCACACCCTGGCAGCTTCATACTCCAATGGCTGTATTTGCAATGGAAAATGGCAAACATGCCGCTTCTGAAGTTCCCGCAGCCACAACTCTTGAAGAGGCATGGCTACTGGTCGAAACATCTGAAAAAACAAAAAAGCACTGCATGATGCTTGAAAACTGCTGCTACGACTTTTTCGAACTGCTGACTTTAAATATGGCACGACAAGGTTTTTTTGGAGAACTGACCCATGTTGAGGGAGCTTATATTCACAACCTCGCTGATCTGAATTTCAGTAAAAAAGGCTATACCGAAATGTGGCGGTTAAAGCACAACCAGCATCGCAATGGCAATCTTTACCCTACTCATGGTCTCGGACCAGTTTGTCAGGCGTTGAACATCAATCGCGGCGATAAGATGGAATACCTGACGTCCATGTCGACAAATGATTTCCAATTGGCAAAAATGGCTGATAATCTGGCAAAGGAGGATGCTTTCTACAAAGAATTTGCAACGACAAACTATCGCGGGAATATGAACACAACCCTTGTCCGGACTGAGAAAGGCAAGACAATAATGATTCAGCACGACACCACTTCTCCAAGACCATATTCGCGTATCCACCTCATTTGCGGAACCAAGGGAGTAGCCATCAAGTATCCTGAGCCCGGAAGAATCGCGACAGGTCACGAATGGTTCGATGATGCGAAAATGGCTGAGATTCAGAAACAGTATACTCCTGAAATTGTGAAGCGGGTAGGTGAGATGGCAAAGAAAATTGGTGGCCACGGCGGTATGGATTTTATGATGGACTGGCGCCTTATTGATTGCCTTCGCAACGGACTGCCGCTTGACCAGGATGTTTACGACGCGGCATTATGGAGTTGTATTGCACCATTAAGCGAATGGTCTGTTGCCAATCGCTCGAATTCGATACAGGTTCCGGACTTTACCTGCGGATCCTTTAAATCAAATCTACAGGTTGATATCAGTCTGTCTCAAGGCGGAAATACTGGAGTCAGGGCCATAACGAGCAGTTCGGGGAGCCAATTAAAAGTATAAAATGGTGATATGGATTACCCTCAAGATCGTATCAAAACAAATTTTGACGTGTCAAATACATTAATAAATCAATTGTTAAAGATGGAACACCTTAATCATAAGCATTTAGTAATAACTATAATTCTGAGCTTATCCTTGTTTCTTTGTTCGGCTAAAGAAAAGAGCATTAATCCCCGGGATCATGCTTTTAACGGGTATTACTCAGGAAAGTATCTGGATCGTGTTGCTTTCCCAATTGGTGGCATTGGCGCCGGAATGTTTTGTATGGATGGCACAGGATCACTTTCTCATTTGTCAGTAAAGCATAGGCCTGAATTATTCAATGAGCCTGTCTGTTATGCAGCAATATGCGTCAAAGGAAGGGAAAATGGGGCAAAAGTTTTGGAAGCACAGGTTCCTGAATGGAAACTGTATGGTTCAGCAGGATCGACAATCGGCGCCCTGGGAAAGTCATATGGTCTTCCTCGGTTTGAGAATAGTCGCTTTTTACCAAGGTTTCCATTCGCCACGCTTGAACTTCAGGATAAAGATATTCCGTTTGAGGTTGAAGTAACGGGTTGGAGCCCCTTCATTCCGGGTGATGAAGATAATTCAAGTTTGCCGGGCGGTGCCATGGAATATTCTTTCAGAAACAATACAAAAGAAGAAATTGAAGCGGTTTTTTCCTGGAACTCAAGGAATATTATTACCGAATGGGTTGGACGTATTGTAGAAATAAAGAATGGTTTTACTTTAACGGGCGATCCACCCGATTCCGGGAACACTGGCTTGTCAGTCTTTATAAATGACAACGATGCCGTGGTGGACTATTGCTGGTTCCGGGGTGAGTGGTTTGATCCCCATATGATTCTTTGGAAGAACATTGAAAATGGTAACGTTGTTTCTAATCGTCCGGTTGATTCACCCGCGCCTGGCGCATCAATATATGTCCCGTTTAGACTTAAACCTGGCGAAAGTAAAAGCATCGTTGTCAACTTCTGCTGGTATCTGCCCCAAACGAACCTGTCAATAGGGAATGTGCCAGGCACGGAAGAGAAGCTCCCTCCCTATAAACCCTGGTATACGGCTCGTTTTGATAATCTGGATGAAGTCAATAAGTACTGGATGACGAATTATTCAGACCTGAAGCAAAAAAGCGAACTTTTTCGTGACGCGTTTTTCTCCTCAACACTTCCTCCCGAAGTCATTGAAGCAGTTGCTGCAAACCTGGCAATTCTGAAATCTCCAACCATTTTGCGGCAGTTTGACGGACGGCTTTGGGCTTGGGAAGGATGCGATGATAACGAAGGCAGTTGTCATGGCAGTTGCACACACGTTTGGAATTATGCCCAGGCGATGCCCCATCTCTTTCCGGGCCTTGAAAGAACGTTTCGAGAAACGGAACTAATGGTCAGTCAAAATGATAAAGGGCATCAGAATTTCAGGGTGAATCTGCCAATTTCTACGCCTCCGCACGATTTTCATTCAGCAGCCGACGGTCAGTTGGGCGGAATAATGAAAGTATACCGGGAATGGAGGATCAGCGGAGACACTGAATGGATGAAAGGTCTGTTTCCACTTGTTAAAAAAAGTATGGATTATTGCATTGAGACCTGGGACCCGGATCAGAAGGGTTATCTCGAAGAACCCCACCACAATACATACGATATCGAATTCTGGGGACCTGATGGGATGTGTACCAGCTTTTACCTGGGCGCCCTCACTGCATTTAATGAAATGAGCAAAGCAGTAGATTCTCCATACGGAGAGTATGAAAACCTGCTTGCTAAGGGTAAGGTATTTACTGAATCGGAGCTGTTTGACGGAGAATATTTCATACAAAAAGTAAAATGGGAGGGATTGCATTCCCCAAGTCCTGTTGTGGCTGCAAAGAGCAGTTACAGAACCAGCTATTCTGAAGAAGCGTTGAAGCTGTTAAATGAAGAAGGCCCTAAATATCAGTATGGGAAAGGGTGCTTGTCGGATGGTATTTTAGGAATGTGGATGGCTTCTGTTTGTGGTTTGCCTGAAATTATCGATCAGGAAAAAGTAACCAGTCATCTTGCTGCAGTTTATAAAAACAACTTTAAATCAAACCTTATTGATCATGCCAATCCCCAACGGCCAACTTATGCCGCAGGAAGAGATGGAGGTTTATTACTATGTACCTGGCCTAAAGGAGGTAGATTGTCTCTTCCTTTCATCTACAGTAACGAGGTTTGGACCGGAATAGAATACCAGGTTGCAAGTCATCTCATGTTTCATGGGGAGGTTGAAAAAGGACTGGATATTGTCCGTACCTGCCGGAAACGATATGATGGACGTGTACGAAACCCGTTCAATGAATACGAATGTGGAAGCTGGTATGCACGCGCCATGTCGAGTTATGCACTTCTCGAAGGACTTACCGGTGTCCGCTATGATGCCGTAGACCGCACTTTATTTATCGATTCAAAGATTGGAGATTTTAAAAGTTTCCTTTCCGCTGAAACCGGCTTTGCCAATGTTGGACTCAAAAACGGGAAGCCCTTTCTCGAAGCTGTATATGGAACTATTGATATCCAAAAAGTCATCGTTTCGGGCGTCGAAAAACAATTGATCCATCAATCGTTATCAAAGTAAGAAAATTACCATGAAAATCAATCATTCTTTTCTTTCAATTTTTTTCCTTTTCTTATCATCAACTACAGGAAGCGCCCAGGTAAACAACCTGAAAATCAGTGAAGATACTGACGTGATTGTAATGAAGAAAGTAGCTGACCATATACTTTCCAATACCACTTATGATTTTATTATTCCTGGCGATGGAACAATTCTGAAAACTGTGAATTCTTCGAATTATAAAGAGTCAATTGCTTTACGAAGCCCTTATAATACCTGGAACTATTGGAACGGGGTATTGAGTATTGCAATGATCAGGATAGCAGAGAGTTTAGATGATAAAAGATATCAGAAATTCGCGATTAAGAATTATGAATTCTCATTCGACAACCTCCCATTTTTTAAAAGCAGGTATAAAGGACAGGATAAATGGATCTATCCGTTCGGACAGGCTATCGTAACCAAAGAGTTAGATGATTGCGGCGCTATGGGAGCCGGCCTGATAGAGGTCAACCAAATTAAACCACGAGAAGAATACAACGATTATCTGTTGAATGCTGCCTTGCATATACTTAACGGGCAAGACCGGCTTGATGACAAAACGCTGGTACGTAAATTTCCTTACGAGATGACCTTGTGGGCCGATGATCTGTACATGAGCATTGTGTTTCTTTCAAGAATGGGTAAATGGACGGGTGACAATAAGTATTTTGATGATGCCATACTTCAGGTAGAAAACTTCACGAAGTATTTATTCAATCCAAACACGGCGCTTTATTACCATAGCTGGTATAGCGACCTTAAAACCAATGGTGTTGCGCATTGGGGCAGATGCAATGGTTGGGTTATGATGGCCCAGGTTGAATTATTGGATTATTTGCCAACGAATTATCCCAATCGGGAAAAGTTACTGAAAATACTTTATCAGCAGATTTTAGGAATTTCCCGATACCAGGATATCTCGGGAATGTGGCATCAATTGATTGACAAAAACGATTCTTACCTCGAAACCTCATCAACGGCCATGTTTACGTATAGCATTGCAAAAGCTGTAAACAATGGTTGGATTGACAAAAGGTATATTTCAGTGGCCATTGAAGCTTGGGACGGTTTGAAGAAAAATATCAATGAGGATGGACTGGTCAGGAACATCTGTGAGGGGACAGGTATCGAGAATGACCTCCTTTACTATTATAAAAGGCCAACTCCGCTGAATGATATTCATGGATTGGGGGCAATTTTATTGGCTGGCAATGAGATCATTAAGTTTAAAAGAGAAAATAATAAATAAAATGAAGAGGAAATTAATTCCGGCAATCTGCTTTTTCTTTTTATTGTCATTTGTCTTCAATAGCCTAAAGGTACGGGCAGGTGATGTAACAATTATTGATTCAAGGCATTACAGTACTGTACTTGGCGAAATGCGTAACTATCGCATATTTTTGCCTCCCGGCTATTCTGAAAACCCTCAGAAAAGATACCCGGTCATCTATTTTTTGCACGGATGGTCTCAGCGCTATTTTGGCGCAGGTCCGATTTATTCAGATCCTTTTGAAAAAGGCAGTGATAACAATGGCGACAACATTGCGAATTTCGTTTCAAAGCATGATGTTATTGTTGTAAAATCAGATGGATACAACCGAAACCCTGATGAAGAATACTACGTGCGACCTTATAACGTTGGGAAAAAGAGCGAGGTCGAAACTTACCGGCAATTCCCGATCTATTACCCTGAGTTCGTAAATTATATTGATGAAACCTATCTTACCATTGCCGACAGGGAACACAGGGCAATTTCAGGTCTTTCGATGGGGGGGTTTATGACTTTTTGGATTGGTGGAAAATATCCGCAGTTATTTTCTGCCGCCGGAAATTTCTGTGGTTCTACGGAATTTTTTGTTGGTCCCCAAAGCTTCCCTGTGGAGTACCACCACAAAGATATGTATAAGAATTACGGAGGAATGAATATCCGGTTAAATTATGGTGATAAGGACTTTATCCTCAATTATCATGAGGAAGTAAATAAAGTGTGGACACAGGTAATGGATCATTATGAATTTAAAATTTATGATGCGGCACATTCTACCTGCGGACTTGGTGAAATGTTTAATTTTTGCATGAAAACCTTTGAGAATCCTCCGGGAAAACCTGAAAAATGGGATCATATTGATGTATATCCTGAATTCTCTGTATGGGATTATAATATCTATTCCGACCGAAATGTTCCGGGTTTTACTGTCCTCGAAAATGTAGATAAAAGAGGGTTCAAATGCGCGGTAAGGGAGTTTCTTCCCGATGGTGAATTGTTGCCTTTTGTGAACCTGACGGTAACAACACCACCAATATATGAAAAGAATCAATCGTACATTATTAACGATATTGACGCCAAAAGCTTAGAATCCATGCAAAAAACAATCCTGAGCGACGATTCAGGAAGATTGAAGATCAGTATAAATGGCAGTCTTCACGAAATTGGAATCAATAAAAAAGACGATAAACCCAACATTTGTGTCGCTTCGTTCGAAATTGAAAATATGGCTTGGGCAATAACCGGGAAAGATGTCAGGCTCTCCATAAAACTACTGAATAAAGGATTGGCGACTGCGAAAAACATCAGCGCCAGGATTGCAGCAACACGAAATACTACGATCATTCCTGAAAGTGAAGCATCATTTGGGAATATTGATGTTAATGAATTGAAGACCTGTCAGATTCCATATGTATTCCACGTGCAAGCTGATCATGTTGAAATGGTACAATTCAGGATAACAATTCAGGATGAGAAAAAAAATCAATGGATTGAATTATTTGAGGTTCCTGTTAAACGGGATTTGCTGGAAATGGATTGTGTGATCGCCGATGGCAAAGTATTTACCGTCGCGAAAGCGGGCGACGATACCGAAACAATCTTTTTGGGAGAAGGAAATGGTGATGGTGTAGCAAATCCGGGTGAGAGTATTATGATACTCGTAAAAGATAACGATACCTACCGCAGAACCAGTTTATATTTTTCAGATAAGTACCTAAATCCATTTGGGATAAACCACAGAATATCAGATGACTGGTTTAGTTATGATTATGTGGGCGCTTCATGCAAATTTTCCAAACCATTAATTGCCTCCGATTGCCCTGAAAATCATATCATTGAATTATCCACTGAACACTGGCTCCCAGACAAGCTTTTTCATGTTGTTAAACAAGGGAAAGTTAAGATTAACGTGAAAGGAAAGGATAGTACACCACCCAAACTTAGGTGGGTGCAAATCCCTGGTAATAATATTGTCCAGGCAAAGCTATACGATGGTTCAAAAATTCTGTCGGTGAAAGCCAAACTAATCCTATGGGTGAAGGATAAACCTACGGAATATCTTGAATTTAAGTTGAATGACAATGGTTTGAATGGTGATCTGGTTAAGGCCGATAATGTATTTAGCGCGAAAATTCCTGAACAGAAACTTGGTTTTTACAGGGTGGTAATAGAGGCGGAAGATTCATTTGGAAATACATTAATTGAAGAGGCCCGTGATAAATATTTGTTGCACTGAAATCGATGGGTATTCTATCCATTCGTATTGATTAAGAGCTCCCGCGGTTTCGGCGCACACAAGAGCCGTCACCTTGGTGATTTTAGTTCCCATTGTTTTGACAATCCGCCAGCCTCCCATCATGGTTCCCAGGCCGATCGCCTCGAAACAGGTGAGGGGAACCCATCCGGGCATGGTGTCGGCCGAGTCGATCTGCTCCACCGCGATCAGCGCTGTCGCGATGATACCCATTACTTTCCGAGAATCATTCAGGCCATGATAGCTTTTTAGCCCTTTTCTGTGCTA
>Ga0172382_10001536_pt1 | contig 41095 bp, 34 predicted proteins | sample Leawel138RmetaG_FD_122245 | JGI IMG/M metagenome (GOLD analysis project Ga0172382, IMG submission 122245) | Leachate microbial communities from a municipal landfill in Southern Ontario, Canada - Leachate well 138R metaG | ecosystem: Engineered > Solid waste > Landfill > Unclassified | place...
CAGGGTTCAGGGTTCAGGGTTCAGGGTTCAGGGTTCAGGGTTCAGGGTTCAGGGTTCAGGGTTCAGGGTTCAGGGTTCAGGGTTCAGGGTTCAGGGTTCAGGGTTCAGGGTTCAGGGTATTGACACTCCATCCAGAGGCTCCACACTCCTCCCCGAATCCCGATCCCCGAATCCCGATCCCCGATCCCCGAATCCCGAATCCCGAATCCCGAATCCCAACAACCGAACCCTAAAATCATGTCCCTACTCCAAGCCACGAACCTCGTCAAACGCTACCAGACCCGCGCCGTCGTCAACGATGTGTCGGTGCAGGTCGGCAGTGGTGAGGTCGTCGGCCTGCTCGGGCCCAACGGCGCCGGCAAGACCACCTGCTTCTACATGATCGTCGGCCTGGTCGGCTGCGACAGTGGCCGCATCCGCCTCGGCGACCGCGATATCACGCGCCTGCCCATGCACGCCCGCGCCCGCGCCGGGCTCGGTTATCTACCCCAGGAAGCCTCGGTGTTTCGCAAGCTGAGCGTACGCGACAACATCCTCGCCATCCTCGAGACCCGCGCCGGGCTCACCCGCCAGGACCGTCAGCGCCTGCTCGAGGAACTGCTGCACGAACTGCATATCGACCATCTGATCGACCAGCCCGGCATCAGTCTGTCGGGCGGGGAGCGGCGGCGCGTCGAGATCGCCCGCGCGCTGGCCACGGCACCGCGTTTCATGCTGCTCGACGAACCCTTCGCCGGCGTCGACCCGCTCTCCGTCATCGACATCCAGCGCATCGTGCGGCATCTTACCGACCGTGGCATCGGCGTGCTGATCACCGACCATAACGTACGCGAAACGCTCGGTATCTGCGGCCGCGCCTACATCCTCAGCGACGGTCGCGTGATCGCCGCCGGGGTGCCGGCGGAACTGCTCGGCAATGAACAGGTGCGCGAGGTTTATCTGGGTCAGGATTTCCGGTTGTGAAAAAACCCCGGGAAGCACTGGCACAAATAATGCTTATTGGTTAGAGTTAGACGCTGAGACCGCCATTTGGCATCCGCCGGAAACTATGAAGCAATCGATCCAACTCCGTCTCGGCCAGCATCTGACGATGACCCCGCAACTGCAGCAGGCGATCCGACTGCTGCAGTTGTCGACGCTGGAGCTGCAGCTCGAGATCCAGCAGGCGCTGGACTCGAACCTGATGTTGGAGGCGGTCGAGTCCGACAACACCGAGGAGCCGCATGGCGCCACCGCGGCGGAGACCGCCGAGGCAGAGACCGTCGCGGCCGCCGCCCGCGAGGACAGCCACGTCGAACCCAACCCCGAAGCGGATTTCTCCACACCCGAGAAGATCCCCGAGGAGCTGGCGGTCGACAGCGACTGGGACGCGATCTACGATTCCGGTGCCACCAGCTACAGCGCGTCGGGTGGCGACGACAACCGTGACTTCTTCGAAACACACAACGCCGGCGGCGGAACACTCTACGATCACCTCCTGTGGCAGATGGAGCTGACACCCTTCAGCCTCACCGACCGCGCCATCGCCACGATGCTCATCGACGCCATCAACGACGATGGTTATCTCGGCGCCCCGCTCGAGGAACTCCTGGAGGGTCTGAACAAGGCGAATCCCGAGATCGAACTGGACGAGGTGGAAGCGGTATTACATCGCATCCAGCACTTCGACCCCGTCGGCGTAGGTGCGCGCAACCTGAACGAATGCCTGGAGATCCAGCTCAAGCAGCTGCCTGGCGACACGCCCTGGCTGGCCGAGACCCTGAACCTGGTCACGCAGTACCTGGATCTGCTCGGCGCGCGCGATTACACCCAGATCATGCGCCGTATGAAGATCGACGAGGGCGGTTTGCAGGACTGCATCACCCTGATTCAGACCTTGAATCCACGGCCCGGCTCGCAGATCTCCGGCCCGCCACCCCAGTACATCGTACCGGACGTATTCGTCACCAAACGCAACAGTAAGTGGCGTGTCGACCTGAACCCGGACGCCGCGCCCAAACTGCGTATCAATGCCCAGTACGCCGGGCTGGTGAAACGTGCCGACAACAGCGATGACAACAACTATCTGCGTAACCATCTGCAGGAGGCGCGCTGGTTCCTGAAGAGCCTGCAGAGTCGCAACGAGACGCTGCTCAAGGTCGCCAGCTGCATCGTCGACCGTCAACGGGGCTTCTTCGATTATGGCGAGGAGGCCATGAGGCCACTGGTGCTGCGTGAAGTCGCCGAGGTAGTGGAGATGCACGAGTCGACCATCTCCCGCGTCACCACCCAGAAATACATGCATACCCCGCGCGGCATCTACGAATTCAAATACTTCTTCTCCAGCCATGTCAGTACCGCCGACGGTGGCGAATGCTCAGCGACGGCAATCCGCGCTATGATCCGGAAACTCGTCGCCGAGGAGCTGCCGACCAAGCCGCTCAGCGACAGCAAGATCGCCGACCTGCTCGGCAAGGATGGCATTCAGGTAGCGCGCCGCACCATCGCCAAATACCGCGAGGCGTTGGCGATTCCGCCGTCCAACGAACGCAAGCGGCTGAGCTGACCCAGGTTACACCCACTCCAGGAGTAGCAACATGCAAATCATCATTTCCGGCCACCATATCGACATCACCGACGCGCTGCGCGACTATGTCAACACGAAGATGGAACGGCTGGAACGACGGTTCGACAATGTCACCGACGTCCATGTGGTGCTGAGCGTCGAGAAGCTGCGCCAGAAGGCCGATGCGACGGCACACGTGTCGGGGGGCAAGCTGTACGCGGAAACCATCGACGAAGACATGTATGCGGCCATCGACGCCCTGGTCGACAAACTCGACCGGCAACTGAAGAAGTACAAGGAAAAGCTCACCGACCACCATCGCAGCGAAGGCTCACTCAAGAATCAGGACGTCTGAACCCGACATGCTGCCCGGTCGGGCGACGAGGGATAGACCCACGATGCACATCTCCAGCCTCCTCACCCCGGAACGGGTTGTCCTCTGCCGGGACCTGTCGAGTAAGAAGCGTGTTTTGGAACAACTCAGCCAGCTGCTGGCCGCGTCCGCGCCCAACGTCACGGCCGAGGAGATCTTTGACGGCCTCATCGCCCGCGAGCGCCTGGGCAGCACCGGCCTGGGCCAGGGCGTCGCCATCCCCCACGGCCGCATGAGCGGCCTGGCGGAGCCACTGGGCGCCTTCATGCGCCTGGAGGCGGGTATCGATTTCGATGCCAGCGACAGCAAGCCCGTAGACCTGGTCTTCGGCCTGCTGGTGCCGGCGGAATCCACCGACGAGCACCTGCAATTACTGGCGCAGCTGGCGCAGATGTTCAGCGAAGCATCCTTCTGTGCGCAGCTGCGGGAGGCACACGATGAGCAGCGGCTGTACGAGCTGCTGCAACACTGGGAACCCGACCGCAAACTCGCATGAGCGAACCGCTCACCACCACCACGCTATTCGATGCCCTGCAGTCCAAGCTGCTGCTGGAATGGGCGGCAGGCGAAGGCGGCCATGGGCGTGGTATTCGTTACCAGCCCGACGATGAACGCTCCCGCGTATCGCTGGTCGGTCACCTCAACTTCATCCATCCGCACCACATCCAGGTGCTCGGTGAGGCCGAGCTGAACTACCTCGATGGCCTGCGCACCAATTCCCGCAAGGACACCATCAAACAGCTGTTCGCCGACACCACGGACCTCGTCGTGTTGTGTGAGGATCAGCCGCTGCCCGACGACCTGCGCACACCCGCCGATGCGGCCGGCATCCCGGTCTGGCGCTCGCCCGTGCCGAGTCAGGAATTGATCACCCAGATCCAGTACTACCACGGTGGACTGTACGCCCAGCGCGCCACGCTGCACGGGGTGTTCATGGAAGTCATGGGTATCGGCGTGCTCATCACCGGCGACCCGAGCATCGGCAAGAGCGAACTGGCGCTGGAACTGGTCAGCCGGGGCCACCGCCTGATCGCCGACGACATTCCCGAGTTTGCCCGTATCGCCCCCGACCTGCTGGCGGGCAGCTGCCCGGAGCTGCTGCGCGATTTTCTGGAGGTGCGCGGCCTCGGTATCCTGAACATCCGCGCGTTGTTTGGTGACAGCGCCATCAAACAGAGCAAGTATCTGCGCCTCATCATCCATCTGCAGAAGATGTCGGAACAGGACATCCGCGGTATCGACCGCCTGCGCGGCAACCGGCGCGCCCGCGAGGCCCTTGGCGTGGAGATACCCGAGGTCACCCTGCCCGTCGCACCCGGCCGCAACCTGGCGGTGCTGGTGGAAGCGGCCGCGCGTACCCACATCCTGGCCATGAAAGGGTATGATGCCAGCCAGGTGTTCATCGAACGGCAACAGAAACAGATCGAAAAGAATGCGTTATGAGACTGGTGATCGTCAGCGGCCTGTCGGGGTCTGGAAAGAGCGTGGCCCTGCACACACTCGAAGACCTGAACTACTACTGCATCGATAACCTACCCATCGGCCTGCTCGAGCCCTTCGCCCAGCAGCTGTTGGATAGCCCATCACCGAACCCGGACAATGCGGCGGTCGGTATCGATGCACGCAACCAGTCCACCGAGCTGCAGCATTTTCCACAGATCGTGCGACGCCTGCGCGAGCGCGGCATCCACTGCGAGATCGTGTACCTGCAGGCCGATGACGAGACGCTGCTCAAGCGTTTCAGCGAGACCCGCCGCAAGCATCCGCTGAGCGGGCCCGACGTCCCGCTGGCCGATGCCATCCGCCAGGAGCGCTCGCTACTGGAGCCGATCTCGGCCAACGCCTCACTGCACATCGACACCACCCATACACATATCCACCAGTTACGTGACCTGGTGCAGGAGCGGGTGGCCGGCAAGACCACCGGCACCCTGTCGCTGCTGTTCAAATCGTTCGGCTTCAAACACGGCGTCCCGGAGGATGCGGACTTCGTCTTCGACGTGCGCTGCCTGCCCAATCCGCATTGGGACGCCCGTCTGCGGCCACAGACGGGGCTGGATGCGGACGTGGTGGAATACCTTGATGCACAACCCATGGTCGACACGATGTTCGACTCCATCCACGATTTTCTCGACACCTGGATACCGTACTTCGAGCGCGAGAACCGCAGCTATCTCACCGTCGCGCTTGGCTGCACCGGTGGTCAGCACCGCTCCGTGTACCTGGCGCGCCGCCTGGGTGAGCATTTCCGCGCACGCCACCCGTCGGTACTGGTACGCCACCGGGAGCTGTCATGAGCGTCGGCCTGCTGATCGTCACCCACGGACGGCTCGGCGACGACCTGCTGAACACCGCCACCCAGATGCTGGGCGTCTGCCCGCTGGCGACCGCGGTGCTGCCAGTGACCTTCGACTGCGACCCCGAGGCCACCCTGCAGAAGGCCGAACAGCTGGTGGAAAAACTCAACGGCCACGGCCACGGCGTACTGATCCTGACCGACATCTACGGTTCCACGCCCAGCAACATCATCAACCGCCTGCATGACCACTACCCGGTGCAGATCGTCGCCGGCATCAACGTGCCTATGCTGGTGCGGGTGTTGAACTATCCACGTCTGAACCTGGACGAATTGACCGCCAAGGCATTGAGCGGTGGCCGTGATGGCATCGTGCTGTGCAAACCGGCAACCGGACTCTGAGATGCAGCAAAAAGACATTGTCATCATCAACAAGCTCGGCCTGCACGCGCGCGCGGCAGCCAAGTTCGTGACCCTGGCATCACAGTTCGAGAGTACCGTCGAGGTCGCACGCAACGGCCAGACGGTCAATGGCAAGAGCATCATGGGCGTGATGATGCTCGCCGCCTCCAAGGGCACGACACTGACGGTATCGACCGAGGGCCTGGACGAGGCGGAGGCCCTGCAGCAGCTCGAGGCACTCATCCTGGATCGCTTCCAGGAGGGGGAGTGAGGGGGCGTTAGGCGTTAGGCGTTAGGCGTTAGGCGGAAAACCCATTATGGCCACGGAAGCACACGGAAAAACACGAAATGTCTATTATGGTGGGAAACCTGAGGTATCTTGGAGCCTTGGCTCTTACAGGCTCCTGCTCGGGTTATCGTCCCACTCTATCGGGGCTGCCGGTTTTGATAATAAATTCCTTCCGTGCTTTTCTGTGTGTTTCCGTGGCTAAAATCTTTTCTCCTCACGCCTCACGCCTCACGCCTCACGCCTAACACCTCACGCCTAACGCCTCACGCCTCACGCCCAACGAGGCCATTCGACAGGAGATTGGCGAGACACCATGGCCGTCCAGCTCACTGGTATCGGGGTATCGCGCGGCATTGTCATCGGCAAGGCCCACACGCTGCTGCGTGGCGAGTTGGAGGTGTTGGAATATTCCATCCCGAAGGAGCTGCTGGACGACGAGGTGGCGCGCTTCCGCCGCGCCCTGGAGATCGCCCGCGGCCAACTGCGCGCCATCCGCGAACGTGTCCCGCCCAATACGCGTGCCGACATCGTCGAGTTCATCGACACACACATCCTGATGCTCGAGGATTCGACCCTCACCGTCGCACCCGAGCACCTCATCCAGTCACTGCAGTGCAATGCCGAATGGGCGCTCAAACTGCAGCGCGATGCCCTGGCGCAGGTCTTCGAGGAGATGGACGATGCCTATCTGCGCACGCGCAAGGACGATATCGATCACGTAGTCTCGCGCCTGCAGCGCATCCTGATCCATGAGTACCAGGGACCGGAACACGAGGACATCGTCGACGGGCGGCTGAACGGGCGGATCCTGCTGGCCGACGATCTCACACCCGCCGACGCCGTACTCATGCAGCATCAGGGCATCGCCGCCTTCGTCACCGAGTACGGTGGGCCGCTGTCGCATACCGCCATCATTGCCCGCAGCCTGCGTGTCCCCACCGTCGTCGGCGTACGCCACGTGCGTCGCTACTTGAAAGACGACGAACTCATCATCGTCGATGGGCAGCGCGGTATCATCATCGCTGGCGCCGATGCGGCCCTGCTGGCCCAGTACCGGGCGCTGCAGGCCGAGGAGCAGCGCCAGCAACGTGCCCTGAAGCAGCTCAAGGGCACGGCGGCCGTCACCCGCAACCGTGTCGCCATCCGGTTGCAGGCCAATATCGAACTGCCCGAGGACGTCCAGGCGGTGCTGGCGGCCGGCGCCGAAGGGGTGGGCCTGTACCGCACCGAATTTCTGTTCATGAACCGCGTGGACACGCCCGACGAATCCGAGCAGCTGGACGCCTACACGGCAGTGATCCGCCAGCTCGATGGCCTGCCACTGACCATCCGCACCCTGGACCTGGGCGCCGACAAGGAGGTCGACGGCGGCAACCCGATCGGCCGTCCGTGTACCAACCCCGCGCTGGGGCTGCGCGCCATCCGCCTGTGTCTGCACAATCCCAGCCTGTTCCGGCCGCAACTGCGCGCCATCCTGCGCGCCTCGGCGCTGGGACCGACGCGCCTGATGGTCCCCATGCTGTCCAACGCCCAGGAAGTGCTGCAGGTGCTGGAACTGATCGCCGAGACCCGGCGCGAACTCGACGTCGAGGGACTGGCCTATGACCCCACCATGCCCATCGGCGGCATGATCGAGGTGCCGGCCGCGGCGCTGTCCGCCGATTTTTTTGCCCACAAACTGGATTTCCTGTCCATCGGTACCAACGACCTGATCCAGTATACGTTGGCCATCGACCGCACCGACGACGAGGTGAACTATCTCTACGACCCGCTGCATCCGGCGGTGCTCAGCCTCATCCACCGGGTCATCGAGGCCGGCAGCCGCGCCGGCATCCCGGTATCGATGTGCGGCGAGATGGCCGGCGACCCGCGCTATACCCGCCTCCTGCTCGGGCTGGGGCTGCGTGACTTCAGTATGCTGCCGGCGACGCTGTTGGAGGTGAAGCACATCGTCAATGGCAGCGACACCGAACAGCTCGGTCTGCTGACCATGAGGTTGCTCAAGGAACACGAGCCCGCGCACATCGCAGCGCTCCTCGAGCGCGTCAACGCGGCCAGCACCTGAGCTGCACCCCACCGTCGTCGGGGCGGCCACGCAGGCAAGATTCCCGCAGCATTTTTTTACCGCACTATAGCCGCCTGTTACACTGCGCGTGATTGCTCATGTCCGCCCCTCGAGGACACCCATGGCCGACGCCGACACCGAACAGCACCGTACTCAGAGCCGCCTGGAGATCCTGTCCGAGGCGCTTGCCTCGGGTGCGGCCGGCAAGGTACGCCGGCTGATGCACAACCTGCACCCGGCGGAGATCGGCGATCTGCTCGAATCCCTGCCGCTGAAACCCCGCATCATTCTCTGGGAACTGGTCGACCCGGAGGACCGTGGCGAGGTATTGCTGCACGTCAACGATGAGGTCCGCGGCGGCCTGATCCGGGAGATGGAGCCGGGCGAGCTGGTCGCCATGACCGAAGGCCTGGACACCGACGACCTGGCCGACCTGCTCGCCGACCTGCCCGGTGCCGTGATCCACGAAGTGCTGCGGGCCATGGACCTGCAGAACCGCCACCGCCTGGAGGCGGTGCTGTCCTATCCAGAGGACACCGCCGGCGGCATGATGAACATCGACACGGTGACGGTGCGCGCCGATGTGTCGCTGGACGTGGTGCTGCGCTATCTGCGCCTGCGCGGCAACATCCCCGATCTCACCGACAGCCTGATGGTGGTGAGCCGCTACGACAAGTACCTCGGCCTGCTGCCGCTGACCACACTGCTCACCAGTGATCCGGACAAGACCGTCGCCGAGGTCATGGACCGTGAGGTCGAGGGCATCCGCGCCGATCTGCCGGACGCCGAGGTCGCCAAGATCTTCCAGGACCGCGACCTGATCTCCGCGCCGGTGGTCGACGACACCGGTAAGCTGCTCGGCCGCATCACCATCGACGACGTCGTCGACGTCATCCGCGACGAGGCCGACCACTCCCTGATGAGCATGGCCGGTCTGGACGAGGAGGACGACATGTTCGCGCCGGTGTTCTCCACCATGCGACGCCGCTCCCTGTGGCTGGCCCTCAACCTCGTCACGGCCTTCGTGGTGTCATCGGTGGTGGGGCAATTCGAAGGCACGATCGAGAAGGTGGTGGCACTGGCCGTGCTGATGCCGGTGGTGGCAAGCATGGGCGGCATCGCCGGCAGCCAGACGTTGATGCTGGTGATCCGCGGGCTGGCGCTCGGCCGCTTGAGCGATGCCAACACCCGTCACCTGTTCGTCAAGGAATCCAGCGTCGGTCTGCTCAACGGTGCCGTCGTGGCGTTGGTAGTCGCAGGCGTCACCATCTTGTGGTTCCATGATGTACGCATCGGTGCCATCGTCGGTTCGGCCATGATCATCAACCTGCTGGCCGGGGCGGTGGCCGGTGTGGCCATCCCGCTGGCACAGCGCCGTATGGGCATCGATCCCGCACTGGCCGGCGGCGTGATGCTCACCACCGTCACCGACGTGGTCGGCTTCATGACGCTGCTGGGACTCGGCACCCTGTTCCTGCTGTAGCCGCCGGACGGTCCTCCATTTCCACCGTCGCGTCGACCTTGGCGCGCACCAGCTTCTCCAGCACGGGGATGTCCAGCGTCGTTTTATAGGGGAAGCGACCGTCGTAGCCGAGCGCCTCCTGCTGCAGTTCGTAGCAGGTCGTCCCACCGATATCCAGCAACACCAGCGGCAGGCCCGCACGCTCGAATACCTCGCTGTGCTTGATGAAAAAGGTCTGGCAGGTCATGCCGACCACGCCGGTCGAACCCTCGGCACGCAGCCGCGCCAACAGCGTCTCGAACCCCACCGAGGTGGTACCCTCACGCACGCTCAGCCCGTACTCCTGCGCGGTGCGATAGGCGCTGCCGACCTCACAGCCGGAACAGTCCTGACAGTCCTCGAGCGGGCGCTCGCGGCACCCGGGCGGACGCGCACAGTACGGCAACAACAGCGTATCGGCGCGCGCGACCAGGGCGGCCGCGGCGGTCGTGTCGGCGGCGCCCACCAGAGTCAGACGGTTGGCCTGATCCACACTCAGCCCGAAGCGGCGCTGCTGTTCCGCACGATCCCAGGCACGCTCGAGCACCGCCAGCAGGTCCGCGCGGCGGAAGCCGACCAGTCGTGCCTGCAACTGGTCGCACACCGCGGCGAAGCGCCCCGGCAGCTCGATGCGCGACACACCGACCAGGTCCTCTGCCAGGCGCTGGAACAGGTTCAGCGGATAGACCTGCACCTGACCGCCGACCTCCAGATCACACGGTGCCTGGCGCAACGCGTCCCAGTGCAGGCGGGCGCGCAGCAGACCGGTCGGCGTGTGCCAGAAGGACTCGGCCATGTCGGCCTGGGTGGCCGCAAGCTCACGCCAGTAGGTGGTCGCCGTCGGGATGCGCAGCGGCCGGTCGAGCCCGGCCGGCCAGCCGTCGGGCCGGGTGATGTTGCGCAGCGTCGCATAGACCGTCTTGGTGGAGGGCTGCGCGCCCAGATTGAAGACCGTGGCCAGCGCCTCGGCCAGTGCCTTGCGCAGCCGCGCCGGCGCCGGCGGGTGTGCCAGCAGGCGGTCCAGGGCGGTCAGGCGCTCGACCGCCGGTGCATGACCGTCGCCGGACGCCGGTTCGGTCGGTAGTCGCAGGGCACTGACGATGCGCGCGCTGTCGGCGGCCATCAGCAACACACCCTGCAGCAGGATGGAGCCGCGGTAGCGGCTGATGAACAGGCTCGCGAGCTTGCGGCCGCCCACCTCGATGTCGTTCGGCGCCTTGAATTCCGCAGCGATGCCGAACCCCTGCAACGCGACCACCAGCGCCTGGCAGCCGCGCTGCAGGATCGCGGTCTCGCCCTGCTCGGCGAGGCGCTCGCTCCATTTGATGATCAGGCTGAAGCCGAGCTGCCGCTCGTCCACGTACAGGGTGCCGCCGCCGGTGATACGACGCACCACCTCGAGACCCTTGCGGTGGCAGTACAACAGCCGCAGCTCGCGCTCCGGCCACTGGTGCAGGCCGAGCCAGGCGCTCGCCGGGCTGCGATAGAAGCGTAACAGACTGGCACGCTCGCCCGCGGCGTGGCCGACCAGCCAGGCCCGGTCCATCGCATTATTGACCTCGGCGCTGTTGACTCCCGTCTCGACCACCATGAACGGTGCGCGGCGCATATACCCTACCTCCGGCTCATGCGGCGGCCCACCCTCACCCACGAGTACCTCCCGCGGTGGCCACCTATCCATAAGAAAGCTCTAATAATAAAGTTGCGGTGGAATATTGACTTGATATGGGTCAACGCGCCCCGCCGGCCTGGCATGCTCCTGCCCGTAGGACGGTCGGCATCGTGTTGGGGACGTTCCTGGCGCTGGACGAGCTGCGCACTATCGGGGATCAGGCGTAGACTGGTCGCCACCTATGCCATGCTCAGAATCCCTACCGATACGTACTGCGGCCGGCCGCACCAGGGCCGCCCTCTCCCCGGCAGCCCTGTGCACCTGTCGCGGCCTCATCGCCGTGCTGCTGCTGTGGTGTTGCGCACCCAGCTTCGCCGCAGAGCCACTCAGCAGCGCGCATCTCGCTGCGGTCGACCGCAGCACCCTGGAGGCGACCGTCCACGGCGATGTACTGGCACTGGAGCGTCTGCTGGCAACTGATTTCCGGGCCGTGATCCAGGTACCGACCGATCGGGGCCCACAGACGCTGCACCTCGGCCGCAGCGAGTTCCTCCTGTACGCCTGGCAGGCCAATGCGGTCGCCGACGGCTACCGGGTGCGACCGCAGCCGGCGCAGTACCGCATCGCCGCCGACCGACGCTCGGCCGTCGGCGTACAGCTGCTGCACGAGAGCCTGCGCTGGAACGGCCAGCCACTGCGCTACACCAGTCGCCGCACCACCCACTACCGGCACGCCGGCGGCGGAATCCGCATCACCCGTCTCGACGTCGAGGTCCTCGACTGGCGCCAACCGTGACCGGCGACGGCAGACCACGCCATTCGTTGACAAATGTTGGCTGCTCGGCCATTGCACCGGTCTCCATGGGCGAGATTTGACCTGCATCAAGTCGCCCACGCGCCCGATTCGCTATCACATCACACCTCAGAATCCGGTCAGTACGGTGCCGGGGCTGGTGCTCACGCGCCACCACACCGACGACAGGATCGACAGCGGCAGCAACAATGGGCACGGGGCGCGGCAGCACCTGAGTACCGCGGCCCACCTCCGCTTCTAACGCGCAAGAGCAGTAACCGCTGGCAGGCGGTGCGAGGGCGTCCCCCCAGGATGGGGGGGCGCCTTTTTTATGTGAACCGCCGTGACGCAAGCGCCGCAGCAGTGCGCAACGCACCGGGCAGCGCGCCAGGCGGTCGGCCGTATGCGTTCCGTCGCCCTGGCAGCAGCCGGCCCGCTCAGGTTGTTCGCGAGATCGCCGCCAAACAGGGTTATGCAGCCGGGCCCGACCACACGGTGGGTTTCACCCGGTCGGGCCCCGGTGTAGTATTGATAAAAATCAAAATGCTGGAGGGGGACCTTGCTCACCGCAGCGCCACCCATTCGCCGCCTGCTGGACGTCAGTCCCGCGATGACCCGGGCCCCCACGGTCCGTGGGCTGCCCACCGGCGTCTCCCCCGTTGCCCTGTCGGCACTGGCGCAGCCATGACCGTCAGACAGGTCCTGCTGGCCATGATGGCACTGTTCAGCGCCCTGCTGTTCGTCTCGGTCCTGCCGCCGCTGAGCAGTACCTCCTATCTGCCCAATCCCACGCTGCACACGGCCGTCGAGATGCTGGGCGCCATTCCCGCCATCGCCTTCGCCGTCCTGTTGCTCGGTCGGGACCGGCAGGGTGATCTCGATAGTCACCTTTACCTGGTGGCCCTGGGATTCCTGGCCATGGGCATCCTGGACGGCTTCCACGCCGTTTCGGACGAGACCGCCCCCACTTTTGTCTGGCTGCGCAGCCTGGCATCGATCGCCGGGGGACTCTTTCCCGCACTGATCTGGCTCGGCTGGGGACCAGCGCTGCAACGGCTCGCCTTCCATCGCCTCGTGGCCGTGCTCGTGGGCGGGGTCGGGCTGTTCTTCCTGCTGCGCCCCGAGGCGCTGCCCGCCCTCGATACCTATGGGGGCTTCGCCGTCCCGCTGGAGGTCATCAACATCGTCGCGGGGCTGTTGTCGTTCACCGCCTGCGTTTATTTCGCCAACCGCCACGCCCGTAGTCGGGACGCCGAGGATCTGACCTTCGCTGTCTTCTATATGGTGCTGGGCACGGCGGCGATCATCTTTCCCTTTTCGCGTCTCTGGGACGGGCAGTGGTGGCTGTGGCACGTCCTCCGGTTGATCGCCTACGCGTTCACCATCCAATACATGTTCGCCTGCCACATGGGCATGCTGCGCGACATGAAGCAGGAGATTACCGAGCGCACCCGTGCCGAGGCCCAGATCGAGTTCCTCGCCTACCACGATGCACTGACGCACCTGCCGAACCGGCTGTTGGCCCGCGATCACGCGGAGATGGCGATGGCGTATGCCGACCGGTCCGGCAACAAGGTGGCGCTGCTGTTCCTCGATCTCGACAACTTCAAGACCATCAACGACTCGCTCGGACACGTGGTCGGCGATGCCGTGCTCACCACGATCGCCGCGCGTCTGCACGACTGCATCCGCCATATGGACACCCTCGCCCGTCTGGGCGGCGACGAGTTCCTGGTGGTCGTCGCCGACGTGCATAACACCGACGTCATCACCGACGTCGCCGAGCACATCCTCGACCAGCTGGCCAAACCCTTCGACGTCGACGGGCACGATCTGTCCACCTCGTTCTCACTGGGCATCGCCGTCTACCCGGACGACGGCCGTGACTTCGACACCCTGCTGATGAAGGCCGACACCGCCATGTACCACGCCAAGGATGCGGGGCGGAATACCTATCGCTATCACACCGAAAAGATGAACCTCGACGCGGTGGAGCACCTGCAGATCCGCAACAGCCTGCGCAAGGCCCTCGATCAGGGGGAGTTCGTACTGCATTTCCAGCCACAGATCGATCTCGAGACCATGGCGGTGACCGGCGCCGAGGCGCTGATCCGCTGGAATCACCCCGTATTCGGCCTGGTGGCGCCGTTCCGCTTCATCCCCATCGCGGAGGACAGCGGGCTCATCGTGCCCATCGGCCAATGGGTGATCGAGGAGGCCTGCCGCCAGGCGGCCGCGTGGCAACGCGCGGGGCTGCCGCCGCTGACGGTCGCGGTGAACCTCTCAGCGGTACAGTTCCGGCGTGGTAAACTGGAGCAGATCGTCGCCCAGGCATTGAGGGCGTCCGGCCTGCCGCCAGAGAACCTGGAACTCGAGCTCACAGAGTCGATCCTGATCCAGGACACCGAGAAGGTGCTGGCGAAGGTGCGGGAACTGAAGGCCCAGGGCGTGAAGCTGTCCGTCGATGACTTCGGCACAGGCTATTCGAGCCTGGCCTATCTCAAGCGCCTCGACATCGACAAGCTGAAGATCGACCAGTCTTTCGTCCGCGATATGGTCGATGACCCGAACGATGCCGTGATCGTCCGCGCCATCGTGCAGCTGGCGCGCAGCCTCAATCTGCGCACCGTCGCCGAGGGCGTGGAAGACCAGCGGACCCTCTCGGCCCTGTGTCACGAGGGCTGCGACGAGGCCCAGGGCTACTGGTTTTCGCCGCCACTGCCCGTGGATGGATTCGTCCGTTATCTTGCCAGCGGCACGCGCCCCACCCCCGCCGGCATGCCTTCCCTGGAGCGGGGATCGGGGCGATAATCCCAGCCCTTCGAGACCCCGCCACCGGGGCCGGTTTCGCGAACGCAGGCCCGGCGTTCGGGCAAGGCACGAGGCCACCTGAGAGAGAGGCAGCACAGAGGGCCGGGCTTCATCCACACAACATGAGGTGTGCCCGAGCAGGTCTTGTAAGGCCGCAGACCAGCGGCCGAGATACATTCTGAGGCAGATTCCAAGCAGTCCCATGACATCCCGCACCCCCAGGACCCTCATCGCCGGCGCCACCGCCATCAGTCTGCTGATCCTGGTGCTGGCCGCCGTGAGCCTGTTCTACCTCTCGACCATCCGCGACCGGGTCGAGACCATCAGCACGCACCACAACGCCAAGATCGACGTACTGCACGAGATGAGCCGCGTGATCCGCGAGCGCTCACTGCGCATGCACGCCCTGTACTTCAAGGATGACCCCTGGGTCCGGGACGACGAATTTCTGCATTTCAACGCGCTGGCCGCCGACTTCATCCGGCTGCGCGACCGTTTCCGGACCATGGGGCTGACACCACGGGAGCACGAGGAGTTCGCCCGGGTGCTGGACATCATCCGCACCACGGCACCGCTGCAGCGCGATATTGCCGCGCGGCTTCACGTCGGCGACCGGAGCGGCGTGGAGCAGCTGATCGCGGCCGATCTGCCCTTGGAAAGCGGTCTGCTGACGGTGTTCGATCACCTGATCGACCTGGTGCGCGCCGCGACCCAGGGGGCGGTACAGGGGGCCAAGGCGGATGTACATGCTGCGTTCTGGCTGCTCGGCGGCATGACCCTGAGCGTGCTCGGTCTGACCCTCTGGGTCATGCTCGTCATGCGTCGCCACATCCTCGCCGCCGAGGCGGCCCTGTTCGAGGAGAAGGAACTCGAGGAGCTGACCCTCAAAAACATCATCGATGGCGTCATCAAGACCGATGCAGTGGGCCACATCCTGACCATGAATCCGGTGGCGCAGCAGTTGTCCGGTTGGAACGAGGCGGAGGCCCGGGGACGATCACTGGAGCAGGTCTATGCGCCGCGGGATCCCGACAGTGGGGCGCAGTCCAGCCTGGGGGATCTCCTCAGCCAGGCAAGCGGTACCCTGTCACGGCCGCTGCGCTATCTGCAGCTGGTCCGTCCCACGGGCGATCGGCGGCTGATCGAGGAGACCATCTCGCCGATCTTCACCGCCTCCGGCCGTCTGGCTCATGTAGCCTACATCTTCCGCGACGTCACCCAGCAAAAGCGCCAGGCCGACCGCATCAGCTGGCAGGCCTCACACGACCCCCTGACCCGGGTGCTGAACCGCAACGGCTTCGACCAGGCCTTGCGTCAGGCGCTGCGCGCCGCGCGCCATAGCCGTGCGGTGCACAGCCTGCTCTACATCGATCTGGATGATTTCAAATCCATCAATGATCGCTTCGGCCACGCGGCCGGCGACGAATTGCTGATCGCGCTGTGTCGGCGCGTCGAAGGGTGCCTGCGAAAGGGCGACCAGATCGCCCGTTTGGGCGGTGACGAATTCGCCGTGCTGCTGAAACACTGCGGCACCGCCGAGGCGCACACGATCGCGGAGGACGTCCGCAAGGGTATTGAGTCTCTGGAGGCCGGTCACCCGTCCCGGACGTCCGGCATCGCGGGGGTCAGCATCGGCATCGCCGCGCTGTATCCCGACGCACCCGACGGCTGGCTCGCCGTCGAGGCCGCGGACAGCGCCTGCTATCTGGCCAAGCGCGAAGGCAAGAACCGCACCCGCCTCCCGGCCTGAGCCCCATCCCCACACTTCGTTCCCCGGGCACGGGCGGCGCGGATGCCCTATGCTTGAATACGCCCATCCACGCCCCGGAGCACCGTCATGAACAGTACCCTCGACGCCACTGCCAAGCTCATCCTGCGCCTGACCCTCGGTATCCTGATCCTGCTGCACGGCATCGCCAAACTGCTACACGGCATCGGCCCGATCGAGGGTATGCTGGTGGGCATGGGTCTGCCGGCCGTTCTCGCCTACGGGGTGTTTCTGGGTGAACTGCTGGGGCCGATCCTGCTCATCATCGGCTTCCATGCCCGCCTCGGTGCGGCGCTGATCGCCGTCAACATGCTGTTCGCCTTCCTGCTGGCACATACCGGCCAACTGACGAGTCTCGCACCCAGCGGCGGCTGGCAACTGGAACTGCAGGGCATGTTCCTGTTTACCGCCGTGGCGCTGGCCCTGATGGGGCCGGGGCGCTTTGGTATCAATCAACGCTAGGAGCCTCAGTCCCCCGCCACGGTCATGCGCTCGATGAGCACGGAGCCCGTGCGGTAGTTGCCGCGGTGTTCGACATCGGTACCGATGGCGATGAGGTTCTTGAACATGTCCTTGAGATTGCCGGCGATGGTGATCTCTTCGACGGGGTGCTGGGGCACGCCGTTCTCGACCCAGAAGCCGGCGGCACCGCGCGAATAGTCGCCGGTCACCATGTTCACGCCCTGCCCCATGAGTTCGGTGACCAGCAGGCCAGTGCCCATCTCGCGCAACAGACCGTCGAAATCCAGCGTGCCGGAATCCACCATCAGGTTGTGCACGCCACCGGCATTGCCGGTGGTCTGCAGACCGAGCTTGCAGGCCGAATAGCTGTCCAGCACATAGCCTTGCAGTACACCGTCGGCGATCAGGTCACGGGCACACGTCGCCACGCCCTCGCCGTCGAAGGGGGTGCTACCGAGCGCACCGCGCAGGTGCGGCTGTTCATGGACATGCACGAAATCGGGAAAGATCTGCTGGCCGAGATGATCGAGCAGAAAGCTGGACTTGCGGTACAGGGCACCACCGCGGATGGCGCCGACGAAACCACGGAACAGACCGGTGGCGATGTCCGCCGCGAACAGCACCGGGACCTGGCAGGTGGACAGGCGGCGTGCGCCCAGCCGGCGCACGGCCCGTTCAGCGGCACGCCGCCCGACCTGCTCGGCAGCCTCCAGATCCTCGTGCCGGCGGGCGACGGTATACCAATCATCGCGCTGCATCTGCGCGTCGCGTCCGGCGATGACCGAACAGCTGATGCTGTGCCGCGTGCTCGGATAGCCGGCGACGAAGCCGTGGCTGTTGCCGTACACGCGCAGGCCCCGATGGCTGGAGAGCGTTGCACCCTCGGAGTTACTGATGCGCGCATCGGCGTCACGCGCCGCTGTCTCGCAGCGCCGGGCGATCTCGATGCCGCGCGCGGCATCGATGTCCCACGGGTGGCAGAGATCGAGGTCGGGGATCGCGGTCGCCATCAGCGCCGCATCGGCCAGACCGGCACAGTCGTCCTCGCTGGTGTAGCGGGCGATGTCGCAGGCCGCGCGCACCGTCTCACGCAGTGCCTGCGGTGCGAAGTCCGAGGTGCTCGCCGAGCCCTTGCGTTGGCCGACGTACACCGTCACGCCGACGCCACGATCGCGATGGTATTCCAGCGTTTCGACCTCGCCGAGACGCACCGTCACCGACAGGCCTGCCTCCAGGCTGATACCCGCCTCGGCGGCGCTCGCACCGCCGGCCTTGGCCTCATCCAGTACCAGCCGTACCAGGGCCTTGAGTTCCGCCGGCTGCGGCAGCTCTGCACCGCGGGATTCCACTGCTTGGTTTGCCATCAACGACCTCGTTTGCGATGCACCATGACTTTTACCACGAAGGACACGAAGGAAAGCCCAATTGATGTAAAACCGTGAGCTCCCTCCTCCCGGATAAGGGAGCCCCCGAAGGGAGAGGGGACTCTCCATTCGGCATACGCGGGCAATTTTCCTTCGTGTCCTTCGTGTCCTTCGTGGTTAAAATGAACCCCACACCCACAGCCAGCGGCCACACCATGCAGGACGATTTCGACAGCGATGCCGACGAGCGACCCAGCCGGTCGCAGCTCAAGCGCGACGCCGAGGCGCTGCAGGAGCTCGGGCGTGAGCTGGTGGGACTGCCGCAGGCCCGGCTCGACCGCATCGAACTGCCCGAGAAGCTGCGCGATGCCATCGCTCTGGCCCGACGCATCACGGCGCACGGCGGCAAGCGCCGGCAGCTACAATACATCGGCAAGCTGATGCGCCGCATCGACGCCGAGCCGATCCGCGCCCGACTCGAGGCCATGCAGCAGGCCGACCACCGCGCAGCGCAGCGTTTCCATCATCTCGAAGCGCTGCGTGACACGCTCATCCGCGAGGGCGACGCGGCACTCGGCGCGGCCCTGGAAGACTACCCGCATGCCGACCGTCAGCACCTGCGCCAGCTCATCCGCCAGGCGCGGCAGGAGCGCGAGCAGGACAAACCGCCGGCCGGCGCACGCAGCCTGTTCCGCTATCTGCGCGAGCTGGATGAACAACCGACGTAACCACGAAGGACACAAAGGACACGAAGAGAAACCCCCAAAGAATGTTGAATGGAGAGCCCCCTCTCCCCGGATGAGAGAGGGAACTCACGGTTTTACATCAATTGGGTTTTCCTTCGTGTCCTTTGTGTCCTTCGTGGTTAATCTGTTCGTTACTACTCTGCGCTTGTGCCACCTACGGTCAGGCCGTCGACGCGCAGGGTCGGCTGGCCGACGCCGACGGGGACGCTCTGGCCTTCCTTGCCGCAGGTGCCGACGCCCTGGTCGAGCTTGAGGTCGCTGCCGACCATGGACACGCGTGTGAGCACGTCGGGGCCGTTACCGACCAGGGTCGCGCCTTTCACCGGGCGCGTGACCTTGCCCTTCTCGATCAGATAGGCCTCGCTCGCGGAGAATACGAATTTGCCCGAGGTGATATCCACCTGGCCGCCGCCGAAATTCACGGCGTACAGCCCCTTGTCCACGGAACGGATGATCTCTTCGGGATCGGATGCGCCGGCGAGCATATAGGTATTGGTCATGCGTGGCATGGGCAGGTGGGCGTAGGATTCGCGGCGGCCGTTGCCGGTGGGCGCCATGCCCATCAGGCGGGCATTCATCTTGTCCTGCATATAGCCTTTCAGCACACCCTTCTCGATCAGCACGGTGCATTCGGTGGGCGTGCCCTCGTCGTCGATATTGAGCGAGCCGCGCCGCCCCGGCAGGGTGCCGTCGTCGACCACGGTGCACAGCGGTGACGCGACCTTCTGACCAACCCGGCCGGCGAAGGCCGAAGTGCCCTTGCGGTTGAAATCACCTTCCAGCCCGTGGCCGATGGCCTCGTGCAGCAGCACGCCGGGCCAGCCGGGGCCGAGTACCACGGTCATGTTGCCGGCGGGCGCAGCGACGGCCTCCAGATTCACCAGCGCCTGGCGCACGGCCTCGCGCGCATACTCGAAGGCCTCGCCGTTCATGAACAAGTCGTAGCCGCCGCGCCCACCGCCGCCGCTGCTGCCCTGCTCGCGCCGGCCGTTGTGCTCGACGATGACGGAGACGCTCAGGCGCACCAGCGGGCGTACGTCACCGGCCAGGGTGCCGTCACTGGCCGCCACCAGCACGACCTCGTGCACCCCGGCGAGGCTGACGATCACCTGCTGCACGCGCGCATCGATGCGGCGGGCCTCGGCGTCGATCCGCTTGAGCAGATCGACCTTGGCATCGGCACTCAGGCTGTCCAACGGATCGACCGGCCGGTACAGCCCCAGCGCGCCGCTCGGTCGCCACGCCTGCAGTTGCGCCTCCCGGCCGCTGCGGGCGATGGCGCGCGCCTGCCGCGAGGCCTCGATGAGCGCGGGCATGACGATCTCGTCGGAATAGGCAAAGCCGGTCTTGTCGCCCCTGACGGCACGCACGCCGGCGCCCTGTTCGATGCTGTGGTTACCTTCCTTGACGATGCCGTCCTCCAGCACCCAGGACTCGAAGCGGGTGGACTGAAAATACAGATCGGCGCTGTCGATGGCATGCCCCATCAGCCGGTCGAGCACGGTACCGAGATCGGCATCGCCGATGCCGGTAGGGACGAGCAGGCGCTCGCGGGCGAGTTCAAGAGTGGAGACCGTCATGGGGTAGTCACATCGTCACAGCAGGGACGATCAAAGGTACGCGATGGGGTGGCTTGGCTCAACCCCATGGCGGTTGGAGGGATGCTGCTTAACCACGAAGGACACGAAGGAAGTTCATCCGTGCAGGTTGAATACGCCCCTTCAGGAGTGCCAGGGAGAGGATGATACAGCTTCTGGCATCCCCTCTCCCACGACGAGCGAGGGAATCCACCGATTCCCATAAAGTGATTTCCCTTCGTGTCCTTCGTGTCCTTTGTGGTTATGTCCTCCGTCCCAGCCGCAAAGACCATCACCCGCAATGCAGCCGGCGATGGTCGACGGCCGGGAAGTTGCGGCGGGTGCTCTTCACGCGCTCCAGGTCGATGGCGGCGCAGACCACGCCGGAGCCACGTGGCAACCGGTCGAGCACCAACCCCCAGGGATCGACGATCATGGTGTCACCGTGGGTCTCGCGACCGTTGACGTGGTAGCCACCCTGCGCGGCAGCAAACACGTAGGACAGGTTTTCGATGGCGCGGGTGCGCACCAGCATCTCCCAGTGGGCGCGGCCGGTGATGGCGGTGAAGGCCGAGGGTACGGCGATCATGTCCATGCCCCGGTCGAGCAATGCGCGAAACAACTCGGGGAAGCGCAGGTCGTAACAGATCGCCAGGCCGAGCCGGCCGAAGGGTGTCTCCACCACCGTCAGGTCGGTGCCAGGCTCGATGGTCTCGGACTCGGTATAGCGCTCGTCGCTGCCGACCAGCCGCACGTCGAACAGATGGATCTTGTCGTAGCGTGCCACCCGCCGGCCACGGTCGTCGTAGACCAGACAGGCCGCGCGCACCCTGGTCGGATCGCCGGCCTCCAGCGGGATGGTGCCGCCGACCAGCCACAGGCCCAGGCGCTTGGCGGTATGGGCCAGGAATTCCTGGATCGGACCGTGGCCGTCGCGCTCACGCGCCGCGACCTTGTCGGCCTCCTTGAGAGCCATGATGGCGAAGTTCTCGGGCAGCACGACCAGCCGGGCGCCCTGCTGGCTCGCCTGGTAGATGAGCTTCTCTGCCTCGAACAGGTTCGCGCCGACATTTGGCCCGGAGGCCATCTGGATGCATGCCACTTTCGTCATTCTCGTGCCTCGCCGGCGGCTCTCGCCGCGGTCGTCTCCAAACGCCGTTTCAAGATGTCGCGGCCCCCGGATCGGGGTTCGCCGCGCCGGGCCGCCGCAGACCGGTGGCCAGCCCACACCCGGCCCTATATTACTGTCCACCCGCCGGTGCGTCTCCCGACCCCGCTGCCCCCGTCGATTTATCCTGCAAACCCCGTACCGTTTCGCCGACCGGCTGCAGCTGCGGGTCCTCCCAGCTACCCGTCACGGTGTACTGATAGCGTGCAAAACGGGTCAGCCCTTCCATCTGCTCACCAAACAGTTTGTCGGCCAGCAACAGGGCTGCGCCGACCAGCGGTCCGCCGGCCAGCGCCCCGGCCAGCGGCAGGCTCGACTGGACCTGGGGGATGACCGTCACCAGTTGATCGTAATCATGCCGCGCCAGCCCCGTGCGGCCGGAGATCTCGATGCGTGCCGCCGGCCCCTCGATCTCCAGATCATTGGTATAGGCGTCCGAATCCAACAGGGTGAAGTGCCCCTCGATGCGGTCGAAGCTGAAGCCTTTTTCGAACACGTCGCTGAAATCCAGGGCCAGGCGGCGCCGCAATCCCTGCAGGCTGAACAGACCGAACACCCGTCCCGCACCGGCCTCGACATTTACCAGCCGCCCCGCCCCGATACGCAGGGCCAGCGATCCCTCCAGCTTCTGCAATGCGAAGTCGGTCGGACTACCAGGCCAGTTGGCGTCGATCTCGCCGCGGGTCTCGCCGCCGACGATGGTGCCGGCATAGCCGAAGGCCGACAGCAACGGCCCCAGTTCATCCGCCTGCAGATCGATGCGGAAGCGCGAGGCATCCCCGCCCGCCCGGCGGGTCCACGCGCCGCTGGCGTCCAGGCGCATCCAGTCGGCTGCCACCCCCAGCTGGTCGACGGCGAGACCGTCGGCCAGCGGGTGGCTGCGGAGGGTAACACGGCCGAGGTCGAGATCGCCAAGCCGGAAGCGGCCGATCTCGGCATCCAGCGCCGGCAGATGCGCCGGTGAAAGCCGCGCTTCGACCTCCGGCTCGCCTGCCACCGGTGGCAGGCGCAGATGGTCGAGGCGCAGGCTTACGGGCCGCGCCGACGACTGCGGCAGCAGGACGATGCCTGCGGCGTCGGGGCCGGCCAGTTGCACGCGCCAGCCGTCACGGTCATGGCGCGCATCGACGCGTACCTGGCGAAAGCGGCGCTGCAAGGCGGTCAGCTCACCGACGTCCACCGCGAGCGCGGTCAGCGCGCCCCATGACACCGCCGCCGACGCTGCCGCCGCAGTGTCGGGACCGGCGGGGGCGAGCAGCGGTCGCCAGTCGTCCCACACAAACCGCGGCAGGCTGCCGCGCACGCGCAGCCCGTTCCCGTCCGGCAGCCGCGCAGCGGGGCTGCCGAGGTACAGTTCACCGCGCAGCAGCCGCCACGCGCCGCTCTGACGCTGTAGTTCGGCGGCGGCGCTGTGCTCGCCGTATTGCAGGTACAGCGACCGGAGGCCATCCGCGAGCGCGACGGTGGTGCGCAGTCGTAAGGGATAGACCTCTGCCGCCGTCTTGCCGAAGGGCGCGGGTAGATCCACGCTGATCCCGCGCAGATCAGATACCAACTCCAGCGTCACCGGCGTGGCGCGCGGCGCCTCCCGCGGCAGGTCGACCGACGCCGTCCAGTCACTGCTGCCGCTGATCCGCGCCCCCAGACCGTCAGTGGTGTCCGCCTTGAGCCACTGCAGCAGCGGCAGCGCGCCGCGCACCGCGACGCGGGTCGCGGGATGACCGTCGCGCCGCGCGTCGTCGACAGTCAGAGTGACCGGTACCCCGTTCAAACGCGCCTTGAGACCGTCCGCCGTCACGCTGCGCTCGGTGAACCTCAGGTCGCCCTGCAACTGGTCGAAGGCCAGCTCCCAGGCGGGCAGCGCGAGTCGATTGGCGGCCAGGCGCACCTCCCCCACGACCGTGGCCGGCCGGTGTTCGGCCAGCGGGATGACCAGGCCGAGCCGCAGCTCGGCCGGACCCTGTGCCTGTACCGCGCCCAGGGCATCGCCGGGCCCGCCGCTCAGCGGGCTTTCGCGGACGAAGCGCAGCATGTCCGCCAGCGGGCCGTGGGCGCGGCCGTCGACCTCCAGGCGTGCGTGCGCGAGGTCGTCGATGCGCACATCGACCGCCTCCAGATCCGCACCCAGGATCTTGCCGGCGACGCCGCGGATATGCATGCCGCGGTTGACGAAGGTGAGCTCCGCCTCCAGCCCTTCGATGCGGTGCCAACCTTCGCCGTAGTCCAGGATCGCATCGGTGACTGTCGCGCGAACCTCCATGCGACCGGATGCCTGGTCGAACGGAAATTCACCCGGGTGACCGTGAAACAGCATGGCGCCACTGCGGATCTCGCCGCTCACCAGCGCCCGGTCCAGCCAGGCGACGGTGCGCGGGGGCATGATACCGGCCGGCAGGTAGCTGCCGGTCTGCCCGACCTGCCCGCGGCGAAACTGACTGTAGAGGTCCAGAAAGGGTCGCGAACCGTCCAGCGGGAGGTCCAGCCGCAGCCGTGATTCGGTGGCGATATCGGCATTCTCCGCGGCCAGGGACTGCGTCTCGATACGCAGCCGGTCGGCACTGCGCCGCCACAGGACACGACCCTGCAGCCGGTCGAGCTGCAAGGGGTCACGGAACAGACCGGGAAACGTCAGCTGCGCACCACGGCTGTCCAGGTCCACGGTGCCATGGTCGTGGCTGCCCGCAATGCGGCCGCTGAGTGCAGTGCCGCCCGGCAATTGGTTGACGGCCGTTGTCTCTACGCCGTCGAAGCGCATCTGATAGACGACATCCACGAACCGCCCGTCGAGTGCCCGGAAGGCGAGCTGCAATCCCTCGACCTCGCCGCGGGGCTGTAGCGCCTCCAACAGCGCCTTACGTTCCGGTGCGGCCTCCAGCAGGTGGCTCAACCAGGGCGCGACCAGCTCCAGGCGCAGATAGCTCACGCCGAGCTGCACGGCATGGTTTCCATTCTCCTGATCGCGCACCGCCAGGGTCAGGCCCGTCTCGGGCCAGGCCTCGCCACCTTGGACCAGCTCGACCTGACCCAGATCGAGCGTCCAGCCGTCCACGGCACGGCGCCACTCCCACTGCCCGGTCAGGCGCTCGGCATCGAGCAACTGGCGGTCCCTGGTGGCGGCGGCGAGACCCTGTATATCCACATCGCCGCGCATGTGCCGCAGGCGACTACCGACCAGCTCAGCCCACAGGTGAGTGTGCGCCCGGCCGCGTAGCTGCAGGCCGCCGGGCGCGCGCCGGCCCAGCCAGCGCGCGATATCCACACCATCGACGTCGATGAACAGCTTTCCGGCCCAGTCCTGCGGCGTACCGACGTCGCCGCGCAGGTCGGCGGCGAGTTGCAGTTCCTCGCCATACTCCGCCGGCAGCCGCACGCGCACCTGCAGCTGGTGGCGGCGGCCACGATTGAGCAGTTGCAGATTGGCGTCCTGGAGGCGCAACGACGGCAGCGCCCCGGTATCGTCACGCCAGTGCACCTGGATATCGCGCAGTTCGACCCGCGGTTGGGACAGCACCAGCAGCCAGGGATTGGCGTGCGGCACCTTGAACTGCACGCCCTCGATGCGAAAGTGGCCTTCGGTGTCGCGGTACAGACTGACGTCGCTGCCGACCAGGACCAGGCGTGACGGCACCGGCTGCCACGCCCGCAGCGACGCCCACAGATCGATGCCGACGCGCAGCTCCCGCGCCGTCAGCAGGTCGCGGCCGGAGGGCGCGTCGTAGAGGGCGAAATCGGTGATGCGCACCTCCGGTCCGAAGCCACGCCAGCTCAGTTCGAGACCGCCGATACGGGTATCCTGGCCGACGGCCTCCTTGACCAGACCCTCCAACCGGCCTTCGTGTGATTCGAGCAAAGGCAGCAATAACCGCCCCATGCTGAACAGCAAGGCGACGGTCACCACCAGGGAGACACCGACGTACCAGAGACTGATGAGCAGGCGCCGCTGCATGGCGAGGAATCTCTAGCGTGCAGGTGCCGGCCGTGCGCCGGCGGTGCCCGTGAGCATGCGGCAATGGCGCCCGGCAACGCGCCTCACAGCAGCACCACGTCGAATTGCTCCTGGGTGTAGAGCGCCTCGACCTGCAATTTGATCGGCTTACCGATGAAAGACTCCAGTTCGGCCAGCGCCGTGGACTCCTCGTCGAGCAGCAGATCGATGACCTCCTGCGTGGCCAGCACCAGCAGTTGCTGCACATCGAACTGACGCGCCTCGCGCAGGATCTCGCGGAAGATTTCGTAGCACACCGTCTCGGGCGTCTTCAGCGAGGCGCGCCCGCCACAAGTCGGGCAGGTCGAGCACAGCACGTGCTCCAGGCTCTCGCGGGTACGCTTGCGGGTCATCTGCACCAGGCCGAGGCTGGATACCTCGCTGATGTGGCTCTTGGTATGGTCGCGTTCGAGGCTCTTCTCCAGCGCGCGCAGCACCTGACGCTTGTGCTCTGCGTCGGACATGTCAATGAAATCGATGATAATGATGCCACCCAGATTGCGCAGCCGGAGCTGGCGCGCGATCGCCTGTGCCGCCTCCAGATTGGTCTTGAAGATGGTCTCTTCGAGCGTGCGATGGCCGACGTAGGCCCCGGTGTTGACATCGATAGTGGTCATCGCCTCGGTCTGGTCGATGACCAGGTGGCCGCCCGATTTCAGCTGTACCTTACGCTCCAGCGCCTTCTGGATCTCGTCTTCCACGCCGTAGAGATCGAACAGCGGTCGCTCGCCGGGATAGTATTCCAGACGCTCGACGACCTCCGGGATGAACTCGGCGGCGAACTGGCTCACCCGCTGGAAGGTCTCGCGCGAGTCGATGCGGACCTTGTCGAGTTCGTCACCGACCAGATCACGCAGCACCCGCAACGCCAGGGGCAGGTCTTCATGGACGAGGCTGCCGGGTGCCGCCGTCTGGACGTGCTCGCGCACCGCCGCCCAGAGCTTGCGCAGGAAATTCATATCGGCGACCAGTGCCTCGGCGCTGACGCCCTCGGCGGCGGTGCGCACGATGAAGCCCTGTGCCTCGCCGTTGGCGTGCTGTGCGACGATTTCACGCAGTCGGGTGCGTTCGGCCTCCCCCTCGATCTTCTGCGAGACACCGACGTTACTGACCTCGGGCATGAACACCAGATAGCGCGAAGGGATGGTGATGTGGGTGGTCAGGCGTGCGCCCTTGGTGCCGAGCGGGTCCTTGATGACCTGCACCAGCAGTTCCTGGCCCTCGCGCAGCAGCTGAGAAATGGCCTCGGTACGCTTGCCCTCGGGACGCAAGCCCTCGACCTCGCGCGCGACGATGTCGGAGGCATGCAGAAAGGCGGCACGCTCCAGGCCGATATCGATGAAGGCCGCCTGCATCCCGGGCAGCACACGGCTCACCACGCCCTTGTAGAGGCTGCCGACCAGCCCGCGCGCCCGCGCGCGTTCGATCTGCACCTCCTGCAGCACACCGTTCTCGACCACGGCGACGCGCGTCTCCTGCGGGGTGACGTTGACGAGAATTTCTTCGCTCATGGGTTGTGTGGTGAGGCGTGAGGCGTGAGGCGTGAGGAGTAAAAGCCTGGAATGGCCACGGAAGCACACGGAAATACACGGAACAAGGCGTATCCAATGACCACGTTTCCGTGTTGTTCCGTGTGCTTCCGTGGCCAACAAGGGTTTTGCCTTTTACTCCTCACGCCTCACTCCTCACGCCTCACGCCAGCACCTCGATACCGAATTCGCCCAGCAGCTGCGCGGTCTCGAACAGCGGCAGGCCCATGACGCCCGAATAGCTGCCGGCGAGGTCAGCGACGAACACCGCGCCCAGGCCCTGGATGGCGTAGCCGCCGGCCTTGTCCGCCGGTTCGCCACTCGCCCAGTAGGTCTCGGCCTCGACCGGCGCGATGTCGCGGAAGCGGACCCGGCTGCGGCTGAGCCGTACCGCCGCGTGCGCACCGTTCGCCAGGGCGACGCCGGTCAGTACTTCATGGTCGCGACCGGACAGCGCCGCCAGCGTAGCCAGGCCCGCGTCCCGTCCGTGGGGTTTGTCCAGGATCCTCCCGTCGCACACGACTGCCGTATCCGCCCCCAGCACCGGCCGGCCGTCATCCGCCGTCAGGACGGCCCGGCCGGCGGACGCCTTGGCCAGTGCCAGTCGCTGTACCAGGGCCGCGGCCTCTTCTCCCGGCCGGGCCGACTCGTCCACGGCCACATCCAGCACCCGGTAGGTGACCCCGATCTGGTCCAGGAGTTCACGCCGGCGCGGGGATCTGGAGGCGAGGTAGATGCGATAGGTACTCATCTTCCGCAGACTACCAGAAGCCATGGTGCCGCGCCGCTGCGGCGATTGGGTTGTTGGAACCGCCAAGAGACCCTGATTGGAACCGCCAAGGCGCCAAGACCGCCAAGAGACCCTGGTTTGAACCGCCAAGACGCCAAGAACGCCAAGAAAAGCTGGTATAGGGTTGTATGTTGGATTGGGAGACGCGGCTGGAGCATTTAACTGCGGCTTGTTCGCAGATGCTCTGCAGACACAATAAGCTTTTCTTGGCGTTCTTGGCGTTCTTGGCGTCTTGGCGGTTCAACAAGAACTTCTTGGCGGCCTTGGCGCCTTGGCGGTTCCAATCAGGGTCTCTTGGCGGTTCCAACAACGGCTATCCCCGGTGATAGGGATGCCCGGCCATCACGCTCCAGGCGCGGTACAGGGTCTCGGCGACGATCACCCGCACCAGTGGATGCGGCAGGGTCAGGGTGGACAGCGACCAGCGCTGGTCGGCGCGGGCGCGGCAGGCGTCGTCCAGGCCCTCGGGGCCGCCGATCAGCAGGGCGACATCGCGGCCGCCGCGCATCCAGCCTGCGAGCTGCGCGGCGAGTTGGGGCGTCGACCAGGCCTGGCCGCCGACCTCCAGGGCGATCACCTGGCAGTCGCCCGGGATCGCCGCCAGCAGGCGTTCACCCTCGTCGCGCCGGACGCGCGCCACGTCGGCATTGCGGCCGCGCCTGCCCGGCGCGATCTCCACCAGTCTGAGCGCACATTCGCGCGGCAGACGCTTGGCGTATTCCTGATAGCCCGCCTCGACCCAGGCCGGCATACGGGTACCGACGGCAAGCAGATGGATGTGCACGCCGTGCGCCCGGCGTCAGGGCGTCTGGCCCTTGCGACCGGCCAGGGTCTGCTCTTCGCTGACCGACCAGAGCTTCTCCAGATTGTAGAAGGCGCGCGTCTGTGGATGCATGACGTGCACGATGATGTCACCCAGATCCACCAGCACCCACTCGCGCGAGGTCTCACCCTCCACGCCGAGCGGCTGCACGCCGTGCTTCTTGGCGGCCTCCACCACGTTGTCGGCCAGCGCCTTGACGTGCCGGTCCGAGGTGCCGCTGGCGATGAGCATGAGGTCCGTGAACGAGGCCTTGTCACGCACGTCGATCACCTGCACATCCTGCGCCTTGAGGTCGTCGAGCGCCGCCAGTACCAGGGCCTTGAGTTGTTCCGTCGAAAGCTTTTCCGTCACGCCGTTGCCTTCCCCTCGCCGCAGTCGATCCGCGGCTTGCCGTCAATTGAAGTTGAGATACATCCTTTCGCGCTGCACACAGTCGAGCACGGCATCCGGCAGCAGGTAACGCGGGCTGTGGCCTGCGGCCAGCAGGCCGCGGATGCTGCTCGCCGAGATCGCCAGCGGCGTGACCGTCCGGGCCAGGACAGCCCCCGCCGGCCGCGCCCGCAGCGCGTCCACGCATTCCACACCACAGCGTTCGACCAGATCGCGTATGGGACCGTGGTCCACCAGCGTGCTGCCTGGCCGGGTGACCACTACCAGATGTGCGAGCCCCGGGATCGCCTCCCAGCGATGCCAGCCGTCCAGGCCGTTGAAGGCATCCTGGCCGAGGATCAGGCACACCGGTTCGTCGCCCAGTTCGGCGCGCAGAGAACGCAGCGTGTCGACCATGTACGATGGCCCGTCGCGCTCCAGCTCGCGCGTGTCCAGGCGCAGCAGCGACTGCCCTGCAAGCGCCAGCTCCAGCAGCCGGCGGCGCTGGTCGGCGCTGGCGAGCGGCGGGTCACGGTGCGGTGGCAGGCGCGCCGGCAGCATGCGCAGCTCACGCAGCTCCAGCTGTTCCGCAATCTCCCAGGCGCAGCGCAGGTGTCCGAAGTGGATGGGGTCGAAGGTGCCGCCGAAGACGCCGATCATTTGTTTGGAAGGTACAAGTTGCAAGATACAAGATACAAGTTAAAACCCTTGGCACGGACTACCCGCAGTGGTACCCGGTCGGTACTTGTATCTCGTATCTTGCCTCTTGTATCTACTGACGAACATGCCCATCGCCCAGCACGATGAATTTCAGGGTGGTCAGGCCTTCCAGGCCGACCGGGCCGCGGGCGTGCAGCTTGTCGGTGCTGATGCCGATCTCGGCGCCGAGGCCGTACTCGAAGCCGTCGGCGAAACGCGTCGAGGCATTGACCATCACCGAGCTGGAATCCACCTCGCGCAGGAAACGGCGGGCGTGGGTGAAGTCCTCGGTGATAATGGCATCGGTGTGCTGCGAGCCATGCCTGGCGATGTGCTCCATGGCCGCATCGAGATCGTCCACCACCCGGATCGACAGGATCGGCGCGAGGTATTCAGTGTCCCAGTCCGCGTCGGTCGCGGCCCGGGCGTCGGCCAGCAACGCGCAGGTACGCGCGCAGCCGCGCAGCTCGACCTCAAATTTCGCATACTGCGGCGCCAGCAGCGGCAGTACGCGGGCGGCGATGTCCTGATGCACCAGCAGTGTCTCCAGGGTATTGCAGGTGCCGAAGCGCTGGGTCTTGGCGTTGACCGCGACGCGCACCGCCTTGTCGAGGTCGGCAGCGTTGTCGATGTAGACGTGGCAGACGCCGTGCAGGTGTTTGATCACGGGAATGCGTGATTCCTCGATGACACGCTCGATCAGACCCTTGCCGCCGCGCGGCACGATGACGTCGACATACTGCTTCAGACGCAGCAGCTCACCCACCGCGGCCCGGTCGGTGGTCTCGATCACCTGCACCGCATCGGTGGGCAGGCCGGCCTCGGTCAGTCCGCTGCGGATACAGGCGGCGATAGCCTGGTTGGAGTGGATGGCCTCGGAGCCACCGCGCAGGATTGCGGCGTTGCCGGACTTCAGGCACAGACCGGCGGCATCCGCCGTCACGTTCGGCCGGGATTCGTAGATGATGCCGATGACGCCCAACGGCACGCGCATACGCCCGACCTGGATGCCGCTCGGACGGTAATTCATGTCGCTGATGCCACCGACCGGGTCGGGCAGCGCGGCGATCTGGCGCAGGCCGTCGGCCATGGCCGTGATGCGCGCCGGATTCAGCTCCAACCGGTCCAGCATGGCCGCGTCCAGGCCGCGCGCGCGGCCGGCGTCGAGATCCTTGCGATTCTCCGCAATCAGCTGCGCCTGCCCCGCCTCCAGAGCGGCCGCCATCGCCAGCAGCGCGGTGTTCTTCGGTCCCGCCTCGGCGCGGCTCAGCGCCCGTGCCGCGGCACGTGCGCGCTGGCCGATGTCCTGCATGTAGGCGGCGACATCGAAGGTCATAGCGTCAGCTTTTGTGTTCATCTCAAAGACATCTTGGGTTGCGGTAAGTGAGGCGTGAGGCGTGAGGTGTGAGGAGTAAAATCTTTGTCGCTCCGTAGATTCCGTGACAAGCAAGCGTATTGCCTTTCACTCCTAACTCCTAACTCCTAACTCCTAACTCCTAACTCCTAACTCCTAACTCCTAACTCCTCACCCGCCAGAGGCAGGGGCCGTCCGGCGAGAAGCAGGCACAATTGTACCAGTTCGTCCCAGACGTTGCCCGGCGCCTGGCCTTTGACCATCTGGTCGAGGTGGGCGCAGCGGCGCAGCAGGTCCAGCCAGGTGTCCAGCCGATGGCGGGTCAGGGCCTTGCCGATGGGCCCCTGGCGCGCCTTCCAGACGCGGTGGCGGGCCATGACCTGGCCCGGGGACTCGCCGTGCGCCGTCTCCCACGCCATGGCCGCCAGCGTGCGCAACTCGCGGGCCAGCGCCCACACCACCAGCACCGGCTCGACGCCCTCGCCGCGCAGACCGACCAGCATGCGCAGGCTGCGACCGGGCTCGCCGGCGAGGGCGCTGTCGACCAGCCCGAAGACGTCGAAGCGCGCCGAATCGGCCACCGCCGCGGTCACCGCCGCCGCGTCCACCGGCCCCTCCCCGACCAGCAGGGCGAGCTTGTCGATCTCCTGGGCGCAGGCGAGCAGATTGCCCTCGATGCGTTCGGCGAGCAGGTCTACTGCCGCGGGGGTCGGTTGCAGACCAGCAGCCCGCATCCGCGCGCGGATCCATGCGGGCAGGGCGCGCGCATCCACCGGCCAGACCGGGACACCGACGCCGGCGGCCTCCAGGTCGGTTACCCACTTGGACTTGCGCTGCTGGGCATCGAGTTTGCCGCTGATGATCAGCAGCAGGGTGTCCTCCGCCGGCCGCGCCGCGTACGCACGCAGGGCCTTGCCACCAGCATCGCCCGGCTTGCCGGTGGGCAGACGGACCTCGAGGATGCGCCGCTCGGCGAACAGTGACAGATTGTTGGAGGCCTCGGTCAGGCGATTCCAGTCGAAGTCCCGTTCAACCGTCAAGACCTCGCGGTCGGCGTAGTCACGTGCCCGCGCCGCGGCCCGGATGGCGTCGGCCGCCTCCTGCACGAGCAGCAGCTCGTCGCCGTGGATCAGATAGACCGGTGCGAGGTGCTTCTGGAGATGCTGCGCGAGCTGTTCTGGTTTCAGTTGCATAAGGTTTGTTCGGGAACCGCCAAGATACCAAGTTCACCAGGACAAAGACGATTTGAACCGCCAAGACACCAAGGACGCCAAGAAGGGCAGGTATTATGAACCGCCAAGGCGCCAAGAACGCCAAGAAAACCTGATTACTGTTTTGGTGGATCAGAGAGAGTGCAGCGGGTTATTTCAGCCATCGCTCGCTGTAGAGCCTCTGTAAACACCCTAATCGTTCTTGGCGTCCTTGGCGTCTTGGCGGTTCAAATCTCCTTTGCCTTGGCGTTCTTGGCGCCTTGGCGGTTCAAATCGTCTTTGCCTTGGCGTTCTTGGCGCCTTGGCGGTTCACAACCCCTGGCGTCCCGGCGGCTCCCGTCTTGAGTTGGGCAACGGCCATCAGCGCGCCAGCGATTCCAGGCGCAGCATGGCCAGTCGCACCAGGTCGCGGCGCATGTCGCGACGCAGGGTCTCCTCTTCATTGGCCTTGCCGAGCACATCGGTCGGGTCGAAGAGGTAATCGCGGGTCAGTTCGAGGTGCTGGGCGGCGAGTAATTCGCGCCCGGCGGGGTCGCGCACGCGGAATTCGAGGATCTGGTAGAGCTCGTATTCCTGTGCCTTGCCGGTCGCGCGCACCGACAGCACACGCCGTTCGCCCCGGTTGGCGATGATCTGCAGGATCGCCGTCGCATCCTGCGCCTCCGTGACGACGGTCGAACCTGCCGTGGCAAGTGCCCGGGTCCAGTCGCGTACCAGCAGATCGTACGGATCACCACCCTGGAGATAGACCTTGCTCAACTGTGGTGGCAGCTGCACAGCACCGCGCAGATGAAAACCGCAGGCACTCACGGCCAGCACCAGTGCTGCCAGCAGACCGGCCATCAGGTAACGCGAGTACATTTGCATCGATCCACTCCGGAATTCATAAAACCGCCAAGACATCAAGAAAGACAGGTGTTATGAACCGCCAAGACGCCAAGAACGCCAAGAACGCCAAGAATGATTGGGGTGTTTGCAGCGGCTCTACAGCGAGTGATGGCTGGAATGACCCGCTGCACTCTCTCTGATCCACCAAAACACTAATCAGATTTTCTTGGCGTCTTGGCGCCTTGGCGGTTCAAATCGCCTTTGCCTTGGCGTTCTTGGCGTCTTGGCGGTTCAAATCGTCTTTTCTTGGCGCCCTTGGCGTCTTGGCGGTGCAAAACACAAACCCATTCAAACCACGATATTCACGAGCCGCTTCGGCACCACGATGAGCTTGCGGATCGGCCTGCCCTCGATGTGGCGCTGGACGTTCTCGTCGGCCGTGGCGATCGCCTCGACGGCGGCCTGGTCGGCCGTGGCGGGCACCCGCACATGGCCGCGCACCTTGCCGTTGACCTGCACCACCAGCTCGATCTCGTCCTGTACCAGGGCCCCGGCGTCGACCGCAGGCCAGCCGGCCTCGGCGACAGTGCCACTGTGGCCGAGTTCATGCCACAGGGCGTGACAGATGTGCGGCACGATCGGCGTGAGCAGCAGCGTCACCGCTTCCAGTGCCTCCTGCATCACGGCGCGGCCCTGGGGGCTGGCGTCCGCGAAGCGGGTCACCGTGTTGAGCAGTTCCATCACCGCGGCGATGGCGGTGTTGAAGGTGTGGCGGCGGCCCATGTCGTCGCTGACCTTGGCGATGGTCTCGTGCACGCGGTGACGCAGTGCGCGCTGCGCGTCATCCAGCATGCCAGGTTCCAGATCCCCGGGGCGGCCGGCAGCGACATGCCCGGCGACCAGTTTCCACAGGCGCTTGAGAAAGCGGAACGCACCCTCGACACCGGCGTCGGACCATTCCAGCGACAGGTCCGGTGGCGCAGCGAACATGGTGAACAGACGCACGGTATCGGCACCATACTGGTCGATCAGCGTCTGCGGGTCGATGCCGTTGTTCTTGGACTTGGACATCTTCTCGATGCCACCCACCGTCACCGGCCGACCGTCGGCCTGCAGCGTCGCGCCCGTGACCTTGCCCTTGGCGTCGCGCTCGACGTCCACCTCGGTCGGACCAAAATACTGCCGCTTACCGTCGTTGCCCTGGCGGAAATAGGTTTCGGCGACCACCATGCCCTGGGTGAGCAGCCGCGTGAACGGCTCGTCGGAGCGCACCAGCCCGACGTCGCGCATCAGCTTGTGATAGAAGCGCGCATACAGCAGATGCAGGATGGCGTGCTCGATACCGCCGATGTACTGATCCACCGGCAGCCAGTAGTCGGCGCGCTCGTCGAGCATGGCCGTGCCGTTGTCGCGACTGGCGAAGCGCGCGTAATACCACGACGACTCCATGAAGGTGTCGAAGGTGTCGGTCTCGCGTTCGGCGGGACCATTGCACTTCGGGCATTGGGTCTGGTACCAGGCCGGCATCTTCTTCAATGGCGAACCGATGCCATCCAACGCGATGCCCTCGGGCAACAGCACCGGCAGGCGATCTTCCGGTACCGGCACGGCACCGCAGTCGGGGCAGTTGATCACCGGGATCGGGGCGCCCCAATAGCGCTGGCGCGACACACCCCAGTCGCGCAGGCGGTAGTTCACCCGCCGCCGGCCGCGGCCGAGCGCCTCGACGTGCCGGGCGATGGCGTCGAAGGCCTCCGGGAAGTTCAGACCGTCGAACAGCGCCGAGTTCTTCAGCACGCCCTTCTCGGTATAGGCGGCCGCGGCGACGCCGACCTCGGTACCGTCGGCCGGATGGATCACCTGGCGGATGTCCAGACCGTACTTGCGCGCGAACTCGAAGTCACGCTGATCGTGCGCCGGCACGGCCATGACCGCGCCGGTGCCGTAGCTCATCAGCACGAAGTTGGCCACCCAGATCGGTACCGGCGCACCGGTGATGGGGTGCAGGGCATCGATACCGATGGCCATGCCACGTTTTTCCATGGTCTCGAGGGCCGCCTCGTTGACGGCGGCGTGGCGGCACTCCTCCAGGAAGGCGGCGAGCGTCGGATTGTGCGCCGCTGCCTCGACCGCCAAGGGGTGTTCGGCGGCCACGGCCAGATAGGTGACGCCCATGAGCGTGTCCGGGCGGGTGGTGAACACCGTCAGGCGGTCCTCACGGTCCTCGACGCCGAACTCCAGCTCCAGGCCCTCAGAGCGACCGATCCAGTTACGCTGCATGGTGCGCACAGCATCCGGCCAGCCCTCGAGTCCGTCGATCTCGGCCAGCAACTCATCCGCGTACTGGGTGATCTTCATGAACCACTGTGGAATTTCCTTGCGCTCCACCGGGGTGTCGCAGCGCCAGCAGCAGCCGTCGACCACCTGTTCGTTGGCAAGCACGGTGAGGTCGTGCGGGCACCAGTTCACGGCGGCGGTCTTCTTGTAGACCAGGCCCTTCTCCATCAAGCGGGTGAACAGCCACTGCTCCCAGCGATAGTACTCCGGGCGGCAGGTCGCCAGCTCGCGCTGCCAGTCGTAGCCGAACCCCAAGCGCTGCAGCTGCGCCCGCATGTAGCGGATGTTCTCGTAGGTCCACTTGGCCGGTGGAACCTTGTTCTTGATCGCCGCGTTCTCGGCCGGCAGGCCGAAGGCGTCCCAGCCCATGGGCTGCAGCACGTTGCGCCCCTGCATGCGCTGGAAACGCGCGATCACGTCGCCGATGGTGTAGTTGCGCACATGGCCCATGTGCAACCGCCCGCTCGGGTAGGGAAACATGGACAGGCAGTAGAATTTCTCGCGGTCGGGGTCTTCGACGGCACGGAAGGTCTGGTGCTGCTCCCAGTAGGCCTGGGCCTCGCGCTCGACCGCGTCGGACTGGTAGAACTCTTCCATCGTCTTCACTTCAAGTGGCTGACCGCAAAGGTGGAAGCATACAGTAGCCGGCGCGCGGGCTACAATCGCCGCGGGGCCGTGCGCGGCTTCCCCTTACCCACAGATTGGCTCAAACTGTAGCCACACCAGAGCGCGCCCCGCAGGCGCGATTGCCCTATTCATTGCCAGGTGGTGAACCCATGACTGAGCAGCGCCCCTCCCCTGCCGAACGTGCCGCTGAACACCTGGCGGTCGCCTACAACCACATGATGGAATGGATCCGCGAGCGCATGGAGGATGCCGAGGACAAAGGCATCCCCACCCTCGAGGAGGGCATCCGCCACGCCGCCGACAGGGCGGTCGAGCTGGGCGAGGTCACCCGTGAAGAGGCCGAGAAGATCGGCGGCTGGATCAGACGCGACCTGGAGGAGACCACCCAGTACCTTGCGGACGGTGGGCGCGAATTCGCCGCATGGTTGAAATTCGACCTCGGCCAGGTCGAAGAACGTCTGCTGGACGCGCTGTTCAGTGTCGCCGACAGGACCCGGCTGGAACTGGCCGCCTTCGAGCGCGCCATAGAGGCGAACAGCATCTACCGAACCGGCGAGATCACCAGTGCCGGCGTGCTGGAATGCATGGACTGCGGAGCGCCCATGCACTTCTACGCGACGTCGACCATCCCCGCCTGCCCAAGCTGCGGCGGGACGAAATTCAAGCGGCCGCGGGCGCGCTTTTGAAATACGACGGCCGCCGCCCGCTGGTAGCTGCACGGACCCGGTACGGCAGGGCATCCCCCTCTCCATCCCACTATCGAATCAGTCATTGAATCAGGCAATGCCAACGGGTCTCACGGGAAGACTGATGGCCGCTTGCGTCGCGTCCAGGGGTGCCGGGCTGGCGAGGTGATGGCCCTGCGCGTAGTCCACGCCGATATCACGGAGGGCGGCCAGCGTCCGACCGTCCTCGACGTACTCAGCAATGGTGCGGATGCCCATGGTGTGGCCGATCTCGTTGATGGCGTGCACCATGGCGCGATCGATGGGATCGGTACACATGTCACGGACGAAGCCGCCGTCGATCTTCAGGAAATCGACCGGCAGATTCTTGAGGTAGCCGAAGGACGACAGGCCGCTGCCGAAATCATCCAGCGCGAATTTGAAACCGCGCGCCTGCAGACCGGCCAGAAACGCGATCGCGTGCGAGAGATTGGCAATCGCCGCCGTCTCGGTCACCTCCAGGCAGACGCGGGCCGGGTCGACCCCGTAGCGCTCCTGACACTCGATGATGAACTCGGGCATGCCTGCGCGCGTGAGGGACAGACCCGACAGGTTGATCGCTATCGCCGGCAGCCTGGACGGCATGTCGCGCATCGCCATGAAGGCGTGCTCGATCACCCAGCGGTCGATGTCCGGCATCAGGCCGTAGCGCTCTGCCGCCGAAATGAAGCTGCCGGGCAGCACCAGATCACCTTCCTCGTCGCGCATGCGCACCAGGATTTCGTACATCGTACCGCCACCACCACGGATCGCCTCGATCGGCTGGATGTACAGTACGAAGCGATTATCCTCCAAGGCGTGACGGAGGCGCGATACCCACTGCATCTCACCGTGCCGCCGTGCCAGTTCGGCGTCGTCGGGCTGATACAGATGGCTGCGGTTGCGGCCCAGGTCCTTGGCGGCGTAACAGGCGATGTCCGCCGCACTCATCGCGCCACCCACCGAAGCGGTCTGTTCGTCGATGATCACGATGCCGATGCTCACGCCGACATCGAAGAAGCGTTCCTGCCAGGCAAAGCGGAACGCCCCGAGGGTCTGGACGAGTTTGTCGGCGATCTCCCGGGCCTGATCGACGTTGCAGCCGCGCAGGATCACCCCGAACTCGTCTCCGCCGAGGCGTGCCAGGGTGTCGGATTGACGGATGCACGTCAGCAGCATCCGGCTGAGCAGCCGCAGCAACTCGTCGCCGGCGCTATGGCCACAGGTGTCGTTGACGATCTTGAACTGATCGAGATCGAGATACAGCAGCGCACTGCAGTGCTCCGGATCGGCGGCGTGGCCGATGACTTCCTGCAGTTCGCGTTCGAATTCCTTGCGGTTGACCAGGCCCGTCAGGGCATCGTGGGTGGCCTGCCAGCCGATCTGCCGCGCCATCGCATGGGTCTCGCTGACGTCGTGCAGGATGGCGACGGCACCCATGATCTCGCCGCCCGCCCCGCGGATCGGTGCCACCGACACCTCTACCATACAGGTGGACCCGTCACGCCCCTGCAGCAACCGTGGTTCCGGCAGTTTTACGGACTGTTGCCGCTGCAGACAATGCTGCACCGCGTCGGGGTCTGAGGTGCCACCCTCCTCCTCGGACAGTACGCATACGGTCGCGAACAGCTCGCCCACGGCGAGCTGCTGCGGCCAGCCCGTGAGCCTGCAGGCGGCCACATTCATGAAATCGATCCGGCCGCCGGCCGTGGTCGTGATCACGGCGTCGTTGATGGACGCGAGGGTGATCTGGGCACGCTCCTTCTCGGCCTTGAGCGCGAACTCGGCAGCACGCCGGTCCGTCACGTCGGTCTGGGTGCCGACCATGCGCAGCGCATGGCCGTCGTGATCACGCTCGACGACCTTGGCGCGCACCAGCATCCAGAGCCAGGCGCCAGCGCCGCTGCGGAAGCGGAATTCCTGCATGAAGGCGTCGGACTCACCCATGACGTGGTCCTGCAGGGCCGCGAGTACCGCGGGGCGGTCGTCAGGATGCACCCGCTGGGCCCAGAAGTTATAGGTGCCGACGACGTCTTCCCGCTGATAGCACAGCATCTCGATCCACCGCGGGCTGTAATAGACCTCGCCCGTGCGGATGTTCCAATCCCACAGACCGTCGCTCGCCCCGTCCAGCGCGAAGGTCAGCCGTTGTTCGCGCGCGGTGACACGCCGGCGCGCCTCGATTTCCGCCTCCAGCAGCTGTTCGCGCGCGGTGATCTCGGCCGTGTGGGTCTGTTCCTCCAACGACAATGCCCGGATCACCGCGATCATGAAACCGAATAGGCCGCCCACCAGCGATGGGATGACGAACATATAAGGCCGGATCTCGCCGACGGACATACCCAGCACGACCGTATGCTGGGCAACCGCGAAGGCCTGCACGCTGACAGCCGCCAACAGGACTGCCCACAGGAACATCCTTGGGTATTTCCGCACGAGCTTTTTCAGGCTGCCGGGCGTCATCCGCGAACCCCACTGCGGCAACTTTCAGGATTCATTATAGTTCTTGACGGTATGGTGGGAGGGATTATTCCGGAGTGCCCCGGAGCACCCCGGTAGTGCGCCAATGTGAGTGAGAATCATCGGTGCTCCATCGGGCATGGCGTCCGGTTGTGTGCAGGAGCTATTCGGGGACCAGCCAGTCGAGCCGCTGCCCGCCCTGCCGATCATGCTCCAGGCAGCGCCTCAGCCAGTCCAGCGGCGGCACCAGATGATCCTGTAACGGCCAGGGTGGGTTGATGATGAGCAGGCCGCTGCCGACAAAGTCGCCGCGTGCGGTATCCGGCGCGATCCGCAGTTCGGCGCACAGGATCCTGCGGATGCCGGTCGCCACGACGGCCGTATGGAAGCGCCCGGTCAGCGAGCGTGACAGAATGGGATACCAGATGGCGTAAATGCCGGTCGGCCAGCGCGCATGGGCCATGGTCAGCGCCGCGACCACGCGCGCGTACTCGTCCTTGCGCTCATAGGGCGGGTCGATCAGTACCAGCCCGCGGCGCTCCGGCGGCGGGAGCAAGGCCTTCAGCCCCTGATAGGCATCCTGGAGATGCACGGCCACCTGGGCATCGCCAGCGAACAGCGCCCTCAGCCGGGCGTGATCGGCCGGCTGCAGTTCGCTCAGCAGCAGCCGGTCCCCCGACCGCAGCAGGGCGCGGATCAGCCGTGGTGAACCGGGGTAGCGCGACGGCACCTCGGCACCATCGTTCTCCGCGCGCACCAGTGCCAGGTACTGCGCCACCGTGTCCGGTGGATCCGGACACGCCATCACCCGCAACAGACCATCGGCAAACTCACGGTTCTTCTGCGCCTCCGCCGACGTCAGATCATAGCGGCCGAGCCCTGCGTGCGTATCCAGCACACAGAACGGCGTCACCTTGCGCCGCAGCGTACGCAGCAGTTCCACCAGCACCACGTGCTTGAAGACATCGGCGAAGTTGCCGGCATGATAGATATGACGGTAGCTGAGCATCGTACTTCGAGTGTTACACGTCTTTAACCACAAAGGACACGAAGGATACAAAGCAAATCGCAGGCCGGGTTAGGTGATAGCACCATAACCCGACGATGCGCACCTCACCATGCCGGATTACGCTGCGGCAAGCCGCACCACATGAACAACATGAACGTGTAGTACAGAAATCCCTTTGTGTCCTTCGTGTCCTTTGTGGTTAATTCGTTCTATGACGATGCCGGACAAATACCGCCCACACCAGTACCGCACCGATCACGATCGGCCAGTTGCCCCAGCGCACATACGGGGTCGCGCCGCTGCGCGGTTCGATCTCGCCGCGCACCACGGCAGTCTCGAACTGCGGGCCACGTTCGCGGATGGCGCCGTCGGGGCCGATGATGGCGGTGATGCCGGTGTTGGTCGCCCGCAGCAGGAAGCGGCCGGTCTCCAGGGCACGCATGCGCGCCATCTCCAGATGCTGATGCGGGGCGAGCGAGTCACCGAACCAGGCGTCGTTGCTGACGTTCACCAGGAAGGCGGCCTCTGGCAGCTTGGTGGCGATCTCCTCCGCGAACACGATCTCGTAGCAGATGGACACGCCCACCGGCCAGCCCGC